>Ga0207702_10000886_pt1 | contig 31167 bp, 37 predicted proteins | sample KBSCornC62_FD_184302 | JGI IMG/M metagenome (GOLD analysis project Ga0207702, IMG submission 184302) | Corn rhizosphere microbial communities from Kellogg Biological Station, Michigan, USA - KBS Corn C6-2 (SPAdes) (version 2) | ecosystem: Host-associated > Plants > Roots > Rhizosphere > Soil ... | reverse complement strand
CACCGCAGCTCAAGGGGTGCGGTATGCTCGTAAACGTCGGAGGAGATCAATCATGAGCCAGAGCACTTTCGCAAGGCCGACGGCTTGGTTGCCCATCGCGATGTCTCTCGCTGCCGTCATAACGCTCGTGGGACACGTCGTTTTCGTGGGTACCGCACGCGAGCCCGATGAAGGCGCGGCAGCGCATCTGTTTCAGTTGCTGATCGCGGGACAGGTGCCCATCGTTGCGCTATTCGCCATCCGATGGCTTCAGCGCACGCCCCGACAAGCGATAAGAATTCTTGCCGCGCAGGCGTTCGCCATTGTTGTTGCGCTTGCTCCCGTCTGGTACCTCAAGCTCTAGTCGACACCGCATGAGCGAGGAGAAACCCACGATATCGCTAAATGGTTCTTGCCACTGCGGCGCTGTGCGCCTCACCCTGCCGGGAGCGCCCGAACAGGCGACGAGTTGCAACTGCTCGTTATGCTGCGTATACCGGTGAACTTGATCACCCGGTCCGAAAGGTAGCGATCACAGTTCCTCTGTCGATCGCCCCAGTCTTTCCAAGCCTAGCGCAGACGCCGACTGCTCCGAAGTTGGAAAGAAGAAAGCCCCGGCTCTTGACCGGGGCTTTCTAGTACTAGCTTCGACCTGAGCGAGTCTACTTGGCTTTGCGTCTACGCATCGATTCACCTTTGAGCGTGATTTTGTGCGAGCCGTGGACAATGCGATCGAGAATTGCATCGGCGATTGTTGGTTCACCGAGATACTCATGCCACTTGGTGACCGGGAGCTGAGACGTGATCAGTACCGAAGAGCCGGGAACGCGGTCGTCGATCACTTCCAACAAATCCTGCCGACCGAGGTCGGAAAGTGGGGTGACGCCCCAATCGTCGAGGATCAAGAGCTTCGCCTTGCTAAGCTTGGTTCTCATTTGAGGAAGGCTCCCATCCTCGTGAGCGATTGCAAGATCCTCCAGCAACCGAGGCAGCCGCTGATAAACAACACTCAATCCTTTCCTAGCGGCTTCGACTCCGAAAGCACAGGCGATCCACGTCTTTCCTACTCCAGTCGGGCCAGTAATCATCAAGTGCTGATGCTGGAGGATCCAGTTGCACGTAAGGAGCTGCAAGACGAAGTGCTTATCGAGGCCCCTCGCATTTGAGAACTCAATGTCCTCGGCGCACGCGTTCGGTTGCTTCAGCTTCGCACGCTTGAGCAAGCGAGCAAGGACTCTGTTTTCCCGATGTATGCGTTCGGCGTCGACAATCAGGCCGAAGCGATCATCGAACGCCAGACTCTGCGTCGAAGGATTGTTGAGCTGATCGAGGTAAGCCTCCACCATTCCAGCCAGCTGGAGCTTGCGAAGAATTTCGGTCGTCTGATTAGCCAGCATGGCTAGCGTCCTCCCCACCGAAATAATCAGCACCACGCACGTTGTCATGCGGGGGAATCTTCCCAGAACCGTCCGAGTTCCGGCGGCGCCTATGCTCGAGGCGATTCTGAAGCAACGAACGAATGCTCTTGCGAGTCGGAGACTTGATTCGTAGCGCCTCGCAGCACGCAGCTTCGAAACGCTCGGCGCCAAACGTCTTGGCCATGAGCTTGAGATCGCTACAGGCTTTCAGCGCCAGCGCGGAATGTCGTGCGGTCGCGAACTGGTGCTCGATCACGAGCGGCGCATAGGTACCGATGCTGATCGCCCATTGACGATAGCTTTCTGCATTATGGCTAGACCAGGCCCTGTGCGACTCCGGCTGATGTGCGGGCTCCGTCTTGATAGTGCCTGCAACATTGCTACGCGTATGCGAGGCAATCCGCTCCCGCCGATGGAAGATCTCCACGACACTCGCTGTAAGCCGGGCGGTGACCTCCTCGCCGACCAAGCGGTAAGGCACGGAGTAGCGGCTGTGATCCACTAAGATGTGGTAATCATTCGGGACGCAAATCGCCGGTGACCATTGACCTACCTCGAACGGCGATTCGGGCAATTCAAGGAGTTTCGGCTTGTCGACTCGTTCGAACATCTCCCGGCGAGATTCTTTGTGAACGCGCATTTCGCGGTTGTTGATCAGTTCGAGACACTCGGCGAGGGCTGTATTGATTTCGGCAATGGAGTGGAAGGTGCGGTTGCGCAGTCGCGCAAGTGCCCACCTTTCGATGATCAGCACACCGCCCTCAGCTTTGGCTTTGTCCTTTGGCTTGCGGCTGCGCGCAGCCAGAAGCACCGTGCCGTAGTGACGAGCCAGCTCGAGATACGTTGGGTTGAACACAACGTCTCTGCCAGCGCGCGTGACGCCTGCCTTCAGATTGTCAATGACTGTGACGGCCGGTACGCCGCCGAGAAACTCATACCACCGATTGTGCGCTTCGATCCAACACTCGCTCTTTTGCGAAGGAACTGCATAGGCGAAGAGTAGATGTGAACAACCGAGCGCTCCGACGAAGACTTGCGCATGATGCACTTCACCGGTGTTGGCGTCGACCCACGGAATGGTCGGTCCGAGAAAATCGGCCCAACCACGCTCGCCTGGCGCATGCTGTTGCCGCATGCTCAATCCATTCCTCTTCGACCACTCCCGGTACAGTTCCGTGAATTGGCTGTACATATAAGAGGTATCGGGATCTGGATCCTCCTTGCAGTACTCTTCCCAAAGCAGCTGCAATGTTACGTGCCGACGCTGCATCTCCGACCGGATATGGTTCCAATCTGGTACGCGCTTACGCCTCCAGCGCTGCGGGCCCTTATTGAATGCCCGGTGGAGGGCATCGTCATCGAGCGCCATCAGGTGCTCGAGCTCATATCCTTTCTCGTTGGCGACCTGTCTGTACCTTCGAACAGTGTTGAAGGCGATTTCGATTTCGCGTCCAATCTCACGATTGCTCATGGTCGTGCCCAGGGCGAGCTGAATCGCCCCGCGGAGCTTGTTCATCTTTTTTCTCCCAAGAGGCACCGCCACCCACGGAGCGGCTGCGGCTCCGGCGGTACCGTTGAAGTTTCAGGCGAGCGCGATCAGGTGGACTCGCGCTTGACACCTCTTGGGCAAAAGGGGGACACTTACAGCAGGACTAATTTGCTGATCGTCCGAGCGCCCGGCGGTGTGATGAACCGCCGGGCGCTTCTCATTTGTGCGCCTGTTTTTGCAGCCAGAGCTACGTCGACATCTGCCGCGCCCCTTCCTCCTCTGTCGCAGAACGCACATGGTGGCGGGTCTCGGCTTTTAGCTTGGGCCATAGCCAGCGGGCGATGTCTCCGGTGTAGGCAAACCGCCCGCGACGACCCTCCAACGCAAACACTGGCACAGGCACGCGTTTCCGCGCCAATGCCTGCCGAAACGCTCCCTGGGTGCGGTAGCCCAAGGTCCTGGACAATGTGATTCCGCCGACGATCGCGCCCAGCGACCTAGTAAGCCGGCTTTCCAGTTCTTCGAGAGATGCTGCGCAGTTACTGCTCATATGGGCTTGTCTACTCATGTGCCGCTCGGTGACGCCACGTATCCCGATCGTAACCGGTTGAGTCGGAAACGCTAGAGCGTACCGACTTTGGCGATTTCGGTACGCCCCCCACTCGAGATGCGTCACTACCCGCTACTATGCGTCACAATGGCGTATGGCTTTGCCGTTTCGAGAGCCGCCAACCCCCGAGGCGGAAAAAGCTCACGCAGCGAACATCGCGAGGTGCCGCGGATCTGCGTGCTTCGCGGCGATCGCGCGACACTTCGGTACCGACGCTCCGAACGAACTGGAACGGAGAATTGACCGACGAGAGCCGTACGTCAAAGACGGTGAAAAGAGCTGGTCGCGGAAATACCGGCAGTGGGTAACGAAAGGAAAGTTGCCCAGCGACAACACCTGCAACTTCATATGGGGCCGATCGGGTCGGTCCGTCGACTTGCGACGCTGGCGCGACTTGTTTCTCTGGGAGTTGCTGTCGCTCACTCCACCAAGCCTTGAACGAATCCATGAAGAAATGGCGGCAATGCCGCTCCAGATTCGAAGAAAGTTATCGGCACAGCACGATGATGATGGCTCGGGTCGATTCGCTCGATGTGAGTTCGAGCGGGAAACGGTGCTGTCCTTGCGCAACCTGAGATCGCTCGATGCGTTCACTGCTTTGCTGTGCTTGTCACGCGAAGGTGAAATTATCAACGCGGATCCGCACCACTACCTCCCCGCATTTTGCGCTTTTGACATGCTCCCGTGGATTCTCTATTCCCATCCCGAGCTGCGATACAGATGGGAGCACCTTTTCGAGTGCTTACGCATGACGTACTGGAATCGCGCGTATGTTAACAACATGACGTTTATCCCGAACAGGGAAACCATCGTTGAGCATCTAGCAACGCTGGATGCTGACCCACACGCGACTATCGCACCGAAGTCGGGCCTTCGGGGCCCTCGACCGCGCTTCGACAATGACGACAGATTTAAGGAATTCCGGGAGGCGGTTGACCGAATTTTCGATGCACTTTGAATGGTTGGACAAATTTGCATGGCATGTTGCCGGCAGGGGCTTCCTTGAGTTTCGCCATGGCCAGCAAGTGGGTGTCGACTGGCAACTTGTGCAGACAAGCGCCGGTCGCCTGTTCGTCTTGGCGAAAGGAAATGGCACTACGGAGCTTGGGCACGATGCTCTGCAGATGTTGCTGCACTTTGAATCTCCCAGCCAACTGTTGAGCAAAGATGAGGAATGGGCGACACGTATACAGATGCTCTCGCTGTCCAGTGCGGCACACCCTGATGCAGAAGCAAACGGTTGGATAAGTATCAGCGCTCATTCAGCGGAGCGCAGCAGAAAAGGTGCTGCGGCGACGGCACACCGGTTCGCCATTTCCAACCTTGCCCCAGACCGTCCGCCAACTGAGGAATGGGCACAAAACGGTTACAAGCTGATTTGGCGACCAGTGGACGAGTACGCGCGCGTCATCTCGACTCTGCGCACGCTACATCGTATCGCCGTAACCGCAACGCTAACCATTGAAATCGGCGATCACGTTGAGGCGGCGCGTGTGGCCGACGTTGCTTGCGATCTCGCGAGCTACGCGTGCGGGTGCCGAATCCAATGGGCATACCAAGAAGGCTTGGATGTCAACGGCTTGCCTGTCACCGGCTTCATTTCCAATGCGATCACCGGGCCTTATGTGGGTCTACCTCTCATCAAGGAGGATGCGCTCTGGGAATTCATGCAGCAACAGTGGAATAGCTATGCCGCGTTTCGCGCTGAGAATCTTTCACAAGCACGTCGCCTTTTGGGCCTGCTGTTGAATGCCACGGCTGACGATGACTTCATGGAACTTCGAGGCTCGAAGTTGGCCACCACCATCGACGCAGTCGTGACAATGGTGATCGGGACCAACCCGGAGGCTGTCCCCTTTCTTTCCGCGAGAACGCGCAAAGCATTCGGGAAAGCGCTTCGCGAGTTCATCCGCACGGATCTGCCGTCCCGGTTACGCGAGGATCTTTCGCCCGAAATCGTCGACGCTGTCGTTTCGGAGATGACAGACAAGTCGAACGAGCTGCTCCGTTTATCTTTTCGAAACGCCATACGACGGACCTGCAACGCAATCCAGATCGAGCTGGAGGAGGCTGACATTTCGCGGTTCGTTCGCGCGCGCAACGAATTGATTCACGAAGGTCGATATGTGTGCCAATCACCGGCACCGCCCGGTGATTGGCCGTTTGCAAAAACCGCCGAGGAATATTTTTGGATGCTGCGATTCGTCGACCGAGTAGTTTTGCGCACGATCAAATATCGTGGTGCATTTCTTGACCGTTGTACGCGAGACGGTTCGGAAGTGCCCGCGGAATCAGGCTGAGGCGTCGCCTGAAATACGAGTCGCTTCCTCAAGTGCTGAGTCAACAGCGTTGTAGAAGACTCCCCTCGGGCCGAGATCTCGGCGGTATCTGATTTCCGCTCCTGACTCTCAGGAAGTGCTCGCTCTGATCGTCCAACCGGTTGAAACGATCAGACTCCTACAAATCAAATGGGCTCCGTTCCGGAGCCCAAATCGGTTCGTCCCTGAACCTGAGTTCTTAGCGGTCCTGCTCTTCTGTCTCACTAGGGCCGCTGTTGCCCGACCCTGGCCGTTGCTGCTGACTTAATACGCTCTTTGTTGCATCCTTCGGCATGCGGGGTTCGCCGGCCTTCCTATGCCGACGTTCGGGGAGAAGACGTGCTGCCTGCTTCCCATCACGATCGTTCGTTCGATCGTTCTTCCTCATGTCGTTCCTCTACCACCGTTGTTCAGATCGCAAGCCACGTGCCATCGCAAACGGGCGCGGCAACCCTCTCTAGACGAGGACAGCTGCTGCGGCGCTTCTCACCTTGCACGTTGGCGCTCGGCCTCCGGTTGCAAACGGCCAATGCGATCACGCAGCGTGATGGGTCTCGCCGAAGTCGCGGTTGGACGTGTCGCTGTAACCCACGGATGTGCTCATCACCTTGAGGTCGATGCCCGAGAGGCGAAGCAGACGCGCCAGTTCGCGATCAAAGCGATCGATCATGTCGCGTCGTGGGAAAAGCACTACGACCATCGGGTGCGGGTTGTCGAATTCCGTAAGTTCCTCGAAACGAATGCCCTGGTAACGGTGCATGGCGAGGGTGATGGCCCTGAGCACGGCAGGAGAAACAAGCTCCACGATCGGAGACGAGTCCGAGTGTTGCACGCGTTCAAAGGTGTAGATACGTCCGAGCATCTGAGCGACCTTCACTGCACATTATGCTGTGTCTGCCATCTACCACTGCAATGCAGCAACGTGCATGCCACGCTGAACGCCCGCAAAGTAGCTGTCCCGTTCGTAACAGCAATGCGCATAGAAGTTGCTGTACCCGTGTTCGGGATCGATAGGATCGCGGTCCCTTATGGACGGCGAGAACGGGCCAAGGATGTGCGGAGATGACGCTGGCTGGTTTCATTCGTTCGCACGCGCGGCAGATCGTTGCCGAATGGGTGGATTTTGCAAGCACGCTGCGGCCGTTCTCGCGGTCCACCGATCCAGCCACGCTGCAGGACGAAGTGGTGGCAATGCTTGGCGAAATCGCCGACGACATGGAAAAGCCGGAGTCGCCGCGGGAGGCGTTCGAAAAGTCACGCGGTCGTGCCGACGCCACTGCGAATGAGCCGACGGCGGCGTGGTTACATGGGGTGGAGCGCCTGGAGGCCGGGCTCGACGTCAAGCAAGTCGTGGCCGAGTTTCGCGCGTTGCGCGCCATGATCGTGCGGCTGTTCAAGGAACGAGAATCGGGCGTGCCGTCACCACAAGAGATCGTTCGGTTCGACGAAGCGGTCGATCAAGCCGTCGCGGAAACCCTGGCGGCGTACACCACGGAACTGGATCGCCTACGCAACACCTTGCTTGCAATGCTCGCGCACGACTTGCGCGGGCCGCTGCAGGCGATCCTCATGACCGGCGAAGCATTGGCCTGGAAGATCCAGAACCGGCCCGACGTTGTCCCAATGATCGATCGCATCAAGAACGGGGCGAACCGGATGCGCGAGCTGGTGGACGATTTCCTCACCTTCGTCCGGCCGACGCTCGGCGGCGAAATTCCGATCGAGCGCGAAGAACTGGATTTGGTCGACGTGTGCCGGCACATTTGCGCCGAGGTGAGTGCCACCTTGCACACCAATCGCGTGCACCTGCAAAGCGCGGGCAACACGCGCGGCCGCTGGGATCGTGCGCGCATTGAGCAAGTGCTTTCGAACCTTCTGCGAAACGCGGTGGAGCATGGCGCGGCTGATCGCGCCATCAGCGTGATGGTGAACGGCGAGGCGGAAGGGGTCAGCGTGTCGGTGCACAACTACGGTGAGCCGATTCCGGCGTACGCGTTGAACGCGATCTTCAAGCCGCTGGTCCGCTTCGGGCACCATCAACCCGACAAGTCCGAGCATCTCGGCTTGGGTCTCTACATCGCCAAGGAATTAGTGGAACGGCACGGGGGATCCATCAACGTCGCATCCAGCGCGGAGTGCGGAACGACATTTCGCATCTTCCTGCCTCACGATGAGGCCTAGGCGGCAACGTCCTCGCCGGAGGCTTCCTTGCGCTTGATCGCGCGCACGCTACTGAGCTTGATGCCGGTCGGCAGCAATGCCAGGGTCAAACGCGCCGTGAACGAATCGACCAGGCCAAGATCATTGAAGATGAGGGCAAACTTCGGCATGGGGTCCGCCGAGAAGGTGATTTCCTCAAAGCTGATGCCGTGAACTCCCTTGACGGCTTGGCTGATCGCGTCGCGTACGCGTCTGGCCGGCAACTGGTCGGCCAGCACCGGCTCGTGCTCGGGATCGTCCTCGAACGCGAAAACAAGACCTAACATTTGTTTTTCACCCGGTGTCCCCGAATCCCGCAGGATGCGTGGTTATGTGTTGAGGCTCTGAGGTGGTCACGCAAGTGACATACCAATGGCGTGCTCAAGCACCGACAGGTACTTAGAAGAAGATCCCATTGCGAAATGCAACGTAAGCCGGGCGCCTGGTGGCAATTTGCAGGGAATTTCCCTCAGTCCTCCTGGGGTCCTTCCCCTCCGGTATGAAACACGTGGCGGATGCTCAGACCCCACTTCGAGACGCTCTCCAAGAGCTTCGATCTGAAGGCGTTGGACGCGCTGGTACTAGGCGTGACGACCACGATCATGGGTGCCGCGTTGTCTGCGTCGGTTATCACTTCATACCGAATCTTGGGCTCGTCCGCCGCCGCGAACGTGATTGCGTTGATCGCATCAGTGAGCGGCGTTCCTACAGCAGAACCACTCGCGTCTCGCTCGAAGGTATACACGTGACTAGGCACAGCTTGGCGCTCCTGCGCGTCGTTCGTTCCGAAGACCAACCCTACGCGATCCGGCGTGCAGCGAATGTGTGCTGAAGGTCGCGTTGACATTCGCGGACGCGGCAAATAAAACGGGCCGATCCGGGTGAAGAATCGGCCCGCTCAAGGTGATGGAATTGGGGCTCCGCTCACCGTATGCCTTCCCAGGCAAGTCGTGCTCCCTGTCGCGTCTTACCAAGGGCGGTACTCACGTACGGCCGAATAGCCCTGACGTGACCCGCGAGGGGATCGAGGTCACGGCACTCAAAAGAGCAACGAGTGTGCCAGGCTCTGCAGTATCTCACGCGACCGCGCGCGCGGTGGCGCGGCGCGAAGATTCGTCAGCGAAATGAATTTTCTTGATCCGCACGCCGCGCACGGCAAGCGCGCGCTCGATGCGCAGATTGAAGCGCAGTAGCGTCTTGTCGTCGGGGAATGTGAGGGTCACGCGCGGCGGATCTGACTCGCCATCCACACGGCGCTGAATGCCGGGTAGGCCCAGTCCGGCCATCGTGATGCCGAGCATTGCGTCCTCGACGATAGTCCGTGCCACGAGAGCGCTTGGAGCGGTTGGGACCCGGTCGAAAGAGTAAATCAACCGCTTCATGTGAACCTCCCAGCGAGGCGAGCCCCCGAGCAAAACGCGTACCACTGCCGCGAGGCGCGATTTCGGCGATCGCGCTGTAATGGCCCGTGCGCATTGCAAGGTGTCGAAATCGTTTGCGCTGGACACCGAGGCCTGCTCGATATCTCCCAAACAGCAGGTCACCTCTGTATCATCGCCGCGCGAGTGAACCAGTGGAAGAAGGAATCCGACGGCATGGCAGCACAGCAAACGGAGTTGGTGGATTTTTATGTGTCGCCGTATGAAAGTTCTTCGGGAGACATCCGCACCTGGTTCGTCTATCGCGGAAATCCTCGGTCGACGTATGTTGCGGTATGCGACAGCCGCGAAGAAGCGATGACACGCGCGATCGCGATGTCGAAGTCTCAGCGATATCTTGGAAAATCTTCCGTCGTATACGCACGCGAGACGATCGGCCACGCCTGGCGAATATTGCCGGACTAGGAGACCTAGAACCGGCGTTCCTCGGCGCAACGCGCGCGCGGTGTGTCACGGATAGCGCGAGCTCGTAAGTTGCTCTCCATCATCGACGGCACGCTAACGTGTGCCGAGTGAGCAGCCTCCTCCTTTCTCTACTGGGCTAGTCTTCTTCCGACCAGCAGCGATGATCATGGCTGAGGGGCGGCTCGCGCTAAGCCCGGAAGCAGGGCCTAGGACGGAGTCTTGGTAGAAGGCATGGATGCATCCATTGCGCTACGGGGGAGCCCGTCTACGCTGCCGGTGCCGCACCTTCACGGAGCTCTGGTAGTGCGAGCTGAGCAAGCCGTTGCAGCTCGGTGATGGCGTGAAGCAGCAAGGCACCGGTTGAGCCGGTCACCCCGACATTACCGGTTCTGATCGCGTTGAACGCGCGTAACGCAACATCGACTAACCGTCGGTGCTCGCGCTCAAACGCATCGAGGCGTGCCTGCAAACTGACCGAACGGTCGTCGATCATGATCTGGCGCGACAGTCCCCACGAACGCACTGCATCGGCGATCGCATCGTCCAAGCAACGATTGAGCGAGCGGAACTCTTCCGTGGAAATCGGCGCGTTTGCTTCAACGGCGAGCTCGGTGACGGACTGGCACACGTCGCCGTACTCGTGCACTACTTGATCGATAGTGAAACCCTGGCGGAGCAATTCCGCCCCGTGGATGGCGGCAGCCCGCGCGATCTCCGACGACGATATAAGCTCCTTCGAGTCCACTGTGCCGGCTGCGGCGACACTGAGTTGTTCCGTGCGCAACATCACGACAAGCTGTTGAAGGAACAGTGGTACACCGTGATCGATGGCTGCTGGGACCTCGGCGGGCTCGAATCGCTCGGCCACCTTTTCCTTGCAGCGCTTGATCAACTCTTCTCGGTTCGCTGAGACGAATTCATGCAGCATGGGCGAATCTAGCACCGCGTTGACTCGTTCTGCGGTACGCTGCCGAACACACGGCTGAGTTTGCCTGCAAACATGTAAGCGCCGGCGCCGCCGCCAACCTAAGCGTTCATCAGCGGCGTGCTACTGTGCGACATGTCCGAAGAATATCGCCGTAGTCAGTTGACGGGTGAACTGCGCCAGGTTCTTGGCGACCTTGCCCGACTTTCAGAGACGATCGCGGTTCTTCGCCGCAGCCAATCAAGCGCGGATCCCAACCTGCGCGAGGTGGAAGTCCGCTGGGCTGCCACCAACTCACGGGCCAATACGCTACGCAGGGAAGTTGCGTTGCTGGATGATGCGCAAAAGACCCCTGTTCCTCGCTAGGCTGCTGGGAATTCTTGGAGCGTCATCATGGACGAGCAACCAAACGACTGGTTCTGCGCGCACTTCGAAACGCCGCCGGATCTTGACGTGCTGAACGAGTATCGAAAGCTGACTGGTCCGACGATTTGCATGTTCATTGTGCATGTGGGAGGCGGCAGCGCCCTTCACGCAGACTTGTATCTACCACCCGATGCGGCGCGATTGGTGAAGAAAATAAGCGCAGACCCCCAGTTGCCCGCATTCAAATCCTGTCCACGCCCCGACGACGCTCGCATCAAACTGCTATTCGGTGACGAGTCGGATCTGAGAAGGTATTTCCCTGCGCGAAGCGTGTAACCGTCAGGTGTTGCCATCCCGACACGATTCTGGTGCTGAACGCGACCATCGTTTGCGCCGATGCATGGACTTGAACGCTGGCGCTACCACGCACCGCTCGCCTGTGTCCGCTTGCGTACATACAAGCGTAGCCATTCTGGCTTACACTGTTTGCTCGAATCGGCATTCCCACCTGCCATGCAGTGAGCGACGGCCGGTTCTCTTGAAGGGACGCAATGTCCGAATCCCACGACCCACGTCAGAACAATCTCCTGCGCGCGCTTCCCGCGGCGGAATTCGACAGGTTGGCGCCTCGCCTGGAACTTATCGCAATGCCGTTGGGAAAGGTACTGTACGAATCGGGCAGCCAGCTGCGCCACGTGTACTTTCCGACGACGTCGATCGTCTCGCTGCTGTACGTCATGGCCGATGGCGCATCCGCGGAAATCGCCGTGGTCGGTTATGAAGGCATGGTCGGCGTGGCGCTGTTCATGGGTGGAGAAACCACGCCGAGTCGCGCCCTCGTGCAGAGCGCAGGGCACGCTTACCGTCTTCCTGGGCAGTTGCTCAAGGAAGAATTCCACCGGGCCGAGGCCTTGCAGTATGTGCTGTTGCGCTACACGCAAGCACTACTCACCCAGATGGCGCAGACGGCCGTCTGCAATCGCCATCATTCGGTCGATCAGCAGTTGTGCCGCTGGCTGTTGCTAAGTCTCGATAGGCTGCCGTCGAACCACCTATCCATGACGCAGGAATTGATCGCGAACATGCTTGGCGTGCGTCGCGAAGGCGTCACCGATGCGGCTGGCAAGCTGCAAGCGCTCGGATTGATCAAGTACAGCCGCGGTCATATTACCGTGCTGGATCGGCCGGGAGTGGAAGCGAAATGCTGCGAGTGCTATCAGGTCGTGAAGAAGGAATTTGACCGTCTGCTGCCACATGCAGCCATCGCCTGACGGACTAATCCAACAGCTCGATGCCTCCGGCCGTGCCCCACGAACGCGTTTGGCTAGGCCAGAATCTGCCAATTCGGTGGTGCGGGGTCCGGACACCTGTAACCGCCCGCGTGGAACGGTATGGCGCATTTTGCACGTTCGACGTCGTCTGTGAGTGCTGTCGTACAGACGGCAGCCTGGGGCAAATACACTGTCAAAACATGCATACGATCACAGCGCGTCACGCGGCAGGACGCCGTTTGTTTGGACCAAGTCAGCAATGGCGTTCGACATGTCCGGTCCGTGCGCACGCACCAATCGCTTCACCTGCGGTCCGGCTGGTTTTCTCATGCAACTGAGAGCCCAATGACTCCGATCCAAGGCTGTCGCTTGAACCATCGCTGCACCCAGCGTTGGGAGACTCTGGAAATCATGCCCAGTAACCAGCGCGTGCGTTATTGCGGCCACTGCTCGTCCGTCGTCCACTTGGTGGACCGTCAAGAAGAATTCCTGGAGCTCGTGCGCCAGGGAAAATGCATTGCCATGAGCGCTCCCCAACCGACTCAGGCATGACCAGCGCCCAATTGCTCAATTCGGTCGGTCTCGTTCTTGGGATGGGCGGCGTCTTGATCATCTTCTGCTTTAGCCCACCAATGCCCGATCTGGAACACGGTGTCGGGTTGGGCATTGACGAAGGAACCCGGCTTGCCGACGGACGTACGGTAGCGGAACACAACGTGGACCGGCTGCGAGTCAGAACGCGCCACTTGCGCGTGTCCCAAGTCGGATTGTTACTCGTTTTTGTCGGGTTTGCGCTTCAGTTCTGGGCGACCTGGACCTAGTCGACGACGCCCTGATCTTGGCCCAAATGTCGCTGGGTTCGCGATGCGGGATGAACAGAAAAGCAGGACGGCTAAGCATCCGCGTTCACGGAATGGCGAGAGCCTGCTTTAGGCGCGCGGAATGCTGTGGCCGCTCCTCGAACTTTCGCGTCGGCTCGCATACACGGCCGCCTGCCACCGTGCGATGTCTAGTGCGCGCGCAAAGGAGCCCCGACGACCAGCGATCTCGAATACGGCGACTTCGATTCGGTCCTGAGACAACGCCTTTCGGAAAGAAGCAGCGGTCGCAAAACCTAGCTCTTTCCAAAGTGCAGACGGTGGGACGAATTCGCCGTACCGACTCGTCAGGCGCGCTTCAAATTCATGTACGAGGTCGCTCATCGCGGAATGGCAGCTTCTTCACGGAAGATTAGTAGGATCGAACCTGCACGGTAGACGGAACCCGCACTCGCCGACAAGTCGGCGTTCGTCGATTATCGCTGAATGGGACGGCAGCCGCGTGCAGCCGTTGCGCGACGCAAGTGTGAACTACTATTTCTTTAGCGACTCGACGAGCGAGCCTATTTCCTGCCGCATTCGCGTGACCAGGCGGTCGATTTCGGCAGGATTTCCGCCGGTGTAAGAAAGCGCGAGAAGCGTCAGCGGATGAATGTCCAGCACCTCACAAAGAGCCGTTATCTTGCTGAGTGTTGGGCTCTTCATGCCCCGCTCGAGGGTGCTGAGATACGTGCGGCTGGACACGTTCGAAAACGCCTCCTGGCTCAGGCCACGCGCCTTGCGGGCCATCTTGAGCGCGGCAGGTAGAGAACGTTTCGTCGGCATCCGTGAACTTCCGGGAATTCGCGGATGACAACCGATTGCGCCCTATAGAGCTACAATCTATAGTGTTCATTTTGTGGCGAAAACAACGGTTTACGCCGAATTCCTGCTGGGGTGTGGGAGTTCGCGAGGCTCATCAATCGAGGGGTGACTCACCGGTGACAGCGATCGACCTGACTGCCGATCTGTTCTTCGTGTCCGCGCTCAGAGCGGCTGCGGACAGCTCATTTACCCGACTCCTGCCGCTCGCCGACCTGCGCGAGCCGCTGGCGCCTCACCCGCGGTTTGCACAGCGCATGCTGCTGGCACTGCAAAGCGTGGACTACATTCAACCGGAACTGTCGCAAGCCTGGGCGTCAGACTGGCTGTCCTCGAGAGATTGGCTTTCGCACGGTTTCGAGAATGTGAGCTGGCGCATCGTCCGCTCGCCGCTGGAGTCGACCGACGCGCTGCACAGCTGGGCCGAAGGCACAGACCCGACGCAGTCCGTCTTCGAGATGTGGCTTTCGATGTGGGAAGACCTGGCCTTGGCCGAGGTTTGCGAGTACACGCGCTGGTCGCTCGCGCAGGTCGGATTCAATCCGAGCTGGGCGAATGACGCGACGGGTGCGCTAACGGCTGGGCTCTCAAAGTTCAGCATTCAACAAGTAATGTATCTGGTGCACATCTCGCTGCGGTCGCTGGCGCTGCACCACCAGCGATCCACTACGGGCATCGGACGCCTAGGCCACGTGTTTTCAAACGCGATCCACAATTACGTGCAGCGAGCACACGCTGAGCGATGGACCATCCGCGGAATGGTACGCACGACTGAATTGCCGCGCAGCGCGATTGCAGCGCTCTTCGCTGACGGGGTAACCGGCCTTGGGGATCGGTACTACACGGATCGGCCGTGTCTCGATGCACTGGCTCGCGCGCTCGTCGATGGACACACGCTGCATTGAACGCGCAGAAGGAGACGCCGCTTGAGCGCATGCTGCGCGATGCTTGGCACGAGCCAGGGTTGCGGCCCGCGTTCTACAAGCGCCTGCTTAAATCTGACGTGCTTGTTCCTGTGCAACCGCGAGATGGGCAAGGTCTCACCGGTAAAATCGACGCTGGCGAAGCATTAGACGTCATCACGTTCGTGCGCAACGATGGAGTCGATGTCATTCCATTCTATTCCTCACCGGAACACCTCTTCAGAGCCTCGCCAGCCGGAGAAAAGTGCGTTGTCGTGCGCGTCCGAAACCTTTTCGAGATGCGGCCAGACATGCATTTCCATCTGAATCCATTCTCCGTCTACGGGCGCGAGTTCTCGCCGCTGGACACATCCTCACTGCTGAAAACAGGAGGAATCGCGGCGACAGAGCGAGTCTGGATCCCGTACACACAAGAAGCGAATCTGCGCGAACCAGACAATCCACCTGAGGTTGTTCTCTCGGCGCTGCGCGTCCTTTTCGCGCGAAATTTCGAGATTCGAGCAGCCTACATCGCGCAACGATGCGAGCCGAACCCCGACGCCGAGGAACTGTTGGTCGTCGTGGATTTGGTCGAGGGCGGGAGCCAAGTGCGCGCACTGCGCGACGCGGGCACCGTCCTCACAGAAATGGTTGAGCCGGGGATGCCTCGTTTCGGAGTCGCCGTACTGCCGCGCGATGAATCGCCGATCGCGCGCTATTTTCAGCGGGCCGCTCCGTTCTACACGATTGGGTTAGCTGGATCGATCGCCTCGGCGCTCAACGCTGGACAATGAAGCATCGGACCGAAACTCTGGCGAGGAGTTGCTGATAACTATCGACCTAGTTGAAGGCGGCAGCCAAGTGCGCGCCTTGCGGGAAGCGGGCACGGTGGTCGCCGAATTGGCGGAACCTAGCACGCCACGCTTTGGCGCGGCGCAGCTGCCCCGCGACGGGTCTCCAGCGTCTCACTACTTCCAAAACGTCACGCCGGTTCTACAGCATGGGCTTGGCGAATTCGATCGCGGCCGGACTCGGTTTCCGTTCGTAGCCGAGTCCAGTCCCTCGTCGTCATGAGGATCGCCGACGCGCCGCCTCGCCACCTGGCCTGCCCGGTTTTGGCCATGGCAGCTGACTAAGCAATGGCAACCGTGCTGCCAAGAGTGCGCGCAAGCGATCGTTAACCCACTGCTTGATTCTCAGCGTTCCGTGCTTCCTGGTTTCGGCGTGTACCGACTGCCGACACAGGGTGATCCGAGCCGATCGCGATGAATGAGATGACCAACCGGCATGAATCGGTCGATGGTCTCGGGCTTGACCTTTGCCGCCGAGACGGTAGAATACGTCGTGTTTTACGACTAATCGTATTTTACGTCTCGTTAAGCCCATGACTGAAGCCGAAACTGAGCAGCCTCAACCCAGCCCCAGTGCTAAGAACGCCCGCTGGGGCCAGGAGCGGCGTCTCGAATTCATCGATTTTCGGCTGTTGTGGGAAGGACGAATCAACCGCGGCGAACTCGTAGATTTCTTTAAGATTTCGATCCAGCAGGCGTCCCTGGACCTTGCGCTCTACAGCGCTATGGCGCCCGGAAACTTGAACTACGACAGGAGCGAAAAAGCGTACTTCGCGAGTGCCGCGTTTGCGCCCGTGCTTACATCGCGCGACGCGCAGGTTTACTTGAATCAGCTGTTTGGCGTCACGACAGATTTGCTTCCCAACGCGACTTCGTTTCTCGGCTGGAAGCCAGCCTGCGATGTTGTGCAGTTTCCCGTTCGCCGCCTTGAACCTGAGGTCCTGCTGAAGATCCTGCATGCCGTGCGGACGACAGAGCAGATCGAGGTCAGCTACCAATCCATGCGTCGGCCTGAGGCGACCAACCGTTGGATCGCGCCGCACGCCTTTGCTTTTGATGGCTCCCGCTGGCACACCCGCGCGTGGTGTTTCGAGAACAACGAGTTCCGGGATTTTGTGTTAACCCGAATTCGCAACGTGCACCAGGCCAAGAAATCGGACATTGATCCATCGACCGACACGCGTTGGGACAACGTGGCCACTGTGGTACTTCGGCCGCGGTCCGACCTCTCCGCGGATCAACGGCAGGCCGTGGCTAACGAGTTCGGCATGCAGGATGGCGTGTTGCGCGTGTCGGTCCGTGAGGCGCTCGTCTACTACTTCGTTCGGCAGTTGCAACTGGATGCAAACGGGCACTCGTTGGTTCGTAGTTATCCGATCGAGTGCGTCAACCTCGACGAGTTGATGCCACTGATCAAGGAGGCAGCACGATGAGATGGATGATTCAGTTCGTCGAAAGTATTGTCCCCTAGTATCGGAGTGAACCATGAACGAGCAACACACAAAGCAGTACGATTTTTTTGTAGACGCCAAGAAGTATCAGACCGATCAGAAGCACTTGAGCGGATTGCAGATCAAGCAGATCGCTGGCGTGCAGGCGAATTACCAGCTCTACCTCGAAGAGCAGGGCGAGACTCCGGACAAGGAAATTTCCGACTCGATGACCGTAAGTATGGAAGGACATGTTCGTCATTTCTATGCTGTTCCTCCAGCAACTTTCGGATTCAATCCGGTGGAGCAGCAGCTGCGCGACTTCGTGGCTCGCCATGCAGCGAAAAATCCCGTCGAAGTCACAGCGCTTTCCAACGGCTCTCACATAGTGAAAGTGACGAACGTCGGCATCGGGCCGGGCTGGAATCGTCCGACAGCCAACGTGCTGTTCGTTGTACCGCCGGGCTATCCCGCCGCCAGGCCCGACTGTTTTTGGGTGGAGCCGGCGGAACTTCGGTTGGCCGACGGCACGACGCCGAAGAACACAAACGATGCGAACGCGATTCCGGGCGACAACGTATCCAGTCGGCGTACTACCTGGTTTTCTTGGCACTTACAGAGCTGGGATCCGAGTCGCGATACGGTCGAGACATATTTCAATACGATCATGGGCCGCCTGAAGCCCGCTCGATGAAAGAAATCGTACTCACAAACCAGGATGCGGAAGATCTGCGCAACGCGCTGCTCTCAGAAATCGAGAGCAGCGCGATTTTGCTGGCATCCGTCGCCGCGAGCGTGGACGGCGAGCGGTTGCTTGTCCGAGAACTCCTGATCGCCGAACCTGGCGACTACACCTCGCGCGGTGTTATCGATGCGGAGCTCGCACCCGCTTTCGTTGCTCGTGCGACAAAGCGCGCCAAGCTCGAAAATCTCTCCCTAATTTTTGCTCATAGCCATCCTGGCGAACATGCACCGCATTTTTCTTCAACTGATTCGTTTGGCGAAGCACGACTCGCCGAATTTCTGGCGCATCGATTGCCCGACATGCCTCACGCTGCCATCGTCGTCAGCGCTGGCGGGTGGAGTGCGCGACGTCTTGGAAGCAGCGAAGAAGTCCGCGTGGTATCGGTCGGATCCGAGGGACGAAGCGCACTGTTTGAGCCGGATGCCGGAGCAAGCGCGACATCGGCGGCAAAATTCGATCGTCAGGTTCGGGCGCTTGGGAAGGACGGACAAGAAGCGATCGCTTCTCTTCGCGTCGGCATTGTTGGTCTAGGCGGCACTGGATCGATCGTTGCTCAGCAACTTGCCCACCTGGGTGTTCGGGATTTCATTCTCATCGACGCGGACACAATCGAAGAGACAAATCTCAACCGTGTGGTGACCGCGACAACCAGCGACATTGGACTGCCGAAAACCGCAATTGCGGCGCGTTACATCGAGCGGTTCGAGCCGCTAGCCCGTGTTCGAAGCGTTCAAGGCGACATCACACGAACGCAAACAGCCCTGCATCTGCGCGACGTCGACTTCATCTTCGGTTGCACCGATTCGCATGGCAGTCGCGCGGTCCTGCAGCAGATCGCTTACCAGTACCTGATCCCCTGTATAGACGTGGGTTCGATCATCACGGCCGCCGACGGCACTATCGCCAATATTTTCGGTCGCGTGCAGTTGCTCGCTCCTGGGCAGGCATGCTTCACCTGCGGCAATCTCCTCGATGCCGACGAAATCCGTCGCGACATGATGAACGACTTCGAACGGACGCTCGACCCCTACATTGTGGGCTCGCGAGAACCCGCACCAGCAGTCATCTCGCTCAATGGCACGGTCGTGTCGCTGGCGATCACCATGTTCATGGCTGTGGTCACTGCGCTGCCGGCGTCGGGTCGGCATCTGATCTATAACGCGTGCAGCGCCACGCTCCGTTCCGTGCGTGTTATGCCGAAAGAAGGCTGCTACATCTGCTCAAAGCACGGTTCGCTCGCGAGGGGCGATACGCAACCGCTGTTCGCTCGGACGGGCTGAACGAACATGTCAATGAATGAGTTTCGCCAAGCCGCCGTGCGTGTCAGCGTTGCGATGCTGGGCGGGCCGCTCGAGCCGGATGCTGTCAAAGCATTTGCCGATCGCGGCTATGCCTTAACCGCATACACGGATGCTGACCTCGCGACAACGGAAGCCGTCATCATTGTGCAGCGGGCTGACAAACCCTTGGGCGTGTTTCATGCGCTGCAAGCGCACGCCAAGAAGATCCTCGATCATGGCTGCAGTATCTATGTGCGCGTGATTGATCATCCTAAGCTCGACATGCGGGCGTTGGTCGTAAACAGCCTTCGATCTCTGAATCTTCCAAGTGCCGGATTGACCTCACCCGAGCAACGCACCCTAAGCACAGCACAGGAGGATCGAGAACGTGTGGAGCACATGCCGGCCGTTTGCGTCTGCCGTGCGGCCTTCTCGTGGGGCGAAATTGCAAATTGGGTCTTTCGAAACCCTGCGGGCAATCCGCCGAATTTAGGTTTAGACATCGTTGCGACCAGCAATAAGGGAGTCTCGGTCGCTCTGGAACCCGGGAAAATTCTGTTGCTTCAACGCGCGTTCTTCGATTGCGCAAAGATCGAGTTGCAGGAGATGGTCGACGGCCTATCGGAAGCACGCGTCTATCGCGTGCACGCAGTACTCCGGGAGGGGCTACTGGGTAAGTGGCCTTTTCTGTCGTTCGTGAAAATCGGACCTCGGCAACGAATCGAGACCGAATTCGGCCGCTATCAAGGTGTTGCGATATCCTACATTCCGTTTCACCTCGGCCCACGCCTCAATTTTTCGCGATGCTGTGTGGGTGGAGAATTCGGGCTGCTGCTCGGAGATTTCGTTAAAGGAGCCGAACCGCTTCGCGATGCCGCGTCAGGTGGGCGGGCAGGTGTCGCTGTCGCACATCTGTTCAACGAGACACTGGCCGCTTGGCGCAACGCGGCGAAGGTCGAGGATTTGGCTCTGTTAAAGTCTTTTCCGGTGCCCATGCGTGGCAGCATCCCCGCGCATCGCGCGGAGCGCATCAAGAACTTGGGATCAAGACTCACATTACCTGAGGCAGTAGCACTGCTGGAGAAACTGGACTCCACGCCGACGTTGGTGGGCCCAGTTCACGGTGACCTTCATGCGACGAACGTACTCGTTCGCGGTACGGATGCGATCGTGATCGATTTTGATCGCGTTACCGATGGGAAAGCGCTGCTGTTTGACTTGGCGTCTCTCGAAGGCGGCCTTCTAGTTGAGGGGTTTGGAAGGGATCGTCGGCTGAATGATCCGATCACGTTGAACCAGTGGCTCGAATCCGTTCTTACCCTATACGATTGTCCCTGCGCGGACCTGCTTAACTGGCGAGTCCGATGCCATGCCTCAGATGGATCTAGCTGGTTCCACGACTGCGTGCGGCAGATACGGATGCAGGCTGCTCAACTTCAGGCTCAACCGAAGCAATACGCGGCTGCATTGGGGTTCTGTCTCCTCAACAAAGCCTGCAATTCTCACGAGTTTGAAGAGGATGCATTTGAAACCCTGCGCGCAGCGGCCTATGTGCTCGCAGAACGTTTGCTGGAGCGGGCCAACGCGCCGGAAGGGTCCAGTGTCAATTCATAAACTATCTTTGCGCGCAGTTGTCGAGTCACGAGCGGCCGCGGCAGATTTGATGAAAACGCCCGGCGACGCCGTACTCATCGCAAGGGGAGTGCCGCGTTGGCTGTTGTTGCTCTGTCCATGCGGATGCGGCGAAGTCCTTCCTATCAACCTCGATGGGCGCGCGGGAAAGGCTTGGCGGCTGTATTTGAATAAGCGACACGGGTTGAGCATCTATCCGTCGGTGTGGCGCGACACAGGCTGCGGCAGCCATTTCGTCATCTGGCGAGATCAAATCTCTCTCTTTGATCACGACTACTACGATGACTATCAACCGATCGATGCCGACGAATTACAGCGCCTCGTAGACATTGTGCGGCTCAAGCTAGACCCCTATCGCCCGAGATCTTATGTCGAGATCGCAGATGAACTTGAGGCGGTGCCGTGGGACGTTTTGCGGGCGTGTAGAAAGCTCGTTCGTGCGGGCGAAGCTCGCGAAGGGCACAATGAGCATCGCGGCGAATTCCGTGCGTCAAAAAGATCGCAACTTCGATAGGACTTGGTTTCCACATGCGCACGAAGGACTGGTCCGACATCTCTTGCAGCCGATCGCGGGAAGATCATCTCCGAGCCCCTTCACTGAACATGCCGTGGAATTTGCCCCCAATCGACCTCGGCTCCGCCTGAACAGTTTCGTTGAACGAGAGTACGCTGCCGCGCAAGAACTTCCGCAGAGCGTCCAATGCCATGGACTTCGCCACCTACCAAAAGGGCGGCCGGGATCTCTACGAGCAACTCGCGGAGGTCGTAACGCAGATCTTGGCTGCGGCGCTCGAGCGCCAGCCAAGCATCAACGTGCAACACATTCAGCGCCGCGCCAAATCGCCTGACTCATTGCGGGAAAAACTCGCCAACCGCAATGCGCTGGATAGCGACACGATCGAGCTCGCCGTGAAGGATCTCGCGGGCTGTCGGATCGTGCTGCACACGAACTCCGACGTGGAAGCGGTTCGTCGCTCCGGCATTTTCCGGGACAACTTCGACGTTGACGGCGATCGCACAAAAATTCATCACCCAGTCCCCGGCACGCCGACCGCCGACGACTTGTTTATTTCCGACAACGTGGTCGTGAAGCTCAAGGAGGATCGCACCCGCCTTCCGGAATACGCGCGATTTGCCGGGCTGTGGTGCGAAGTCCAGGTACAGACAATTCTGAACCACGCTTGGTCCGACATGGCCCACGGAACAATCTACAAGCGCCTCACGTTGCAAGGCTTTGGCACTACAGCCATGAAGGCGATCAAGGTGCGGCTCGACGGAGTCATGAGGAAGTACCTGCTGCCTGCAGGCCACGAGTTCGCGAAGGTCCGCGCTGACTTTGAACGGCTCGCTGCGGGGAAAGCGCTATTCGATCAAGGCATTCTGCGAGCGCTGGAGGCCTGCGGAGACAACAATGCTCGCTTCGAGATACTTGAGCGTTTCCGCGACCATGTGTTTCCGTATTACGACGATCTCGCGACGGATGCGCCGGAAATTCGCAAGACGCTAAAGCTAGTCGCGCAACATGCGTTAGGTTGCGAAACGAAGCAGAGGGATGCCACGTTCGGCATGCTGCCGGGCTACACGGCCGATCACGTCGTCGACAGAGTGGCCGGCATTCTCGACAAGCTCCGCTACCTTGATGTCGAAACCGCATTCGACGACATTCGCGAACTGTTCCTGAGTGCATCATCGGAAAAAATGCAAAACCGATGGATCAAATCGGCGCGCGAACTGGCGAGCTACAACGTTGAGATGTGGAACCTGGTCGGTCCAATCGTTCAGGCCCGGCTGATGTGGCGGGTCGGCAAGCTCCAGGACGACGAACTGGTGGAGGCGCGGCCGCTGATATTGACCATTCTCGAGTGCGTGCTGGACACCGAAGTCGAAGGCGCCAGCATGACGCAGTACAACGCGGTGACCATCCAGCGCGGCGCGGCGGTGCCCAGCGACCGTCTGGCTGAGATTCGCAACAACGCGCTCGTCGTCCTCGAACGCTTGATGAAACTCGCGCAAACTGATGCGGAACGCGCTCGGGTTGCCCACACGATGCTCATGGGCAGCGAGTGGCCACGCATCGGGCAACTGGACCCGAAGCTGGTGGCGATGGTGCTTCGCAACAGCATCACGGTGGTCAAAGCGCTGGGCGCGTGGGCGCCACAATTTAATTTTGAACTGCTGCAGCACCTCGAAGAAAAGCTCTGGTGGCTTCGCTGGCATTTCCATCGCTTTCCAGAGGCCATCAAGCGCGATGCCGATGTCGACCCGCTGCTGCGCGAGCTCGACACCGAAATCTTGCGATTCCGCGATCAGATCAACGCTGATGGCGACTTCACCACGTTCAACGTCCTCGTCGGCCACGAATCCATTTTTCCGCCGGCGTGGGACGATCCCGACTTTGATCACGTAAAACAGCAGCAGTACCGTGAAGCAGCCATCGAAAGACTGGTGAAAAGCGTAACCACCGAAACTGCCGCACGCTGGCGAAAGTTGCTGACGCGATGCGTCAACACCACGCTCCATGACCGCGGAGGCTTTCGACGGTTTCTGGAGCAGTTGGGTCAAAGCAAGCCGGACATCGCGTTGGACTATGTCCGGACGGCGGACGCGACGTTCGAAGAAGCGCTGCCTTCTCTGATCAAAGGGCTCGAGAGTAGCGATCGCGCGGTGGACGCTCGGGCATTCATCGAGGGCTGGGTCCGAGGGCGCAGTCACTATCAGACGGTGATCGCCTATACGTTCGACACCGCCGAACCACGAGCGGACTGGCTGGAGGCGGCAATGCGTGTCGCCATGGACAACAATGATGCATTCTCGGTGGCGCAGGCATTCGGCGCTGCGGTGGCGCGGCACAACCCTACGAGCGGTCTCATCACACCGGTGATATTGCCAGCGATGGAATGGCTCGCTGCACGCCGAAATTTCTCATGGGTACAAGAACTGTGCTGGCGGCCATCGGCAAGCACATTGTTCAAGGACATCACCGATTCGCAGGCCGATCGGATCTTGCAAGCCATCATTCCCCAAGAGCGAATCGATCACGACGAACAGACGGTTCTCGTGTCGCTGACGAAGCGCTGGCCGGAGAAAGTGGCTCAGTTCTTCGAGCAGCGGCTCGCGACTGAAGCGTCTTGCGAAGACTCCGGCTACGATGCAATCCCGAGCGTGGCCGTCGAACTGCAAGCGGCGTGGACGCCGCACATTGATCTGCTCGTTGCGACAGCACGACGCTGGTACATCGCCGACAAGAGTCGGTACAGCTGGCGCCGTCGGCTGATACCCGCGATCTTTCCACGCATTACGCAACCGCTGAGCGCGGCGCTCGGTCGAGAGATCGACAAGGGTGACGACGAGAGCATCGCGTTCGTCATCGCGACCTTGCGCTCGTACCACGATGAGTTGTCTTCGGAATCACTGTGTCGTCGCATCGTGGCGGCGCTTCCCGAAGGCCACCGCTTGCTGGACACCGTCGAACTTCTCCTGGAAGCCACGGGCGGCGTGCACGGCGAGTTTGGCTTGGTGGCCGCTTATCAGAACAAGCACGCGGCAATTACAGCGTGGCTCGCCGACGATTCGCCGGCGGTGCGCGCGTTTGCGACGAAATACCTGCACACACTCGAGCAACGCATCGCGGACGCGCAGCGCCAGGCCGAAGAGGATCTCGAATCAAGAAGACTCGACTTCGATTGGTCATCGAACGTCGCCTCGGAATAGCTCATGGGCTCCGAGGGGCCACGCTCGTTTCGTTTGAGGGCCCGCTCCGTCGTGTAGAACGGTTTGCCTATTCGAAATATCGGGCGATCGGCGAACCGTCACACGGGCGCACCACAAACTGATCCACACTGGAACTGTGATCGAGACGTTCGGAAAGGGTGGCCAAGCTTGCCGGAGTGCGCAAGGACCCTCACTTAAAAGAAGTGGTTGAGAACCTCCCAACTCTGTTTCTCTAAGTTTGAAGCGACCGGGTCAGAGGCCTCGGAAGCGACTGCTATGTCCTGCTGAATGCCAGTCCGTGCTGGAGCATTCTCAGGTGTCCATAGCTGGAGCAGCTTGAGGTGTCCGTCAGGGGTCCAGGCAGTGGTCGATCCGCAAACGGAGCACACGCTGGAGGTTCGTGTGCCGTACGAATGGGCTTTTGAGGTAAGCCTGCAGGATGGCCCATGGCGGCGCGTACGGTTGCCTACCGACGCCGGTCACGTGTGAGCGAGGCGATCTCGTCGTTCTGAAGGGCTCACATTCCGATCATGATCAGTCTTCTGATCATCTCATTCTGGTCTCCTGATCATGTTGTGGCGGATTGCTGGTCAAGACAGTCCGGTACACGCATTATGCCGACGCACGGGTGGGATATGGGCCTACTACGCGTTCGGCTCGGTCGTGATCGAAGGACACCCCGAGAACACGGAAAGCTACATCTGGGGCGATCGAACGTTGAGGAACGTGCGGTGCAAGACGTGCGGGATCGTCACTCACTGGGAGCCGCTCGAATCCGCACCCGGCGCGCGCCATGGAGTCAACTTGCGCAATTTCGATCCCGCGCTGCTGGAATCCGCGCTCGTCAGGCGTTTCGACGGGGCGGATACCTGGAAATTTCTCGATTGATGCGCCAATAGGCCAAGAGGGCAGGTTCGAGCGTGTGGCGCTCGGATCGATCATGCAGCTGAAATAGGCCGTCGGTCGTCGCGCCGCGACGGACGATAGCATCGGCGACGCGGTGCTCGCGCGCAGCTACCGCTTCAACGGGGCAGGGCGGCCAGGCCTACAACTGCTTTTCGGCGGCGGCTACTCGCGCTGATTCCGATCCGATCCTAGCCATCCAACATGCCCCGCCTGGAAAGAAGCATGCTCGCGTCGCAGGCGTGCTGACGCCTTGCACTGATCCATTCCGCAAGTCCCACGTCGAGGAGGTCGCGATCGATCACTGACGGGCACAGGTCCTTCGCCTCCACGTGATCGAACAGCTCATCCATTAGATCCCGCGCCAGCACGTTCCTTTCATTTTCCCACTGGATGGGTAGATGCGTGAACGCGAGCGCCAAGCGAGGATCGCACGTTTCCTGCGTTTCGAACACGATGAGAGACGAGACGTAGCGGCCATCACGCGCACGCAATACGATCCGGCATTCAATCGCGCCGAAACAGCAGCGATAGGAGAAAAGAAACTCGGACAATGCCTTGCTCGCAGGCAGGCCCGCGCCCAGCAGCGGGGAGGTCATGTTCGCCTATTCGTGTGGCGGCTCGGACATACGACCGAGCTTCAGGAGCGGCTTCCGAGAACGAATTGGAGCTACACCGCCGCCTCGATCCGCATCGGGTTCGAGAGCGCCTCGCGCGGGGAAGGAGAGCATCTGCGCGTTCTTCTACGCTGATACACACGCTGGCGCAAGCGCACGGTCTGCGCATTCAGGGCAAGACGTGTGCCGGCGGCTCGCCCAATCGACGTCTAACCCGGGAAAATTGACCGTGATCGCAGGGTGCTCTACTGTGGCAGGTAGACCACCGCGCTTGCCGGCGTGGCGAAAAAACATGAGGAGGGGCCGGACAGCGATGCTGTTCCGGCCCTTTCTTTTCGGACTACGAAAATGGACACGATGCGCGCGGTCGTCTACCGGCCTCCCCAGGCTGGGCTGCCCTTTGTTGCCGTGGTCTTTCACCGGGATTTGACCATCGCCATGACGCACCCTTTTGCCGACTTCGAGGCGGCAAAGCGATACGTCTTGGACGTCTGCAGTAGCTTGGTGACCGTGGAAACAGGACCGCCGGCAAACGTTTAAGCGCGTGAGCGGCGAACGTTTGCTCGCGTGCGGATCCCTGATGTCGCCGTCGTATCGAGCGCGGCTTAGCTCGCTACCGCCTTACTCGTTTTGCAAATCCTTAACGCTCCGACCGTGCAAGGTGAAGGGCGCTTCAGCTGACGTCCTCGTCTGCAGCCGATTGCGGAGGGCCTTGCCCATGGCATGCGGATTGCGATCTCTACTTCGGTGTAGAGGAACGGCATGAGGAAGCGCGCTCAAGACAGCGATCGACTCACGAAGAAGAATGCTTTTCTTCGAGAGCGTCGGCATAGGATGGCCGGCGAACCCCGAATGCCCAAGGACGCACGTATCGAGCAAAGCCAGGAACCACGGCCAGGGTCAGGCAACGGCGGCACAAGCAAGCGAGAAGAGCAGGGCCGCTAAATACACAGGTTCACGGATGAACCGCTTTGGGCTCCGGCAACGGGGCCCATTTGCTTTCTGGCGTTCCTGGGAATTCGTTGACGCTTTGCGCGGATATTTCGCGCACAGAAGTTGCTGAAAGGATCGGCCGGACCAAAGCCGATGCGGCTGTGCCGGCCACCGCGTGCGTGGCCAAAGGATGTGCGGAAATGAGGTTGGCAGAATTCATTCGGTCACATGCGCAGAAGATCGTCGTCGAGTGGGTCGATTTTGCGAGTACCTTGCGTCCCTTCACGCGAGCCACCGATCCGGCCACCCTGCAGGATGCCGTCGTAGCGATGTTGCGCGAGATCGCCGACGACATGCAGAAGCCCGAGTCGCCGCGCGAGGCGTTCGAGAAATCGCGCGGGCGAACCGACGCCACCGGTGCACAACCGACGGCGGCGTGGGTGCACGGTCTCGAACGACTGGATTCGGGCCTCGACATCAAACAAGTAGTGGCCGAGTTTCGCGCCTTGCGAGCGGTCGTGGTCCGGCTGTTCAACGAGCAGACCGCCAGCGTTCCTGCGCCGGAGGATATCGTCCGTTTCGACGAAGCAATCGATCAGGCTGTCGCGGAGACCTTGGCCGCCTATACGACGGAACTCGATCGTCTGCGCAATACGCTGCTCGCCGTGTTGGCGCACGATCTTCGCGGGCCGCTTCAGGCAATCTCGATGACGAGCGAGGTGCTCACCACGAAGACCCGTGGGCAGCCGCTTCTTCATCTGTTGATCGACCGCGTGCAAAGCGGCGCGGCCAGAATGAGCGAATTGATCGACGATTTCCTCACTTTCGTCAGGCCGACGCTCGGTGGGGAAATCCCGATCGAGCGCAAACCCCTCGACATGGTGGAGGTGTGCCGCCGCATCATCGTCGAGGTCACGGCGACGTTGCACACGAAGCGGATCCATCTGCAAAGCGCAGGCGACACGCGCGGCTCATGGGATCGCGCGCGCTTGGAGCAAGTCCTGTCGAATCTGCTGCGCAACGCCGTGCAGCACGGCGCCGGCGATCGCGACATCTCGGTCATGGTGAACGGCGACGAGAATGGCGTGAGCGTGTCGGTGCACAACTACGGAGCGGCGATCCCGGCGTACGCGCTCAAAGCGATTTTCAAACCTCTTGTTCGGCTTGGGCAGCAGAAAGACGGCAAGTCCGAACATCTTGGGCTGGGACTCTACATCGCGAAGGAATTGGTCGAGCGGCACAGCGGCGCGATTACGGCGGAATCGAGCGAGGACGCAGGCACCACGTTCCGGTTCTTCCTGCCGCACGAAGAGTCGGGCTAAGCCGAACGCCGGCGCACGGCGGCGGCCTCACGCTTTCGCTGCGTCTTCCTCTACGGATACGAGGCTGCTGCTGATGTCCACGATGTAGTGGCGCGCTTCTTCGGCGGTCACGAACGGACGCGTGAGCGCGATGGAACCATCGGTGTGAAAGATCACGGCAAGAAAAGGGTAACCGCCTCGCGGAGGTGCGTAGACGAGCGCTCGCATTGATTCCATTTTCGTCGCTCCGAAAAAGCAAAGGGGCCGCAAGGATTGCTCCCCCGGCCCCTCCGAATTGTGTCGCCATCGCTTGGCAAGCGCGGCTGTAGCAGGGAAACTTTAGAACGAGCGTACGTTGGGTGTCAATTTTTGCGTGGTGGGAGGGGCTCCGAGCCGGTGGCTCGGGCTGAAAGGCCCTTGCTGCGCGAGCCGGCCGCCGGATCTGCTGGCTCAGTTCAGCGGTGGGTTTACGTCTGATGTCCGAGTCGACTTGCACTGCGTCGCGCATTACGACGCTTGGCGAGTGTTGCAAGCGTGGCGCGTCGTAGAACGTCGCGCGATTCGGGCGAGCGCTCCAATCCGCTTGATTCACGATCTGACATGCGCGCAACCATTTCTCGTTAGGCTTTTATCGGTGATGGCATGGCAATGTTGGGATTTCTGCTCGCGCCTGGTCTGCTGGTGGCCCTTGCGAGCCTTTTCGTCTCACCCGTGAGGCGCGTCGCCGTAGCTGCAAGTGGTGTTGCGCTGCTCGCAGCTGCCCTGTCATTCATCGTCGCAGTGAATATGGGCTGGGTCTCGCCGTAGCAGCGACATAGACGCAACGTTTGCGATTGGTTCATCGCCTTTTCGGTCGGCAATTTCGAAATGGATTTCGTTGAGGTGGCGCGAGAACTGCATGGCCTGGTCATGGAAAAGCGATCGGCGGTGATTCTACTTGTTGATGATGACTCCGCGCTCGGGCTCGCCATGGTGGATGTGCTCGCCGAGCACGGTCATCTAGCTAGATTCGCTTCGACCGCGGAGGAAGCCCTTACGCTTCTGACTGCGCCGCATCGTTTCGACGTGGTAATTCTGGACCTGCAGCTCGGCAGCGAGCGCGGGGAGTGGCTCGTAGACAGGCTAAGGGATCACGGATCCGTCGTCCCGGCGATCGTCATTCATTCCGGGCAGGCATTGCCTGAACTCGAGCGTGCATCGAGAGTGATACATGCGGAGGTAATGCTGCACAAGCCGTGCTCACCTCAGCGCTTGCTGGAAGCGATCGAGCTTGCCAGGCGCTAGGCGGCTGACGGTGGCGAGCTTGCGGTCTCTCCGGCGTGGGCGTCACACGCTGTCGCGGCGATCCATCCGCTCGATCTCTTCCTTCAGCTCAGCAGTTCGGATCTTCGTGTCTAACCATCGCTCAGTAGCTCGCTCGATTTGTGCTGGGTCGGTCGCGCTATCCCGCCTCAGCCGATCGATAAGCGCCGCCAACGCATCTACGTCGGAGGACGCCAGCATCAGCTCTCGTCGCAGTCGCGTCTGTCTGTCGGACTCTGCCATTTTTGCAGGGTAACGCGCCACGCATTAATGGCACGAAAGCATTGCTAGAATCCCCCATCGCTCTCTGTTGTGGTCGGGTCTTGCGCGCGCCTATGCTTGCGGCGATACCGACAAGGGCGTACAAGATACGCTCACGACAGCGCATTCTTCCCCGCGCGAGACATGCGCCGCCAGAGCACGAAGGCGGCCACAGTCATCTGAGCTAGCTGGATTCAGCTCGTACCCGGAAGCGATATCGATGCCCAGTTGATTTCTGGGCGGAGCCGGGGGCACTCAATTGTGAATACGAATCGTGCTGAGCGCTGCTAGTCGCGTGTCTCATGAAGATCGCCGCGCACAGCTTATCCGGGACTTGCAGCTTGTGCTGGAACGAATTGCTGTGCTGTCCGAGAATTTGAGTGGCCAACTGGCCGAGGGCAAGGCGGATAACGCCCTGCTGCAAACCGCTCGATCCGCCTACGATGCAGCGAAGCACGAAGCGGCGCAGCTTAGGAAGCAGTTGGACGGGCTCGAGGATTGACCACCGCCACGGGATTGTCCATCCCTGGCTCCGGGCCCCTCCGTGCGGCACTCGCGCGCAGCAGCCGCTTCAGCAGGAACGTCCTGTCTTTGGGCAGGACGTTCGGTTGCTAGCCTGTCGTCTTGAGGAGAACAGCCGGCCCGCTTAGGATAGCGCGCCGGAACGTGGGCCGTGTAGGACACGCTAGCGCAACTGCCACGGAACTTGATGCGATGTGGCGTCAATTCAGATACGTGTGTTTCGACGAAGTCTTGTCTGGGATTGCCCATGTTCATTCGATTCGTGGTGCAGGTTCACGACAAAGACTCTTGAAGGAGACAAGGCTTGTTTCAGGCCATGTCGGACCTCGAAGAACTCGACGAACTTTCGACTGAGGAGCAAGCGCAATATGACGAGGTCTACAACTGGTTCAGGGCAAACCTCAGGAAGCCGCGCAGCTTTTCTCGGTCGTCGAAACCGCATGCCAAGAACGTAGCTATCAGCTGGTTCCGGGACACCGCGGCTGAGCACATCGCGAAAATCTGCCCACGCCTGCATCATCTTGCGACGCTCAGCCAGGTGCCCTGTCCGGTTGTATGCGCGCCCCAAAGGATCGCGCACCGCGTGTCCCAATTGGAGCTCGATGAAGTCCGGTCGGAATCCCAGGTGCTCGTCGAGAATGGTCCGTGCGATGGCGCGAATCCGTGAGGAGTCATTGCT
>Ga0207702_10000884_pt1 | contig 31193 bp, 23 predicted proteins | sample KBSCornC62_FD_184302 | JGI IMG/M metagenome (GOLD analysis project Ga0207702, IMG submission 184302) | Corn rhizosphere microbial communities from Kellogg Biological Station, Michigan, USA - KBS Corn C6-2 (SPAdes) (version 2) | ecosystem: Host-associated > Plants > Roots > Rhizosphere > Soil ... | reverse complement strand
CGGACGGTACGGATTTCGGGGTCACCGGGCTGTATCAATATGACGTCAACGATTTCTCGCATGACGACGGGCTCCTGCGCGACGCACACACCAACCGGCGCAAGTATTTCGCGGTGTACCTGAAGAACAAGGGCGTGTACGACGCCAAGGCGGAGTTCGATTTCCAGTCGAAGAAATGGCAGGACGTTTACTTGCGCGTGCAGTCGAGGGCCTTGTTCGGCAAGGACGCCGGCGCGTTCCGCATCGGCCAGAGCAAGACGCCGGTGGGTTTCGAGGGCAATACCAGTTCGAGTGCACCCACCTTCATCGAGTTGGCGCTACCCACCCAGGCCGTCTATGAAAACCGGCGCGTTGGAGTGGACTGGGCATTGTCCCGACCGTCGTGGTTGGCGGCCGTCGGTTATTACGGTGGCGATCTGCAGGGCGACAATGACGGGCATACGCTCGCGGGTCGGCTGGCGTGGGTGCCGCGGCATCGGCCTGGCGATGTCCTGCATCTCGGGGTCACCGCGTCGCGCGAAGCGCCCGAGTCCAGCGTGAATGGATTGCGGTTGACCAACGTGCCGTCAGCGCGATTCCGCTCCACACCTGAGGCCGGTCTTTCGCCGCTGTACCTCGTCGATTCGGCCACGTTGAAGAATGTCGACAGGATCGATCGTTACGGCCTCGAAGGCTTGTGGATCCACGGGCCGTGGTCGCTGCAAAGCGAATACCTGCGCGCGAACACTTCGTTCGATGACGGCAAGCCCGCGTACCGCATCGACGGGTGGTACGCATTCGCGAGTTGGGTGGCGACGGGCGAGTCGCGACCGTACAAGGACGGCAATGTCGGCAACGTGCAGCCCTCACGGCCGTGGGGCGCGCTGGAGTTCGCGTTGCGCTACAGCACCGTCGATCTGGACGGCGGCAACATTCAGGGTGGGCGCGAGCACGATTGGACGCTGGGTGCCAACTGGTACCTGGGCAAACACCTGAAACTGCAGGCGAACTACATCCGCGCCTTCAGCGATCGCAAGCAACTCGCCGTCGATCCGCACATCGTCGAACTGCGGGCGCAGATCGTGTTCTGAGACGGGGGTCTGCTTGTTGGATTCTGTCCTGCTGCTTTCGGCCAAGAGCAGAACATCGCGCCCAGGCAGCTAACGTCCGGTCGCCGGTACGAAGCGGTCTGACTTGCATCTGCGCGGGCTCATCACCGCGCGGCGCAACTGGCTCGTCAACAGGCCGGTTGATATTGCGGTGACGACAGAACTTACAGCCGCGTGGCTCGTTGCAGTGAACGCTGTCACTGACCTATGCATTTGCACACATTAGCGCCGGCTTTGATCTTGACGCCGTCTTGATGCCCGCGCGCGCAAATCCTGCGCCGACTTGATGCGCGGATGCCTACGCTGTGCACCGTTGAATCACCAGTGCGCGAGCGTCGCATGGACATCGTCTACGTATTGTTGATCTTCGTGTTCGGTCTGTCGCTGATCGGTTTGGTCGTGGCTTGTCGCAAGCTGGAGGAGCGCGGCCATGGCCGCTGAACCGGTCTGGGTATATGCGCTGGCCGCGATCCTGTCGATCGTGCTGTTCGTCTATCTGCTGTACGCGCTGATCAACCCCGAGGATCTCGAATGAACACCAATCCGTGGTTCCAGGGAGCGCTGTATCTCGCGATCCTGTTCGTGCTCGCGTGGCCATTCGGCCGCTGGATCGAAGGCGTGCTGGAAGGTCGCGTCGCCGCGCGTTGGCACTGGATCAGCGCGGTCGATCGCGGGTTGCTGCGCGTGGCCGGCGCGAGGGCCGACGAGGACATGCCGTGGTGGCGCTACGCCATCGCCGTCGTGATTTTCAACGTGATCGGCGCGCTGGTCGTCTACGCGACGCAGCGCGTGCAGCAGTGGCTGCCAATCAACCCTGCGCATATGGATGCGGTCTCGCCGGATTCATCGTTCAACACCGCGGTGTCGTTCGTCACCAACACCAACTGGCAGGGTTACGCCGGCGAATCGACCATGAGCTATCTCACGCAGATGGCCGCACTGGCCGTGCAGAACTTCTTTTCGGCCGCGACCGGGATCGTGGTGGCAATCGCGCTGATCCGAGGCCTCGCACGTGGCAGCGCAAAGGGCCTTGGCAACGCGTGGCAGGATCTGGTCCGTGCCACCCTGTGGATTCTGCTGCCGCTTGCGTTCGTATTGGCCCTGGTATTCGTGAGCCAGGGTGTGCCGCAGGACTTCATGGCCCCCGTCACGCTGCACACGCTGCAAGGCGCCCGGCAAACCATTCCACTCGGCCCGGTCGCCTCGCAGGAAGCGATCAAGCTGCTCGGCACCAACGGCGGCGGTTTCTTCAACGCCAATTCGGCGCATCCGTTCGAGAACCCGAACGGGTTGACCAATTTCCTCGAGATGCTGGCGATCCTGCTGATCCCGGCCGCGCTGGTGTTCGCGTTCGGAGGCATGGTCGGCGACCGGCGCCAAGGCATCGTCGTGCTGGCTGCGATGACGATCCTGTTCGTCGCGTTGTATGCGGTCGGCGTGCATGCGCAGGCGCTACCCAATCCGGCGTTCGCGCACCTGGGCATCGTCGGACCGAGCATGGAAGGCATCGAGACGCGGTTCGGCACGGTGGCATCGATGTTGTTCGCGGCGGTCACCACTGCCGCGAGTTGCGGTGCGGTCAACGCCATGCATGACAGCCTGATGCCGCTGGCCGGTGGCGTCCCGATGTTCCTGATCCAACTCGGCGAGGTCGTTTTCGGCGGCGTGGGGTCGGGCCTTTACGGCATGCTGATCTTCGCAATCCTTGCTGTCTTCATCGCTGGGCTCATGATCGGTCGCACGCCGGAATATCTCGGCAAGAAGATCGGCATGTTCGAGATGAAGATGGTGGCGATCGCGATCCTGATCGTGCCACTGCTCGCGCTGCTCGGCACCGCGATCGCGGTGATGGCGCAGGCCGGACGCGCGGGCATCCTGAATCCTGGCGCGCACGGGTTTTCCGAGGTGCTGTACGCATTTTCCTCCGCCGCCAACAACAACGGCTCGGCGTTCGCGGGGCTATCTGCCGACACGCCGTTCTACAACGTGCTGCTGGCGATCGCGATGTGGTTCGGGCGTTTCATGATCGTGGTGCCAGTGCTGGCACTGGCCGGCAGCCTCGCCGCGAAACCGCGGCTCGCGGTTTCTGCCGGCACCATGCCGACGCACGGCCCGCTGTTCGTGATCCTGCTGATCGGCGCGGTGCTGCTGGTCGGCGCCTTGAATTACGTGCCGGCGCTGGCGCTGGGGCCGGTGGTCGAACACCTCACACTGTTTCACGCGCGCTGACTGGTTGATCGGAGTTTCGCGTGTCTACCGCATCCGCACGGGTACTACCCATGTTCGACTCGGCGCTGCTGAAGCCGGCGCTGGTCGAGTCGCTCAAACGTCTTTCGCCGCGCGCGCAATGGCGCAATCCGGTGATGTTCGTGGTGTGGATCGGCAGCGCACTGACTACCCTGCTAAGTTTGGCGGCGTTGCACGATCATCGGCTGCCCGCGCCGGCCTTCACGCTGGCCGTCGCGGCGTGGCTTTGGCTGACGGTATGGTTCGCCAACCTCGCCGAGTCGCTGGCCGAAGGCCGCGGCAAGGCGCAGGCCGCCGCTCTGCGTTCCGCGAAGCAGCGGGTGTACGCCAAGCAATTGCAGGAACCGTATTACGGCTCATCGTGGCTGCCCGTGCCGAGCGACGAGTTGATGACCGGTCGCGCGGTATTGGTCGAGGCGGGCGACATCGTGCCGGCCGACGGCGAAGTGATCGAAGGCGTCGCGTCGGTGGACGAATCGGCGATCACCGGCGAATCCGCGCCGGTGATCCGCGAATCAGGTGGCGACCGCTCGGCCGTCACCGGCGGCACGAAGGTGTTGTCGGACTGGATCGTGGTGCGCGTCACCGCCAAACCGGGTGAAGCGTTCCTGGACCGCATGATCGCGATGGTCGAAGGCGCCAAGCGTGCACGCACACCGAACGAAATCGCACTCACCATCCTGCTGGTCGCGCTGACGCTTGTGTTCCTGGTCGTGTGCGTGACGCTGCTGCCATTTTCGATCTATAGCGTGCAGGCCGTGGGCGGACGCGCGGTGTCGGTGACGGTACTGGTCGCGCTGCTGGTATGTCTGATCCCGACCACGATCGGCGCGCTGCTGTCGGCGGTCGGCATCGCAGGCATGAGCCGCATGCTGCGCGCCAACGTGATCGCCACATCGGGCCGCGCGGTCGAAGCCGCCGGCGACGTCGACGTACTGTTGCTGGACAAGACCGGCACCATCACGCTGGGCAACCGCCAGGCGACGGCGCTGCATGCCGCGCCGGGCGTGAGCGAGCAGACGCTGGCGGAGGCCGCGCAGCTGGCATCGCTGGCCGACGAAACGCCGGAAGGCCGTTCGATCGTGGTACTGGCCAAGGAGAAGTACGGCTTGCGTGGACGCGAGTTGCACGACATGCGTTTCGTGCCTTTTTCCGCGCACACGCGCATGAGTGGCGTGGACGCCGGTTCGCGCCTCATCCGCAAGGGCGCGGCCGAAGCGATCGCGATCCATGTGCAGGAAGCCGGTGGCCAGATGCCCGCACCCGTGCGCGAACGCGTCGAGTCCATCGCGCGCGCCGGCGGCACGCCGCTGGTGGTGGCCGACAACGCGAACGTGCTGGGCACGATCGAATTGAAGGACATCGTCAAGGGCGGCATCGCCGAGCGTTTCGCCGAACTGCGCAGGATGGGCATCAAGACGGTGATGATCACCGGAGACAACGGCCTCACTGCCGCGGCGATCGCGGCCGAGGCAGGCGTCGACGATTTCCTCGCCGAGGCCACGCCGGAAGACAAGCTCGTCCTGATCCGCCGATACCAGGCCGAAGGCCACCTGGTCGCGATGACCGGCGATGGCACCAACGACGCACCGGCGCTGGCGCAGGCCGACGTGGCCGTGGCGATGAACAGCGGGACCTCGGCGGCCAAGGAAGCCGGCAACATGGTCGATCTGGACAGCAATCCGACCAAACTGCTGGAAGTGGTCGAAGTCGGCAAACAGATGCTGATGACACGCGGTTCACTGACCACTTTCAGCATCGCCAACGACGTCGCCAAATATTTCGCGATCATCCCCGCCGCGTTCGCGACCACCTATCCGCAACTGCACACGCTTGACGTGATGCACCTGCATTCACCGCAGTCGGCGATCCTGTCGGCGGTGATCTTCAACGCGATCATCATCGTGATGCTGATTCCGCTGGCGCTGAAAGGCGTAGCCTACCGCGCGCAACCCGCCGCGCAACTGCTGCGGCGCAACCTGCTGGTCTACGGACTCGGCGGCCTCGTCGCGCCATTCATCGGCATCAAGCTGATTGATTTGCTGCTGACCGTATTCGGAATGGCATAAGGAATCTCGACATGCGTTCGCGGAAAAAACACCTGCTCGCCGGCGCGCTGATCGCCGTCGTTGCATCGCCGGCGTTGGCGCAGGACCAGACGCCCTCCGGGACGCAGGTGACGGGCAACGTGGCGCTGGTCAGCGATTATCTGTTCCGCGGCCTCAGCCAGACTTGGGGCCGCCCTGCGCTGCAAGGCGGCGTGGACGTCAACGACGGCCGCTGGCACGCCGGCGCATGGACGTCCAACGTCAGCCGAAACAGCTATCCGGGTGGAGACGTAGAGCTGGATTTGTATGGCGACGTCGGCCTGTTCCAGCACGGCGACTGGAGCGCGCGCGCCGGACTCTATGGCTATCTCTATCCAGGCGCCAACTTGGACAACGCGCGGCCGCCGCTGGGCAGTCGCACGTTGAACACGCTGGAAGCGAACGCCTCGTTGAACTGGAAAATCTGGACGCTGAAGTACTCGCGTGCGTTGACCGACTATTTCGGTGCCGATATCGAACAGGGTTTCAGCGGCAATACGCGCGGCACGCAATATCTGCAGCTGGACGGTTTGATCCCGCTGGGCGAGCGATGGAGTATGGCGCCGCACGTGGGCTACACCTATTACCGTCGCGGCGTGGCGACGCCGCTCGCCAACGGAGCCAGCGACCCCAGCTATGCCGATATCGGTCTGGCGCTGAAATGCGCTCCGAGTGACAAGTTCTCGGTGAGTCTCGGCGTCTCGCACGCCAGCAACGACGCGTTCTACCGGCATGTCGTCAGCTTCCGAGATGGCGGCGACGTCAGGGATCTCGGCGGCACGCGCGGCGTGTTGTCGATCGCCGTCACTTTCTGAAAGATTACGCCCATGAAAAATCTTCTGCGCCCCGCGCTCGTGCTGTTCATGCTGCTGTCGCTGATCACAGGCATAGGCTATCCGCTGCTGACGATGGGCGTGTCGCAACTCGCGTTCCCGTACCAAACCAACGGCAGTCTGATCGTCCGCGACGGCACGCCGGTCGGCAGCGCACTGATTGGCCAGGCGTTCGATGCGCCAGATTATTTCCATGGCAGGCCCTCGGCAACCTCGCCGGCGCCGTACAACGCGATGGCGTCGGGTGGCAGCAACCTCGGACCCGGCAATCCGGCGCTGCTGGCTGCGGTGAAGCAACGCCTGGCAATGTTGCGGACCGCGAATCCGCAAGCGGTCGGCCCGGTTCCGTCCGAGCTGGTCATGGCTTCTGCAAGCGGACTCGATCCCGACATTTCTCCGGCGGCGGCGGAATGGCAGGCGCCACGGGTGGCGCGCGCACGCGGCTTGCCGTTGGTTTGGGTGCGCGTGTTGATCCGGGCGCAAACACGGGCGCCATCGCTCGGCGTGTTCGGTCAGCCGCGCGTCAACGTCTTGGCCTTGAACCTTGCGCTCGACGCCGCCGCAAGGCATGTCAGCGATAATGCGGGCCGATGAACGAGACGCGCCCCGACCCTGATCGCCTGCTCGCCGAGGTTGCCGACGAACAACGCAGGGGCGCGCGCGGCAAACTGAAAATCTTCTTCGGTGCCTGTCCTGGTGTGGGCAAGACCTATGCGATGTTGCAATCACTGCATCAGTTGCGGGCCGATGGCAGGGGCGTGCTGGTGGGCATAGCCGAAACGCATGGCCGCGCCGAGACCGCGCACTTGCTGCAGGGGCTGCCGCATCTGCCATTGCGCGAAGCGGAATATCGAGGCCACGTGCTGCGTGAATTCGACATCGACGCGGTGCTTGACGCGCGGCCGGAACTCGTCGCGGTCGATGAGTTGGCGCATTCCAACGTCGACGGCAGTCGTCACCGCAAGCGCTGGCAGGACGTCGAGGAGTTGCTTGCGGCTGGTGTCGACGTGCACACCACGCTCAACGTGCAGCACCTGGAGGGCCTCAACGACATCGTTGGCCGTATCACCGGAGTACGCGTGCGTGAAACCGTCCCGGACCAGGTGTTCGACCGGGCCGATGACGTGGTGGTGGTCGATCTGCCGGCGGACGAACTGCTGAAGCGTCTTGCGGAGGGCAAGGTGTACCTGCCGGATGCAGTGGAACGCGCACGCGAGCGCTTCTTCCGCAAGGGGAACTTGATTGCGCTGCGCGAGCTGGCGCTGCGGCGCACCGCCGATCGCGTGGATGCTCAGATGCATGACTACCGCCGCACGCGCACGATCGAAGCAGTGTGGCCAACGCGCGAACGCCTGCTGGTGGGGCTTGCTGGCGCTGAGGGCGACGAACGGCTGGTGCGTGACGCCGCGCGGCTGGCGCGCAAGCTCGAAGCGGACTGGATCGTCGCACATGTCGATGTGCCCCGGCCACGACGCGGCAAGGCCGAGCGCAGCCACATCGCGCAGCTGCTTGCGCTGGCGGCGGGCCTCGGTGCGGAAACTGCGACCTTGCCGGGCTCGGACGTTGCCGGTGCGCTGGTCACCTGCGCGCTCGCGCGCAACGTGAACCGCCTGCTGCTGGGGCACCGCTCGCGCTCGCCGTGGCGGTACTGGCGCGGTTCCACCGCGGATCGCATCGGCCGGCGCCATCCCGATCTTGATCTGATCGTGATCGCGACGGGAGCCGTTCACAAGCGGCCCTTCGTGCAGGAGCCTTTGAAGTGGGAGATCAAATGGCCACCTTATGTCTGGGCGACGCTCGCGTGCTTCGCGGCGACCGCCGTGGCATCGCCGCTGCTGCGGGTATTCCAGCTCGCCAACGTGGTCATGTTGTTCCTGCTCACGGTCGCGATCGTCGCGCTACGTTGGGGGCGGGGCCCGGGAGCCTGGGCCGCATTCCTGGCCGTGGCCTGCTTCGATTTCTTTTTCGTGCCGCCGCGGCTTTCGATGAGTGTCAGCGACACGCAGTACGTGTTCACGTTCGGACTGATGCTGGTCGTGGCACTCATCATCGGTCAATTGACCGCGCGCCTGCGCCACGAAGCACGCGTCGCCGGTGCGCGCGAACGCCGCGCGGTCACCTTGGCCGGGTTGTCGCGCGAGCTTTCCGCGGCACTGACCAGGGAGCGGATTTCGGAAATCGCACTGCGGGATTTCGCGGGCGGCTTTCGTGCCGGCGTCGGCTTGGCGTTGCCGGACGCGGGCGATCGGGTCCGCGCCGTGCAGGGCAACACCGTGGACATCGACGAGAGCGTCGCGCAATGGGTGTACGACCACGCGCAGCCGGCCGGCGCCGGCACCGCAACCCTTTCCGCGGCGCGCGCACGCTACCTGCCGCTCAAGGCGCCGATGCGCGTGCGCGGGGTGGTCGTGCTGGAATTTTCCGAATACGATTCGCTTCACGACCCCGAGGACCAGCGATTGCTGGAAGGCTGCTGCGGTCAACTGGCACTGGCGCTGGAGCGGGTGCACTTCGTCGAAGTCGCGCAGGACACGCTGGTGCAGGTCGAAGGCGAGCGCATGCGCAATACGTTGTTGGCGGCAATGTCGCATGACCTGCGCACACCGCTGACCACCATCCTCGGCGCCGCGCAGACCGCGATACCACAACTGCGCGGTCATGGCGCGGAAGCGCTGGTCGCGTCCATCGGCGAGCAGGCCCAGGCGATGCTGCGCCTGATCGAAAACCTGTTGGACTTGGCGCGCCTGCAGTCGCGGGGCGTGGAACTCAATCGGCAATGGCATTCGCTGGAGGAGATTGTTGGCACTGCGTTGAATGAGCTGCGCGAGCCATTGCGCAACCATCCCGTGGCGGTGACCGTGCCGCCCGACCTTCCCCTGGTCGAAGTGGATGCGTTGCTGATCCAGCGGGTGCTGGTGAACCTTTTGGACAATGCCGCCAAGCACACGCCCGCAGGTACGCCCATCGATATTCGCTCAGGTCATGCGGACAGTGCCGTCACCATCGAGGTCGGCGACGCCGGCCCAGGCCTGCCGCCGATCGCGCCGGAAAAATTGTTCGATCCGTTCGAACGAGGGCGTCGCGAATCCGCCGTCACCGGCGCGGGACTTGGACTTGCCCTGGCGCGCCGCATCGTCGAGGCGCACGGCGGCAGGATCGAAGCGCGGGCGCGCCGCCCGACCGGCGCGGTCTTCGCTGTTACGCTGCCGGCGCCACCGCCGCCTCAACTGGATCCGGCATGAGCACCGTACGCATATTGCTGGTCGAGGACGATGCCAACATCCGCCGTTTCGTCCGCACCGCGTTGCAGGACGAAGGATTCGATGTGCACGAGGCGGACACCTGCAAACGCGCCCTGATCGAGGCGTCCACCCGCCAGCCGGATCTCGCTATCGTCGATCTGGGCTTGCCCGACACCGACGGCAAGAGCTTCATCAGCGAAGTGCGTGGTTGGTCGTCGTTGCCTATCGTGGTGCTGTCCGCGCGCGAGCGCGAGGAAGAGAAGGTCGCAGCGCTGGATGCGGGCGCCGACGACTACCTCGTGAAACCCTTCGGCGTGCCGGAGTTGCTGGCGCGTGTGCGCGCGCAATTGCGCAGGCGTGCGCAGGCCGATGCCGGGCCGGGTTCAAGCACCATGACATTCGGCGACATCCGCGTGGACCTGGTCGGCCATGAAGTCCGCAAACGCGGCGGTGTCGTGCACTTGACGCCCATCGAATTCCGCCTGCTCGCCGCGCTGATCCGCAGCCGAGGCCGGGTGCTGACCCATCGTCAATTGCTGCACGAAGTATGGGGACCGGCTTACGTCGATCGCCCGCAGTATCTGCGCGTGCATATGGCCAACCTGCGCCACAAGCTCGAGGACGATCCGACGCAACCGCAACACCTTGTGACCGAATTGCAGGTCGGATATCGACTGGTTGGCGTGTGACACGGTGGCGACAGCCGATCATTCCGGTTTTTTTCTGTACGCCGATGATTCGTGCAAGCCGTATTCCCGAGGATGGCGACCGGCTCTGGTCACTTGGCAATGTCTCCGATGTGTCGCGAAGTTCCGCAGTCAGACAGATAGCAGCCGTTGGTCTTTGCATGCCGACCGACTGGAGTGGGTCGTGAGCGGTGGTTGACTGCATCTCCGCACGCGCGAGGTTATTTCGGCAGCGAGGATCGCGTGTCGCGCAGGAACACCGGCAGGTCGGTCGCTTGTGGCTGCACGACGCCCATCTGGTTGAGCATGGCCGTGACGTGCCCGCGGTGATAGGTCGTGTGGTTGACGACGTGCAGCACGATGTCTTCACGGCGCAGCGCGCCGTCGCCTCCGCCGATGAAGGTGAAGTGCACGACGTCGTTGCAGGCATCGGGCGTCATCGCTGCGGCGTAATCGATATACCACGCATCAATCTCGCGCTGCGCGCCGCGCAACTCCGACAGCGGAGACGTGGCTTCGGGGTTGCGCGTGGTGAGATTGTGCGGCACGCCGAGCAGGTGTGATTTCCACACCTCGTCCATCAGGTGGACGTGGTTGAGCGTGCGCAGGATGCTGCCCGCGAAGATGGGCGAGGGTGCAGCGAGGTCGGTCTTGGGGACGCCGGCGAGCGTTGCATGGAGCCGCTTATCCGCCCATGCCTTGTAGCGCGCCAACATCTCCAGCCGTTGCATCGACACGGGCAGGGCTATTTCCGTTTGGGTATGTACAAATCCGTGATGGTGCCTTCGGCGACTTCCGCCGCCATGCCGATCGATTCGCCAAGCGTTGGGTGTGGATGGATCGTGAGCGCGATGTCGCCGATTTCGGCGCCCATCTCGATCGCCAGCGCGATTTCGGAAATCAGGTCGCCCGCATGCACGCCGACGATGCCGCCGCCGATCACGCGGTGCGTCGCCTTGTCATAGATCAGCTTGGTGAAACCTTCAGCGCGATCCATGCCGAGGGCACGGCCCGATGCCGCCCACGGGAATTTGCCGACTCCGACTTCGAGATTCTTTTCCTTCGCTTCGCGCTCGGTGACGCCGACCCACGCAATTTCCGGGTCGGTGAATGCCACCGACGGCACCACGCGCGCATCGAAGTGCCGCTTCTGGCCGGCCGCGGCTTCGGCGGCGGTGTGTGCTTCGTGCACGGCCTTGTGCGCCAGCATCGGTTGGCCGACGAGGTCGCCGATCGCGAAGATGTGCGGCACATTGGTGCGCATTTGCGTGTCCACCGGAATCAGGCCGCGCTCGCCGACACTGACGCCGGCCTTGTCGGCACCGATCTTGTTGCCGTTGGCACTGCGGCCGACCGACACCAGCACGCGATCAAAAGTCTTTTTCTCCGGGATGCTGTCGCCTTCGAACCCGCAGGTGATGCCATTCTTCTGCGCCTTCGCCGCAGTGACTTTCGTCTTGAGGTGCGTTGCGACACCCTGCTTCTTGAGTTGCGCGGCGAGTGGACGCACGAGGTCCGCGTCCGCACCCGGCATCAACTGGTCCATGAACTCGACCACGGTGACGTTGCTGCCGAGCGCGCGGTAGACCGTCGCCATTTCGAGCCCGATGATGCCGCCGCCGACCACCAGCAGCGACTTCGGCACGTCGCGCAGTTGCAGCGCGCCTGTGGAATCCATCACGCGCTCGTCGTCCCACGGGAACATCGGCAGGTGCACGGCCTGCGAACCCGCCGCGATGATGGCTTGCTCGAAACGGATCAGTTTCCTGTCGTCACCGTTCACGACTTCCAGCTCGTGCGGCGAAACAAACGTACCGGTGCCTTGCACCGCACGCACCTTGCGTTGCTTGGCCATCGACGCCAATCCGCCGGTGAGCTTGCCGACGGTCTTGTCCTTGAAGTCGCGCAGCTTGTCGAGATCGATCTTCGGTTTGCCGAACGCGATGCCGTGCGTGGCCATCAGCTCGGCGGCGTCGATCACTTCGGCCGCATGCAGCAGCGCCTTGGACGGAATGCAGCCGACGTTGAGGCACACACCGCCCAGCGTGCCGTAACGTTCGACCAGGACCGTTTCGAGTCCGAGGTCGGCGGCGCGGAAGGCCGCGCTGTAACCGCCGGGGCCGGAACCGAGCACCAGCATTGCGCATTCCATGTCGGCCTTGCGGCCGGTTTCGCTTGCTGCGTTTGACGCTTTTTCGCTTCCCCCGTTTACGGGGGAAGCTGCCCGAAGGGTTGATGGGGGCTTCGTCGCGACATTCCCCCCCTCCGCCTTCGGTACCTGCCCCCGCGCGGCGGGGGAAGGGGATTTATTTTGTGATGGCGCGTCGCCGGCTTGCGAATCTTCTGCCACGACGGTCGCAATCACCGCGCCCTGTTCGACGTTGTCGCCGACCTTGACCTTGACTTCCTTGATCACGCCCGCCGCGCTCGCGGGTACCTCCATCGTGGCCTTGGCCGACTCCAGCGTGACGAGGCTCTGGTCCTTTTCGATGCGATCGCCGGCCTTCACCAGCACCTCGATGACCGGCACGTCGTGGAAATCGCCGATGTCCGGCACCTTCAATTCAATCGTCTTGCTCATGCGCTTGCTGTCCTTTGGGTTTCGTGTGTTCCGCGGGCGTCGCGCCCGCATCGGCGGTGTCGCCGTCGTGGTCGGAAGCGGCGCGCTCGCGGATGCCGGTGACGGGCTTGCCTTGGTTGTCGTCGCCGTCGGTCTTCGTCGCACCGGCTTCATCCTTTGCGATATCACTGCTGACCGAACGCGCGGCGTCGTTGTCCGCGGGTACGTGCACGGCATGGGGTCGTTCGCGCGTCGCCCCTGGTGGCGATTCTCCGGCAGCCATCGCGCGGCGGCCTTCCGCGCCGGCGAGCCCCAGCCACGATTTCACGTGCAGGTCGCGCTGCGGGAATGGCATTTCCAGGTGATGTTTTTCCAACGCATTGTGCAGCGCCCAGTTGTAGGCCGCCGTCACACCGCGGTAGCGCCGCGCCGCGCCGGCGTTGAGCCACACCACCAGCGCGAATTCCATCGCGGATTCGCCGAAGCCGGTCAGCCACACCTGCGGCTGGCGCGACTCATCTTCGGTCAGCGTGAACGGCACTTCGGCGGCCGCTTCCAGCGCGGCCTGGCGCACCTTGTCCTTGTCGGCGCCGTAGGGCACGCGGAACGGGATGTGCGAGCGCCGCGACACGTCGCGCCAGGTCAGGTTCACCACGTTGTCGGTGATGAATCGCGAGTTGGGCACCAGGATGTCGATGTTGTCGTTGGTGGTGATGCGCGTGGCGCGGATGTGGATGTCGCTGACCCGGCCATGCACGCCGTTCGCGAGTTCCACGAAATCGCCGACCTTCAGGCTGCGATCGAACAGGATGATGAGCCCGGAAATGAAGTTGGAAAAAATCGCCTGCAGTCCGAAGCCGAGGCCAACGCCCAGCGCGCCCGCGAAGACCGTGAACTCGGTAAGCGGTATGCCCGCGACCGACAACGCCCAGAGCACGCCGAGCACCAGCACGATGTAGTGCAGGACGCGTGACAGCGCGTACAGCGTCGACTGGCTGGTCTGGTGGCGCTGGCCGTAACGCGCGAGTCCCGCGCGCAGCAGCCGCGAAACCAGGATCGCCACCAGCACCACGACCACCGCGACCAGCAGCGATCCGAGGTTGAGCGTGACGCCGCCGACCTTCAGGCTGATACCGAGGAAGTGATTGATCGCGCTGATGGCGTCGTGCAGCGGCGAGCCAGCCGCGGCGGGCGAAGCAGGCGGGGCGACCGGCGCGGTCATGCGGCCTTACAACAGCGCCCGCCGCATGTCGGCGAGCAGTTGCGCGAGATACACCGCGAAGCGCGCGGCGGCGGCGCCGTCGATCACCCGATGGTCGTAGCTGAGCGACAACGGCAGGATCAGCCGCGGTGCGAATTCCTTGCCGTTCCACACCGGCTGCGTGGACGCGCGCGAAACGCCCAGGATCGCGACTTCCGGCGCGTTGATGATCGGCGTGAACATGGTGCCGCCGATGCCACCCAGCGACGAGATCGAGAAACAGCCGCCCGACATTTCGCCCGGCGTCAGCTTGCCGTCGCGCGCCTTCTTCGCCAGTGCCGACATTTCCTGCGCGATGTCGAGCACGCCTTTCTTGTCGCAATCGCGGATCACCGGCACGACGAGTCCGTTCGGCGTGTCGGCGGCGAAGCCGATGTTGAAGTACTTCTTCACGACCAGGTTTTCGCCCGACGCATCCAGCGACGCGTTGAAGCCGGGATATTTCTGCAGGGCCGCGACCGAGGCCTTGATCAGGAATGCCAGCATCGTCACCTTGATGCCGGCTTTCTCGTTTTCCTTGTTGAGCGTGCCGCGCAGGGCTTCGAGGTCGGTGATGTCGGCGTCCTCGAACTGCGTGACGTGCGGGATCATCGCCCAGTTGCGCGCGAGGTTGGCGCCGGAAAGTTTCTTGATGCGGGACAGTGGTTGGGTCTCGATCGCACCGAACTTGCTGAAATCGATCTGCGGCCACGGCAACAACCGCAGTCCTCCTTCCCCCGCTTGCGGGGGAAGGCCTGGAAGGGGGCCGGCGCTCATCACGCCCTTCACGAACTTCTGCACGTCTTCCTTGGTGATGCGACCGCCGCGTTCGCTGCCGGTCACGCGCGCAAGATCCACGCCGAGCTCGCGTGCGAACGCGCGCACCGCGGGCGTGGCGTAGGGCACCTTGTCCGGCATGATCGAGTCGGAATCGAAGGGAATGGGCGGTGCGTGGCGCTCGGCTGTGCTTTCGCTTCCCCCGCTTGCGGGGGAAGCTGCCCGAAGGGCTGATGGGGGTCGCTTCGTGTCGCCCCCCTCCGCCTTCGGCACCTCCCCCCGCTGCGCGGGGGGAGGAACGGCTTGGCTCCCGCCTGCGGGTGAGGGGTGCGATGGCGGGGTTGATTGCGACTTCGCTGGTTCTTCTGGTTTCGCTGCCGCGCCGCCTTCCTCGGCCTCGATCGTCGCGATCACGCTGCCTTCGGAAATCTCGTCACCGACCTTGACCTTCATTTCCTTGACCGTGCCCGCGAACGGCGCCGGGACTTCCATGGTCGCCTTGGCCGACTCCAGCGTCACGAGGCCCTGGTCCTTTTCCACATGGTCGCCCGGCTTGACCATCACCTCGATCACGGGCACGCCCTGGAAATCACCGATGTCGGGTACCTTCGCCTCGCGCACGTCTGCCATGTCCGCTTCCTTCGATTCCGGAAAAGCTGCAAGACGCCCAGTTTCGCGCATTTGGCCGCTTTCGTCATGTACGGGCGGCCTGACCCGAAAGTCACAGTGACCAGTGGCGGATGGCAAAGCCCCGGTTTTGTCGGCAGACTGCGGTAACCGGCAGCCAAGGGGCGAAGCGATGCTGACCATCCGCAATCTTTCCAAGACCTATCCGAACGGCGTCCGTGCGTTGAACAACGTGTCGCTGGACATCCCGAACGGAATGTTCGGGTTGCTCGGCCCGAATGGCGCCGGCAAGTCCACGCTGATGCGGACGATCGCGACGCTGCAGGATCCGGACGCGGGCAGCATCAAGCTGGGCGACATCGACGTGCTGGCCGACAAGTCCGCCACGCGGCGCGTGCTGGGTTACCTGCCACAGGAATTCGGCGTGTATCCCAAGGTCAGCGCCGAGGCGATGCTGGACCACTTCGCGGTGCTGAAGGGCGTCACCCGTCGTGGCGAACGCCGCGACCTCGTCGATGCGCTGCTGAAGCAGGTGAACCTTTGGGACGTGCGCAAGCGCAAGCTGGGCGGGTTCTCGGGCGGCATGCGCCAGCGTTTCGGCATCGCGCAGGCGCTGATCGGCGATCCCAAACTGGTGATCGTGGACGAGCCCACGGCGGGACTCGATCCAGAGGAACGCCAGCGCTTCCTCAACCTGCTGGCCGAGATCGGCGAGCGCGTGGTGGTGATCCTTTCGACCCACATCGTCGAAGACGTGACGGAATTGTGCCCGCGCATGGCGATCATCGCGCAAGGCCAGGTACGCCTGACCGGCGAGCCGCGCGAAACGATCCGCGCGCTGGAAGGCCGCGTGTGGCGGCGTGCGATCGACAAGGCCGCGCTGCCGCAATACCGCGAGCGCATGACGGTGCTGTCGACGCGGCTCGCGGGTGGTGCGACGCTGATCCACGTGCTGGCCGACGCGAGACCCGACGACGGATTCGAAAGCGTCGCGCCCGATCTGGAAGACGTGTACTTCGGACAACTGCACCACGCCGCCGCGAACAAGGCGGCCTGACGTGTTCGGGGAAATCTTCCGCTTTGAGCTGCGCCAGCAACTCAAGAGCCCCTTGCTCTGGCTGATCCTGGTTGCGCTGGCGGGCGTGGCGTTCGGTACCGCTTGCTCGGATTCGATCACGGTTGGCGGCGGCATCGGCAACATCCATCGCAATGCGCCGTCCGTCGTGATCACGATGCTCGGCGCTTTCTCGATCCTGGGCCTGTTCCTGATCACGATCTTCGTGGCCGGCGCCGCGCTTCGGGATTTCGCATCCAACACCGCGGAAATGATGTTCGCGACGCCGATGTCGCGGGGCGCCTACCTCGGCGGCCGGTTCGCGGCCGGCTGGCTGGTCAGCGTGCTGGTACTGGTCGGTGTCGCGGCCGGCTTCTGGCTGGGTTCGCTGATGCCGTGGCTGGATCCCGCACGCCTCGGTCCGACGCCGTGGAGCGCGTATGGCTGGGCGCTGGCCGTGATCGTGTTGCCCAACCTGTTCTTCCTCGGCGCGCTGCTGTTCCTGCTGGCGACGCTGACGCGTTCGATGCTGGGCACCTACGTCGGCGTGATCGCGTTCGTGGTGTTGGTGGTCGTGGCCGGCCAGCTGTTGGGCCACGGCAACATCGAGCATCAGACTGCAGGCGCGCTGATGAATCCGTTCGGGACAGGCGCGTTCGAGCTGGCGACGCGCTACTGGACGGCTTCCGACAACAACACACGGGTTCCGGCGATCGCGGGTGTGATCCTCGGCAACCGTGCGATATGGATCGGCGCCGGCGTGGCGGTGCTGGGCGTGACACTGGCGCTGTTCAAACCGGACCGCGAAGGTCTGCGCTGGTTCCGCCGGCGCAAGCGCAGCGTGGCGCCGGACCCGATGGCGCCGGTTGCCGTGCCGATCGTGTTGCCGGTCGTGAAATTGCGCGCGGGCTTCGCGGCGCGCGTCACCCAGTTCCGCAAGCTGGCGTGGTTCGACACCGTCAGCGTCCTCAAGGGGACCGCGTTCCTGGTGATGCTGCTGTTCGGGCTGGCCAACCTCACCGCGGCGCTTGCCTTCACCGGCGAAATCTACGGCACCAGCGTGCATCCGGTGACGCACCTGATGGCGCAAGCCATGGACGGCAGCTACAAGTGGCTGCTGCTGATCGTGCTGATCTTCTACGCGGGCGAACTGGTGTGGCGCGAGCGTGGCGCCAGGCTCAGCGAAGTGGTGGATGCATTCCCGACCCCCGACTGGATTCCGCTGCTGGCCAAGGTCACCGCGCTGGCCGTGGTGATCGTGGTTTTTCTCGCGGTCGGTTCGCTGTATTGCATGGGCTACCAGGTGCTGCGCGGCTTCCATGACGTGCAGCCGCTGCTGTACCTGCAATACCTCGGGTTCTCGCTGCTCGGGTTCCTGCTGCTCGGTATCCTGTCGCTGGTCTTCCAGGTCTGGGCCAACAACAAGTTCGCGGGCTATGCGCTGGTCATCGGCTGGCTGCTGCTGATGTTCGGCCTGTCGCAGTTGCACCTGACCGACAATCTGTACCACTACGCCAACGCGCCGGCGGCGCCGTATTCGGACATGAACGGGTTCGGCTCGTTCTGGATCGGCACGCTGTGGTTCCGCGCGTATTGGTATTGCTGCGCGATCGCATTGCTGGTGATCGCCGCGTTGTACTGGGTGCGCGGCAACGTGAGCGGGTGGCGCGCGCGTGGGCGCGTGGCGCTGCAGCGCTTTCGTTGGCCCGCGCGGATCATGCTGGTGTCATCGCTGGCCGGATTCGTCGCGATCGGCGCCTTCCTGTTCCACAACACGCACGGCCTGTATCGCTACCAGGCCCACGATCAAAAATTGCGCCTGCAGGCCGGCTACGAGAAGGATTACCGCAAGTACATGGGCATGCCGCAGCCGCGGATTACCGACGTCAACGTGGACGTGGCGATGTATCCCGCGCAGCGGCGCGTCGACGTCAACGGCCACTACACGCTGGTCAACAAGCACGCCAAGCCCATCGACACGCTGCTCGTGCAGCTGCCGACGCTGGATACCCGCGACTACAAGGTCGATCTCGATTTCCCCGCGCACACCACCAAGCTGGCTGACGCGAAGCAGGGCTTCCATCTGTACAAGCTGGCGACGCCGCTGCAGCCGGGCGCCTCCATGGACTTCGGTTTCAAGATGCATGTGGTTTACAAGGGCTTTGCCAACGAGCCGACCGGCGAACAGATCGTGCACAACGGCACCTTCATCAACAGCATGGCGTTCCCGCATTTCTGCTACGACGAAAACCGCCAGATCACCGACAACAATGACCGCCGCAAGTACGGGCTCGGGCCGGCGCAGCGGTTGCCGAAGCGCGACGATGCCGCGGCGCATGCCAACAACCTGATTTCCTGCGATGCCGACTGGGTGCATTTCCAGGCGACCGTTTCGACCCGTACGGACCAGATCGCGCTGGCGCCCGGCTACCTGCAGAGGGAATGGGTGCAGGACGGCAGGCGTTACTTCCATTACGTGCAGGACACGCCGATCCTGGATTTCTTCTCGTTCCAGTCCGCGCGCTACAAGGTCGCGCGCGACAAGTGGCACGACGTGAACTTGGAGATCTACTACGACCCGCAACACCCGTACAACATCGAACGGATGTTCAAGGCGATGAAATTGTCGCTGGACTATTACACGACGCACTTCGGGCCGTATCAATTCCGGCAGCTGCGGATATTGGAGTTCCCGGACTATTCCAGCTTCGCGCAATCATTCGCCAACACCATCCCGTTCTCGGAGTCGATCGGCTTCATCGCGGATTTGCGCAAGCCGACCGACATCGACTACGTCACCTACGTCACCGCGCACGAGATCGGTCATCAATGGTGGGCGCACCAGGCGATCGGCGCCAACGTGCAAGGTGTGACGATGCTGGACGAATCGCTGGCGCAATATTCGGCGCTGATGGTGATGAAGCACCTGTACGGCCCGACCAGGATGCGCAAGTTCCTGAAGTACGAACTGGATCGCTATCTGTCCGGCCGCGGCAGCGAGGAAGTCGCCGAAGAACCGCTGGCGCTGGTCGAGAACCAGCCGTACATCCACTACCGAAAGGCTTCGGTGATCTTCTACGCGCTGCAGGACTACATCGGCGAGGACAAGGTGAATGCCGCGCTGCGCGCGTGGCTCGACAAGGTGAAGTTCCAGCCGCCGCCCTACACCGATACCCGCGAACTGATTGCAGACCTGCGCGCGCAAGCGGAGCCGCAATATCAGGGGTTGATCACCGACTTCTTCGACAAGATCACCTTGTTCGATGACCGCATGGTTTCGGCGACTGCGAAAAAATTGCCGAATGGCAAATACGAAGTGACGATGCACGTGCATGCGGCCAAGTACTACGCCGACGGCAAGGGCAAGGAGACGCGCGCCAAGGTGGACATTCCCGTCGAGATCGGCGTGTTCGCGCAGGCGAAGGATCGCGAGGAGCAGGATGAAAAACCGCTGTACCTCGCCAAGATGCCGGTCAAGGACGGCGACAGCACCCTCACCGTGACCGTGGACGGCAAGCCGTACGAAGCCGGCATCGATCCGTTCAACGAATTGGTGGATCGGGTCAGTAACGACAATCGCGCGCCGGTGACGATCCCGTAAATGGGCAAGCGAGTTGGCGCCGCCGCGGCGTCGTCTGTCGGGACGTCGCCTCGGAAGTTTGTCCATCTGTTTCCAAAACGGGGTTGCCGATGTCGGCGGACGCCGGCTAACCCCGGCTTCATCGGCACGCTGCTCGTGACGTGTTGTTCGTCACATGTCGCCCCGGGGGTGCCGTTGGTCATATGCAGGTTGGCAAATCCATTGTGTTAGTTTCGAAAAGCAAGGGTGGCAGTACGTGCTGGCGACAAGGAGGGATTGGCAATGAAGATGGCGCGTCGTGTGGGGAGTTTCGGGCTGATGGTCGGGTTGGCTGCAGCGGCAAGCCTCCCGTTGGGGATACCGGTTGCGCGCGCCGCGCGGGCAACCGCAGCGCAATTGACCTCCGCCTTGCACTGGCGCAACGTCGGGCCGTTTTACGGTGGGCGCGTGACCAGTGTGGCCGGGGTTGGCAGCGAGCCTTACCACTTCTACGCGGCCTACGCGGGCGGCGGTGTCTGGGAGACCACCGATTACGGCGTGCACTGGAAACCGATCTCGGACAAGCACTTCACCACCGGCAACATCGGTGCGATCGCGGTGGCGCCGTCGAACCCGAAAGTCATCTACGCCGGCACCGGAGATCCGGCCATCCGCAACACCTTCCTCACCGGCAACGGGATGTACAAGTCTGCGGATGGCGGCAAGACCTGGAGCCACATCGGGCTGGAACAAACGCATGTCATCAGCTGGATCGCGATCGATCCGCGCAATCCCGACGTCGTTTACGCGGCGGCGCTCGGCCACGTCTGGGCGCCCAATCCCGAACGCGGCGTGTACAAGACCACCGACGGCGGCAAGCATTGGGAGAAGGTACTGTTCGTCGATGACAAGACCGGTGCGATCACGCTGGCGATGGATCCATCGAACCCGCAGGTGCTGTACGCGGCGATGTGGGAGACCTACCGGCGCCCGTGGACATACTCCAGCGGCGGCCCCGGCAGCGGCATCTACAAGACCACGGACGGCGGCGCGCACTGGAGCAATATCACCCACAACCAAGGGCTCCCCACCGGCATTTTCGGCAAGGTCGGCATCGCGGTCGCGCCCGGCAACCCGAAGGTCGTGTACGCGCTGATCCAGGCCAAATACAAGGGCAAGCCCGGCGGCTTGTTCCGTTCGGAAGATGGCGGCGTGACGTGGAAGCTGATGAGTGATGACGAGGAAATCACGCAGCGCGCGTTCTACTACATGCGGGTGTATCCGGATCCGAAGGACGCCAACACCATCTACCTGCCCAACGTGAACCTGTATGTATCGCACGATGGTGGCAAGACGCTGAAGCGCCTGCATCCGCCACACGGCGACAATCACGCGCTGTGGATCAATCCGACGAACCCGCGGACGCTGATCGAAGGCAACGACGGCGGCGCGACTGTGTCGTTCAACGCGGGTGAAAGCTGGAGCACCGAAGAGAACCAGCCGACCGGCCAGTTCTACCACGTGAACCTGGACGACCAGTTCCCGTTCCACATCTACGGCGCGCAGCAGGACCGCGGCTCGGTGGAATCGCCAACCGCGGTGGATGCGGGCGGCATCCCCGGTGAGTGGCAGGAGATCGTGGGCGGTGAGGAAACCTGGGTGGTGCCGACGCCCGACCGGCCTTGGGTGAGTTACGGCGCCAGCTACTACGGCAAGATCTGGCGGCAGAACCGGCGCCAAGGCATCACCACCAATGTCAGCCCGTGGCCGGAATGGAAATTCGGGCTGGCCGGCAAGGCGGTGCGCTACCGCTTCGGCTGGATCCATTACCCGATGGGTTTCTTCTCGGCGCGGGACCCCAAGCAATATTTGCTGGGCGCGAACGTGTTGCTGGAAACGCGAGACGAGGGCATCCACTGGAAAGAGCTGAGTCCCGACCTGACCCGCAACGACAAGAGCAAGCAACAGCGCCCCGGCGGCCCGATCAGCGCCGACGTGACCAGCGAGGAGATGTACGACACGATCTCCGCGATCGGCGTTTCGCTGCTGGACAAGAACGTGATCTGGGTCGGGTCCGACGATGGCCTCGTCAACGTGACCACCGATGGCGGCACGCACTGGAACGAAGTGCGTCCGCCGTCGCTTCCGACGTGGTCCACCATCACCGCCGTCGAACCTTCGCACACCGATCCCGGCACCGCGTTCGTGTCGGCGAGCCGTTACATGTGGGACGACTACAAGCCGTACGTGTACAAAACCACGGATTACGGCAAGCACTGGACCGACATTTCCAAGGGGCTGCCGCGGGATCAATACCTGCTCGGCGTGCGCCAGGATCCGGACCAGGCCAACCTGTTGCTGGTGGCCACGCGTTCGACGGTTTACATGAGCCTGGACGGCGGCAGCCACTGGCAACCGCTGACGCTCAACCTGCCGGTGGTGGAAGTGACCGATCTCCACTTCCAGCCGCAACAACATGCGCTGGTGATTTCCACTTTCGGGCGTGCCTACTGGGTGCTCGACAACTTGCAGTTCCTCGAACAGCTCGCTTCGGCGAGGGTCGCGGACAACGCGCCTTACCTTTTCAAGCCGCAGCAGACCTGGCTGGTCAAGCGGCGCGTCGGCGGATTCGGATCCGGCACGCGGACCGGCAATGCTGCCAAGAACCTGCCGCCGGGCGCGACGGTGTTCTTCCACCTGCCGCAGAACTACGACGGCAAGGCGCCGGTGAAGCTCAGCTTCACGGACGCGAATGGCAAACTCGTCCGCAGCTTCACGCTGCCGCTGAAACCCAAGAAGACCAAGTCGGGGTTCGGTGAGCAACCCAAGAAGCCGGAGCCGCTGCATCCCGGCATGAACCGCTTCCAGTGGGACATGCGTTACGCCGATGCGACGGACGTGAAAGGCATCTTCCACTCCGGGTTCGCGGCGGCCGAGCCTGTGGGTCCGGAAATATTGCCGGGTACCTACTACGCCGTGCTTGGCTATCGCGGCACCACGCTCAAGCAACCGTTCACGGTGAAGCTCGATCCGCGGCTAGCCACCACGCCCGCGGAGCTGAAGGAGCGCTTCGACCTGTTGATGCAGGTGCACGACACGATGAACAAGCTCGACACGAGCTTGAATAGCGCGATCGCCGCACGCGACGCGCTGCAGAAGGCGGTGGCCGACAAGAAGGTCACGGGCGATGCATCGCAGCAGGCGCTGAGCGCGTTGAACGGCGACATCGACCGTTTCGTGAACCTCGACATCCAGTCGAGCGAAGGCGCGCTGGTGTATCCGCCGCGCCTGCGCGCGTGGCTGTCGTACATCTCCGGGGCGCTGGGCGAGCAGTTCGTCAAGCCCACGCCGGCGATGGTGCAAGTCGCGGATGAGTTCGTGGGCGAGGCGAACAAGGCCGTCACCAGTCTCGACGCTGGCGTGAAGAGCGCCGACGCTGCAATGGGACGCAAGCCCTAGGAAAGGTCTGATCAATCTCCCTTGTCGTCATTCCCGCGAAGGCGGGAATCCAGTGTCTGCCCGGCAAGGCGTTGAACCGAGACACCAGGTCCCGGATATCGCTTCGCGATTCCGGGATGACGAGCAAAATCAGAGCTGCCTTGGCGCACGTGTCAGTTGAAGCCGGCCGCTGCGGCAGGGACGTCGCCGCGGCGTTCTCCGTCAGGCGGAGTGCTTCTTCGACAGCTTGTCGATCAGCTTCACGACAATGGTGCCGCCGGGCACCACCATGCCCGCGAAGTCGGCGCCGAGGTCGAACAAGGCGTCGCGGTTGCCGAGCTTGCGCACCGCGCCGCCCAACATGTTGCCTTCCTTGTTGACGCGGCCGGACAGGCCGTCGATCTCGATCACGCCCTGTTTGTCTTTCCACCCGAACTGGAACGCGTACACCGGCCGGTAGAAAAGCGTGAGCGAGGCGATGTCGATCTCGTCGCTGGCGATCGCGTCGGCTTCGACCGCCGCGGACAGGCGCGACTTCACCTGCTGCAGCACCGAGGCGGCGGTGACGGTCGGCACGATGAAGTGCGGTTCGCCGCTGTTGGTGATCTCGTGGAACGCGTAGCGGCTGGCGTAATCGACCAGCGTTTTCTCCGGCGTTTCGTGGCCCAGCGCATCGACGTAGTGCGCCAGCGCGGTGACGCTTTCGCAGTCCTCGATCGCGGCGAGTTGCAACTCGCGCCGCGCATCGACGGCGAGTTTCTGCCCGAGCAGTTCCACCGCGGTGACGTGCGGGTGCTCGATCTTCACGTGATAGCTGGTCCGGCGCGTGTACAGCGTGCGGCGGCTGGCCTTGGCCATCCAGAAAGGCTCGTAGCGCTTCTCGGTGTTGGCCAGCGCGATGTCGGCGTCCTTGGGTCGGTCCCACAGCTTCATGCGCGCCAGCATGCCGAATGCGCCCGCCTTTTCGTGCTCGGCCTGCGCACGCGCCGAGACGTCGTTGTAGACGTCTTCGAAGACGCAGATTTTCTCATCCATCCCCGGCTCCCCGGAACGCGACGCGGCGTCCGACCCTGGTGGCGATATTGCGCCCGGCAGCGGCGCGATTCAACGAATCATTTTTTCGGCATCGGCGCGAACCTGGACGGGTCGTAACCGCCAACCTCGAACTTCAGGGTTTCATTGCCCTGGTCGCGTGTCGTGACGTCCATTTCGACCACCTTGGCCTTTTGCATCGCCGCAATGAAACGCTTGTCGTCCTTGATGAACATCGCGGGTTCGCCGGTCTTGGGCAGGTAGGCCTTCCAGGTTTCGCGCTTGCCGTCGAAACGCGTGACGAGATTGCACAGGTCCTTGCAGACGAAACCCTTGCTGCCGTCCGGCGCGAACAGGTAGACACTCTGGCCCCATTTCACGTGCCGGCGCAGTACCAGCCGGGTGCTGTGGGCGCTGCGCGGCTCGGAGTAGGTGCTGGCGGTGGATTGATTTCCGTCGACGTTTGCGGTCTGGTAGTACCAGAGGCTCGCCAGACGCGCGTGCTCCGCCTTGGACTTGGCCGCGGCCTCGACCTGCGCAAGCGTTTTCTGAACCTCGGCGGCCTCGGGCGTGCCCGGATATTTCTGCAGAATGTCCTTGCCCACCGGCGCCGCCAGCCCTTCGGCATTCTGCGCCAGCATGTCCTGGTAAAGCTTCAGTTCCTTGGCGGCGGCGGCATCATTCGCGGCGGCTTGCGCCGAGGCCGAGGGAGCGGCGGCTGGCGCGGGCGCCTGTTGCGAACAGGCAGACATCAGCATGAACACCGTGATGGCAACGGAGACCGGGAGCAGGCGGTGGGCGAAACGACAGGCGGACGTGTCCATGGCCCGCAGTATAGCCATCGTGTCCGCCTGCCAGTCGGCCGGTTCAGGCCGCCGGATCATCCGGAGCCCGGTCGAGCCTCGGCGGCCTCGGTGAACACGGTGCGGGCATGTTGCTTTTCGAACGTGACATTGACCGTGCGCCCGATCGCCCGCGTGCGGTGGACCGTGCCGGCCGGCACGACCATGTATTGCCACTCGGTCAGTTCCACGGTATCGGCGCCGACCATGTCGATTTGCAGTTTCCCGGCTGCCACCAGAAAAAGTTCGTCCGAGTCGGGGTGCTGGTGCCAGCGATACTCGCCCTCGAACACCGCCAGCCGCAGGCATTCGTCGTTGACGTTGGACAGTACGTCGTTGCGATAGGGCCCTTTGACGGCTTGCTGGGCGGCAAGGATGTCGATGACCATAGAGTCGGGGTAGCGGGCGTCCTGCGCCGTGTATTCGTTCGCGGATGGAAAGCGCGTTTTCATGTGGTTCTCCCGTGGCTCGGCCGCGCGGCGCCTGGTGTCGCATCGGCCGGTCGTGGTCGCACGAAATTCATGTCAGCCGCGGCACTCCGCGCAGCTCTTGTCCAGTGCAGCGTGGTGGGGCACGGCAGCCGCCCGTGGTTTGCCCTGCGCAAACAACATCCCGCCCAGGATCAACACACCACCGCCAGCCATGCTGATGGTCAGCGATTCGCCTATCGCCAGCCATGCCCACAGCACGCCGAAGATCGGCACGAGGTAGGTCACGGTGGTAGCGCGCGGCGCACCAACGCGCTGGATCAGCCGGTAATAAAACGCATAAGCGATGCCGGTGCAGATCACGCCCAGTGCGATCAGGCTGAACCACGCTTCCGTTGAAACGTGTGCGGAGGGCCATTGCCACACCGCAAACGGCGACAGCAATATCGCGCCCCACGCCAGCGTGGCCGCCGCGACCGCCGCGGGCGGCAGGCCCGCGAAATACCGTTTGACGAGGTTGGCAGACACGCCGTACAGGAAGGCGCCCACGGTACCGGCCGTGACCGCAGGGCCAAGCCCCGCGCCACCGATGTCGCCGCTTGCGAGTACCACCACCCCGACCAGTCCGGCCGCCAAACCGGCGAGCCGACGCCCGCCGATACGTTCGCCGAACATCGCGAAGGCTGCCAGGGCCGCGAACGGCACCGCCATGCTGTTGACGATCGCGCCGACGCCGGCCGGAGCGCGTTCGGCGGTCCACGCGAACAGCAGAAATGGCAGCAAGGTGTTGACGAAGCCGATTGCGGCGATCTTGAACCAGCCGGTTGCCGCGAGCTGGTGACGTGCGCGCCACAGGAACGGCGACAGCACCAGCGCGCCCAGCGCGAGGCGCACGTCCACCAGCGCCAGCGGGCCGAACTTCGGCGCAGAGATCCTGAGGAACAGGAACGAACCGCCCCAGATCGCCGCAAGCAACAGCAATTCGGCGGGGGTTCGCCAATCGCGGCCGTTCCGTGCCGGGACACGCACGCGGCGCCCGCCACGCGGCCCGTGTGCCGGTGCCGGAGCTTCGTCACGCGCCAGCAGGCGCAGCGTGTCCGCATCGGTCACGTGGCCACCCAGGAACAGCATGCCGCCCGATAGTTTTGCCAATTCCCTCAACATGAGACACCTCCAGCCGGGTTGCGCTGATGTCGTGTGAGGCGCAAAAATAGGCCCTATCCTGCCTGCGCGGAAGCGACGATTTTTCAATTTAGTGTTGAGGGAAATTGAACATGAGCCGTAGCCCGTTGAACCCCTTGCAAACCTTTGTCGCTGCGGCGCGCGCGCAGAACATGACCCGCGCTGCCGAACGCTTGCACCTCACCGTGAGCGCCCTGAGCCATCAGATTCGTCTGTTGGAGGAACGCGTCGATTGCAGCCTGTTCGTGCGCGGTCCGCGCGGCCTGAAGCTCACCGCCGAAGGGCAGCGATTGCTGGACAAGGTCGCGCCCCACCTGGAGGCGATCGAAGACGCGTTGAAGCCACTGTGCGCGCGCTGCGATAACGCGCTGTCGCTGTCGGCGATGCCGTCGATGACGACGAGTTGGTTGTTGCCGCGATTGCCCGATTTCGTGTCGCGGCATCCGGAAGTCGAACTGAACCTCGATTCCTCGATCGAACTGGTGGATTTCGCCGACGGCCACCATGACGCCGCACTGCGTTACGGCGTGGGCGACTGGCCGGGCCTGGTCGTCGAGTCGCTGCTGGAGGAATGGTTGACGCCGGTCGCCAGCCCCGCGCTCTTGGCCGGACGTAAGAAGCCACGGCTGCAGGACCTCGGTGACTTGCCGTTGCTGTGTCCCGAAGACCCTTGGCAGGAATGGTTCGAGCTGCATGGCGGCAAACCGCCGCGGCGTTACGCCGCATCGTTCAGCGACTCCGAATCACGCCAACGCGCCGCGGTGGAAGGCATCGGCGTGGCGCTGGGACGCACGACCATGGCGCGCCCGCTGATCGAAACGGGGCAACTTGTCGCGCTGTTCCCGGAGCTGATGAAAGCCAAGCGCTGGCACTACCTCGTTTACCCCGAGCGTTCGCGCAGGCATGCCGGCTTCATGGCGTTCCGCGAATGGCTGCTGGACGAGGCTGCGCGTTTCCGCGCCGCGCCGCCGACGGGATTGCCTGTCGCGCGGGCGCGTCGCACCAAGCGAACACCGCGGCAGCGCAAGCGCGCGTAACGATCGGCGCAATGCGTCATCCGTCGTCGCACGGATCGCGGCCCATCAAGTGATCGTAGGTGGAGACGGTTTCATCGCGCGCATGTCCGTCGCGCCCGGCCGCGCCGGCGGAATGGATGCGCCGGCAGGCTTCGGTGCGGGTGATTTTCCTGCCGTGCACGGGCACGCGGCTCCATGCGCCTCGCCGGCTGCGCGCCCGGGAACTCGACACCTTCTCCGCGTAACCGCGGCGCACCGTGCCGTCGCCGGCCACCGAGCCCGGACAACGGGTGTGCCGATAAAACACCTCGCCATCGGCGGCACGGCATTCCCACGACATCACGGGTTCCGCCCGCGTACGGTGTCGCGATGCGTGCCTGATGTGAGTGCGGCCTGACTTGCGCGTTGCAGGTCGGTCATGCGCGGGCCGCGTCCGTGCACGGCGTGCGGCCACTTCCGCGGGATCGCCGATCGTCGGCAGTGGATGTACTTCGATCCTGCTCTGCCGCGCATGCGCGGCGCACGGCATGTCCCGATACGTGAGGTGGCCTTGCGCATCGACGCAGCGGTACACCGACGCCGCATGCGCGCCGGCTGCAACCAGCCACAACAAAGCCGCGCAGGTCAGCCGTGCTGGCCGTGCGTGGTTTCCGAAATTCGGTGGCATCCTGCCACCCGCGACAATGTGCTGGTCCATGGTCGTCTCCTAAGCTTTTGCCGAGGGTCATGTTCCGTCGCGGAAGCATGCGCCGCCATCGGAAACCATCATCGCAACGTGTAGGCAAATGCCGATTTCGCGCGATCTGGCACTTGTGGCAACGGGAGGACGGGCGTACAAGTCGACACACCGCATCGAGACAAGGAGGACGATCATGATGAAGCGGCAGGTTTTTCTCTCACCCGTTTTGCTCAGCACGATCGCTGCAGCCGTTTGCCTCCCTGCAATTGCGCAAACCCCCACGGCTGCCGGCGAGGCCGCTCCGCCAGACTATGGTTCGTGCGTCACGACCTGTGCGTTGTCGAACGGCAACTTCAACACGCCGGAATCGGATGGCCGGCCGGGCGTGAAGTTCTATTACGACGGCATGACGGCATACAAGCAGAAGGACTACCAGCACGCGATCTACATGCTCAAGGTTTCCGCATCGTGGGCGTACAAGCCCGCCGAGTACAACCTCGGCATCATGTATTTCAAGGGCATGGGCGTTCCCGTGAACCGTTCGCTCGGGGCAGCATGGATGTTCCTGGCGGCCGAACGCGGCACGTCGCAATACGTTTACGCCCGCCACCTGATGGTGGCCGATCTGGACGGCGCAGAACGCACCCAGGCTTACGCGTTGCTGCAGGAACTGGAAAACACCTACAGCGACAAGATCGCGCTGCACCGCGCCAAGATGCAGTGGGCGATCACGAAGGCCGGCGTAACCGGCTCCCGCGCCAGCGGTGGGGCTGGCGGAGAATACCTGATGGTAGGCAGCGGCAATGGTGCCCACCCCCCTGCGCTGTATGGCAAGGATGCTTCCCTTCCGACCGCGGCGGGGACCCCCATTGCCGTGAACGGGTGGGAGATATTCAAGAACGGGGATGTAACGGGTGGCGCGATTGCCTATCGGCAATTCCAGCAGAGCGACAACCCGTACGATCCGATTTTCATCCAGAACCGGGGTACCGTGGTGGTCGAACCGTTGCAGCAGATCAAGACCAGAGCCGACAAGGACTCGTCCGGCAAGAAGGGAAGCACGACACCCCCTGCAAGCCCCACTCATCCGCCTCGCAACGCTTGATGGAAAATGTACGAAAACAAAGCCGGCGCGGTTTCCCGCGCCGGCTTTTGCGTCACGACATTGGGGAACGCCCACCAATGCGACATTGCCGTGTCGCATTCAATCCTGCTGTTCGGAAACCACGCTGCCGTCGTTGGGGTCGACCAGCAGGTCCACGTCCTTGCCCTGCGGATTCTTGGCATCGGCCTTCCAAAGGCCCTTGTCGAACTTCACGTGGCCGATGTTCTGGTAGCCCTGCGCAGTCAATTTGGCCTTGACCTCGTCTTCATTGAGCCTGGAAGGTGCGTCGGCTTCGTACACCTTGCCGGTGGTGGGGCCGATCTTGATGTGCGTCCACTTGTCATTGCCGCCGCGCGCCTTGGCCTGCCACACGCCATCTCTGAACTTCAGGCCCTTCACCTTCTTGTAGCCGGCGTTGGTGATAGCGGATTGGATGCTGGCTTCATCCAGCGCCCCGGCCGAGGTGCTGACGTTCGTGGTCGTGGTGGTGGTACGTGTGGTCGTTTGCGCCGGCGCGTCCTGCGCCAGGGCGGCGCCACCCGAACACAACAGGATCGCGGAAAGCGCTGCGGTCAGTACGTGCTTCTGCATGGCGGTACCTCCTTCTGGAACCTTCGCCAGCTTGGGAAGACGCCATTCAACGGTGCGTGAATGCGCGCGCTGCGGCTCAGGAGGCATTCACGCTTGCGGCGCCTGTTAATCTTCGGCATTCGTTCATGTCGCGGCTCCATGCGCATCACGTTCCATCATCCCTTGGCGTTCTGGCTGGGCTGCATCGTGGTGGCCGGGGGCGTGTGCCTGCACCTGCCGATGTACGTGATGGCCGCGCCCATGCATTTCCGTCTGGCCGGCATGCCGATGGATCCGGGCATGTTGCTCGGGATGGTGTTGATTCCCGGCGGTGTGTTGCTGGCGGCGTGGGGCCTGATGCCTCGCCTCGCGCAGGTGCGCCTGACCACGCATGGCGGCAATTGCCTGCATTGGCATATTGCCGATGGCGTCCCGTTGAATCGCGCGCACTGGACGCTGGTGCTGGTGCTGGCCATCGCGTTGACGATCGACGTGATGAAGCCCGCGTCAATTGCGTTCGTGATGCCCGGCATGGTGCGCGAGTACGGCATCGGGATGTCCAGGGCGGGTTACCTCGCGCTCTCGGCGCTGATCGGCACCGCGGTGGGTTCGGTCGTGTGGGGAAGGCTGGCCGACGTGTTCGGACGGCGTGCGGCGATCCTGCTATCGGCGCTGCTGTTCATGGGTACCGCGATCTGCGGCACGATGCCGTCGTTCGGGTGGAACCTGGTGATGTGTTTCATGATGGGCGCGGCGGCCGGCGGCATGTTGCCTATCGCGTTCACGCTGATGGCGGAAACGGTGCCCGCGCGACATCGCGGCTGGCTGCTGGTGGCGCTGGGTGGCGTCGGCACTTCGGCGGGGTACCTCGCCGCTTCCGGCGCCGCGGCGCTGCTGGAAC
>Ga0207702_10000880_pt1 | contig 31244 bp, 29 predicted proteins | sample KBSCornC62_FD_184302 | JGI IMG/M metagenome (GOLD analysis project Ga0207702, IMG submission 184302) | Corn rhizosphere microbial communities from Kellogg Biological Station, Michigan, USA - KBS Corn C6-2 (SPAdes) (version 2) | ecosystem: Host-associated > Plants > Roots > Rhizosphere > Soil ... | reverse complement strand
ACAATCGAATACAGGGCAACTGATAATCAGTCCAAAGAGGAGAAATACACCCGTGAGCAAGAACAGGCTTTCTATTTTCGCGTTCGTCATTGCCGCAACCTTGGCAATGCTGTCGTCGGCCTCTGCAACGAGCATATCTGAGGATATAGCGGTGGGCGGCACCTTAATTGGCACGGTCACGCTGACTCAGGGCGGGACCGGTAGTTGCACAGGCTTTTCAAGCACTTCGGTCTGCGTTGACGTCGAAATGACCTCCGGCTCTGTCCGGCTTGGCGGACCGGTAATTGGATTCTCGGGAAACGTCAATGAGGGTGGAACCAGCGTCGTCAGTGACGTTAGCGGTGGATTCTCCCTATCGCCAGGTGCGTGCGGCGGTGTCACGATGGAAACGATCTGCCTCGATGCTACCGGCAGCGCAACCACGAGCTCACTGCTTTTTGTCCTCAGCAATGCCGAGATTTCGACCGGGATAAGCGTGGGCAATATCCACGTCGCTGGAGAATTTTGCGGCAACAATCCGACCTGTTTTGCGACTACGACCCCGGTCAGCAGCACGGTTCCAGAGCCTGGGACGTTGGGCCTGCTTGGAACCGGCATCCCTAGCTGGAGTTGCTCGTCGCCGCTTCCGTGCTAGACGAGTGAACATTGAATCGTCCGAAGTTGCTCCCGGTCAGGTGGGTTACGCGGCGTCCTGATCGTTCGCGTCGAGCGCTGCCCGTCGCTTTACCAGTTAATTACGAAAGCAGAACAACGAGATTGGCCCAACGGGAGTTGGGCCTTTTTGACGGGAACTCAACTCTTCGCTGCGAGTGGACTGCGCGCACATCTTGCAATCCCTCTTCGGGCGCGAACTCTCAATACATCTTGCACAGACGAACTGTTTACAACATTCGCATTTCCTGGCGCCTCGGGGAGTTCAGCAAATATGACATCCCACCGTAATTTTGTTTCTGGAAAGACTCACGGATTCCAAAGAGGGGTCAAGTTCGGTGCTTTCGTCTTGCGTGGGGCGTTCTCAGACATGGTCAAACTTCTCAGAGAAGCCCACACACAGAGAATGGCAGAGTTGATGAAGGAACTGCTGAGAGGTTCCGAGCAAGAGACTCCTGCGTGTGCTCGCTGTTAACCCCCGCGTGACACTTAAAACCAGATTGGTCCTACAGGGGTGGCCAATTCCCGCCGCGATCTCGAATCTGTTGTTGCTCGATGAAGCGCCGGATCGATTCTTGGCTTTGATCTCCCACTTGCCGAAAGTTGATTCCGTGCCGCCTTTCCAGCCGCCACACTACGGCTCCAAGTGCATCAATAATCGCTCCGGAGACTGGTAGCCGAAAGGTCAATTGCACTTTTGCTTTCTTCTTCAACTCAGGTAGCTCCACTTGGATTCCGCTTTGACTCAGGTTCCAAGTCACACCGCGCAAGGTCAACTTATCCACAATGCAAATCACCTGCGCCCGCATAGGCACTCGCACGTATTTCCGTCGATTCTGCATATACCCCTCCGATGAGCGTGCGGGTCGGACACTTCGGCTTGGCTGCTGGAGGGGGAGAAGTCAACTGTACTCGGACTAAGCCGATCACGCGATTGACTTAGATGATGCCCCGATAAGGAGCAAAAGTGCGAGGGTTAAAATCCGAGCACTGTCCCCTTCTCCGTGTTTACACCGCGGCTAGGTCACTGATCGCCGTGACGGTTCCTTCCTGGATCAGCAATTCGCCTTGGCATGTTGGACAGAACCGGCGCGAAGAAACGATGACAGTCTGCATCGACGTGAAGACGATCTCCTCGTTATAGATTGGAGAAATGAAGGCGGGGTCAAAGAGTTCCAGCTTCGTCGGCGTTAGAAAGTCTCCGAGGGGCAAAACCAGCAACAATGAAGGATGCAGTGGAAGCACTTTTGCTGGAGCGGTTGTCTTTCTATACGCAACAACCGCAACGAGGAAAATCAGCGCCATCAACACGGCGAGTAGTGCGCTCATGAACCTTGTTCCTGCATGTGGATTCCCCACGATCATCGCCGTTTTCAGATGCCGCAGGAGCGTGGCAGGTTTTAGTCCAATTCTGTCTCGGGCACTATGCGACCACCAAGACTCCCGTCCGGGAACTGGTTGCGGGGTTGCCAATAGTACGAGCCCACACGGAACGGTCAGCTACATCTGGGAGAAAGATGCCTTATCGGTTAGTTGACGACCTTCTGAATGAGGGCAACGAAAGTTTTGAATAGCCTCGACTACCGAAAGCGGTAGCCCGGAAACGAAGAAGTTTGTCGTGCACGACAGGTGCTCTAAAACACAAACGGATTTCTACTGCCTGATGAACTCAACATTGCGAATGCGATCAACTGTGAGGAAAGCGCTTCTGGGAACGCCGGGTTGAGTCTCGAAACGAAGTGTTCCGGATTCGAGAGTGAAGGTATTTTCGGTAACGGGGCGAAGAGTTGTCGCTGGATTGTCGCTGTGTTTTACGTTCATCATGAGTTGGCCATCTTGAAGCCGGAACTGCCAGGTAGCATCGAGTTCGGGACTGTAATAGTCGCCGACGAACGCGGAAAGATCTTTCGGTGCGCTTGTCTGAATCAAAGTGAACGTCTCTGGCTTATCCTCAAAAAGTCCAAAGATCATCTGCTTGTCCGAGAAGGAGATGGTCCCCTCGGTAAGTTTCGTGCGGAAAACGGTGGAGGATTGGGGAATCAGTTCGATGCCATAGTTTGCGAGTGTGAGCTTGCCGTCTTTGAGTTCGATGCGCTGATACGTCTCTTTGTCGTTCTTGTAGACACCCACGTAACGCTGGAGAATGTCGACAGAGACGGACTGAACCGCTCCTTTCTTTCCATCGATGGCGGAATTGGGCGCGAGGACATCGTCGAGAACTACGTCGGCCACGTGGTCGGCGCGCACAGAGGGCGCGGACTGAGCAACATTGCATAAAACTGCGATAGACGTGTGTTGCTTCGGAAAGCGCAGTAGCTCGGCGCGGTATCCCGCCCAGGCTCCGCCATGGCGCACCGTTGGCTGCCCGCGGTAGGTCGAGATCATCAATCCGGCGGCGTAGCCGTGCTCCTTGCCACTGTTCAGCTTGCCAACGGCCTGCATCTTGCGGATCAGGTCGGCACCGCCGATTTTGGCAGAGTAGAAGTTCTCGTCCCAGCGAAGGAGATCTTCAACGCTGGTCTGTACGGAGCCGTCGCCGGTCTGCTCGAAGTTTGACATCTCGACGCCGAACGATTTCTTCTCATCGTCATATCGATAGCCCGTGGCACGCTGGGGAATGATTTGCGTGTGGTCGTTAAAGATCTGCGTGCTGCTCATGCCAAGAGTGGTGAAGATATTTTCCTGGTCAAAGTCGCGCAGAGTTTTGCTGGTCACGCGCTTCACCACCTGAGAAAGAAGGAAGAAGCCCGTGTTGCTGTAATCCCATTCATCTCCAGGGGCGAAGTTGAGCGCTTTCTGTCGAACGATCAGATCGAGCGCATCGCGGTCATTGGTCAGGTTTTGCTCCGGAATGCCAGCAAGGTCGAAGAGGCCAGCGTAATCGCGCATGCCGCTAGTGTGGGTCATGAGGTGATGCAGGGTAATGCGCTTCCCGTAGTCGCGGATCTCCGGGAGAAACTTGCGAATATCGTCGTCGACCGACAGCTTGCCTTGCTGCTGCAGAAGAAGAATGGAGAACGCGGTGAACTGTTTCGAGGTCGAACCGATGTCAAAGACGGTCTGCGGGCTGATAGGAACGCCGAGCTCCATGCTGGCCATGCCATACCCACGGGCATACGCGATTGCACCATTGCGGTAGATGGCGAGAGAGCAACCGGGAGAGTCGCGCTTCGCGTAGTCGGCGAACAACTGGTCGATTTTTGTGATTTCCGACGTTGGCAGAGTTTGGCCTGAAGCGAATCCGCAGAGCAATACGATTGAGCACAGAGGAAGCATCTTTGGCATGGCAGAGCATTATAAGGGCGCCTATGTGATTTAGAAGAGAAGAGGGGCTGAACGAAACGCTTGTGCCGTAAGTCGCGGCAGTCCTCGGGGCGAGCCATGGTCCCTCAGTCGTGAGTTGAAGTCGCACCATTGTCATTGTCGGGCGCACTAGACGGGCACTGCAAAAAACGGCTCTGTCCCGGAAGTTAACAGAAATGAGGCATCACACACCAGTGTGATTCCATAACGTTATACCTACCAATGTACCGAGGTACCTGTGGCTTCTCCGCGCCTTAGTGGGTAGCGCCCGCGGAGCAGAGATCGTGAGCAGCGAGCTTCGGAGACGACTTAGCAGAAATTTAAAAAGGCGAGCAGCTAGGCCCCAAAAAGATCAATATTTGTAGGCGTCATCATAGTTGCGATCTCTCCACCTGCGATTCGTTGCTTCGTATCCGTTGCGGAAGCCGCGACGGTAGCCGTCTCGATAGCCGTCCTGAAAAGATTCGACGGGCCCCATCCATGACTGATACCCGTGAGTGGCCTGTTCCAAAGCTCTCACATTAATGTCGCCGGGGTCATTTTCCCGTCCCTCATGCTGACCCTTGCGGTACCCATCGCTATAACCGCTCTGAAATCCATTTGCGTGCGCCTGATGCGCACTGCCACGGTCGTAATAGTCGTCATGGTACCGGTACCGTGCAGAGGCGCAACTGCTGAGCGCCATCGCCGCGGCGAATAGGGCAGTAGCGAAAGCTGTTCGTATAGCGCGTCTTTTCATCCTCGCTGTCCTCCGAGCGTTTGATTACGAGTGGCTACCGGTACCAACACATCTCGCAATTTTTTGTCTCGCCGGAAACGCTATATTTCTCTGCGAACCACGGGTTAGTAAGGAAAAATGACAATGACTATTTCGCAAATGCGTACGTCGCGGCCGGGGCACTAATGCATTGAAAACCTTATCTCTAGCCTGTTTTGCTGGGGCTGCAGCCCCATCGCACGCGGAAGTTTTTTCTCCCCTTTGCATCTGAAATTCAAATTGCCCGGGCTATTCCGCAAACCCTCCTGGTTCTCCCCTGCCGCAAGCCCTGTGCCGCGAGAACTCTTTGTAGACTGACGATTCGAACCCACCACAAATAGGAGTTTCCAAATGATTCACCGCGGCTTGAAAGTACGTATGACCACGATGATTGCCCTCTTGTCTTTCGGTACCCTCACTATGGCCGCCACCGGCGCTATGGCGCAGCCCCCGCTCCGCCCAAGGTTCCACACTCGGCCAGTGCGTACGTGCAGTGGGCCGACGGTATCGGAAATACCTTGACCGGCCTGATTCACATCACGAATTTCTCCATCCAGGGTAATCAGTTCGTAGCTGAAGGCGTATTGAACGGCATCGTCACCCGGGACGGAACTCCAACTACCATCACTCAGAAAGTGGCCCTATCCGTGATGAGTGTGGACCCCAGTTGCAGCCTCGTGAATCTTGTGCTGGGCCCGCTCCACCTGAATGTTCTGGGGCTTGTGATTGACCTGAATCAGGTCGTGCTCAACATCACCGCGGTCCCGGGTGCTGGCAACCTTCTCGGCAACCTGCTGTGTGCCGTGGCCAACCTGCTGAATGGCGGAGGACCTCTGAGCACCTTGCTGACCCAGATCCAAACTCTGTTGAACCAGATTTTGGCTGCGCTTTAAACCGTGATGGGGAGGGAGGAGTCCCTCCCCATGACAACCACGGGAACACCGACACAAAGAAGAAGCACGGTCCCAACGCTGAATTGGACGCTGAGTACTAACAAAAAAAAGCCCCGACTTGGCAGCCGGGGCATCAGAGAAAAGTTGCTTACTCTCTACTCGCTACTCCCTTGTAATAGGGTGTCGATGCCCTACGGAGCATCACTACACCGAAGCGCTAGCGTGCCGGATGGGCCTTGCTGTAGACGACAGACTTTGTGTGAATCTGGTGTGTTGAGACGCATGGCCAAGGTAGGCTACTCGGACACCCTCACACTCAGACGGCAACCTCGAAGCAAAAGGGAGGCATCCCAGGTGTGTCATGAAACAGTTGGTGTTGTTTTTGGTGATGGGGACTGCCTTGGTGGGCTGCGGAGCGGGTCACGCAAATTTAACCAGCATCTCGGTCAGTCCGCAATCGGCAACGGCCCCTAGCAATCAAGGGCAAGTGGGGTACACTGCCACCGGCAATTTCGCGAATGGCAAGAGTCGGGAACTGTCGCAAGTCGACGGTCTCTCGTGGAAGACGTCGCCCACGAGTAGCGGGTCTGTTGCAGCCACCATTGGTTCGACTGGCGAAGTCACTTGCTCGGCACCCGGGACAGTCACTATCACAGCGAGCGCTCCCGAAAACCTAAGTTTCACGGTGAATAATGGAGTGCAGAACACGTCAAAGACAATAAGCGGAACTGCTACGCTAACCTGCCAGTAAATCCCGCTGCAACCTTTAGGCTCCCGAGTGCTCTGTATGCCGCTCGGCAGCGCCATCAACCGCGGTGTCGAGTTCCTACGAGAGATGTGGTCAATTCAAAAGTGTGGAACACTTCTGCAGTTTTGCGGAAGATCGGGGCCCATATGTGACGACGAGAACGTGTTTTGTTTCTCAGACCGAACGAACAACACCTGCAACTCTTGGAGAAGTTCAATGAACTTGCGCTGATCCTTCTCCTGAACGACACGTCTGCAGATTTTTATCAGCTGGTCACGTTGGGCGCTAGTCATCATCGGAAGCACCTTCACTTCGAGGACGTTGTCGTGTGAGCGAAAGCACGTAGCATTCTTCGTGGATTGCTAAACCATGTTCTTCTGTTTTGGAATTCTCCAACGAGACAGGTTGTGTGCATAGAAGGCAAAGCGGATCAAAACTACGATGACGCACAGTCGTGCGGTCTTCGCTAATTTGGGGAAGGGACAGCAAATTCATTGAAGCCTCGGATAGCGACAACCTCGTACGCACCGCTGTTGAAGCGGTTGTTAGGTTTTCGGTTCTAAGCGGATTAATACAGTATAGTCCTTAGGGGAATTACCTCAAAGGACATTAATTAGTCCCGGGGGATTTACGGAGGGCATCTACAGCGTTCGCTGTAGGCGTGACCGCAAAACCCTATCCCATCCTTCGCTGCTGTTGTGTTTTCCTGTTATTGTCATTCGTTTAGCCGAGCATTAACCAATGAGCAGTCATGACGATTTAACCCCCATTCCGCTGAACCGCCGCCTTGATGATCGTATTCGTACGTTATGTGAGAACGCTCTCAGTTCCGAACTGGACGATGACGAATTGGAACGCACGCGGCAGAACCTGCTATGCCTGATGCATGAGAAGATGAATCGGATACGGAAGCTGGCTGCACGGCACTTCCTTGAAGGTGAGTCCACGCATGATCGCCGAGCTAAGCCCTAATGCTATCTGTCACTGAGGAAAGCGTAAAACGCGGACTGAAATTGAAATCAGGAGCTAGTAGGGCTGATCACCGGTAGATGCTCTGCGGTCCTAGTGCAGTGTCGAACCCAATCTGCTCAGGCGGTTTGGGAGTAGTCCCAGGGGTCCTCACAGGCTCAGTCCTTTTAATGGCTCCGGCTTTAGCATTCGGAGGTTTTCGCGTGTCCATCTGTCTCAGCTTTCGATGAACTCGCGCTGGTCATATCCTTGATCCGCTTCTCACCCGGCTTTGGCAGTCGCCAGAGAAACGGCGCATTGCCGACAACTGCCTTGAGGGATTCTAGATTGCGGCCGTCCATAATTGTTCTAAGCGCGGCCGCAATACGTCCTTTACTTAAGCAGTCGAGTGCATCGCCTAGCGATACGGCAAAATGCAGCATCACACTTGAGTCGCGGTAACAGTCAGCAATACATGCGGTGCAACCATCGCGCACTAATGAAGTTCTTTCAAAATCCCAAACCGAGCACATGCGCTCCCTCCAGGCATCGCAACGCCAAATATCAAAGTTCCAGTCCATGTAGAAGCTTTTGTAGCCTCCATAACAGACGAAGCGTTCGGGTTCTTTCAACACGTGTGGCTTCATGTCGGCTATTGAGGCGCTAGGATTATTGACCGGAAAAGCGTTGCGCAGATCATCGATCGCTTCGAATGCATGGACAAGTTCGGCATCACTAAACTGCATGAGATTGGATTCGGCCGACCAAGCTAGCGATGACGACCCGAGGCGGGTCCGTTGCGGATAGGAGAACGCGACCGCCTCGAAGCCGAGCTGCTGCAGGAGAGGAATCAGAGCCCGGTAGTCATCGATGAGTTTGCTCACAGTTACCTGTGCAAACGCTGTCATACCGAGACTCGGCATTCGCGATGTTGCACTGCGAATACGTTCGCCTAAACCCTTCAATCCGCGATTTGCCTCATGCTGGGACATCAGGGCAGAATCAATAGAGACATAAACAATTTTCAATCCCGCTGCCGCAAGCTGATCAAGCTTTGCCGAGAGCAGCCAGCCGTTAGTGATAAGAGCCGGACCTATGCCCTTGGCAATGGTCATGGCGATCAGGTCCGCTAAACGAGGATGCAATAGGGGTTCTCCACCGAAGAAGCTGACATAGCGGACGCCTCTGTCGTAGAGAATTTGCAGTGCGGCATCACAATGCTCAGCATTGATCCATCGCAGGTCTTTGCGTTCCACCTTGCCATTCGCGAAGTTACAAAAGTCGCAGGTGGCATTGCACGGCAACATTACACAGGGCGGGGCCGCCATGCCGCAAAAGGCGGATCATATCCAAAGCTCCCGATGCCTCGCTGGTGAATGACATACCTCACATACCTGTTCCGTTGCCCTACGAGCAAGATAAGGGAGAGTAGTGCGGCTCCCAGTTTCTGTAAATACAGGTGCTTCCCAATTTATGGAAATTAAACCATTCTTGATTGGGATACCGTCGTAACCACTGAAGTTACAGCCAAGGGAAGTGGGTAAGGAATTGATTTTGAAGCAGTGGTTTTGTCGCGACGGCAACATACGCTCCGCCTAGCAAGTCACGAACGACCCGTACGTTTTCCGTGCTTGGAGAGCCTTTGCTTGAGCATCAATTGGAGGGATTATTCCAGCCCGGACAAGTCAACAGGATCGAGCAATTCCAATTCCAACTCCAATGGTTCTCGCCCGCTGCGATAACTCTTGCCAGAAAGGGTGGTGATACCCATAGGACTTGCTCGCGCCGTTCAAGTTGGAACGTCAGCACCTCTCCTCCAATCGCCTGGTTACGAATAGACGGAAGGCTGTCAATCTCTCCCGGACTTAACTTCTGCGTTAGCTTCGGCGGAGCGAATCCGACGAAGGACGCATTCGCTAGGGTGATTATTGTCGCTCCCTCATTCTTGAGGATGTTCACCGCGTATCGGTTCGCCATACGCAGCCCCCATGCACGCATCCGAGGGGTTACTCCATTTTCGGCTTGCCTAAAACTTGTATCACCAGTGCCAGCAGCTCGCCCGCGTCCTGGGATTTAACGACGTAATCGGCGCATGCGACCGCTTCTTCGTCCCCTTGCAGCTCAGGTAGAACCGCAATCAGAGGCGTCTTCGGATAAAGCTCCTTTAGACATTCGCAAAGTTCGCTGGAGCTATCGTCACTTGGAATGTGATCCAGGATGAAGGCATCCGGACGGAACTTCGCGGCGGTCGCGTACGCTTCCTCAGCCGTGTACGCGGTCAGGACATTGAACCGGCCAATCTCTAGAACAAGCTTCCGGTTGGAGAGGCTGTGCGGCATCATCCGATCCAATACGATGAGGGTTGGGCGCACATATCGCTGCTCCTTGATACGCGTGTCATTCAACCACTGGTCGAGCTCATCAGAAAAGGCCAGAACCGTCGAACGATCCGAGTCCGATACCCTGCGAACCGGAAGACCCAAGTCCCTTTCATAGCGCTGCACGGTTCTTACGCCGCAGCTCACGTAAACGGCGATCTCCTTCCACGTGTTGAGCACTTTCCGGATCTTTTCCTTGCCGTTTTGACCGATAGGTAGTGCTTTTTGGACCTTCGTCTTTGTGCGGATGAGTGCGGCTTTCTTCGGCATCGGCTCGACCTCCTGCCACCCGAAGCCGTGTGTTATAGAGTGGCGATACGCTAGGAGAGTCTATTCTACGCCACTCAACTCCGCCACAAATCCAGCGTTTCTGGCCGACACGATGACCGCAGCGAAAACTCAGCAACTTACTGATTCCAAAAAGCCGCGATTGGTTCGATTCCGACCCGCGCCTCCATACTCCCGAGACATTTCAGAATTCTGCAAATCGTCTAGGGCCGAACTGCACAGGTTCGAACCGTCCGTTACCAGCGCCAGTTTATCTCCAGACGATGCCGATGAACTTTCCCACTCCGTACCCAACCACGGTTGCCGAAAGCAACAGAATTGGGAGCGCAACTGCTGCCAGCACCGATTCCCCTCGAGGGTTCTTCACCATCACAGCACCTCAGACGAAGAGGGCGCGCTTAGAATGAATGATCCATCTGCAACTTGTCTGTCGGGAGCATGACATTTGATAGAGGAGCGGGACTCTCCTCCCCCGAAGAGGCCCGCTCTGTGAGTCGTAATCTTCCAAAACGACTTCGAAACTACTTTAGACGAATACGTAAACGTTATAAACCCCACGAACGTGTTGGCCTAGCCCCTAAAAGGGCTGCAGGATTTCACTGAGCTCCCTGAGAACCTCGCGACCGGCGTTCTCGCAATGAAACATCACTAGCGCCATACCCTTTACGACACGGGCAACGAAAAATAAAAGACTGAGCCCCGTCCAAGCTGGCTGACGACCCCGATTTTGCCGCCGTGCAGTTCGACAATGGCTTTCGCAATCGGAAGGCCCATCCCGGTTCCGGGCATCAACATCCGTTGATCGCGCCCACGATAGAACTTCTCGAAAATCATCTCCTGCTCAAATTCGTCGATGCCTGGACCTCTATCGGCAACACTTGTGATTACCTCGGAACCGCGCAATTCCCCGCTGATGTGTATCGGAGCGTCTGGAGGCGAATACTTCCCTGCATTGTCTAGAAGTTGTGAAATCACTTCGGTGATTCGTTCCAGGTCCATCCGCACTGCGGGAAGGTTCGTAGCAATAGAATTTTCAACCCGGTGATTGCGCAACGACGACTGCGAATTGGTGACGGCATTCTCCACAGCTTCGGCAATATGGTGAGGTTCGAAGGAAAACTGCAGTTGGTGGGCATCGAGTTGCGCGACCTCCGAGGCTTCACTGATCAATCGGTTGAGGCGGTCGCTTTCTTCATTGATCACTTGGAGTAAATCTATGCTCTGAGACCGATCGAGGCTGGCATTTGAAAGAAGAGTTTCGGCAGATGCTTTGATCGACGTCAATGGAGTCCGGAACTCGTGGGTGACAGAGTCTAACAGCACCGAGCGCAGGCGGTCGCTCTCGCGGGCTGCCTCACTCTTGGTCAGTTTGTCAACGGTGCTGGCGCGCTCAATTGCGATCGCGACCAGACTCCCAATTGCTTCCAGGCTTTCGCGGGACAGGTCGCAACCCGCCAGTGCAAGGGCGCCTACTGAACGTACTCCCATTCGAACCGGCATATAGCAGATCCTCTGCTGCCGGTCCAAAACCGGCTCACCCCGATCACTGATGGCTTTTAACTGATCCCCTGCAAAGACTGTGCGGCTTTTATCATCCAGGAAATAAGTATCTTGCTTCCCTTCCAGAAAAAGGGCAGCTCCTGAGACCTCGAAAGAGTCCACAAGATGTTTCGGAATGACGTTGAGCAATTCGAAAACGTTTTCACTCAGCCACAACTGTTGACTGAAAGAATAAAGCCTCTCGACTTCTCGCCTCCTTTGATCGGCGAATTCTGCGGCCCGCCGGGCCCGCTCGGAAAGATGACTTGCAATTGCCGCAGTTACCAGGAACGTCGCGAGTACGATCCAATTCTGCGTCTCGGCAATCCTGAAGTGAAACAATGGCGGCAGAAAAAAGAAGTTATATGCCGCTGTGGCAACGATGGCGGTGAAGATTGCGTACTTTAAGCCCCAGCGCGTGGAGATCAGCAAGATGCCAATTAATAAAACAAACCCTACCGTGGCAGGATTGACGTGCAGCCAGCGCGAGAACAATACAACGATTGCAGCGACCATGCCTGCGCACCCAAGCAGGCGCAGGAATGGATTGTTAAAACGTCGTTTCACGTGCGAGTATTCTAGCTCCGTTCAAATTCAAAGCATTCCCGAGGATCATACAGGAGCATGCCTAAGACGCCCGAGCAGTGGCTGGAAGAAACCACGCCACGGAAAAGAGAGCCGGTCTTCAAGCTCTTTCTCGGCTACGCGCCCGGTGTGGGCAAGACCTTCAATATGCTCAGCGAAGGTATCCGCCGCCGCCGCCGTGGTGAAGATGTTGTTATTGGAGTGGTAGAGACCCATGGGCGCGCGGGAATTGCGGAACTGGAATCCAGGTTGGAGACGGTCCCCAGGCGCGAAATCCAATATAAGGGTGCGACCTTCGAGGAGATGGATCTCGACGCACTTTTGGCCAGGAAACCGCAAGTTGCGCTGGTGGACGAATTGGCACACACCAATGTCGAAGGCAGCAAGCATAATAAGCGATATCAGGACGTAATGGACCTGCTGGATGCTCGGATCGACGTACTCTCGACGATGAACGTGCAGCACATCGAGAGCCTGAGTCCCACGGTTCTGAACATCACCGCAGTCCAAGTTCGAGAAACGGTGCCGGACTGGGTCATGCAGAAGGTGAACGAGATTGTGTTGGTTGACCTTACGCCCGAGGCTCTTCAAACACGGATGCGCCGTGGCGATATTTATCCCTTGGATCGCGCCGAAAGAGCGCTCGGCCATTTCTTTCGGCCGGGCAATCTCATTGCTCTACGGGAACTCGCATTACAGCAGGTTGCAGGTGCAGTGGACCGCAGCCTCGAATCGTATCTGGAGCGCGAGGGTGGCAGTAAGAACATGGCACTGCGCGAACGAATTGCGGTATGTGTCAGTTCCAGTCCCGCGGCGCAATATCTCATCGCAAGGGCTGGGCGCATGGCGCAGCGGATCGATGCGGAGCTGTACGTGATTTACGTTGATGTGGGCGCAGACGAGGATGCCCAGAACCAGCGCAGCCTGGCCCAGAATCTCCGCTTCGCCGAAAACCTCAAAGCGAAAGTAATCAAGACCAAAGGACAGAATGTCGCCCAGGAAGTTGCTCGGCTTGTGCGAGAGAATCACATCACACAGGTAGTCTTCGGACGATCAGCTCAAAAAGGCTGGAAGAAATACCTCTATCTCTCTGCAATACACAAATTTCTCCGCGATGCTCCTCCCGTTGATGTTCACATCGTCACACAAGAAATGAAATAGCCACGTCCATTTCTGCGTAAGCGTTGTACTCCTCGTTCCTTAGTACGAACTACTTCCGCATTCTTACGAACTTTTTATGCTCTCCTTACTCGAATTTGTCGTGCGCTCGTATTCAATGTTCTTGAGGGTTCATGCGCTACCAGGTGGAGACTTAGATATGCAAGACATTCTCTGGATCGCTGTGACGATTGGGTTTTTCGCACTATCGATCGCTTATGTCCATTTCTGTGAACGGGTGAAGTAAGGAAGAAATATGAGCCTCGAATCGATCATTGTGCTCGTCATCAGCGCGCTGACAACCGTTTATCTCGTTTACGCACTGCTCCGTCCGGAGGAGTTCTGATGACCGCCAACGGCTGGTTGCAGATTCTGCTGTTCCTGGCAGTCGTCCTGCTCGTGACGAAACCATTGGGCGTCTTTATGGCTCGAGTGTTCGGCAGAGAAAGAACGTTCATGGATCCGGTACTTCGCCCCTTAGAGCGACTCGTCTATCGAGTAACCGGGGTTGACGAGAACCATGAAATGCGCTGGACCGAATACGCCATTTCCATGCTCCTGTTCAGCCTTGTCTCGATGCTTGTGCTCTATCTTATGGAACGCCTGCAGGCATATCTTCCATTGAATCCCCAGAAATTAGGCGCCGTAAGTCCTGCGCACCTGGCCTTCAACACGGCAGCCTCGTTTACGACCAATACAAATTGGCAGGCTTACGCCGGCGAGACGACCATGAGTTATTTCACGCAGATGGCTGGACTGGCGTATCACAACTTCGTCTCCGCTGCGACCGGCATTGCGCTGGCGATTGCTTTCATTCGGGGCATTGCCCGCCGGCAAATGCAGACCATCGGAAATTTTTGGGTGGATCTTGTTCGCTCATCGTTGTGGGTTCTCTTGCCCTTCTGCCTGCCAGGCGCACTCGTGCTCGTGTCACAGGGCGTCGCTCAAAACCTTCGACCGTATGACACGGTGAAGTTGCTTGAGCCCATGAAGGTGCAGAAGGTCGGGGTGGACGGCAAGCCCGTGCTGGACGGCCTCGGGAACCCCATGATGGATACGGTCACCGAGCAGACGATCGCTCAGGGTCCTGTGGCCTCGCAAGAGATCATCAAGGAATTCGGCACCAATGGCGGCGGTTTCTTCAATGCAAATAGTGCACATCCGTTTGAGAATCCCACTCCTCTGACGAACTTCATTGAACTGGTCTCGATTTTTGCCATCAGTTCCGGACTTACTTATACTTTGGGCCGCATGACCCGTTCGCAGCCCCACGGGTGGGCCGTATGGTCTGCCATGGCTGTCCTGTTCCTGGCGGGCGTCACGGTTGCTTACAGGGCGGAAGCTCGCGGCAATCCGCTGCTGGCAGGCGCCGACCAAAGCGCGACGGCGCTGCAGCCAGGCGGCAACATGGAAGGGAAAGAGGTCCGCTTCGGCATCGCCAGCAGCGCGTTGTTTGCGACCGTTACCACAGACGCCAGTTGCGGCGCAATTAATGGTTGGCACGATTCCTATACACCGCTCGGAGGCATTGTGCCTCTGGTAAACATCATGCTCGGAGAGATTATTTTCGGGGGCGTAGGCTCTGGCATGTACGGGATGCTGATCTACATCGTGCTCGCAGTCTTTATTGCGGGACTTATGGTCGGGCGCACGCCCGAATACCTCGGCAAGAAGATCGAGGCATATGACGTGAAGATGGCAATGCTGGTTGTGCTCGTCTTCCCGCTGCTGATCCTGGTTTTTGCTGGAATATCCATTGTGCAACCGTATGGGATTGCCGGCGTTTCGAATCCGGGGCCGCATGGTTTCAGCCAAGTTCTTTATGCCTTCGTGTCCGGCGCAGGTAACAACGGCTCGGCATTCGCCGGACTAACTGTAAACACCGCCTGGTATGACACCACCATCGCCTTGACGATGTTGGCCGGAAGATTCTTGATGATCATTCCCATGCTGGCGATTGCGGGCAATCTCGCAGGTAAGAAATATGTGCCGCCTTCTCTCGGCACATTTCCCGTCACAACGCCGTTATTCACCGTGCTACTGATCGGAGTCATTCTGATCGTCGGAGCGCTGACATTTTTTCCGGCTCTGAGCTTGGGACCGATCCTTGAGCATCTGCTGATGGCTGCGGGAAAGACTTTCTGAGGACCTCATATGGCGACGAGAACGCAACCAGCAACCCTTCCTCAAGTTGAATCAGTGCGGCTTGGCCGCTCGCCCATGAAACCCCGCAGGAAGGCGATTTGGGAGTGGAAGATCGTCGCCAACGCCATCAAGAGTGCCCTGCTCAAGCTGAATCCACGCACGATGATGGGAAGCCCCGTCATGTTCGTCGTCGAGATCGGAAGCGTGATTACTACAGCCCTGCTGTTCAAGGGCGGCTCGGCTTTCAAATTCAATCTGCAGATTACGTTGTGGCTCTGGTTTACGGTGCTGTTCGCCAACTTCGCCGAGGCGATGGCAGAAGGACGCGGCAAAGCTCAGGCAGAGACGCTCCGCCGGGCGCGTTCCGAAACCATGGCCAATCGGATCATCGGCAATGACGGCGGCACGGAACAAGTGCCGAGTTCGAAGCTTCGTGCCGGCGATATGGTATTCGTGTCGGCGGGGGAGTTCATTCCCTCGGATGGCGAGATCACCGAGGGAGTCGCTTCGGTTGACGAATCAGCGATTACTGGCGAATCCGCTCCGGTCATTCGCGAGGCCGGAGGAGATCGATCCGCAGTCACCGGGGGTACACGCGTTCTTTCCGATGGCATAAAGGTAAAAGTCACTTCGAATCCCGGGGAGACTTTTCTTGATCGAATGATCGCATTGGTCGAAGGCGCCGAGCGTCAAAAAACGCCGAACGAGATTGCGTTGAACATTCTGTTGGCTGGCCTGACCATCATCTTTCTGCTTGCAGTAGTCACCTTGCAGCCATTCGCGATTTACTCCGGTTCGCCACAGACGGTGTTTGTGTTGGTGTCGCTGCTCGTCTGCCTGATTCCGACCACGATTGGCGGACTGCTTTCCGCGATCGGCATTGCCGGCATGGATCGTCTAGTGCAGCACAACGTCCTGGCGATGTCCGGCCGCGCAGTCGAAGCATCTGGCGACGTGAATACCCTTCTGCTGGATAAGACTGGAACCATCACGTTGGGCAATCGTCAGGCATCACGCTTCATTCCCGCACCCGGAGTAACCGAGCAGGAACTAGCTGACGCGGCACAACTTTCTTCGCTTGCCGACGAAACTCCGGAGGGCCGCTCGATCGTGATTCTGGCGAAAGATCGATACGGCCTGCGCGGACGCGAACTGGGCTCCCATGATGCCTCTTTTGTGCCTTTCAGTGCTCAGACACGCATGTCCGGCGTGGATCTCAATGGTTTCGAAATCCGCAAAGGCGCCACGGACGCAATTGCGAAATACCTGACGCAAAACGGCCTGAAGATGCCCAGTGAAGTTAAGACCATCGTCGACGACATTTCTCGTGCGGGTGGGACGCCGCTCGTTGTTGCCGAAAAAAATCATGGCGCACTGGGTGTGATTGAACTGAAAGACATCGTCAAGGGAGGAATGAGAGAGAGATTCGACCAATTGAGAGCCATTGGAATCCGCACCGTCATGATCACGGGCGACAACCCGCTCACGGCGGCTGCCATTGCGCAGGAGGCTGGGGTGGATGATTTCCTTGCCCAGGCCACTCCGCAGGACAAAATGGATTTGATCAAGAAGGAACAAGCTGAAGGCAAGCTCGTCGCAATGACCGGCGACGGCACCAATGACGCCCCTGCTCTGGCGCAGGCCGATGTTGGAGTTGCCATGAATACCGGCACTCAGGCCGCCAAGGAAGCCGGCAACATGGTGGACCTGGATTCGAATCCCACAAAGCTGATTGAGATCGTGGAAATTGGCAAACAGTTGCTCATGACCCGCGGCGCACTGACGACATTCTCCATTGCCAACGATGTGGCGAAGTATTTCGCAATCATTCCTGCCATGTTCGCCGGAACATTCCCCGTGTTGAATAGGCTGAATATCATGCATCTTCAAACGCCGGAATCCGCGATCCTCTCGGCGGTAATTTTCAACGCCTTGGTCATTATTGCGTTAATCCCATTAGCGCTGCGAGGTGTGAAGTATCGGCCCCTGGCAGCAGCCGTACTGCTCCGAAATAACCTGGTCATTTATGGACTCGGAGGCATCATTGTGCCGTTCATCGGGATCAAGCTCATCGATATCGTGATTACACATGTGGGGCTTGCCTAGAGAGTTAAATATGAAAAAGAACCTCATCACCGCCATCTTGATGACCATTCTCACGACGATCCTGCTAGGTGTGATTTATCCATTGGTGGTCACCGGAATTGCACAGTTGTTATTTCCTCGAAAAGCGAATGGCCAACTCATTCAGGTGGCGGGTAAGACAGTGGGTTCCAGCATCATCGGCCAGGGGTTTTCGGGCGCGGGATATTTTCATTCCCGGCCATCGAGCGCGGGCAAAGGCTACGACGGCGTCAATAGCAACGGCTCACAATTGGGACCCACCAATGAAAAGCTTATCAATCGCGTGAAGGCTGACGTTGCCCTGGCTCAAACTGATAATCCGGACCTACCGGTGCCAATTGACCTGGTGACAACATCCGCTTCTGGACTCGATCCCCACATCACTCCGGCGGCCGCCGAGTTCCAGTTTCTGCGTGTCGCCAGGGAACGACGCATTACCCTCGACCGTTTGCGCTCACTCGTCGCGAGACACACAGAAGGCCGGCAATGGGGAATTTTGGGCGAACCCAGGGTCAATGTGCTGGAGCTCAATTTGGATTTGGATCAGCAGTTTCCTTTGAATAAACAAACCAACGCACAGCCGGCAGGAACTTCAATCTCGCACTGACGCTACAATTTAAATATGAAGCGTTCCGGCGTCGCCGACCTCCCTCTACACGGCGGATCTGTGCCTCCCTGGCTCGCGGAGCGCATGACGCGGCTCGGCACAGCAATCGTCGAAAACGTCATTCATCACTACGGCAGAAGTGCCTTGCTTTCCCGGCTGTCCGACCCCTTCTGGTTTCAGGCATTGGGAACCGTGATGGGCATGGATTGGCATTCTTCGGGCATAACCACCTCGGTCGTAGGCGCACTAAAACGTGGACTGAATCCACGCTCCCGGGAACTGGGAATATTCGTGTGCGGTGGCCGTGGTCGCCACTCGCGTAAGACTCCCCAGGAATTGCAAACATACGCCGAACGCACCGGCTTGGATGGAAATGCGCTCGCGCGCAGCAGTCGGTTGGCCGCGCGGGTTGACAACAATGCAATCCAGGATGGGTTTCAGCTTTATCTTCATAGCTTCGTTATCGCGAACGACGGAGAGTGGACGATCGTTCAGCAAGGCATGAATCCTGACTCGGCGATGGCTCGACGCTATCATTGGCATTCGTCTTCGGTGCGGGATTTCGTCAGCGAGCCGCACACGGGGATTGTTGGCGAGCATCAGGGCGTGATTGTGAATCTAGTGGATACACGCTCGAAGCCTGCTCAACAGGCGATGCTCGAAACAGTTCGCGGAAATCCAGACGACAATCTGGAACACATCCGTCGTCTGGTCATGCCGGCTCATCATGACGTTCGATCTGACAGCGTCGACCTCCACAGGTTGGGGGCGGTGTTAGCTCTGGCGCACGAGCGCGAACTCAGCGATTTTGCTTCGTTGTTGCTGGTGCAAGGGCTCGGGCCTCGTACCTTGCAATCATTGGCTTTGGTGGCCGAGGTTATCCACGGAGCGCCGACCCGATTCTCTGACCCCGCGCGATTCTCCTTCGCGCACGGTGGCAAGGACGGTCATCCATTCCCCGTTCCCCTGAAAACTTACGATGAGACCATCAGCTTCATGCGTCGGTCGCTCGAGGCGGCCAAATTAGGGCACAGCGACAAGATCGATGGGATGCGCCGCTTGGATCGCTTGGTGCGACTCGTCGAAGAAACGAGCACTCCTCGCGCCGATTTCGATGCCGTAGTAGTGCATGAACAATCCATCTCTCCCTCTCTCGATGGACGCGTGGTTCGGCCACGCCGCCGGAAAGCTTCGAACACACTTCCCATCCAGATGCATTTATTCTAAAAATCCAGCAGCCAAATCGATTTTGCAAACCGTGCTATCCTTCGCGGTGCGAAGCTTTGCACAATCACTACAAAGAGACATTCTCATGAAAGCTCCACGACTACGGCCATCATTTTTGTTTCTGTTGCTCGTCTTTCTTTTTTGGTCTCTCTCTGCCGAACGGCTGCACGCACAATGGACCCCAATGAACCCAGTGCGTGATGTGCACCAGGAAACAGACGGCGCACTCTTCTCTATGGGTAGTGGCACGTTAAAGATCCAGGTTTGTTCCGATTCCATCATTCGCGTGCTTTACTCGCCTGCTGCATCGTTCCCCAAGCAAAAAGATTATGTCGTTACAAAGGAGGACTGGCCCGCTGCCAAGTGGAGCATGCAATCCACAGACGACGCGGTCACAGTCAGCACTTCTCTGCTGAAGCTAACCATCACGCGCAAAGATGGAGCGATTGCATACGCGGATGCGAACGGCGCTCCGCTGGTGCAGGAGGCCTCGCGCAGCATGACTCCGGAGAAAATCAATGGCGAGGACACGTATCGCGCCGAATCATTCATCAATATTTATGGATCGCGCGAGGCTTTGTATGGACTGGGCCAGCACCAGTCGGGAGTCTGGAACTATCGCGGCGAATCGGTCGACATCTCTCAGGAGAATACGAATATCTCCGTTCCTCTTCTACTGTCGAGCAAAGGCTACGGCATTTTCTGGAACAGCACGGCTCGCAGCCGCTTTAATAATCGATTTGCCAATTACCTGTACATCACTTCCGAAGTCGCCGATGTGATCGATTACTACTTTCTCTACGGGCCGGAGTTCGACAAGATTATCGCCGGTTACCGCGAGTTGACCGGTCAGGCGCCGCTGTTCGGCAAGTGGGCTTACGGATTCTGGCAATGCAAGAACCGATATAAATCGCAGGATGAAATCCTGGGCGTGGCGAAGAAGTACCGCGAGTTGCACATCCCGGTCGATAACATCGTGCAGGACTGGTTCTGGTGGAATCGCAAGGGAGAGTTCGTCTTCAACAAGAATTATCCCGACCCAAAGGGAATGATCGATCAACTGCACGCAGAAAATTTCCATTTGATGATCTCGATATGGCCTTTCTTCGAGCCCGGATCTGCGAACTACGACTACATGCAGAAGAAAGGCTGGTTTGTAGACAAATTCAAATACGCGAAGCCGCCGTTTCACACCAGCGGAATGGCGGTATACGACGCGACGAACTCCGAAGCTCGAAAGTATTACTGGGATCTAGTGAATCAAGGATTGTTCAGCATCGGGGCTGATGCCTGGTGGATGGATACGACGGAACCGGAAACCGAAGGACTGGAGCGAAACATTCTGCTCGACCACAACTTGGCTGCGGGCAGTGGAAACCGTTATCTGAATGCGTATCCACTGCTGGACACGGAGGCGGTATATCGGGGGCAGCGGAGTGCTTCGGATAAAAAGCGGGTGTTTATCCTTTCGCGGTCAGCTTTTGCTGGATCGCAGCGGAACGCAGTCACAGCATGGTCGGGAGACATCAACTCCGACTGGTTCAGCTTTCGCCGGCAGATTCCGGCCGGACTGAACTTCTCTGTTTCCGGCGTTCCCTATTGGACTACTGACATTGGAGGCTTTGTTCTTGGCAGTCCGGCAGACCCCGCGTACCGCGAGTTGTTTGTTCGTTGGTTCCAGTACGCTACGTTCAATCCGATTTTGCGCGTACACGGGACGCGCCAGCCTGACGAGAACGAACTGTGGTCGTATGGTCCGGAGGCCCAGGCCATTCTCGTGAACTTCGACCGTTTGCGCTACCGCATGTTGCCCTACATCTATTCGCTGGCATGGAAGACTACAAGCGAAGCCTACACACCGATGCGTCCGCTAGTGATGGATTTCCGAGAGGATGAACGCGCCCAGAATGTAAGCGATCAATTCATGTTTGGTCCGGCCTTCCTGGTCAATCCGGTTACTGAACCGGAGGCTTCGAGCCGGCAGCTCTATCTGCCCAAGCAACGCTGGTACGACTTCTGGACGGGAAAGGTCAGCGAAGGTGGACGAATAGTGAATGCGATCACGCCGCTGGAGCAGATGCCCGTCTATGTGAAAGCCGGATCGATCGTTCCCCTTGGCCCCGACGAAGAGTGGTCCACGCAGAAGCCTGCAGATCCGATTGAAGTGCGGGTCTATCCGGGAGCGGATGGCGACTTCACCATCTACGAAGACGAAAACGACACGTATCATTACGAGAAGGGCGTCTACGCAACCATCCCGCTGCACTGGGACGACAAGGCGCAGGCCTTGACCATCGGGCAGCGCAAAGGACACTTTCCCGGCATGCTCGAGAATCGCAGCTTTCGCATTCTTTTCGTCCGCGAGAACCACGGTGTGGGCGCGAGTGCGTCGGATGAAGCCGATAAGGTCGTGCTGTACTCCGGGCAGCAGGTCACAGTATCGAGGTAACCTCTCTCTCCACGTCGCCCCGATTGCGACGAAGCGATCTTCCTCTGTACACTCGGGACCTCGAGGAGCTTTTCGCCAAGGCCAATGCACTTATTCCCGTCCCGCAACCTCCCGTTGATTGCCTGCGTTTTTTTCTCCACGACCCTGGCAATAGCCCAGAGTTCCCTTCATGCTTCCGTCAGCGACTATGTCAAAAGTGAAATGAACCGTCAGCACATTCCTGGTCTTGCGCTTCTTGTGAGCAAAGGCGGGAAAATTGTGCGAGCAGAAGGCTTCGGCCTCGCGAATGTTGAGTTGCAGGCTCCAGTAAAGCCGGAGACGATCTTCCAGTCCGGCTCTGTCGGAAAGCAATTCACAGCCGCGGCCATTATGATGCTTTTCGACGATGGCAAACTCGGGCTCGAGGACTCGCTGTTGAAGTACTTCCCCGAGGGCCCGGCCAGTTGGAAGAACGTGACCGTTCGCGAATTGTTGAGCCATACCGCGGGATTCGGCGACTATCCTAAAAACTTCAATTTCCGCAAAGATTGGACCGAACCTCAGTTGCTGAAGCTGGTCGAGAGCATCCCCCTCGCCTACCCTCCTGGAACGAAATGGGCGTACAGCAACCTGGGCTATCTCACGCTGGGGATTCTGATACACCGTGTGAGCGGAGAATTCTACGGCGACTTCTTGCAACAGCGAATCTTTGAACCTCTCGGAATGCAGACAACCCGCATAATTAGCGAAGCCGATATCATTCCCAACCGGGCGGCAGGATACCGGCTGGTCAAAGGCGAACTGAAAAACCAGGAGTGGGTTGCACCCATGGTCAACACCACCGCTGACGGAAGCCTCTATTTCTCGATTGTTGATCTCGCCAAATGGGACGCTGCACTGTACGCACGCAAACTGTTGAAGGCTTCGAGCTATGACTTGATGTGGACTCCGGTCAAGCTAAAGAATGGCCAGCCTAACAAAGCCGGATATGGCTTCGGATGGTTCATTGAGGAGCGCAACAAACATCGATGCATTCACCACGACGGCTCGTGGCAGGGATTCGAGACTGCGATCGACCGCTACGTGGACGATCAGTTGACCGTTATCGCGCTCACAAATTTGGCTGGCGCCAAGCCCGGGGAGATCACGCAGCACGTTGCGGAAATGTATCTGCGCAACCAGTAGGACGTCGCGCACCCAGGGTGCCCCTGTTGTCGCGGCGATTTTGCGGAGACAGGGTGGGAATGTTGACTGCCTTTCAACCGCCCTTTGCGGCTGGTTTGCGAGCTTCAACCAGCATCCGCATGCCATGTCTCGGTCTCAGCGTAATCAAAGGCTCCGGTTCCACAGGATGGCCGGGCACTAGCTTCAACCTGAATTTCTGGCCGAGTGTGGCCAGCAGTAATACCCCTTCCATCCAGGCAAAAGACTCACCGATGCACTGCCGGACTCCCGCCCCAAAGGGGAAATACGTGAACTTCGCCCGCCTGGCTTTCGCCTCGGAACTGAATCGCTCCGGATCGAATCGCAGGGGATCGGAAAAAAAGCGTTCGTCGCGGTGCATGATGAACTGGCTCATCAGCACAGTGGTTTTTGCCGGCAAGAAGAACTCTCCAAGATGGAAGTCGCTGCGGGCCGAGCGACCCATCGCCCACGCGGGAGGGTAGAGGCGCATCGATTCCGCCATCGCCATCTCTGTGTAACGCAGCCGAGGCACATCATGATAAGTTGGCAGCCGCCCCCCAAGTTCATCATCAATTTCGCCGTGAAAACGGCGCTCGCACTCCGGATTCTGCGAGAGCAAGTACCAGGTCCAGGAAAGCGCGTTTGCAACAGTTTCGTATCCAGCCAGGAAGATGGTGATGACTTGATCTCGCAGTGATCGCTCCGAAGCTGGAGTATGGTCCCGCGACGCAGCTAGCATAAGGTCGAGCAAGCTCCCGGAATTCGAATGCTCGCGCCGGTGAGAGTCGATCATGCGGTGGACGACTGCATCAACGCGCTGGCGCGCACGGACGAAAGCCGCGAGGCCCGGAGGGCGGACATGCACCAGCCATTCCGCGGCCGGAAGCATGATCAGAAAATTATAGAGACCCATAATTCGGTTGATAGCATCGGCTAATTCCCTGACTTCGTCGCCCAGATCGGTGGCAAACAAAGTTTTGCTGACGACGTTGAGCGTGAGGTGCATCATGTCTATCGCGATGTCACGCTCCTCCCCCTCCCGCCACCGGTCTCGAATGGAGAGACCTTCCTGGATGATCGTGTTCGCATATTCCGGAATTCGCTGCCGATGAAATGCGGGTTGTGCTACTTGCCGTTGGACACGATGCTGCGCGCCTTCAGCCGTAATCATGCCTTCTCCCAACAACATCTTCGAGCGACGGACCGTGCGCTCCTTTACAAAATTATCGTTCTGCACAACCAGGATTTCGCGAATGTAATCGGGGTGGTTCAAAAACAGAATATGGTTCCAACCGATCTTGTAGTGCGCGATGTCGCCGTATTCCTGCGCCAGGTGCTGAAAGAGAATAATGGGATTAGCCGGGCGAAGGCGGCGGAATGCGAGCCAAAGCAAGTTTCGTTGAAAACCTCGCGGAAATCGGTAAGGCCCCTTCTCGCCACACTCACGCACCTGGTCTTGAGCTGCGGTTGCCATTACACCAGTTTAAACGTTCGATTGGATTCTCTGGAACTCGCCGGACACAAGGCAGGAGGGCTTTTCTATTCGCGACAAACTTGATCGCACTGGTAAAGCCTGAAATGACGCTAGCGAACGGCGGTCTTTGATTTTTGCAGCTGCTCCAGTTCGGCTAGAACTTCGCCACTGTGCTTGGCCGGATCGACGCTAGCGTAAACCTTCGAAATTTTTCCATTGGGGTCTATAAGAAATGTATGCCGCGCTGCGAATTTAGCGACTCCGAGATTAGTAAGCGAACCGTATGCCTTTGTAACCGCATGATCCGTATCGGCCAGTAGTTTGAAATTCAGACCTTCCTTCGCGCAGAACTTCTTGTGAGAATCCACGCTATCCACACTCACACCTAAAACCACCGCATTACGGCCCGCGTACTTGGGCTCATCTACTTGGAAATTGTGAGCCTCACGCGAACACCCGGGCGTCTCGTCCTTGGGGTAGAAGTAGAGCACGACCCATTTTCCGCGAAAGTCCTTCAGACTGACCGGGCTGCCGTCCTGCGAAGGCAGTGTGAACTGCGGGGCATCGCTGCCCACAGATGGCATTACCGAATGCGATAGCAAGCGCGGGACCAGTAGCACCACGACGATCACGACCAGCAACAGCAGGGCGATGCGTAGCATTGAGTCCTCCAGCGCAAAGGAACCGCAAGGCATTCTAAATCACCGGAAACTCCCCGTAGAGCCGTGGCTAGCTACGGCTCTGCACCTTGCAGATGCAGCAAAAATTCGCGCAATTGAATATGATGGAGGGTCAAGCATTCCTCTGGGGGAAAATCAGAAGTGGCTCAAACTGAAACTGACGGCCTGGAAGTGTTGGAAACCAGGGAGTGGGTAGACTCCCTCGACTATGTGCTTTCTCACGGCGGCCCTAATCGGGCCGGACGGTTGCTGCAGCAATTGGCGTTACACGCCCGCCGCGAAGGTGGCATAAATCTGCCTTTCACCGCAACCACTCCGTACCAGAATACGATTCCGTCCCGGCAGCAGGCTCCTTTCCCCGGCAGTCAGGAGATGGAGCGCCGTATCAAGAGCCTGGTGCGCTGGAATGCTCTTGCCATGGTGGTGCGCGCTAATAAGATTCAGGAAGGAATCGGCGGACACATCTCGACTTTTGCCTCGGCAGCAACTTTGTACGAAGTCGCTTTCAATCACTTCTTCCGTGCACAGACCGAGAATGGTGATCGCGACGTAGTTTACTTTCAGGGCCACGCCGCTCCCGGCATGTACTCGCGTGCCTATCTCGAAGGCCGCATTTCGAAGGAAAAGCTGCAGAACTTTCGCCGTGAACTGAAGCCCGGCGGAGGACTCAGTTCCTATCCCCATCCCTGGCTCATGCCGGATTTCTGGGAGTTCCCGACGGTTTCGATGGGCTTGGGGCCAATTCAGTCGATCTACCACGCTCGCTTCATCAAGTATCTCGAGAATCGTGGACTGAAGCAGTCCACCGGTGGCAAGGTCTGGGCGTTTCTGGGCGACGGCGAAATGGACGAACCCGAGTCGCTGGGTTCCATTACGCTGGCTTCGCGCGAGAGGCTCGACAATCTGATTTTCGTCGTGAACTGCAATCTCCAGCGCCTCGACGGTCCAGTGCGAGGCAATGGAAAAATTATCCAAGAACTGGAGGCTATCTTCCGCGGCGCCGGTTGGAACGTCATCAAGGTGGTCTGGGGTTCAGACTGGGACGCCCTGATCCAGAACGATCGCGACGGTCTGCTGGTACGGCGGCTGGGCGAAATCAGCGACGGACAATACCAGAAGTACTTCGTGGAGAGCGGCGCCTACTTCCGCCAAAACCTGTTCGGCAGCGATCCCCGCCTGTTGAAAATGGTTGAGCATCTCTCGGATGAGCAATTGGCCCGTATGCGCCTCGGCGGGCATGATCCGATCAAGGTACATGCCGCTTACCGCGCTGCCGTGGACCACGCGGGGTCGCCGACAATCATCCTTGCCAAAACGATCAAAGGCTATGGTCTTGGTGAAGCCGGCGAAGGCAAGAACATCACTCACCAGCAGAAGAAGTTGAATGAAGACGAGCTTGAACTGTTTCGCTCACGCTTCGGTATTCCTATCCCCGATGACGAACTGCACGAGGCGCCGTTCTATCGGCCTTCCGACGACAGTTCAGAGATCAAGTACCTGCAGGCGCGCCGCCAGCAACTCGGCGGCTACATGCCGCAACGGAAGGTCCGCGCCACCGCGCTGAAGCCGTTCCCCGACACGCATTTCGAAGAGTTCCGTAAAGGAACCGAAGGCCGCGAAGTCTCAACGACCATGGTCTTCGTTCGGCTGCTGGCGAAGCTGTTGCGTGATCCCGAGCAAGGCAAGTACATCGTTCCCATCGTTCCCGACGAGGCGCGCACATTCGGCATGGAAGCGCTCTTCCGGCAGGTCGGCATCTATTCCAGCGTCGGCCAGAACTATGAACCCGTCGACATGGACACGCTTCTCTACTACAAGGAAGCTAAAAATGGACAGATTCTGGAAGAAGGTATCACGGAAGCGGGCTCGATGTGCTCGTTCATCGCGGCGGGCACTGCCTATGCGAATCACGGAATCAACACAATTCCCTTCTTCATCTACTACTCGATGTTCGGATTCCAGCGGATCGGGGATCTGATCTGGGCTGCGGCGGATATGCGCTGCCGTGGATTCCTGATCGGAGGAACCGCGGGCCGCACGACTCTGGCAGGGGAAGGACTGCAACACCAGGACGGGCACAGTCATGTATTGGCGCTGCCAGTTCCAAATCTGCATGCCTACGATCCAGCGTTCGCGTATGAAATTGCCGTCATTATTCAGGACGGCATCAAGCGTATGTATATCGATGGCGAGTCGATCTTCTATTACCTGACCGTAACCAATGAACCTCTGCCCATGCCCCCGATGCCAACCGACGGCAATACGCGGGAAGGCATACTCAAAGGCTTGTATCGCTTCCAGGCCTCAGGGAAGTCCGACGCGAAATTGAAGGCTCAACTACTCGGCAGCGGCACTATCATGCACGAGGTCTTGAAAGCGGCCGAAGTCCTTGGGCAAAAGTACGGGATCGCTTGCGATGTTTGGAGCGTGACCAGCTACAAGGAACTCTACCGTGATGCCAACGACTGCGAGCGCTGGAACATGCTGCACCCGGGCGACCCTGCCAAAGTTCCGTATGTCACGCAAACCCTGAAAGATGCCCAAGGACCCTTCGTCGCAGCCTCCGACTACATGAAGGTATTGCCCGAGAGTCTCGGCAAGTGGGTCCCGGGACAACTTGTGTCGCTGGGTACAGATGGCTTCGGGCGCAGTGAAAACCGTGCAGCACTTCGTGATTTTTTTGAGGTCGATTCCAAGCACATCGTGCTTGCGACCCTGGGAGCCCTTGCACGAGAGAAGAAGATCGCTACGGATGTAGTGAAACGCGCGGTAAAGGAACTGGGGATCAATCCTGAGAAGGCGAATCCCGCTCTCAGCTAGGCATCACATGCGAACACGGTGTATTTAACCGGGCGTTTTCGTTTTTGGGGCGCAACCAACTTACAAAAGGAACCTGAGCGGTGATCGAATTCAAGCTTCCCGAGCTGGGAGAAAACATAGAGCAGGGCGACCTGGTGCGTCTGATGGTGCAGCCTGGCGCCCAAATCAATACCGGCCAATCGGTCATGGAACTCGAGACCGACAAGGCGGTCGTCGAAGTTCCGTCATCGGTGAGCGGAACCGTCCAGGAGATTCGTGTCAAAGAGGGCGACAAGATCAAGGTTGGCCAGGTGATCTTCACGGTTGACGGCGCCGAATCAAAGGCTCCCGCGGCAAGTCCCGCTCGGGCTGCAGAAAAACCAGCGCCTGCGCAGCAAGCACCGCCGCCTCCGACAGAGACTGCACCTTCGCCGGCTCCGCCCGCCGCACCGGCCGCGACTCCTGCTGCCCCAACGTCCGGTCCAGGAGAATTCAAGCTTCCTGAACTTGGCGAGAATATCTCGCAAGGCGATCTGGTGCGGTTAATGATTTCGCCCGGCACGAAGGTTTCTGAAGGCCAGCCGGTAATGGAGCTGGAAACCGATAAGGCTGTGGTGGAAGTCCCCTCGTCCGTGAGCGGAGTCGTGAAAGAAGTCAAAGTCAAAGAAGGCGAGAAGATCAAAGTCGGCCAGGTGATCTTCACTTTAGAGGGCGGCGCGGCGGCCGCTTCTTCGTCCTCCCGCCCGCGTAACGCGCCGGTGGAGCACGTTTCCGGGCAACACGGAGCGCGGTTGGCTTTCCAGGCGGCGATCCGGGCGGAAGGCAAAACGGAAGAACAAGCGCTGCCTCCGGATCAGCCGCAGCAAGTGCCTGCCCAGTTCAGCATGCCGGCACAGCTCGGTAAAGTAGCTGGGACCGAGCATCGCCAGGCTATTCCCGCCGCGCCGCACGTCCGGCGCCTTGCTCGTGAACTCGGCGTTGACGTCTATGAAGTGAAAGGCTCAGGACCCGGCGGCCGCATCAGTGAAGACGATGTAAAGGCCCACGCCAAATCGCTGCTTTCCGGCGCAATCACGGCTGCGCAAGCCACTCCTCGAGCCGGACATTTCGCCCAACCGCAGCTTCCAGATTTCGCGAAGTGGGGAAAAATAGAGCGCGTCTCCATGCGCGGAGTGCGCCGCAAAACGGCCGAGCATCTTGCGGAAGCATGGAACACCGTTCCCCACGTCACGCAGCACGATCGCGCTGACATTACGGAGCTAGAGCAACTGCGCTCCCGCTTTGCGCCGAAAGCCGAAGAAGCCGGCGGGAAGATGACGGTTACCGCAATCGCGCTCAAAGTTTGCGCCGCCGCTCTCAAAGTCTTTCCGCAATTTAATGCCAGCATTGACATTGAGAAGGAAGAGATCGTTTACAAGCAGTACATCAATGTGGGGGTCGCTGCGGACACAGACCGCGGATTACTTGTCCCCGTCATCCGGGACGTGGATAAGAAGAACATCGTCGAACTGGCAGTCGAGTTGTCTCAGTTCTCGAAGAAAGCACGCGAGAAGAAACTGGCGCCAGCCGACATGGAAGGCGGTACCTTCACAATTACGAATCTCGGTGGCATCGGTGGCATCGGCTTCACACCGATCGTGAACTATCCGGAAGTGGCGATACTCGGTTTGTCGCGCTCCCGGATTGAGCCTGAGTGGATCAATGGAAAATTTGAGCCGCGGCTGATCCTGCCCTTGTCGCTCTCGTACGATCATCGCCTGATCGATGGGGCCGACGCAGCCCGTTTTCTGCGTTGGATCGCGGAAGCATTCGAACAGCCATTCTTACTCTCAGTACAAGGATAGGAACAGTTTCAAGTTTGGGCTTTCACGTGTCGAGTTTCGATGTGTTTTCTGGGTGAAGCTCGAAACTCGAAACTGTTTTATTCACATGTCAGATAACCAATCCCTCAACATTGCAGTCATTGGCGGCGGTCCGGGCGGATATGCCGCTGCGTTTCTTGCTGCTGATCTGGGCATGACGGTGACGCTCATTGACCCGGAACTCAATCCCGGAGGAGTTTGCCTTTATCGCGGGTGCATTCCCTCGAAGGCGCTTCTGCACGTCGCCAAACTGCTGGAGGAATCGCATCAGGCGAAGGATTGGGGAATCGAATTCGCCGCGCCCAAGATCGATCTTGCGCGCTTGCGCTCCTGGAAAGAGGCTGTCGTCAAGAAGCTGACTGGTGGCCTGGGCGTGTTGTCGAAGCAGCGCAAGGTCAAGTATGTGCAGGGGCGCGCGGCGTTTGACAACTCCACCACCGTGCGGGTTACGAAGACGGATGGTTCCGAAGAAAGCCTTTCATTCGATCGAATCGTGATCGCGACCGGATCGCGGCCGACCGCCGTTCCGACATTGAAACTCGACACTCCGCGCATGATGGATTCGACCGGGGCGCTGAGTCTGGACGATATTCCCGGGAGCCTGCTGGTAGTCGGAGGCGGCTATATTGGCCTCGAACTGGGCTCCGTTTATGCCGCTCTCGGCACGCGCGTAACGGTCGTGGAAATGTTGCCAGGCCTGCTTCCGGGCGCCGACCGCGACCTGGTTCTCCCTTTGCACAAGCGGTTAGAGAAGATGTTCGCGCAAATCCTTCTGAACACCACGGTCACTGCCGTTAAGGATGAAGGGAGTGGCATTCGTGCAACATTCGATGGCCCCGACGTCAAAGAGCTCGAAAAGGTTTTTGATCGTGTGCTGGTCTCTGTCGGACGCAAGCCGAACTCGGAGATTCCCGGGTTGGAGAAGACCCGCGTTCAAGTAGGTCCGCGCGGCTTCATTCAGGTCAACAAACAATTGCAGACAGATGATCCTTCCATCTACGCCATCGGCGATGTGGTTGGTGAACCGATGCTCGCGCACAAAGCCTCCCATGAGGGGCGTGTCGCAGTTGAGGCTATTGCGGGGCACAAAGTGGCATTCGAGCCAAATGCGATTCCCGCCGTGGTGTTCACCGATCCCGAAGTTGCCTGGTGTGGATTAACCGAAACGCAGGCGCAAAGGGAGAATCGCGCGGTCAATGTCGCAAAGTTCCCTTGGGCCGCATCCGGTCGGGCGCTTACTCTCGATCGCCCGGAAGGTATGACGAAACTGATTATCGATCCTGAAACTGAGCGCGTGCTTGGGGTAGGCATGGTTGGCGTCGGAGCGGGGGAGTTGATCGCCGAGGGTGTACTCGCAATTGAGATGGCCGCTCTAGCCAGCGATGTTGCCTTAACCATTCATCCTCACCCAACGCTTTCGGAAACAATCATGCAATCCGCCGAGGTTTTCTTCGGTACAAGTACC
>Ga0207702_10000876_pt1 | contig 31306 bp, 26 predicted proteins | sample KBSCornC62_FD_184302 | JGI IMG/M metagenome (GOLD analysis project Ga0207702, IMG submission 184302) | Corn rhizosphere microbial communities from Kellogg Biological Station, Michigan, USA - KBS Corn C6-2 (SPAdes) (version 2) | ecosystem: Host-associated > Plants > Roots > Rhizosphere > Soil ... | reverse complement strand
GCGCGCCGCCGCGGCTTCGCCATTGGAATCCGTGCTCGATCTCGATGAATTCCTTTCACCCGGCAATCATCCGCGGCGCATTATCGAGTATTGCCATAAAACGGGACAACAACCGCCACACGACGCGGGCAGCATCACCCGTCTGATCTTATACAGCTTGGCGGTTCGCTACAAGCAAGTGCTGGAACTGCTGGAGCAACTCACCGGCCGCGATATCAAAGTGATTCATATTGTGGGCGGAGGCTCGCGGAACCGGCTGCTCAACCAGCTTGCCGCGGATGTCACCGGACGGCGGGTCGTCGCCGGGCCGGCGGAAGCCACCGCCGCCGGAAACGCGCTAACTCAAGCGTTGGGCACAGGGAACGTCGGATCGCTCGAAGAGCTACGCGCCATTGTTCGGCAGTCGTTCGAAGTGGAAGAATTCCAGCCAAAGAAGTGATCTTTGATCGTGGGCGGAGCCGGATTCCCGGCGCCCGGCTTCAATCAGCGCGCGCCCCGCACAAAGAACTGCCGTTTATCAATCGTCGGATCCACCGCCACATCGAAGAATCCAACCATCATCTCCGCCCATGTTTGTTCACCCCAACTCACCGTTGCACCGGCGTCTGGATTGTGCGGGTTGTTCTTCGAATTGTCGAACGTCGCGATGGCCTGCAATACCGTGCCGGCCTTGAGCGGAATGGGAGTTGCAAAGCGATAGCTGAGCTGCCAGAAAAAATCATAATTCGGAATGCGCAGTAGAGTGCGTATGCGGCCGTGCGGCTCCACGATGTTGTACTCGAACGTTTTGCCACGCAGATGCATATGAGGAAATAAGCTGAGCAGTAGCGCGTCATTTGGCAAAGAGCCATGCACTTCCACTCGGTAGTTCGCCTCACCCGGCGGAATTTGGAAGCGGTCGTTCGTTAGTTGCAACGTGTGCACGCGTTTCTCAGGCCGCTCCGAAAACACGAGGCCCACACTCGTGCGATCTTGCGCGGGACGGCCTTCCCGCGTGGTGTAGTGCATTTGCAAAACGATGTCCGAGCCTGCCGGCACGAATTTCGAGAAGCCTTCCGGCCAGCGATCCGGAAGGCTGCCCGGTGCATACACCAGCAGAATGTCGTTATCGGTCCAGCGGGCATCCTGGCGCAGTTTCGGAGTAGGTAAATCGTCTGCGCTGAACGGCACGCCGCGCGGCGCCCCGCGCAACCACGATGAAGAGGGTGGACGAATGTAGGCGACAGCATGGTGTACAACCGCGCGATTCGATGGACGAATTTCGGACATGTGCACCCAACGGTCTTTCTTGAAGCCCGTGGAAAGAATGACGTATTGATACGGCAAGTCGCCACTCGCCGGTATTCGCTTCGCCTGGGGCATTTGTAGCACCACATCGGGTCCATCGATATTCCATCCCGCCTGCCACTGGCGAGGAGGCGGAGCTTCGGCCGCGGTTCCGGCGGGGGCATGCCCTTTTGCCCACGCCGCTAATGTCGCGATCTCCTCATCGGAGAGCGATGGATTATTCGAAAAATTGCCGCAGCATGGATCGGCAAACCACGGCGGCATCCGGCGCAGCGTCGTGAGCTCGCGAATCGCCGCCGCGTACGGCTGCGTCTGCGCGTAGGTTTGAAGCGGCATGGGTGCAATTTCGCCAGGCCGATGACAGCTTTGACAGTGTTCCTGCAAAATCGGCAGCACGTCCTTGTAGAAAGTCACCGCCGCCAAAACGAATGCGAACACTATTTATAAAACTCGCGCGGCATGCTCGGCCAGCGAGGCTCGCGCTTTTGCCTGAACGCCGCGACCCCTTCTTGAAAATCGTCGCTCGCCATCAGTTCGGCGCGCATAGCGCCGGCAAGTTCGCCCGCATCCTCCCAGGACTTCCCCCGCGAGGTTTGGAAATATTGCATCCCTGAGGCGAGCGCGCGCGGACTGGCCTTTGCCAGCTCACGCGCCATTACCTTGCTGCGATCCGCCAGCTCCATCGATGGACAGATCCGATGCACAAGGCCCCAATCGAGCGCTTCCGTGGGCTGAAACAGCTCTCCAGTGAGGCTGAGCTGCAGTGTACGCCGCGGGCCGAGCGCCGCTTCTACCGCACGATACACCACGAACGGCCAAAGCCCGAGCCGAATCTCCGGAAGACCGAAAACCGCCAGATCCGAAGCCACCACCACGTGCCCCTGCGCTACCAAACCCACACCGCCGCCGAGCGCTGCGCCATTGACACAGATCACCAGCGGCTTCAACGATGTGGCGCCGATCGAAAACAGATCGTCGTGCGCCCGAAACAATCGCTCCCCGCCGTCCTGAGCAGCTTCGTCCAAATCCATTCCCGCGCAGAAAACGCTTCCGGTTGCGCTCAACAGAATACAGCCGATGTCGCTTCGCTCCTGCGCTTCGTTGACGGCGCGAACGATGCCTGAACACATTTCGGCGGTTAAAGCGTTACGCTTCCCCGGCCGGTTCAAAGTCAAATGCAGGACGCGATGTTTCTCGTGAATGAGTAGATCCATTTTGGGCAACCTCGAATGCGAAATCGAGCACTCCGCGCGTTTCGACGGGGTCGATCAGCGCATCGCAATGACCGCGCGCCGCCCCGTGCCTGGCGTCCAGCCAGCGTTCGTAATCGGCGCGTGTTTGCTCGATCTTGGACTTCAGCTCAGCCGGAACGGGCTGACCCGTGGCTTTGAGTTTTTCCAATTCTGGGCCGTAGATGGCGCCGATGGCGGACTCGCCTTCCATTACGCCGATTCGCGCCGTTGGCCAACTGAAGGTGAAATTCGGATCGAATCCCTGTGCAGCCATAGCGTAGTACCCTGCTCCGCTCGCATGATTCACGGTCAGCACGATCTTCGGCACCGTGGCGCATGCCATGCTCTCCACCATTTCCGCCCCGGCGCGAATAATGCCTGCGGCTTCCGCTTCCACCCCTACCATGAAGCCCGAAACGTCCTGCACATAAAGCAACGGCAAGCGATGGCGCTCGGCGTTTTCGACGAAATAGGTCACCTTGCGCGCTGATTCCGGGTAGACAATGCCGCCGACGCGCGGCCCGGCGCCGCTTTTTAAAAATCCACGACGATTCGCGATCACCCCCATCGAACGTCCATTCAGGCGCGCCGTCAAACACAGAAATTCCGGCGCATAGTCGGCCTGAAATTCGAGTTGCCCGTCGGCATCGAGAAAACAACTCAGCAGCTCTTCCATGTGATATGGCAGCCGATGATCGCCCGGAAGAATTGTGTACAGATTTTCGGCTTGGCCGCGCGGCGGCTTGCCGGAAGGACGCGGCAGAGGCGACGGCATTAAGCGAAACTGCTGGCGGATCATCGCCAGGCAAGCTCTATCGTCGGCGGCGCGATAGTGCGCAACGCCGCTATGGGCGGTATGCATTTCGGCGCCGCCCAGAGACTCGGCATCTATTGTCTGGCCAACAGCCCCTTTTACAAGGTTCGGTCCGCCGAGCCCCATAAAGCTCACTTTCTCGACCATGATGATTACATCGCTGAGCGCCGGCAAGTAAGCGCCGCCCGCAATGCAAGGTCCCATCACCGCGGCAATCTGGGGAATGCGTAGACGCCGCCGCATCAGGGAGTTGTAATAGAAAATTCGCGCCGCGCCGTATTGGCCTGGGAAAATACCGTCCTGCAGCGGCAGGTTGACACCAGCAGAATCGACCAGATACACGATCGGAACTCGATTCCGCATCGCGATCTCCTGCGCGCGCAGAATCTTCGTGATGGTCTCGGGCCACCACGCGCCGGCTTTCACGGTAGCATCGTTCGCTATGACAACAGCGGGGCGCCCTTCGATCGCGCCGATTCCAGTCACCACACCCGCGCCCGGCGCCTGCCCGTCGTACTTGTCGTAGGCGATCAGGAGTCCGATTTCGATGAATGGAGGATTCGGGTCAAGAAGATGCGCGAGGCGCTCACGCGCCGTCAGCTTGCCGTCGCGGTGCTGCTTTTCGATCTTTCCGGCACCGCCGCCAGCGCGAAGCCGCTCTTCAAGCACGTGAAGATCCGCCGCCAAAACGCGCGCGTCGCGAGTAAGATCCGGCACTTCGGTAATTGCTAGTCTAACAATCATGCGGGGGACGTTATGCTAGGCATCGATCCGAAGGCTCTTCGTATCGCGTGGACGATTACGCTGTTCGCTCTTCTGCTGCTCATCACCTACTCGATCCGCGAAACGCTAATGGTCTTCGCTGCGGCAATTTTTCTGGCCTATATGCTTGCGCCGGTCGTTTTTCTATTGGAGCGATTCGTACAGAAGCGGCGGACACTCGCCCTGGGATTGGTCTACGTGTCTCTTATAGGCGCCTTGGTGGGCATGGGCTTCGCTTTAATTCCAAGACTGGCCTCGGAAGCGACGAATCTTGCGACCCGGCTGCCTGGTCTGCTCGCCAGCGGGCGGCTGGCCACGCTTCCACTCCCCACCTGGGCCGAACCGGCACGCGAGCAGGTCATGGAAGCGCTGCGCCGTGAAGCCGCAAATCTGCAGTCGAGCGTAGTTCCGTTTATTCAGCGGCTAAGTACTGAGATTGTTTCCGGTGTCGGCTATCTGCTGCCAATCATTCTCGTGCCCATCCTGACATTTTTCTTCCTCAAGGATGCGCGGGAAATCCGTACGGCGCTCCTTTCCAGTTTCGACAACAGGCAGCACACGACAGCCGAGCTGATCCTGAACGACATCCACCTGGTACTCAGAAACTACACGCGAACCTTGGTGATTTTGGCGGTTGCCTCGTTCGTGGCTTGGGCGATATTCCTGGCCGCGATGGGAGAGCCCTATGAGCTCTTGCTCGCGGGCACGGCAGGCGCGCTGGAGTTCCTTCCTGTCGTAGGACCCGCAGCTGCGCTCATCATTATCCTGATAGTCTGCGGTCTTGCCGGTACCGGAGGACTGCTCTGGATTTTGTGCTTCTGGGCGCTCTATCGCGTGTTTCAGGATTACGTGCTGAATCCGTACCTGATGAGCAGCGGGGTTGAGTTACATCCGCTGCTCGTGTTATTCGGTGTGCTGGCAGGCGAAAAAATCGGCGGAATTCCGGGAATGTTCTTCTCTGTTCCCGTCCTGGCAATAGCCAAGGTCGCGCTCGTACATCTACGAGCAGCGTCGGCTACTAAACAATTTGCACCGATTCGCTAGCTGGTGCCCGGAGTGTTCCAGGCAGCATAGGCGACGATTCCCAGAATCGCCAATGCGTATACAATCACAGCGATCAGCAGGCCATTCTTCAATTTGTCGACCGTATCGAGACGCTTGGCAGCCGCATTCTGCGCGGTGATAATGCTGCTGTCGTGCGAGTCGTTATGCAGGTGAATGTACGGATCGTCGTGATTCTCAAGCCAGCGGCGGTATAGAAACAGCGCAATTACGGCGAGCACTAGAATACCCCACAGGCTCAAATGGAAAGTCAAATTCACACGAATGCTCCTTTCTCTCGAGGATTACTCCATCTGGCCGGATCATACGCCCGTTCGGAGGGAATTTCAAGAGTTTAATTGGCGGCCGCCAACTGCTCGCTAATCTTCTTGAGAGCCGCCGCCAGCTCGCCGGGGGAATGGATCTTCAGGATCTGGCCGCCTAAAGCATGGGTAACGTGCGCCAGTGCATCGGGATATTCGCGGCCGCGCAGCCAAAATGGATAGTACTCAATGTAGAAGAATTCCGGCTTCGGCGCAGTCCGGCGGGGCAGCAGTTCGGCGGGAATCTTCTCGGTAATCCGCGCCGTCGGTCCCAGGAAAACCACCGCATCCGATGGCTCGGCAGAATCCATTTCGCGGGCCAGAATGTTAAGCAGCAGGTCCGACCATCCTCGCTCGCGCCCGAGCACGCGATACGAGACCGTGCCCAGTTCCAGGTTGCGCAAACGGGTTGCCAACCGTGACCAGTCCTCCTCGTTAAAATCGTCGTCCCGAAAGAGTTCCCGCTGCTGGTCCATGTTCATCGCCACCATGCGGACCGAACGCGACCGGGTGTGCGTCAAAACGGAAGAAAGCGAATCGAGCAGAAGGGCGCGGTCCCAAGCACGCAGTCGCAGCGAATACGGGTTCATCGGCGCCGCATCCAGAATAATAGTCAGGCGTGCAACCGAAGGAGAATCTCCCCTTTCCCCTTTCCATGGTTTGGGGGCCATAGGGGTTACCGTCCCAGGCGCCAGCGTCACTTCGACTGAGTGCTCGGCCCGGCTTCGTTCGGCGTGGACGGACCATTCCTTTCGAACATAACGCCCGCGATTATCCCCAACCAGAACGGCCACCGAATATTTACCTTCCCCAAGTGCAAAAACTCCACTGATAAACAGATAGGACTTCACCTTGCGAATATCGTTGAATTTTCTGGTCTCGGGCGGGACGGCGGGGACAGCGAAGGCTTCGCCCAGAAACATCGGCTTGCCATTTTCCGGCGTGATGCGTACGAAGGATCCCAGGCGGTTTGCTTCGCCATCGAAAGTTTTGGCCGGGCACGCCACCGTGAAACCGGATTCGAATCGGAAAGCGAAATCGAGAAACGGGCGTTGCGTGTGGATCTGGCAATCCAGTTTTTCGCCCTTGGGAGGCTCGGCGAGCAACCGTTGCACCTGGCGCGCGGAATCCGTGCTGAGAGGCGGCTGCGCGCATACGGGAGCAAGCAGCGAAAGCAATAGAAGGCTGATTTTGGTTCCCAAGCGCTTCAGCTTGATTCTACATTTATACTGATACTCTCGTGGCGCGCGAACATCATTATCAAGTGACAATCGCCTGGACAGGCAACCGTGGAACCGGAACCAGCGGCTATCGCGCTTATGCCCGCGATCACGAGATTTCCGTGGACGGAAAGAGCGCGGCGATAGCGGGATCATCGGACCCGGCATTCCGGGGAAACCCGTCCCGCTACAACCCGGAAGAGCTGCTCGTGGCTTCACTCTCGGCTTGTCACATGCTTTGGTTTCTGCATCTCTGTTCCGACTCGGGCATTGTGGTCACTTCTTACACGGACGAGGCCTTGGGCGAAATGAGGGAGCACGCGGACGGAGCCGGCGAATTCACGAAAGTTACCTTGCGCCCGCGCGTGAGGATATCGGATCCGGCCCGCGCCGTCGATATTCCCGCGCTGCATGCCAAAGCCCACGAGCTCTGCTTTATCTCGAGATCGGTCAACTTTCCGGTCGACCACGAGGCTACGGTGGAGAGCTAGCAGCACCCGCGGGCTCATCAGTCGTTCACTGTCCAAAACTCGGATTCAGAATCGGCAACTAATCCTAACGCTTGCTTTTCAAACAAACGCTTATACGTGCCGCCAGGCTTGAGCACTAACGATTCGTGCGTTCCCTCTTCCACCACTTCACCGCGATCGAAGACCAGGATCCGATCGAGCATGCGTACGGTGGACAGCCGGTGCGCAATGACAAGAGCCGTGCGTCCGGCCATGAGGCGCGCCATAGCATCCTGAATAGCAGCTTCTGATTCTGCGTCGAGGCTCGAGGTGGCCTCGTCTAACAGCAGAATGGGAGCGTCGGCGAGGAACGCGCGGGCAAGGGAGACTCGCTGACGCTCTCCGCCGGAGAGCTTAACGCCACGTTCCCCAACAAGAGTTGCGTAGCCCTTCGGCTGCCGGACGATAAATTCGTGAGCGTTGGCGAGGTAGGCTGCCTGCTCGATGTCGAGCAGACGTGCATCCGGGCGGGCGTAAGCGATATTTTCAGCGAGCGATCTGTGGAACAAAATCGGCTCCTGAGAGACAAGCGCTAGCTGAGCGCGCAGCGAAGACTGTGTGACGCGCGCGATGTCTTGGCCGTCGATCAAAATGCGGCCTTCATTAATGTCGTAGAGCCGGTGGAGGAGCTTGACAAAGGTAGTTTTGCCCGAGCCGGAATGGCCCACTAGGCCGACGCGCTCACCAGCTTGGATACTTATCGAGAAGTCGCTGAAAAGGGGCGTTCCGTGCGGACCGTACTGGAACGTGATTCGATCGAAAATAATCGCGCCCGCCGTGACTTTCAGCGGCTGTGCATGCGGACGGTCTTCGACCCCCAGAGGCTGATGCTTCAGCCGCACCATCTCCTCCATTTCGTTGACGCTGCGCTGAAGGTTCGCCACGTGCTGGCCAACGTCACGAAGATATCCGTGCACGATGAAGTAGCTGGTCAGAATGAAAGTCACATCGCCCAGAGTCGCGAGACCACGCCACCAGAGGATGAGCGCGTAAAATGCTACGAGCGTGCGCAAGCCGAGCAATAAAGTAAGTTGGGTTGTACCGCTGTACGTGGCAAAGGTCCATGTCCGGAATGTACGCGCGCTCCATTTCGCGAGAACCCGAGCGAGACGCGTATCTTCCCGGGATTCACCGCCAAACGATTTGACGACGGCGTTGCAGGTGACGCTGTCGGCCAACGCGCCGCCAACACGAGTGTCTTGCGCGTTCGACAAACGGGCGGCCGGCGCTACATAACCGACCGCCAACGCGATCGAGACTGCAATATATATGCTTGCCGCAGCGGCCACGAGAATGCCCATGCTCAGCCAGTGCGCGCCTAAAATAAGCGATGCGCCGACAAGAATCACTAAGGCGGGCAGCAAGGCGATCAAGAGCGTATCGTCCATCAGGTCAACAGCCCACATGCCGCGCGTGATGCGGCGCACGATCGATCCGGCAAAAGTATTGGCGTGCCAGTCCGTGGAAAGACGCTGCACCCGCCAGAAAGCGTCCGACGCCATTCGGGACATGAGCCGCACCGTCAAGCGAGAGACCTGAAGAAAGGCGATGTGCCGCCCCCCAATGAGCACTGCGCCTAAAAGGGCCATGGCTGCGACGGAGTGTAGAGCGTTCTGAAACGCCTGCTCGCGCGATACGCCTCGCGGAGTGATGGCATCCACCATCCGCCCTGAAAAGACAGGCAAAAAAAGATCCGCAACTGTTGCGATGACAATACTAAGGGCGATCTGGAGGACAAGCCTCCACTCGCGCTTCCAATGGTTATAGAGGAAGAGCGGAACCTCCAATATTGCTTTTGTGCTGAGAAAGCGAAGCATACCGTCACGTTTTTATGCGCAAGCCGGAAGTCACGCGACTGCCGGACAGAGGCATCCGGAGACGCAAGAATTTATGAATGGATTGAAAAATACGGCGAACGCTCTCGCGAGAGACACGCACAGCGGAGCGTTTGAGGCTTAGCCTCGAGAACTTGTACTCACAAGCGGTGGAACGGCTTGGAGCTAGTTAATGGTGTGAGGAAGCCAAGCGCCGGATTTTTTTATCTTTTGGAATACAAAACATCGTAGCGGCGCCTCACTTTTGTTTTTTCAGGATAACAGATAATAGACGCCGATGCGCGGCGGCCTTCGTTCACTCAGAACGGAGCGCACCAAGAGCGCCGGCTCCGCGCAAGACCTTGCCGGGAAGAGCACTGGTCATCTTCCCGCCGTCGATTACAGGCACACCATTGACCAGTACGTATTGCATTCCTTTGGAAAGCTGATTCGGATTCTCAAAGGTCGCCATATCGCGGACCTGCGCTGGGTCGAACATCACGATATCCGCCCACATGCCGCCCTTTAGAACGCCGCGATCCGTCAAACGCATGCGCTGTGCGGGGAGTGCGCTGAATTTGCGGATGGCATCTTCGAGAGTCAGCAATTTTTCTTCGCGGACGTACTTGCGTAGGATCCGCGGGAAAGTGCCATAAGCGCGCGGGTGTGGATGCTGCCGGCCTAGTATCCCATCCGGCGCGGTACCCTGTGAGTCATTGTCGATCGATACCCAGGGCTGCTTCAGAATATAGGCGACGTCGTTTTCGGACATGCCAAAAACCGCAACCGACATAGCCGAATCCTCGGCCAAAAGATCGAAGATCAGATCGATCGGATCTTTGCTGTGCGCCTGCGCTATCTGAGCGATCGTCTTTCCCTGCAATGGAAGAAGCTTCGGATTATTGACAACGCTGACCAGAATCGCTTCCGGGCCGGGTATCTCCTGCCATTCGTTATCCCAACTGTCTGCTTCCGACAGTATTTCGGCGCGAATGCGGGCGCGCATCGCCGGATCTTTAAGCCGCTCGACCAGTTTGGCATCGCCGCCATCATGCGCCCACGGAGGAATGAAAGCCGAAAAGCTGTTAAACCAGGCTGGATATGCATAGGTATCGGCGGCGACGTCCAAACCTTCCGTCCGCGCTTTATCAATGCGTTGGACGATCTCACGTGCGCGGCCCCAATTGCGTTTGCCCGCGGCTTTGAGGTGCCAGATTTCCACCGGAATGTTCGCCTCGCGGCCAATCCGGAAGGTCTCATCCAAAGCCGCATCGATTGCATCGCCTTCGCTCCGCATATGAGTCGCGTATATGCCTCCGAACTTTGCGGCTTCTCGTGCCAGAGCGATCAGTTCTTCCGTCTTGGCATACGGCGCCGGAGCATACTGCAAAGCCGAAGAAATGCCCACCGCGCCTTCCTGCATCGCCTGCCGCACGATTGCGCGCATCTCGTTTAGTTCGGTGGCGCTGGGTGTGCGATTGCCGTCGCCCAACACCAACCGGCGGGCTTGCGTTGCGCCAACATAGCTCGCCAGGTTGACGCCGATGCCCTGTCGTCCCAGCCGCGCAAAATAACCGGAGAACGTTGTCCAATCGGGCGAAATGCGGTATGCCTGGAAACCCGGGCGATCGATCGCTAGAAGGCGCGGACTGAGGGGAGCGATGGAGCCGCCTTCGCCCGTAATCTCAGTCGTGATGCCTTGGAAAATTTTGGAGGGCAGATGCGGATTCACCAGAATCGACATCTCCGATTGGCCGAGCATGTCGATAAAGCCGGGGGCGGCTACTAGACCCTGGGCATCGATAATACGCTGCGCCCGATCGTTCAAAAGCTCGCCAATTTGAGCAATGCGCCCGCGGGCGATGCCTATGTCGCCTGAGTACCAGGGCGACCCGGTTCCATCGATGATATGGACATGGCGGATGATGAGGTCGAAATCTCGTCCCGGCGCAAGCCACGGCAGCGCGCAGGCCCAAGCCAACACACTTAGTTTACGCAAGCAGCTTGCGGACATATAAGAGATTGCGCCGCATATCGGCCTCTAGCGTTCCCGGATGCGAATCAGTCTCTAGGTTTGCGTAACCCGAGAAGCCGATATCCAGAATCGCGTGCAGGATGGGCTCAAACTGAATTTTTCCCTCGCCCAGGTAATGCGGATTGTCCTTGAGGTGAATCTGGCAAATCCGTTTCTTGCCGAGCCAGCGTATCTCTTTTACCGGATCGAACCCGGCTTGGGTGGAATTGCCGACGTCGTAATAGACCAGTACATTTTTCGACGCCACGCGATCCAGGATGCGCGCATTATCCTCAGCAGAAATCGTGTCCTCGAGTCCGAGGATCACATTCGCCTTGACTGCCTCAGGCGCGAGCTCGCGAAGCGCTTCAACCGTATGATCTATCTCAGCCGGAGTCTGAAGCGCCCATTTACCGAAAAACGGCAGCAGCAGCACCTTCGTATGCAAAGCCTGGGTAAGCCGTATGGAATCGCGCACCCAGCGCAGCGCGAGCTTGTCGCTCTTTAAGCCGTTATCGTGTAATTTGTCGACGCAGGTGCCGTCAATTGGAATTTTGTAGCTTTTCGACAGCTCCAGGTAATGCGCGATGACCTCAGGATTATCGACCGGGAGTTTGCCGTCAACAAGCTTGCGGCCAAACGAGACCTGCACGCCATCGAAGCCGAGCTGCGCGGCAAGCGGAATCGATTGTGGATCGGCTCCGAGATGGAGATTCCAATCCGTAACACCGATGCGCAGTTTGCTTTTTGCCGCAAAAGCTACGCGGCCGGCGAACGGCGCGGCGACCAAACTGCGGAGGAGACGGCGGCGAGTCGGGGACGGCACTGGGGCCATTGTAGTCCTCTCAGGCGGTCAGCGCGAATACTAATGTTTCCATGGTTATTCGATCATCCCTGTAACCTTCACGGAACTTTTTGTCGGTCTCATAGATAAGCGCGACGGCTTTGGCCAGATGGGCGGCCGTGAAAACTCCCGCGGTGGAAACGATTTGCTCGGCACGCTCGCGCCACATGCGCACACCCATGCGTTGAAACACGCTCTGCGCCTGTTGAGCGGAAGCGATGCGTTGCTCTTTGACCGCCAGCGCCAGACGAAACTGGGTGCTAAGAAACGTCAGCGCCAGCGGCAGATACTCGCCGTCACGCACCAGGATATCGAGCGCAGCGAGGGCGTTCGGACGGTCGCGGCGCCCTAGCGCATTTACCAGGTTGAAAATCGTGGTTTGCGCCGCGTGTGGAACCAGCGCGGCCAAATCGGCGGCCGTAACCGCACGGCCCGAGCCGACAAACAGCGAAAGCTTTTCGATCTCCGATTCCAGGCGATTGGCGTCTCCTGCCGTGGTTTCGAGCAGCGTCGCCAGCTCTGCGCCTCCTAGCTTCAGCGAAAATTTTCGGACAAGCGTTTGCGCCAGGAAGCGGCTCGATTCCGGCGTGAAGTGACGGAACTCAACGATTGCCGGCGCGCCTGCATAGAATTTTTCCACCCGCTCTAACTTGGGGCGATCGTCGCCCGCAAAGTCATAGCGGCTCGCTTCAAACACCAGCGTGGTCCCCGGAGTAGGAGCCTTGAGATAAGCGGCGAGCTCGGATTCAGCAGAGGTTCCCGTTTCTTCGTTCTCGGCCGCCGTAAGCCGCCGCGGCAGCGCCAGTTCCGCGCTTGCGACCCAGATGACGCGATCGGAGGCAAACAGGGACAGCGACCGGGCGTCGTCCAAAACCGCCGCTAACGTGGTGTTTTCCAGATCGATCTGGGTAAGCCCGCCGGCGCGCGCTTCGCCCGGCAGCGCCCGTTCGAGCAACGCTTCCTTGCACAGCCGCCGCTGATAACCTTCCTGCCCGAGGAATAAATAGACGGGCGCAAGCGGCTGCTTCGCAATTTTCGAAAGAAACTGGTCCGGGTTCAAAAGTTTTCTACCACTGCGCTGACAATATCGCGCGCTACATCGCGGCTCAATCGGTCGAGCGCCGGCCCGCTTTCGTCGAAAAATTGATGAGGGTCCACGGCCGTTGCGTAATCCTCGTGGATGGACCAATTCGAGCGCGAATACAGGACGTGGCCCGTAGACCTCTCGACAAGCGAGGCCGCCAGGACCACATTGATTCGAACGCTGGTGGTTTTATTGGTCGTCGGGTCGGCCACCGTCGGATAGACGACCACGGTATTTACTGTGCCGTGGAGGATAGCATCCGCCGTGTTTGGATCGTAGACGATGCGAAACCGCGTTCTTGCCAGGAACTCTCGGCCGATTTCGCGAGGCAGAATATCGGTAAGCACGTAGCGCGTGGAAAGCGATCCGAACGCCGGAATGGCGATGGTCTGGACCGTCTTTGGAACCAGGTCAGCCTGGCCGCCCGTGTGATAACCGCAAGCGGCCAACGAGAGTGCGGTGACGGCCGCGGCACAGGCCAAGACAGTGTTTTTTCGGAATCGGCTCATTGCGGTTTCGCTCCTGTTAACATACCGGCGAGAGCAACGGCCATATCGGCGCGCAGACGTAAATTGTCACAGGTAATCCATAGCCAGACGGCGCGCGAATTGTTCTGATCTACGCGTATGTCGCCCACTAGCAGACCGCTTTGATTCGCTGTGTCCGCATTGGTCGGCGCTTCGGTGCCGGCGCCGCGCACATCCATACCGGCGGACGCCAACTCCTGGCCCACCGTTTCCGCCGTGCAATCTTTCTCGAATTCGACCCACAGCGAAATGCTATAGCCATGGAACACCGGCGCCTGCACCAGCCGCAGCGACGGCATGGGAGGCTCAACAAGCAGTGTCGCCAGATGGCGCTCGATACGACGCTCGGTGTCGGCGAGTGCGACGGGAGCTTCTTCTCCGTATTGAGACAGCAGATTGAAGCTTAGTTGCGCGTCGAAAATTTTCTTTTCCAGCGTTTTGAACGAAAGCAGGCTGGAAGTTTGCTGCTGCAACTCCGCGATACCTTGCTGGCCGCGCTCGCTGGCAGGCTCGAACACATGGGCCACAGTGCGGATCACGCGGCAAGACGCAGTAAGTTTTCGTAACACCTGCGCGATGGCGAGGGCCGCCGGATGCGGAACGGCCAAAAGCCAGGCTGGCGGAATCTCCGAAGAGGAAACAATCCGCACCTCCGGCTCATGGTCGAGATAACCAGTGCAATCGATAATCGTAGGAGGCGAAGCAACCTCTTTCGCTAGAGCGTATACCTTATGGGCTCCGCCTTCGGTTCCCCCAAGAACGATCACTCGGTGGTCGCGAACCGCGGCGGCATCGAAGGCTTCGACGAATACCGCTTCCCCATCCTGCGATCCGAAGCTTCCTTCTGCATTCGCGGCGTAGGGCGTGATGGGAGTGCGATGCGCGGAATGCGCCAGAACATCTTCGATCTCGCGGCCTAGGAGCGTTTCGCTGCCGACCAATGCGATGCGTTCAGCCAACTTGATGCTCCGGCAGAGAAGCATGATGCCGCGACTTCCTGTGCCGCCGCACGATTCCACCAATTCGAATCACAATTCCACTCAAAAGATACGCGCAAGCCACGATGAGCAACACCGGCTGCGACCATTGCGAAATCAGAAAAGCTATGCCGGCAACCACCAGGACGGTAAGCGGGGTTCGCGGCTTGGAGATGCTGACCTGTTTGAAGCTCGGATAACGCCACGTGCTGACCATCAGCAGAGAAACAATGACAGTGACGATCAGCCACAAGATCGAAAAGACAAGGGACCGAACGGGCGACGCATCCATGTATACGACCGCCGCAACAAACCCTGCGCCCGCCGGAATCGGCAGCCCGACGAAATATTTGCGGTCCGGACGGCCCGGATTCTTCGGCAAGGGATTCGTTTGCACGTTGAAGCGCGCCAGCCGCACAGCCCCGCAAAGCAAATAGAAGAAAGAAACCAGATAGCCTGCGCGATCAAGCTGGCTCTGCACAGGTCCATCGCCAGGCGGCACCACGAAAAGGACGCCCCAAACGAAAACCAGCACCGCCGGTGCGATACCGAACGTAATGACATCGGCGAGAGAATCCAGTTCGCGGCCGAAGTCGCTGGTCGTATTGGTCATGCGCGCGATGCGTCCGTCGAGGCCGTCGAACAGCACTGCGAACGCCAGCGCTTTCGCCGCGATGGCGAAGTGAACATTGGTGGTAAGGTCGCCCGATTTGGCCAGCAGCGCACCCTCAAACGCCTGCAGGATAGCGACGAAGCCCAGAAAGATATTGGCGCTTGTAAACAGTGTGGGCAGGGCGTAGGCGGCCCGGCGCGGGCGTTTCCCGGAAACCGGCGGACCGGTCAGACGCTCTCGAATGCTCAGACAGACGCTCCCTCTCGGACGCGACGCGCCAGAATCGTGCACCCGCCCGCAACCTTATCGCCCATTTTCGCCTCCAGCTTCCAGTCTGGCCCAAAAAACACATCGACGCGCGAGCCGAACTTGATGTAGCCGATGCGCTCGCCGGCGGTAAGGCTCTCGCCCACGCGTTTGTAACAGACGATGCGCCGCGCGATCAATCCGGCAATCTGCCGGCAGACGACACGGCTTCCGAAACCTTCTACAACCAACGTATTTTGCTCGTTTTCCGTAGACGCGGCTTCATGCCTCGCAACCAAGAATTTCCCGGGACGATAGGCGACCTCGCGAACCACTCCCGGAATCGGCGTGCGGTTCACGTGTACGTTGAATATGTTTAGAAAAATGCTGACACGCGTCCCCCCGGCGTCGGCCCGGATAGAAACGATTTTGCCATCGGCCGGCGATACGATCAGCTCGCCGGCGGGCGGCGTACGTTGCGGATCGCGAAAGAAATACAAACAAAACGCCGCCAGAACGTAGAACGGTAGACCTATCCAGGGATTCAGGAAATAGGAGGATGCCAGGCCGAGTAGAACTAGAGCACAGGCGTAGTAAATACCGTCTACAACGATGCGCAAAGTACTAGTTTCTCATGAGCTGGCCATTGATATACGCATTGCCGGTGATCGGGCTGGTCTGCGCATTTGATGGTGAGAATTGCAAGCAGTGAGCCGATCATCAAAGCGTCAATTCGTGTGTCGAAAGCATGATAGATGTAGTCGCGCGAAATGTGAAATCCGGCAAAGAGAACGGCCCTATTGGGCCGCCAATTCTGTAGTTGCAAGGTGGACCCTATTCTGTAATGCGCATGGGCAACTGACGATTGCCGCAATTTCTGAAAAGAAGGAGTCGTAGAATGTGCGGTCGAGGGCATCGTATGAACTACGAGCCGGGTCCAATCGAATCCTGAAGACGGAGAACCACCCAAAGCGCATGAGTGAAATAAGCAGGAAACTGGTTATAGAAGAAGCCGGAGGAAAAGGAGAGCCTCTGATTTTTGTGCACGGGCTCGGCGGCAGTTCCAACACTTGGTATCCGCAAACCCAGGTGCTCAAGCGCGATCTGCGGCTGCTGTGCTTTGACCTCGCCGGTTCCGGCCGCTCTCCCGTAACGGAAAACATCTCGATTGCAAACCACGTGGACGACTTGCTGGGCGTAATTGAATATTCCGGCGCAAAGCGCGTGCATCTGGCCGGCCACTCTATGGGAACTATCGTTTGCCAGCACGCCGCAGCCAAAATACCCGATCGCATCGCGAGCATGGTGCTCGTCGGAGCGTTTCCCGAACCGCCCGAGCCGGCTCGCAACGCACTGCGGGAAAGAGCCGCGAAAGTGCGCTCGGACGGGATGCGCGCCGTCGCAGCTACCATTGCCGCCGCCGGCACCTCGGCCGACACTAAAGTCAATCATCCGACCGCCGTCGCGTTTGCGCTAGAGAGTCTGATGGCGCAAAGTGCCGAAGGCTATGCGCGTAACTGTGAAGCGCTCGCCGCCGCCGTGGCCGCAGATCTCTCCGCTATCCAATGTCCGGTCCTGTTACTCACCGGAGATGAAGACCGCACCGCGCCGGTTGCCGTTGCGCGCGCTCTCGCGAGCGCCATGCCAGCCACCGAACTGCAAATTCTCGCCGGCTGCGGTCATTGGGCGCCCATCGAGCGCCCTAAACAGGTGAATTACGCCATGTCTCTCTTTACCGCGCGTAACAAAAAGAAAACTATGTAGCTGGAGAACGTCATGCCAGGAATATTGTTCACCAATGCCGCGATTTTCGAGGGCTCCGAAAAAACACTGAAGCCCGGCGAAGTTGCGGTCGAAGGCAACCGCATCGTCTCGGTCGCTACTCCCAACGAGCGGCTGCCCCGGGTCGGCCGCGAAGTGATTGACCTCGGCGGCGCAACCTTGATGCCCGGCCTTATTAACACTCACTCGCATCTGACCTATAACAACGGCACTACCGTCCGCGAGCTGACCGGCATGCCGGTGGAAGAACATGTGCTGTTCACCATGCACAATGCCAAGCTCGCGCTCGATATGGGCTTCACGGCATTGATTGGAGCGGCTTCGGCCAAGCCGCGACTCGATATCGTAATCCGCAACGAAATTAATGCCGGAAAAATTCCGGGTCCGCGCCTGCTCGCCGGCTCGCCGGAACTCACTGTTACCGGTGGACTTGCCGACGACAATCAGCTCAACCAGCAGCATCCGTCCATCTCGATCATTTGCGACGGCCCGGACGAATTCCGCAAAGTGACTCGCATGTTGATACGCGAAGGCGTCGATCTGATCAAATTCAACAATTCAGGCGACAGCTTCTGTTTTCCGCGCATGGCCGGATTTCACAACCCTATGACCGACGATGAAGTCAAAGCCATCACGGAAACCGCGCGGAACGTCGGCAAGAGAATTGCCGCCCACGCCCACGCCGATTCTTCCGTGCGCCAGTGCCTCAAGTTTGGCGTCGAATTCATTTTCCATGCGACCTTCGCAACCGACGAGACCATAGAAGCTCTGGCGGCAGCTCGGGACAAGCACTATGTCTCTCCGGCAATCGCGGCCCGCTATAACACCACCTATGAGGCCGCCGAGTGGGGCATCACAACCGACGTGGCCGAAATGATTGGCAACAAGCGCGAACTCGAGGAAGGCATCAAAGTCATGCGCAAGATGCATGCTGCCGGCATCAAAATTCTGCCGTTCGGTGACTACGGTTTCGCCTGGCTTCCGCACGGCACCGAATCGCGCGACCTCGAGCATTTTGTGAATCTCTTCGGCTTCGAGCCTTGGGAAGCTGTGCGTGCGGCGACCGCCTATAGCGGGGAAGCCTGGGCCGGCGCCACGGGTGAAAAACTCGGGCGGGTGCGCGAGGGCTATCTGGCCGACCTGATTGTAGTGGACGGAAATCCTCTCCTGGATCTCAGTCTCTTCCAGGATCGTCACTCGCTGCTCGCCATCATGAAAGACGGCGTGTTTCATAAACGCTACCAGGGCCGCGCCGTCGCCGAAGCCTGCTGAAGCATAGCGCTTGCTACCAGGTCCATACTCGGTCTATCCTTTGCAGAGGTATTATTATGAAGATTCTGTCTCAAAAATCGACCCTCTGTGTTCTCGCGCTACTTCTATGCGCAAATCTCGGCCGCGCCGCCGAACTGGCGCGTAAGCCAACTCTCACGCTCGATGTTGCGAAGGAGATCGCGCAGGCGGCGGAGAAAAAAGCGCTGGAGAATCATTGGGCCATGGTGATTGCCGTGCTCGATGACGGCGCCAATTTGTTGTGCCTGGAGCGCATGGATTCCGCCCCCATCGGCAGCCTCGAAGTCGCTCAGAAGAAAGCTCGAACGGCCGTCATTTTTAAATCACCCACCAAAGATTTCGCCGATTCTCTCACCAAAGGAACCACCGCGCTCCTGAAGCTCGACGTTCTTCCTTTTGAGGGAGGAATTCCGCTCATCATCGACGGCAAAATAGTCGGCTCGATCGGCGTCAGCGGCGGCGCCGCCCCGCAGGATGGCCAAGTTGCGCAGGCGGGAGCCGACTGGTTCAAAGCTAACGTCAAGTAACTGAAATGAGATTTCGTCCCATACCCGCCGTCCTGGCAACTCTTGCCGCACTCGTCTTGTCTTCTGCCTATGCCGCGGATTCCGATTTCAACGGTCGCTGGGATCTCGAAGTCCACAAGACGCCCGCCGACAAGGCTTGGTGGCTTGAGATTACCGGAGCTGGCACGCCCCAGATAAAGGGCCGCTTTGTCGGATTTCCGGGCGGCAGCCTCAACGACGTACCCGACCCGAAAATTGAAAACGCAGTTCTCCGGTTCTCTTGGGTGGACAAGAAGAATCACCTGAACTACGAGATTCATTACGTCAATGGCGCGTTGGAAGGCGAAATGACCGGCTCGCAAGGCAATCTGAAATTCACCGGCCGCGGCGCGCCCGTAATCGACGAGCACGATGACGGTACCTGGGCGAAGAGCAAAGCGATCACGCTCTTCAATGGAAAAGATCTTTCCGGCTGGACCGGCTTGAAGTCTCCCGAGGCCGCGGGCTGGGCTGTCGAAAACGGAATTCTCAAAAGCACCGGCCACGCCGATGACCTGATCACGCGCGACAAGTATTGGAATTTCGAGTTGCACATCGAATACAATGTCGCCGCTCACAGCAACAGTGGGGTCGGGTTACGTGGGCGCTATGAAGTGCAGATCATGGACGACTTCGGTCGTCCCCCCGGCCTGCACAACACCGGCACGCTGTATACGCGCATCGTGCCGCCGGAAAATTACGGCAAGGCCGCCGGCCAATGGCAGACGCTCGAGATTCGCCTTGTCGGAATGGAGGTAACCGGCACTCTGAACGGGCACAAGCTCTACGACAAGGGCGTGATCGAAGGTCTCACCGGCATTGCCTTCGACCCGTTTGAAGGCCAGCCGGGCGCGCTCGAACTCCAGGGCGATCACGGCGCGGTTGAGTTCCGCAACATCGTTTTGACACCTCTGGTGAAGCGCAACGGCAAGTAGCAGACTGCAGGCGTTGTTCTTCGGATCGGCGATTCTCCTCAGCGCTTTTCTTCTCTTTGAAGTCGAACCGCTGATTGCGAAGCTGATCCTGTCCTGGTTCGGCGGCTCGGCTGCCGTTTGGACAGCTTGTCTGCTGTTCTTCCAATTGTCCCTGCTTGCCGGCTATGCGTATGCGCACTGGCTTAGCCGGCGCGCCGCCGGTGCCCAGCGCGCGATTCATCTCGCGCTGCTCACGCTGAGTTTCTTCTGGCTCCCTATCCTGCCGGCTTCCCATTGGAATTCAAATCAGCCAGAGAACCCGCTGTGGCGCATTCTCGGCCTGCTCGCGGCAACCGTCGGGCTGCCGTGGTTTCTGCTTTCCGCAACCGGCCCTCTCCTCCAATCCTGGTATGCGCGCTCGCAAAGCAATGCCCTGCCCTACCGCTATTTCGCGCTCTCGAATGCCGGATCAATGGCCGGGCTGCTCGCCTATCCGGCTATCGTCGAGCCCTACCTGACAAGCCATCAACAGGCCTGGAGCTGGTCGCTGGCCTATTACGCATTCGCTATTCTTTGCGCAGCGGTTGCATGGCGTACGCGCCACGCGCCGCCGGAAACCGCTATCGTTGCCGCCCCTGGTTTATCCGAATGTCTGCTCTGGATCGCGCTCGCCGCCTGCCCGTCCGCTTTGCTCCTCGCCGTAACGAGCCATCTCACCGAAAACATCGCCGCGATTCCTTTTCTCTGGGTGCTGCCGCTTAGCCTTTACCTGCTCAGCTTTATCCTCTGTTTCGCCAGCGGCCGCTGGTATCGACGCTGGCTCTTCGCTCCGCTAGCCGCCGCTTCTCTGCCGGTGAGCGGCTGGCTGATTTTCTCCGCGGAACGAATCTCCGATGCCCGGTCACTGGACCTGAAATCCGTAATCGCCTTGTTTTCGGCAGCCACCTTCGTGCTGTTTATGGTGTGCCATGGCGAGCTGGCGCGCCGCCGCCCCGCCCCGGCGCAGTTGACTGCGTATTACCTGGCAACTGCTGCCGGTGGCGCGCTCGGCGGCCTGTTCATCGCCCTGCTGGCGCCATATTGCTTCAACGCGCTTTACGATCTGCCCATCGTCCTTTCTCTTGCTGGATTTCTGTTTTTATTTCTGCTCTGGATCGCACGCGGCTCATCGCAGGCGCGCCTTATCGGGTTTACTCTTGCCGCCGGTTTCGTATTCGGATTTGCGGGAATTTTCGCTCGCGAAACCTGGAAATCGTTCGCTTCCTCCCGGCTATTGCTCCGCAATTTCTACGGCTCGCTCGTCGTATACGACAACGAAATGCCGCGCCCCTTGGGACCCGCCCGCGTTCTGCGCAACGGAACCATCGATCACGGCGAGCAATTTCTTCGGCCCGAAAATCGGCGCTATCCCACCACTTACTATGCTCGCGATTCTGGTGTCGGCCGCGCCCTGGCTGCCCTTATGGTAGATGGATCCCTGCACGCCGGTATTGTCGGCCTGGGCGCCGGAACGTTAGCCGCTTATGCGCGCCCTGTCGATCGCTACGACTTCTACGAGATCAATCCGAACGTCGCAAAAATTGCGGCCACCGAATTTACCTTTCTGCGCGATTGCCCAGCCCCGCACACCATTATTTCCGGCGACGCCCGGCTCTCGCTCGAGCGCGAACCGCCGCGGATGTTCGATCTCCTCGCCCTCGACGCCTTCTCGGGCGACTCTGTCCCGGTGCATCTTCTCACCCGGGAAGCCTTCGCCCTCTACTGGCGGCATCTCAAACCGGACGGCGTTCTTGCCATCCACGTTTCGAACAAGTATCTTTCGCTCGCGCCCGTCATTGCGCTCGCGGCCGCCGAGCGCCGCAAGCCCGCCAAGCTGCTCTCTTATGACGGCAACGAAACGAATGAAGAATCCTCGTCCGATTGGGTCCTGGTAACCTCCCGGCCCGGCTTTTTCGACCTGCCGACGATCTCTCCGGCTGCCCGGCCGATCGATATCCTTCCCGGCCTCCGGATGTGGACCGACCAATACAGCAGCCTATACCGGATCCTTCGCTGAGCTATTTTTTAAGACGTCGTACCATATTTGCTCAGCGAAGGCGTATTATATTACCCAGAACACTGCACTCGCCTAATCACCCATGAAAACACGCCTGCTCCTGTCAGCCGCCCTGGCCGCCAGCCTCTTGCCAGCGCAAGTCACCTACGAACGGCTTCTTCACGCCGACAAAGAGCCGCAGAACTGGCTTACTTATTCAGGCAGTTATGCCGGCATCCGTTTCAGCCCGCTCAATCAGATCAACACCGGCAACGTCAAGAATCTGCAGATGAAGTGGGTCTACCACCCCATCTACATGAAGACCGGCAATAATCAGTCCAAAATGGAAAACACGCCCCTGGTTGTGGATGGGATCATGTACACTGGCACGGCGCTTGAAGCCGTCGCTCTCGATGCAGTCACCGGGCGCATGTACTGGAAGCTCCCGCATCCGCTCGATCCGAAGGCTTACTACAACGCCTATGAAGTGAACAAAGGGATGGCCATTGCGGACGACACGCTGTTCTGGGCCACAGTTGACTGCCATCTGCTCGCCATCGATACCAAAACCGGCCATGTGAATTGGGATGTGGAGATGGCCAAATGGCAGAAAGGTTATCAATACAATGTCGCTCCGCTGGTGGTCCGCAATATGGTCATTCTGGGTCCCGCTACCAACGAGGCCGGCGCCAATTGCTGGGTTTCGGCGTACGATATTAAAACCGGCAAAGAACTATGGCGCTTCTGGACTGCCCCGACCTCGGCCGATCAACCTGAAGCGAAGACGTGGACCGGCGAATCCTGGAAGCACGGTGGCAGCCCTATCTGGAACGGTGGCGCGTACGATCCGGAAACGAATCTGACTTTCTGGGGTACAGGCAACCCGAACCCCGGCTGGAACGGCGACCCGCGCACGCCCGGCGACAACCTGTATTCTGCGTCCGTCATCGCCCTCGACGCCGATACCGGCAAGCTGAAATGGCACTACCAGTTCACGCCGGGCGACGAGTACGACTGGGACTCCACCCAGGTCCCGGTACTTGTGGACATGGATTGGCAGGGCCGCCCGCGCAAGGTCATGCTCTGGGCAAACCGCAATGGCTTCTTTTACGTACTGGACCGTGCCACGGGCGAATTTCTTCTGGGCAAGAATTTCGTCAAGCAGAATTGGAGCCTTGGCTTTGACAAAAACGGCCGACCGATCAAAGATCCGAAGCGTTGGCCGAAGCCGATGGGCGGCCTTCTGATCGAACCAGGCAACCAGGGTGGAACAAACTGGTATCCGCCATCCTATAGCCCTCTCACCAAGCTCTTCTACATTCCGGCCTGGGAAAATTCCGGCGGCAATTCGCCTAAAGGCGACCCCGGCACCTGGGTGGAGGGCCAACGCTATACCGGTACGGGGATGGATCGGCGCGGCCCGCGTTCACCAGCCACTGCAGCTCAAATGGCTGCGCGGCGCCGCGCCCGAGGGATTCCCGCCTATAAGACGGAAGAGGAAGGTTACGGAGCCATCCGCGCCATCGATCCCAAAACCGGCGACAAGGAATGGGATTTCAAAATGGTCAGCTACACCGAAAACGGTGTTCTGTCCACTGCCGGCGACCTTGTATTCGGCGGCGGGATGGAAGGAAATTTTGTTGCACTGAACGCTCGCACCGGTGAGCTTCTTTGGCACGCCAACCTCGGCGGACCGAACGCCAGCGGCCCCATCAGCTATGCCGTCAACGGCAAACAATATATCGTTGGAACTGGCGAAGGCGTCCTCTACGCATTCGCTCTACCTGACTAAACGGAACACCCATGAACATCCGTATTCTCTTGCCCTTTGTTTTTCTCGGCGGCACAGTGGTCGCACAAGTCACTTATGACCGTCTTCTGCACGCCGATAAGGAGCCGCAGAACTGGCTCACTTATTCGGGTGGTTATTCTAGCCAGCGCTACAGCACGCTTGATCAGATCAATAAGAATAACGTCAAGAATCTGCAGATGAAGTGGGTCTACCACCCCATCTACCAGAAGAATGAAAAGAACCAGTCGAAGATGGAGAACACTCCGCTGGTTGTCGACGGCATCATGTATACCGGCACCGCGCTAGAAGCGGTCGCTCTCGACGCCGTAACCGGTCGCGAGTATTGGAAGCTCCCGCACAACCTCGATCCCAAGGCCTACTACAACGCCTATGAAGTCAATAAAGGCATGGCAATCTCTGGCGACACGTTATTTTGGGCGACCATCGATTGCCATCTGCTGGCCATTGACGCCAAGACCGGCAAAGTCATCTGGGACAAAGAAATGGCTAAATGGCAAAAAGGCTATCAATACAACGTTGCGCCACTAGTCGTCCGCAACATGGTCATCCTTGGGCCCGCCACCAATGAAGCCGGCGCAAACTGCTGGGTCGCCGCCTACGACGTTAAGACCGGCAAGGAACTCTGGCGCTTTAATACCACTCCTATGTCTGCTGACGATCCGGTCGCCAAAACCTGGGCCGGCGATTCCTGGAAGCACGGCGGCAGCCCCATCTGGAACGGCGGCTCTTACGATCCGGAAACGAACCTGACTTTCTGGGGCACCGGCAATCCGAACCCCGGCTGGAACGGCGACCCGCGCGCGCCCGGCGACAATCTCTATTCCGATAGCGTAGTTGCGCTCAATGCCGACACCGGCAAGCTGAAATGGTATTTCCAGTTCACGCCAGGTGACGAATACGATTGGGATTCCACGCAGGTTCCCGTCCTCGCCGACATCGACTGGAAAGGCCACAAGCGCAAGGTCATGCTCTGGGCCAATCGCAACGGCTTCTTCTACGTGCTTGATCGCACCACTGGCGAATTCTTAATGGGCAAGAATTTTGTCAAACAAAACTGGGCTCTCGGCCTCGATAAAAACGGCAGACCGATTAAGGACCCCGCCCGCTGGCCGAAAAAAATGGGCGGCCAATATGTCGAACCGGCCAGCCAGGGCGGCACGAACTGGTATCCGCCATCCTTCAGCCCCAAAACCGGATTTTTCTATCTGTCCACTTGGATGAATTACGCCGGTATCTCGGATAAAGGCGATCCTGGCCAGTGGGTGGAAGGCCAGCGCTACACTGGCACCGGTCCACGGCGGCGGCTGCCACCAGGCGCCCCGCGGCCCGGCCGTGGCATTCCCAACTACAAAACGGAGGCCGAAGGCTATGGCGCAATTCAGGCCCTCGATCCGAAGACCGGCGCAAAAGAGTGGGAATTCAAGATGGTCAACTATACCGAGAATGGCGTTCTCTCGACTGCCGGTGATCTCGTCTTCGGCGGCGGCATGGATGGCGATTTCGTGGCCCTCAACGCTCACACCGGTGAACTCCTCTGGCACGCCTATCTCGGTGGCCCTAATGCCAGCGGCCCCATCACTTACGCAGTGAACGGAAAACAATACGTCGTCGGCACTGGCGAAGGAACTATGTACGTATTCGCCCTACCCGATTAGTAAGCTTCATGAATATCCGTCTCTTCCTGTCCTTAGTTCTTCTAAGTGGCTCTCTTTCCGCACAGGTAACTTACGAGCGGCTGCTGCAGGCCGATAGAGAACCTCAAAACTGGTTGACTTACTCGGGCGGTTACGCCAACCACCGCTTTAGCACGCTCGATCAGATCAATAAAGATAACGTCAAAAATCTGCAGATGAAGTGGGTCTACCACCCCATCTACACGAAGACCGGCAATAACCAGTCCAAAATGGAAAACACGCCGCTGGTTGTGGACGGCATCGTGTACACCGGCACGGCGCTCGAAGCCGTTGCTCTCGACGCGGTCACCGGGCGTATGTACTGGAAGCTTCCGCATCCGCTCGACCCCAAAGCCTACTACAACGCCTACGAAGTAAACAAAGGCATGGCGATAGCGGATGACACACTGTTTTGGGCCACAGTCGACTGCCACTTGCTTGCGATCGATACAAAAACAGGCAAGATCATTTGGGATAAGTTACTGGCCGACTTCCGAAAAGGCTATCAATACAACGTCGCGCCGTTGATCGTGCGCAACATGATCATCCTCGGCCCGGCCACGAACGAAGCCGGCGCCAACTGTTGGGTCGCTGCCTACGATGTCAAAACCGGCAAAGAGCTCTGGCGCTTCTACACCGCTCCTATGTCCGCCGAGGATCCGGTGGCAAAAACATGGGCTGGCGATTCCTGGAAGCACGGCGGTAGTCCCATTTGGAACGGCGGCGCATACGACCCGGAAACGAATCTGACTTTCTGGGGCACGGGTAACCCCAATCCCGGTTGGAACGGCGATCCGCGCGCCCCCGGCGACAATCTCTATTCGGACTCTGTCATTGCCCTCGATGCCGACACCGGCAAGCTGAAATGGTATTACCAGTTCACGCCCGGCGATGAATACGATTGGGATTCAACGCAAGTCCCGGTGCTGGCCAATATAGATTGGAAAGGCCGCCAGCGAAAAGTCATGCTGTGGGCCAATCGCAACGGCTTCTTCTATGTACTGGACCGCGCCACGGGCGAATTTCTCCTTGGCAAGAATTTCGTTACACAAGATTGGAATCTCGGTTTCGATAAGAATGGACGTCCTATCAAAGACCCCAAGCGCTGGCCCAAGCAGATGGGCGGCAACTATGTCGCGCCCGGCGGCCAGGGTGGCACCAACTGGTATCCCCCATCGTTCAGCCCGCAGACTGGTTTGTTTTATCTGTCGGCCTGGGTGAATTACGCCGGCGGCTCCGGCAAGGGTGATCCCGGTCCCTGGGTGGAAGGCCAACGTTATACCGGCACGGGTAAAGCCGGCTATGGCGGCATCCCTCGCCCGGGCGAACCCAAACCCGTCCGTGCTCTTCCGGCTTACCGCACAGAAGCAGAAGGATACGGCGCCATTCTCGCCCTCGATCCCAAAACCGGCGACAAGGAATGGGAATTCAAAATGGTCGGCTACACCGAAAACGGTGTTCTTTCTACCGCGGGCGACCTCGTCTTTGGCGGCGGCATGGATGGCCATTTCGTAGCTCTCAATGCACGCACCGGCCAGCTTCTCTGGCACGCCTATCTCGGCGGCCCGAATGCCAGCGGCCCCATCACTTACTCCGTCAACGGAAAACAGTACGTTATTGGCACGGGTGAAGGAACCATGTACGCCTTTGCCCTACCGGACTAAATACAACATGCCGATCAATCGCCGTAATTTTGTAAGTGCGTTTGGAATGGCGGCCTTGAGCTCGCCGCTCCAAAGTAAGTCCAAAGCGTGGACACTCGAGCCCGATCCGGCCGGCAAGACACTGAAAACGGGTGACGGCCAAACGATCTTCACGTACCTCACGCGGAAACCGGACAATGTTCCACTCGCGGGCAATAACGCCTGCTGCTTCCACCCTGTAAATACGATTTCTGGCGAGCGCGTCACTGATATCGCTCCGCCCGATCATCGCGACCATCGCGGAATCTTCTTCGCCTGGGGCAATATGGATTTCCATCGCAAGAACGGCGATCTCCGCGCCGACTTCTGGGGATGGGGGCACTACGCTCCCACCAAGGGCCGCCTGATCGTCAATCGCGACGTCCGGCTAGTAAAATCCAATTCGAAATCTGCCGAAGTGGCGGTCCACAATGACTGGATCATCGATGGAGAAAAGGTTCTTGACGAATCGACTAACACGCGCGTCCACGAAAAGCACGGCGCGCGGATTCTCGATTTCGTATTCCGGTTTTCTTCCGATGGTGACGTTAACATCGACCGCATGGCCTTCACCGGATTTGTGGTCCGCTGCCGCAAAGACGGGCAATATTACTTGTCCAACTCCAAAGGCAAAGTCGATCTGCCTGATTCGAACGCGCTCAAACCTGAAATGAATTGGCCCGAGTCGGATTGGTACAGCCATACGATTGCATTGAGCAGCGGCAAAACGGTAGCAACCGCCGTGATCGACCATCCCTCCAACCCGCGCTCGACCTGGCATGAGCCGCGCAACGTATCCTTCCTGAATCCGTGTATTTCCGCCTTGGCGCCTGTGACAATTCCGGCCGGCAAAGAACTGACACTCCGCTACCGAACCGTAGTCCACGACGGCGAATTCCCGAATGGCCTGGTCGACCGCCTCGCCACCGAATGGCGCAAAACCGATAACTGAGCCGCGACCGTGAGGGAGCGGTTACCACGTCCCGTGATCAGTTAGAACAAGGCAACTGCCGCCGCAAATCCATCCTCTGTGCGCGCTCCGCCCCAGCACACAAATCCCTCCGAACCATCTCGCACAGCGGATTCAACGCCGGCCCACGCGGCCCGGCGACAACAGCGCAGCCGGCAGTATCGACGCCGCTTTGATACAGCTTCAGCAAATCCGACCGCAAATTTCCATCTCCCGTCGCAAACATCCCTTCAGCGAGCGCAATTGCCGCCTCTTCCCCGCGGGATTGCGCAATATAGGCATCGGAGATTAGGCCATAAACATCCACAGTCGACGGGTCGAGTGTGCGCGCCTGCGTGGCGGCGGGTAAAGCCTGCTCTGGCTTATGTAACCGCAGATAAGCCGTGGCCAACAGCCGATAGCTTTCCGCCGTTACCGGCGCTCGCGAAGCCCCTTCGATCGCGATCGCCCGCTGTGCCAGTTGCACCGCCTCATTATATGGTTTTATAGTGGCCCCATGTAGCGAGTCGCCTTTGGCAAGGTGGTACGCGGCGGCTTCATTCCAGGGGCTCGGGATATTGCGTCGATCGGGTAATGTCTTCAGAATGGCCAGGCTCTTATTCGATTCCTTGAGCACCTCGTCGATGTTGGAATAATCCGGTTGCGATTGATAGAGTTCCATCGCCAGCAGTCGATGCGTTTTGAAGCTGTTCGGACTCGCTGCAACGCCCGCCCGTGCCATCGCGAGATCGTCCTTCCAATCCAGATTGCGCATCCAGGTCCGAATCGCAAACACCGCCACAATCACGACGATAACCACCTCCGCGCGCCGGAACCGCTGTAGCAGAAGCACGAGACAAGCCAGCCATCCCACGAGCGGCAGATACAGCAGGCGCTCCGCCATGATCGTTCCAACGGGAAACAACAGATTCGACGCAGGCAGTAAATTGAGAAATCCAAAACAGGCAAAGAAGAAAATCATTCGCTGGCGCTGGAATGCAAACCCAATAAGACCAACAATCGCCGCCACCGCAATCCAGGCGATCCAATCTCCAAAGCTGCCGAGAGCCAATGGAATCTGGGAATACGAATAGTCGGCGGAAAGGTTCCACGGCCAGATCGTAAGCCACAAATAGCGCGCGAGTACCTGAATCGCGGTCAATCTTCCCGTCCAGAAATCCGCACCGGCAATCGGGTTATCGACGAACGGAAACTCCGCGGCAGGTGATGCGGCCAGCACTTGCGAACGTTGCCACAACATCAGGCCGATCGGGACAACCGTCGCCACACCGCCCCAGACCAGACCGCGTAATCGCTGGCGCAGCTCGCCAAAGCGGCACGCCAGTTCGTATAACAAAATCACTCCAGGCAATACTACTGCGCTTTCCTTGGAAAACGCACCTGCGGCTGTGGTGCAAGCCAGTCCCGCCAGCCATCCGGCGCGGGGCCGCCCGGTAACCTCGGCGCTTTTCAGATACAGGAGAAAGCCGCCCAATACCGCCATGCCGGCAAGTAAATCGGCCCGCCCGACGATATTAGTCACCGACTCGGTCAGCACCGGATGCACCGCCCACACCGCTGCGATCAGCAACGGCGTCCGAAAGCCGCCTAACAGCCGCAGCATGACCGCAAAAACGAGTAATACGTTTCCTGCATGCAGCAAAAAGTTAATCCAGTGGTAACCCGTGGGCTGCCTGCCGTTTCCGAGGATCGCGTAATTGAGTAAGTAAGTGAGAGTTGTAAGCGGCCGGTAAATACCGGCCTCACCGTTTGGCCACCAAAACGTATGGCTGAGGATCTGTCCAACGTTCTGGCTCGTCACCTCACGAATGCGCGGATCGCCGGTAACGAGCACTTGGTTATCGAGCGCTAGGCCCGCGACAAACGAATTTGAAAATGCGAGCGCGGCCAGGGCGACCAGCGCTAGACGCGCGAGCCCATACCGCGGCGGCCTTTGCGTCGCTACCGGCGGCGTCTTCTTTTTCACTTTCATAAAAAAAAATGCTTCTGGAACCAGTTTTTCGCCAATTCGGCTACCTTTTCCAGGGTTCCTGGCTCTTCGAAAAGATGTGTCGCCGCGGGAACGATCTCCAGCTTCTTATCGCAATGAAGGCTCTTCAGCGCCTGTTGATTTAATTCGATAACCGGATCGTCGTTACCACCGACGATCAATAGCGTTGGCGCTTGCACTCTCGAGAGTGCGCTGCCTGCAAGATCGGGCCGCCCGCCGCGCGACACAATGGCGCGCGTGGATGCGGGCAGCGCTGCGGCTGCTGTTAACGCGGCAGCCGCGCCGGTACTCGCGCCAAAGTAGCCCACCGGCAAAGCGCCGGCTTGCAAGTCGTCGGCTAACCACCGCGTTGCCTCGACCAGACGTCTATGCAGTAGATCGATATCGAACCGTAAATGCCCTGTTCGTAGATCGATCTGTTCCTCTTCCGCCGTGAGCAGATCCAGGAGTAACGTTGCCAGCCCGGCGCGCTGGAGAACGCCGGCAACAAACCTGTTTCGCGAGCTGAGGCGGCTGCTTCCACTTCCGTGCGCAAAGACAATAATGCCGCGCGCGCTTACCGGAATTGTGAGATCGCCGGCCACTCCTGAGGGCGGAATCTGAACACGACGTTCCGATATTTCGGCTTCGTTTGCCATACGATTCTCCTATACTCCTGCATCCCGCTCCCGCCGTTTTCGATACGATATGGCCATTATGTATCGACACAGAATTGCTCTTCTCGCGACGCTCATCCTCTCGGTTCAAATGCCGGCGCAACAGCAGCAGCTCGATTCGCACGTCAAGTTGTATATTCCCTACGAGCGGTATTCCCAAGAGGACAACCAGCGGATTCTCACGCTATATCAGGACCTGCGCGTATCCGATGTTTCGGATGGCATGGATGTGATCGGCCTTGCGAACGTCGGCATCGTGAGTTCCGATATTAAGCCTCTCTGGCGGGACACTGAAAACTTTACGCATCGCATTGTGGGCATCGCCGTAACAGCACGCTATCTGCCAACCAACAAGCGGGAAGCCAAGATGCCGAAAGAGGCGGTCAACCGATGGTACAAAAATCTCACGCCGGAAACCTTCGTCGACCAGCTCTTTCGCGGCTGTGTGCTCGTGATAGATGGCAACGAGGATGGTGACACGCGGACGATCGGATCAAACAACATTATGGGTTGGCATAAAAAAGGCATGTTAGGCGTGATCACCAGCGGAGGCTTGGCCGATAGCGATGAAATCATTGCCGAGAAGGTTCCTGCGTACTACAGGCGAATAGCGCGCGGGTTCAGACCGGGACGCAATGAGCTGGAATCG
>Ga0207702_10000874_pt1 | contig 31362 bp, 29 predicted proteins | sample KBSCornC62_FD_184302 | JGI IMG/M metagenome (GOLD analysis project Ga0207702, IMG submission 184302) | Corn rhizosphere microbial communities from Kellogg Biological Station, Michigan, USA - KBS Corn C6-2 (SPAdes) (version 2) | ecosystem: Host-associated > Plants > Roots > Rhizosphere > Soil ... | reverse complement strand
TGTGTCCACATCAACGTACCCACGATGATGTGGACACATGACGCAGTGCACATTTTTACACTGTGGAGTCGGCTACAACGGCGCCGTGGAGCAGCTCGCGATGCAGTGAGTCTGCCGGACGCAGGGTCATGTTCGAGGAAAAGACATGGACTTCGTTCGAAGAACACTGCTGGTGCTGTGCATCAGCGTATTAGGCACAGGGGTGGTATCAGCCACCGAGACTCCGACAGGGAGTGGCGGCTGGCAGGACGGTCCAGCTAGTGCGTCGACCGCGTAGGGTGTTCCTGCATGGGGCAAGGTTGGCTTCGCCAACCACGGCAGCCACCTCGGGGACAGCATCCGCAACCGCCTACTATGGGGCGTCATATTACGACAACGACGGTTACTACAGAGACGGAAGCTCCCCGACCGTAAAGGCGCAAGTCTTAAACGATTGGTCCCATTATCAAAGATATTGGGGCGTTTCCCCTTACGGATCTTTGAATTGTGGTTATACATTTGCGCCGACGAAGGAGGATCAAACAACGGGTCTGTTTGGGGTATTTGAAGTTAATGGTGACTGCCACGGTGGCGACGGAGTCTATGGGGCCGCCTACACGTCCAGTCCAGGCAAGAACACCGGCGATGGCGGTGGCTGCAATGGCGGCGAGGGCCACGATTGTGGTGGCAGCGGCGCGGGAGGCAATGGCGCTTCGTCAGGAGCGTCCTGCGTAGACAGCAAGGGCGCGCCGATGGCCGGCGACCCCATCAACACCTCCACCGGCACAAGTACCTGCAGGACGGCGATTACACCGCAAGCGCCTGGCTGACCTTCCGTCGCTTCTACAACAGCACAACCGCCGTCGCCTACGTGGATATGGGCACGCATTGGCGGCACAGCTTCGATCGTTCGCTGGAAATTCTCGGCACGCCTGCTGTCTCCATCGTGATGTTCCGCCCCGATGGGCGACGTCGCCGCGATCGGCAACAACGCTGGGGCAATCCATCATGCGACAGCAAGCAACTGACCCACTTCCGCCAGTGAACTGCCCATTGGTCAGATGGATGGCGAAGCCGGTCGGTTCACTTGCCTGAAATGGTTCAGTTGTGGCGGCAATGAGCGGTCAGTTCGGTGGCAATACGCATTGGTGCCGCGCTGCCCACACTGCTCGGCGTCAGCTCCGGACTGGCGGTCTCGAACGAAGGCGGCATCACAGCGCCGTTTGCAAGTCCGCCAGCGTGACCATCAGCACCATGGGATCAAGCGGCGACGGATCGAAGCCGAGCCGTTCATAGAACGCCTTGGCGTCGGCCGAAAGCGCGTGCACCAGCAGACCGCGCACGCCAATCACGTCGGCGGCCTGGAGGACGCGACGGCCGGCATCCTGCACTAGCGCCCGGCCGAGGCCTTTCCCTTGCTGCGATCGGTCTACCGCGAGGCGGCCGAGTACCACCACCGGAATCGGGTCTGGCATATTGCGCCTGAACCGGCCCGGTGCCGCATCCACCGTCACGGCACTGGATGCCAGCGCGTAGTAGGCCACCACGCGGGAACCCTCGCGGACGACGAACGTGCGGGATGCGCCGCTGCTTTGATTTTTCAGGGCGCGCCGTTTCAGCCAGGTGTCCAGTGTCTCCACGCCCGACTGAAACGGCTCCACATCGTGCTGCGGGCCGAGCGGTTCGGGCGCGGCAAGGGTCATGCCTTGTCCCAGGGGGCCGGGGTCTGCATGGTTTTGCGCAGGCGTTTATTCGGCTGGGGCGGCATGTCCAGGCGGGCCAGAAAGGCGGCGTAAGCCTTTGCGTTGGCCGTGATGAGGGTTTGGTCCAGCAAGGCTTCTTCGGCGGCCGCTCGCGCAGCGTCCAGCACAAACGACGTGCGGTTCTTCCCGCGCGCCTTGGCGGCACGGTCGATCAGGCTGCGTTCCTCGGGCTTGATCCGAAGGTTGAGCGTTTCCCGCTTGGGATGGTCGGTGGTGGGGGCTGACATGGCGCAGGCTCCTATGTTTCGCCTAGTCTACCATGATGTAACGACATCGTCATTACAGCACCAGGCCGCTGCCGGCGACGCGCTTCACGCCTTCGAGCGCTTGTGGCCGGCGTTTGGTGGTTTGGCACAAGGGCAATGCTCTGGAAGTCGACGGACACGGTGGCGGCCGAGCTGGAGCGTGGAAGCGGGGCATAGCAGCCATTACCCCAAGGGCGGGGCATGTGTTGGTCTTTTTGTTGGTACAGATATTCGGAATATTTATTAAATTCTTGTATATCAATGCCTTACAAAGACGATATGGATGCCTCTCTCCCGCCATCGTCGTGTTGCAGCCGGTGAACATGGCCCATCACGTATCGCGTGCTACGATTCTTACCAGTCGAGCATCGATGCCGAACGGACAAGAGCCATGACCGCGACCGCCACTCTTTCCAGCAAATTCCAGATATCCATCCCCAAGGCCATCCGCGACGCCCAGCAATGGACGGCAGGGCAGGAGTTCGCGTTCCTTCCGAAAGGCAAGGGCGTGCTGGTAGTTCCGGTGCCCGAGCTTGCCGAACTGTCGGGCATCGCACGCGGTGCGCGCAAGGCCGGCTACCGGGACCGCAAGGATCGCCATTGATGCGTGTCGTCGACACCTCGGCGTGGATCGAGTGGCTGGTGGGCAGCCCGCTAGGCAAGCGACTGGCCACCGACCTGCCGCCCCGCGAGCAATGCGTCGTGCCGACCATTGTGCAGCTCGAACTGGCCAAGTGGATCAGCCGCGAGCTGGATGAGGATCGTGCCGACCAGGTCGTCGCCTACACGCAACTGTGCGTCGTGGCACCGCTCGATACCCGCACCGCATTGCTCGCCGCGGAACTGCATCGCCAGTACAAGCTCGCCACCGCCGACGCCATCGTCTACGCCACCATGCAGCTCCACGACGCGGAGCTGCTCACGTGCGACGCGCATTTCGCGAAGTTGCCGGGTGTGGTCTATCGCGCAAATCGCAAGTGAGGACGTGTGCCTCATGACCGGATCGACGTTGATGGATATCCTCAGCGCCGGATAAGTGAACTTGACCCAGTTCTTGGTTCTTGACTATGTGTGGGATCGCCAAGATCACAGGGGGAGCCATGAAGTTCCGAGAAGCCTTGTCCGTATCACCGGCATCAGTGTTCCGGTGTTCGGCATCCAGTGGAACCCACCAGAAGTGGATCGGGCCGTGGCCAGGCGTGTGCTGACCTTCCTGGAAGATCGGCGCGTGTTGTATGTCCCATCGGAGATGGAGACCCCCTCGTATGGGGTTCACTCGGTGATCGAGATCCGTGGGTTCCTGACCTCGGAACTGGGACAGCTCACCAGCAACGGCCAACTTACTCAGTGTCTGCGAGGCATGCGAGCCGTCTGCTGTAAGTTTCTAGATGCCGTTGGACCCGAGGATGGCCCGATTGTTCGACACGCCTTCGAACGGGGGCATTACGCCTCGTGGGAGTTCAACCAGGCTCTGGGTGAGATGCGAGGCGTATTCGGCATCTACATCGCTATGCTGGCCGCCACACATGGCCTGAATGTTGAGCCAGGTTTGGCAAAGATCGTCCCGGGCAAGGACAAAGACAACCACCCTGCGGATGCAACACGGTAGGGGGCACGCCATGTCTCTTGCCATCCTCTCACCCTTAGTTTCGATTGTTGCGCTGGGACTATCGCTGTTCACCTTATGGTTCACGGTCTTGCGCCGCGGATCTATCCGCTGCACTCGCCCCTCGTTTGTGGCGATCAGGTATGACTTTGTGAATAAGCCGCTCGCCCAGGCAAAGGTCTTTTTTCGAGCCTTGCTGTTCAGCACGGGCAAGCGCGGGGTCGTGATTGAGCAGTTGTTTCTTCGTGTATCGGAAGGAGGGCGACATACCGAGTTTTCGTTCTGGGGCTACGGGGACGACAAACTCATGCGCGGCAGTGGGCTTTTCGTTCCCGAGACAGGGATGGCCACCAATCACCACTTCAACCCAACCGACGTTGACACGCTGTTCCGTTTTTCCGGAGGGACATACTCCTTCGAACTTCTGGTCAGCCTAGTGGGACGGAAACGGTTGGTTTCGTTGTGGAGTGTCCAGCTTGAAGTCCCGGAAGGGGTCTTTGACCACTCCATCGCTGTCAACAAAGCCATCTTCTACAATTGGTCTCCCCAGACACACGCTTACGTGGTGAGTGTGGAAGACCGGTTCGGCGCAGCCTTGCGGGACGCTGATCCTTCGGACAGGTCTGGTGACTGATGACCTCTCGACACGGAAGGGTGTTTTGATCAGCCGAAAGGCGAGAGGATAGTCTTCGCCGGACTTGGTCAATCTTTCCGATCTGACCAAGCGCTGCATGGCTTGCGGTGGCTGAGAATTACGCATCCCCACCCTCTCCGCCAGAAAAGCGAAACGCCCCAACCGGGGCGTTTCGTCTTTCCGCAGTCCAGCGAGCCTCATTGGATGCGCATGATGTTCCCGTTCGCGTCCACCTGCACCAGGTCGCCCTGGCGGATGCCGCTGGCGTCCTTGACCTGGACGTTCTGGTAGCTGCCGTTGCCCATCTTGATGCGCACGGTCCAGCTGGTGCTGCTGCCGGCGTTGTTGCCGATCGCGTGGCCGGCGAAGCCGCCGCCCACTGCGCCGCCCACGGTGGCGAGCTTGCGGCCGTTGCCCTTGCCGACCTGGTTGCCCAGCACGCCGCCGGCGATGGCGCCGATGATGGTGCCGGCGGTGCCATGGCCGCCGCCCTGGGTGATGTTCTGTTCCACGCGCTGCACGGTGCCGCACTGGTCGCAGCGCAGGTAGATGCCGTCGTTGCGCACCAGTACGCCGCTGCTTTGCGCGCTGGCGACGCCGATGCCGGCGAAGCCGAGCGTGGCGGTCAGGGCGAGCGAGAGCAGGGGATGGATCTTCATGGGGATCTCCTTGGGGTGTGGTGGTGCCGCGGCCCAGTGTAGAAGCTCGCCTGCGCAAGATTTCGTTACGGCATCACGCCGCGGCTGCGCGCTTCGACAAGCCGGGGGACGCGACGTTCCGCTTGCACTGCCGGGAATGCACTCGCATGCATCGAAACCGGGAATGCAGCGCTTTTCCTGCACACGGGCCGTTGTAGCTTGCCGGTGCAGGGGGCTTTCGGGGCAAGGGAAGGGGAGACGCAGATGCCAAACCAGACAGGTATCAATGTGGTACTCGTGCGCACGGCGCTGGCCGCCGCGGTGCTGATGGCGTGGTCGGCGCAGGCGCAGGACCAGGGGACGACGGACAACGGGCAGGCGCCGCCGCCTTCGACGACGGCCGCCAAACAGGGCAACACGAACAAGGCCAAGACGACCACCAACCTGCAGGAGGTCGTGGTGACCGGCACGCACCGGGCCGGCCTGTCGCCGACCGAATCGATCTCGCCGATCGACGCGTTCAGCGGCAAGCAGATCGCGGAGCAGCCCTCGGCGGATCTGACCGACACGCTGACCAGCATCGTGCCGTCGCTGACCACCCAGCGCTTCCCGATCGCGGACGGCACGGCGTTCGTGCGGCCGGTGTCGCTGCGCAACCTGTCGCCCGACCAGACCCTGGTGCTGGTCGACGGCGTGCGCTTCCATCGTTCGGCGCTGGTCAACCTGCAGATCGATCCGCTCGGCACCTTCAACCAGGGCGCGCAGGCGGTGGATTTCTCGGTGTTCCCGTCCAACGCGATCGAGCGCGTGGAGGTGTTGCGCGACGGCGCCTCGGTGCTGTACGGCTCGGACGCGATCGCCGGCGTGGTCAACGTGATCCTCAAGAAGGAGCCGAAGGGCGCGACGGTCAGCGCGGAGTGGGGCGAGTACGGCAAGGGCGACGGCGACCTGCGGCGCTACGACGTCGACGCGGGCTTCCCGCTGGGCGCCGACGGTTTCGTGCACGTGAGTGCCGAGCGCGAAACCACCGACCCCACCTCGCGCGGCATCCCGCAGGCCGACGCGGCGGCCGTCGCGGCGGTGGTGGGCGCAAGCCAGGTGCCGTACGACGGCCTTGGCCAGCGCTGGGGCGACCCGAAGACCACGGCGAACAAGCTGTTCGTCAACGCTGGCCTGCCGTTGACTGGCGACGTGCAGCTGTACGGCTACGGCGACTTCATGGACAAGAAGGTGCTGTCCAGCTTCTTCTACCGTAACCCCTACCTGCCGGCGCAATACGGCATCAGCGGCCGCTCGACCCTGGTGAGCTACGCCAACGGCACCCTGGTGCCGGCGAACGCGCCGCAGTCGCTGGTGGACAACATCACCGCCGGTGGCGGCAACCCCGCAGACTACCTCACGGCGAATGCGGCCAGCCCCAGCGGCTGGGAACTGCTCAACCCGATCTACAAGCAGTTCCCCGGTGGCTACAGTCCGCTGTTCGGCGCCGACATCGCCGACCACCAGCTGGTCGGCGGCGTGCGCGGCGGCGGGGAGAGCAACTTCCAGTGGGACGTGCACTACCGCACCGGCAGCAACGAGGTGGACTACCGGCTGCAGGGTTCGATCAATCCCAGCATGGGCGATCTCTCGCCCACGAACTTTCATCCCGGCAAGCTGACCCAGCGCGAGCAGGGTGCCGGCGCGGATTTCGTCCGCTCGTTCGACAACTCGCCGCTCACGCTCGCCTTCGGCGCGCAGTGGCGCCAGGAGAGCTACATCATCCACCAGGGCGACGCCGGTTCGATCGAGGTGGGACCGACCGCGTCGGTGTTCGGCGTGGGCTCGGACGCGTTCCAGGGCTTCCCGACCAACGCGGCGGGGCGGTTCACGCAGAACAGCGACTCCGCCTATTTCGACGCCGAGACGAACCTCACCGACAAGTGGTCGGGCGCCGCGGCGGTGCGCTACGAGCACGCGAACGGCTACGGCTCCAAGGTGGTGTACAAGCTTTCCAGCCGCTACGCGTTCACCGACACGTTTGCATTGCGCGGCACGTTCAACACCGGCTTCCGCACGCCGACGCCCGGCCAGGCGAACACCTTGAACGTCACCACCACCGCGAATGCGCAGGGTGGCCTGATCCCCAGCGGCACCTACCCGGTGAACAACCCGGTGGCGCGCGCGCTGGGTTCGGCGCCGCTGCAGACCGAAACCTCGAAGAGCCTGTCGGCAGGCGCGGTGTGGACGCCGACCGACAGCGTCACCACGAGCCTGGATTACTACCTCATCCGCATCGCCAACCGCATCGGCCTGGTCAGCAAGACCGTGACCCAGGCCACCGTCGACCAGCTCGCCACCGCCGGCTACCCGAATGCGCAGCTGCTGCTCGGCAGCGACGCCAGCTATTTCGGCAACGCGTTCGGCTCGCATGTCCAGGGCCTCGACTTCGTGGTGGACACGCGTCATCCGCTGGGCGACGGCACGCTCAACATCGACTTCCGCTACAACTACAACAAGCAGGACGTGGTCAAGGTCAAGCCGGACACGCTCAACAACGATTTCGTGTACGACCTCGAACACCAGGTCCCGAAGAGCCGGGCGGTGCTCAGTTTCGACTACAACCTGCACCAGTTCGACGCGATCGCGCGGATCAACCAGTACGGCGGCTGGAGCACCACGGTCGGTCTGTTCGGCAGCAACAACCCGCCGAACGACGTGGACCGCTACAGCGGCAAGACGCTGCTCGATCTGGAGGCACGCTACAAGTTCAACGACACCTTCTCGGTGGCCATCGGCGGCAACAACGTGTTCGACACCTATCCGGGCAAGGAGCAGAACGCCACGCTGCAGTTCCTCGGCGTCAAGTACGCGCTCACCTCGCCGTTCGGGTTCAACGGTGCGTTCTGGTATGCGCGGGTGACGGCCCACTTCTGAGCCGGCCGATCCGCGATGCGAAACGCCCCGTCCGGGGCGTTTCGTCTTTGCAGGCCTCGGCGACTCAGCGTGGTGGCGCGTCCTCGGGCGAGTGCCGCAGCAGCCAGGCCAGCACCGGTGGCGCCACCATCGCGGTAAGCAGGGACATCGCCACGATGATCGCGTAGACGCGGTTGCTGAACACGCCGGCGGCCAGGCCGAGGCTGGCGATCACCACGCCCACCTCGCCGCGCGGCACCATGCCGAAGCCCACGATGGCGGCGCCGCGCCGGCCCAGCGACAGCGCGCCCAGGCCGCCGCCGACGAACTTGGAGACGATTGCGATCACGGTGACCACCAGCAGCATCCACAGCGCGTCGGCGCTGGCGAGTTCGTGCAGGTCGATCTTGCTGCCGGTGACCACGAAGAAGAACGGGGTGAGCAGGGCCAGCAGCGGCTGGGTCTGCTGTTCCAGCGTGTGCTGCTGACGGGTTTCCGAAGCGATCATGCCGGCGAGGAAGGCGCCGATGATCGCGGCGAGGCCGAACAGGGTGGAGACGTACGCCAGGCCCAGGCACAGCGCCAGCGCGATCAGCAGCGGCGACTGCGCGTGGCGCGGCTTGTCCAGCCAGCTGGAGTTCCAGCGCATCACCCGCGCGCCGCCCCAGCCGATCACCGCAATGAAGCCCACCGCCTCGCCCAGCACCACCAGCAGGTGGCCGGGCTGGAAGCCTTCGCCGCCCTGCAGCGACACCACCACGCCGAGCAAGAGCATGGCGAGAATGTCGTCGATCACCGCGGCGCCCAGGATCACCTTGCTCTCCGTCCGCTGCAGCGCGCCCAGCTCCTGCAGCACGCGCGCGGTGATGCCGGCCGAGGTGGCCACGAAGGCGGCGGCCACGAACATCGACTTGTCCCAGCCGAAGCCGCTGCCGTGCGCCCACAGCGCGCCCATGCCGAACGGCACGATCACGCCGACCACGCCGACCAGGAAGGCCGCCTTGCCGACCTTCTTCAGGTCCTCCAGCCGCGTTTCCAGGCCCACCGAGAACAGCAGCAGCACCACGCCGACCTCGGCCAGCACGTCCAGCGGCGTGCCGGTGGCGATCTGCCCGGGCGTGATCCAGCCCAACAGCGAGGGGCCGACCACGCAGCCGGCGGCGATCTCGCCCACCACGCCCGGCAGCTTCAGCCGCTGCGCGATCTCGCCGCCGACCTGGGCGGCGACGAACACGATGAACAGGGTGAGCAGGATGTCGCTGGCGTGGTGCATGCAACGCGTCCGGGCGAGTGCGGAACCTGCATGCTACATGCAGGCTGCGCCTGCGCCGTGGCGCTCAGCGCGTCGCCGGCAGCGCTTCGGCGGGGCGGTCCGGGCGCAGCCGGCCGAACACGCGGCTGGCGGCGGCGGTGATCAGGGCCAGCAGCACGACGGTCCAGCGGAACGCGACCACGAAATCCTCGGCCGTGTGCCCGCGCAACAGTGCCTGCATCAGCAGGGTGGACAGCGCGATGCCGAAGCTCATGGCCAGGTATTGCACGGTGGAGGCCATCGACGAGGCCATCGAGGCGTGGCGGATGTCGAGGTCGGTGTAGATCAGCGTGTTCATGGTCGTGTACTGCAGACCCGCGAAGCAGCCGTAGCCGAACGTGAGCAGCGCGATCAGCCAGGGCGGCGTGCCCGGCCCGAACAGGGCGAATGCGGCCAGCACCGCGGCCACGATCAAGGTATTGCCCAGCAGCAGGCGGCGATAGCCGAAGTGCACAAGCGCGCGGTTGATCGCCCACTTCGCGGCGATCGAGCCCAGTGCCTGTGGCACCATCATCAGGCCGGCATCCAGCGGCGACCAGCCGCAACCCACCTGCAGGAACAGCATCAGCAGCAGGAACATGCCCGAGATGCCCAGTCGGGTGAACAGGCCGCCGGCCAGCGACACCGACACGCTGCGCACACGCAGCAGGGCGAGATCCGCCACCGGATGCGCGGTGCGCCGGCTGTGCCAGATGTAGACCACGCCGAGCAGCAGGGCGATGCCGCCGCATGCGCCCATTTCCGCCCACGGCACCGGGTTGTTCCCGGCCAGCTCCGAGGCGGTAAGCAGCAGGGCGGAGGCGACGGCGAACAGCAGAAAACCGCTGAGGTCGAAGGGATTGGCGCGGTCCAGCCGGTATTCCGGCATGTCGCGCCGGTTCATCCACACGCCGGCGATCGCCACCGGCACGTTGATCAGGAAGATCAGCCGCCACGAGGTGTATTCCACCAGCGCGCCGCCCAGCAGCGGCCCCAGCACCGAACCGAGCAGGCCGAAGGTGGCCACCGTGCTCATCGCGCGCACGAACTCGCGCTTGTCGATGCTGCGCACCAGCACGTAGCGCCCCACCGGCATCAGCGCGGCGCCGCCCACGCCCTGCAGCACGCGCGCGGCGACCAGCTCGGGCAGCGTCTGCGCGAGCCCGCACAGCAGCGAGCCCACGCCGAACAGCACGATCGCGGCGCCGAAGACCCGGCGCGTGCCGAAGCGGTCGCACAGCCACGGGCTGGCCGGAATCAGGATCGCCAGGGTCAGCACGTAACTGGTCAGCGCGCTGCGCATGCCCAGCGGCGTCTCGTGCAACGCCTCGGCCATCGCCGGCACCGCGGTGTTGACCACCGTGGAGTCCAGCGCCTGCATGAAGAACGCCGCGGCCACCAGCCAGAGCAGGCCGCGATAGCGCTCGCGCGAGGAGATGGCGGGTTCCGCCTCGGCCACGGTCGCCGCTGCGACGGCATCGGCGTGGGGGAGTGGCTCGGCGGCTTCGTGGGGCATTGTGCGAATGATAGCTGCTGCGACAGCTTGCTTTCCGCGGCGATCCTGCGCAAAGTCAGCCCTGTTTCATCGATCGCGGCCCCCAGATCGGGAAGGCGATACGACCAAGACCATCGCGCGCCGGGGTGCCCATCGCTCCGGCGCGCGTTTTTGCGTGACCCGCTTTGCTTGCGACAGGACAAGGACCATGAGCCGCAAACCCGCCATCACCGTTTCCCGCCTCGACCTGGAGCGCATCGAGGCCATGCTCGACCGCATGACCCCGGCCCAGATCGCGGCGCATGCCGCGTTGCGCGAGGAACTGGACCGCGCCACGGTGCTGGAACCGGCGGAGATGCCGCGCAACGTGGTGACGATGAACTCCACCGTGAGCTTCACCGACGAGGCGGCCGGCGAGCCGACGACGATGACCCTGGTCTACCCGAACGCGGCCGGCAAGCCCGGCACGGTATCGATCCTGGCGCCGGTGGGCAGCGCGCTGCTGGGCCTCGCCAAGGGCAAGCACATCGAGTGGCCCACGCCCGACGGCCGCAAGCGTCGCCTCACCGTGCTGTCGATCGACTATCAGCCGGAAGCGGCGGGGGACCTGCACCGCTGAGATTACTAAGCGTCATTCCGGCGAAAGCTGGAATCCAGTCGAGTAACTCGTGCGCAGCACACAAAACCAGTTTCGTGTGCTTCGCACGCATATTTCACTGGATTCCGGCTTTCGCCGGAATGACGGGCCGGCATCCGCATGACGGGCCAGCCGCCTACGGCTTGAAGTGGTGCACGAAGCCCACCTGGAAGCCGCCCGGCAGCCAGTCGACGATCAGCGGCGAGTTGCGGTGGGCGGCCCAGATGCCCACGCCCGCGCCCAGCGCGGCGCCGGCCAGCACGTCGGTCTGCCAGTGGCCGCGGGTCTTCATGCGGGCCACCGCGTCGTAGGCCGGCAGCAGCGCCAGCGCGTAGACCGCGGGGTGGTCATGGCCGTAGTTCACGATGAACGGCGTCACCGCGGCGGTGATCGCGGTGACCTCGCCGCTGGGGAAGCTCTGCGCGTGGCTGCCCTCGAACCAGCGGTTCGGGTCGGAGGTCTGCGAGGGGCGTTCGCGCCTGAAGGTGTACTTCAGAGCCTCCGAGCCGATGCCGGAGATCACCATCGCATCCACCGAGCGCCAGAACGTGTCGCCCAGCTTGTCCTGGTCGCCAAAGGCCAGCGCACCGCCGGCTATCGTCACGATGGTGCCGTACATCAGGATGTTCTGGTTGGTGCGCTTCCAGATGCCGCTGTTGTCGTAATGCAGGCGGTGGTCGATGCCGAGCGGACCGCCGCCGGCGAAGGCCGGTGCAGACAGCGTGAAGGCGAGCAGCAACAACGCGTAACGTGTCGTGCGCATGGGGTGCCTCTCTTGCGGCCGAAGCCATGGCCGCCCGTCGTTCAGCCTAGCCCTGCAGGCTTTCGATTCGCTTACTTCGACCGTCCGTCACGACTTGCGGATCGCTAAACTGCGCGCATGAGCGCATCCCCCATCCCCGACGACAGCAAGGCCCGTGCCGCCGACCTGCGCGCGCGCATCGAGCAGGCCAACTACCGCTACCACGTGCTCGACGATCCGGCGATCACCGATGCCGAGTACGACAAGCTGATGCGCGAGCTGGAGGCACTGGAGGAGGCGCATCCCGAACTTGTCACGCCGGATTCACCCACCCGCAAGGTGGGCGCGCGCGCCAGTGGCGGCTTTGCCGAGGTGCGGCACGCGCTGCCGATGCTGTCGCTGTCCAATGCCTTCGAACAACAAGTCGATGGAGAGCAGGGCGAGGACGAGCGCATGCGTTTCCACGAGGTGGCCGAGTTCGAGCGGCGCATCGAGCAGACGCTGCATCGCCGCGATCCGGTGTTCTCGGTGGAACCCAAGCTGGATGGCCTGGCGATCAGCCTGCGCTACGAGCAGGGCGTGTTCGTGCAAGGTGCCACCCGGGGCGACGGCGAAACCGGCGAGGACGTCACCGCGAACCTGCGCATGGTGCGGGCGATCCCCCTGAGGTTGCACGGCGAAGGCTGGCCCGCGGTGCTGGAAGTGCGCGGCGAGGTGATCATGCTGCGCAAGGATTTCGAAGCGTTCAACGAGCACGCGCGCACGCATGGCGAGAAGACGCTGGCCAATCCGCGCAACGGCGCGGCCGGTTCGCTGCGCCAGCTCGATCCGGCGATCACCGCGAAGCGCAAGCTGAGTTTCTACGCCTACGCCGTGGGCGTGGTCGAAGGCGGCGAACTGCCGCCCACGCATTCGGCCACGCTGCGGCAATTGCGCGAATGGGGTTTCCCGGTGTCGCCCGAAGTAGGCACGGCACGCGGTTTCGTTGGCCTGATCGCCTACTTCAAGCGCATCGGCACGAAGCGCGACCGCCTGCCGTACGACATCGACGGCGTGGTCTACAAGCTGGACGACTACGAGGGCCAGCGCGCGATGGGCTTCGTGGCGCGCGCGCCGCGCTGGGCGATCGCACACAAGTTTCCCGCGCAGGAGCAGACCACCACGGTCGAGGCGATCGAGATCCAGATCGGACGCACCGGCGCCGCCACCCCGGTGGCGCGACTGGCACCGGTGCAGGTGGCCGGCGTCACCGTCACCAACGCCACGCTGCACAACGCCGACCAGGTGGCGCGACTGGACGTGCGCGTGGGCGACACCGTGATCGTGCGCCGTGCGGGCGACGTGATCCCCGAAGTGGTGCGGGTGATGCCCGAACTGCGCCCGCCGCACACGCGTCCCTGGCACATGCCCGCGCACTGCCCGGTGTGCGGCTCGGCGCTGCTGCGCGAGGAGGGCGAGGCGGCCTACCGCTGCTCCGGCGGCCTGGTCTGCGCCGCGCAGCGCAAGGAGGCGCTGATCCACTTCGCCTCGCGCCGCGCGATGGACATCGACGGCCTCGGCGAGCGCTACGTCGATGCGCTGGTGGACTTCGGCTATGTGCACACCCCGGCCGATCTCTACAAGCTCACGCTGGACGATTTCCTCGAGATGAAGCGCCGTGCCGACGAGAGGGACGGGACAACGCCGGAGACCGTGAAGCAGGGCAAGGTAGCGACGAAGTGGGCGGAGAACCTGCTCGACGGCATCGAGGCCAGCAAGAGCACCACGCTGGCGCGCTTCCTGTTCGGGCTGGGCATCATGCACATCGGCGAAAGCACGGCGAAGACATTGGCCGCGTGGCTGGGCCGGCTGGAGTTCGTGCGCAGCATGCCGGCGCCGGTCCTGCGCGTGCTGCCGGACATCGGCGGCGAGGTGGCCGCGTCCATCGCCGGTTTCTTCGCGCAGCCGGGCAACCAGCGGGTGGTCGACGCGCTGCTTGCCGCGGACGTGCATTTCGGCGACGAGGGCGAGCCCTCGCCGAAGCTGCGCGAGCGGCTGGGCTTGGCCGTGCTGCTGGACATGGCGAACGTCAACAAGCTCGGCCCCAAGAGTACGGCCTTGCTGGCCGCGCAGTATCCGACGCTGCAGCGGCTGCTAGCTGCGGGGCAGGCGCAGTGGATCACTGCCGGCCTGCCGCAGGCGGCGGCGATCAATCTCGAAGCGTATCTGGCCGATGCGTCGCAGCTGGGCGCGTTGCGCGAGGCCGAGGCCGCGATGCAGCGCCTGCTCGATGTCATTCCGCAGGCGGCACAATCGGCCAGCCTGCCGCTGGAAGGCCAGACCGCGGTGCTCACCGGCACGCTGCCCACGCTGAGCCGCGACCAGGCGAAGGAGAAGCTCGAAGCCTTGGGTGCGAAGGTCGCCGGCAGCGTGTCGAAAAAGACCAGCTTCGTGGTGGCGGGTGCGGAGGCCGGCTCCAAGCTCGACAAGGCGAACGAGCTTGGCGTGCCGGTGTGGGACGAGGCGCAATTGCTGCTCCTGCTGGCCGAGCATGGGATGGGGACATGACGCAGGAATCCGGCCGGGAGTACGTGGGTCGGGATTCATCCCGACCGGCGCGACGTGTCGGGCTGAAGCCCGATCCGCATCAGGCCTGCATGCAAGGCGGAGAGGCTTTCGCCGCCCTGCACCTGCGCGCCCGGCTCTACGCCCTGATCCGCGTCTTCTTCGCCGAACGCAAGGTGCTGGAAGTGGAGACGCCGATCCTCTCGGCCGCCGGCAACACCGAGCCGAACATCGAAAGTTTCAGCACCGAGTTCAGTGGCCACGTGGATGCCGGCGCGCCCGAACGCTGGCTGCGCACCTCGCCGGAGCATCCGCTGAAGCGCTTGCTCGCCGCGGGCGTGGGCGACTGCTACGAGCTGGGTCGGGTGTTCCGCAACGGCGAGGCCGGGGGGCGGCACAATCCCGAATTCAGCATGCTGGAGTGGTACCGGGTGGGCTGGGACCATCGCCGCCTGATGCACGAGGTCATCGAGCTGGTGGAGGCGGCGCTGGCACTGCGGGGCCGTCGTGCCGAGGTGCTGATCGAGGGTTACCGCCAGCTGTTCATCGACGAGCTGGGCATCGATTCCGCGCATGCTTCGATCGAGGAACTGCGCGCGCCGCTGGCGGATTTCGGCATCGACCCCGCGGGGCTCATCCGCGACGACTGGCTGGACCTGCTGCTTACCCACAAGCTGCAGCCGGCGTTTCCGCGCGACCGCATCACGGTGATCCACGATTACCCGGCGAGCCAGTGCGCGCTGGCGAAAGTGCGCCCAGGCGATCCGCCTCGGGCCGAGCGTTTCGAGCTGTACCTCGGCCCGCATGAGCTGGCCAACGGTTACCACGAACTCAATGACGCCCGTGAGCAGCGCGCCCGCTTCGAACGCGACAACGCCCGGCGCCGCGAACGCGGCCAGCGCGAAATCCCGCTCGACGAAAACCTGCTGGCGGCGCTCGACGCGTTGCCCGATTGCGCCGGCGTGGCGCTGGGCGTGGAGCGCCTGTTGATGTGCCTTGCCGGCACCGACGCGATCGCCGACGTGCTGGCGTTTTCGTTTGCGGAGGCCTGAACATGTCGCAAGCCTTGCTGTGCGGCATCCATCATGTGGCCCTGATCTGCTCGGACTACCCGCGCTCGAAGGCGTTCTACAGCGAGGTGCTTGGGCTGCGCATCGTGCGCGAGGTCTACCGCGAGGCGCGCGATTCCTGGAAATGCGACCTGGAAGTCAGCGCCGGCGTGCAGTTGGAGCTGTTCTCCTTTCCTGGCGCGCCGCCGCGACCTTCCTGGCCGGAGGCGCAGGGGTTGCGCCATCTGGCATTCGTGGTGGCGGACGTGGATGCCGCGGTGGCGGAATTGACCGCCCACGGCGTGGTCTGCGAAGCGGTGCGGGTGGACGAATACACCGGCAAGCGCTTCGTCTTTTTCGCCGATCCGGACGGGCTGCCGATCGAGCTTTACGAAGCGTAGGCAGGATCACGCCACGCGGTCCGGAGGTCGCGTGGCGCGCGTGCTTTCTCAGATTTGGTCGCCCTTGATGTCGGGCAGGGCGGGGCGGTCGCTCCACAGGTAGCGGTAGATCAGGCCGCCGACGATGCCGCCGATGATCGGCATCACCCAGAAGAACCACAACTGCTCCACCGCCCAGCCGCCTTGGAAGAAGGCCACGCCGGTGGAGCGCGCAGGGTTCACCGAAGTGTTGGTGACCGGGATGCTGACGAGGTGGATCAGGGTCAGCGCGAGGCCGATCGCGATGCCGGCAAAGCCGACCGGCGCGCTCTTGTGGGTGGCGCCCATGATGATGAAGATGAAGAAACCGGTCATCACGATCTCGCACACCGCCGCCGCGCCCATCGAGTAGCCACCCGGCGAATGCGCGCCGAAGCCGTTCGAGGCGAAGCCGCCGCCGACGGGGTCGAAGCCCGCCTTGCCCGAGGCGATCACGTACAGCACCGCGCCGGCCACGAGGCCGCCGATCACCTGCGCGATGATGTAGGGAATCACTTCCTTCACCGGGAAACGGCCGCCGGCCGCGAGGCCGCAGGTCACCGCCGGATTGATGTGGCAGCCGGAGATGTGGCCGATGGCGTAGCACATCGTCAGCAGGGTGAGGCCGAAGGCCAGCGCCACGCCGGCGAAGCCGATGCCGAGTTCCGGAAATCCCGCGGCCAGTACGGCGCTGCCGCAGCCGCCCAGTACCAGCCAGAACGTGCCGAAGAATTCGGCAGCCATGCGTTTGCCCAGGTTCATCGAAGACTCCTTCCCGATTGCGTGATTGGACGCGAGCGTCGCAGCAGCGCGACGCATGCCGAATGCCTGGCCGGAAGCCAGGGTCGAACGACGTTTCCTCTCTCCTGAAAACGGCGCCGGGCGGGTCGCGTGCAGGCTGGCAGGCTCGCCCGTGTGGCCCGGCGTCCCGCCGGGCAGGGCGAGCATAGGGGATGCGGGCAGCGTCGCGTAGTGACCCGTTCCGGGGTATGTTGTCGAACCTTCCGCATCAGGCCACGGTTCCCCTCATGAGCGAAGCCACGGCATTGTCGATCCCGGATGTGACAGGCGTGGCCATGCGCAAGCTGGATCGCCGCGACGCGCGCACCCTGCTGCTGTCCGCGCTGGGTGGCGCGCTGGAGTTCTACGACTTCGTGGTGTTCGTGTTCCTCGCGCTGCCGCTGAGCGAGTTGTTCTTTCCACAGGGCGGTACGGCATCGTGGCTGGCCCAGCTCAAGGTCTACGGCATCTTCGCGGCAGGCTACCTGGCGCGGCCGCTGGGTGGCATCGTGATGGCGCATTTCGGCGACCGCTCGGGGCGCAAGCGCATGTTCACGCTCAGCGTGTTTCTGATGGCGCTGCCTACGCTGGCAATCGGCCTGCTGCCCACGTACGCGCAGGTCGGCATGCTGGCGCCGCTGCTGCTCTTGCTGCTGCGCATCGTGCAGGGCATCGCGGTGGGCGGCGAGGTGCCGGGTGCCTGGGTGTTCGTGGCGGAGCACGTGCCGGCCGGGCGCGTGGGCTTCGCCTGCGGCAGCCTCACCGCGGGGTTGACCGTGGGCGTACTGATCGGCTCGCTGTTGGCGGCCTGGCTCAATGCGCGGCTGACTCCAGCACAATTGCTGGACTGGGGCTGGCGCGTGCCGTTCCTGCTTGGCGGCGTGTTCGGCTTCGTGGCGGTGTGGCTGCGCCGCTGGCTCAGCGAGACGCCGGTGTTCGCGGAGATGCGCGAGCGCAAGCAGCTCAGCCGCGAAATGCCGCTTCGCGTGGTGCTGGCCGGACACCGGCGTGGCGTCGCGGTATCGATGCTGGTGACGTGGATGCTGACCGCCGCCATCGTTGTGTTGATCCTGATGCTGCCCACGCTGGCGCCGAAGGGTTTCGGCATTCCACCCAGCCTGGCCTTCCTCGGCAATGCACTGGCGGCCTGCGCGCTCACCGTCGGCTGCATACTCTATGGCTGGCTGGTCGACCGTTTCGGTGCACTGCGCACCCTGCTGGCCGGTTCGCTGCTGCTGATCGCCGGTACCTGGGCATTGTTCGCCGACCTTGCCATGAGCGGCGCACATTTCCTGCCGCTGTACGCGTTGGCCGGCCTGCTGGTGGGCGTGACGGGCGTGGTGCCCGTGGTGATGGTGCAGGCGTTCCCGCCGCCGGTGCGTTTCTCCGGCCTGTCGTTCTCGTACAACGTGGCCTACGCTGTGTTCGGCGCCGGCACCGCCGCGATGATCGGCTGGCTGGCCGTGCATGCCGGCCGCATGGCGCCCGCGTACTACGTGACGATCACCGTGCTGGTGAGCGTGGGGGTGAGCGGATGGCTGCTGACGCGGAAGCGGAGTGGCTAGAATTCCAGCTCCTGCGTGGCGCAGAGGTAGTCCACCATCGGCGCCACGCGCTTGAAGCAGGCCACCGTCCACGGCAGCAGTTCCGTGGAGCAGGCCAGTGCCTCGTCGAAGCCTTCGCCGCAGGCGTAGTCCTTGCGCTTCAGGTCTTCGATCAGCTCGTGGTTGGGGTCGTAGCCGTGCGGCGGGCGCTTCAGCGACTCGCCCCAGAATTGCAGGTGCTCGCGGAAGGCCGGGCTTTGCGTGGCCTTCTTCCATGCGGAAGGGTTGTCGGCGAGGAAGGCGCGGATCTTCTTCAGCGCATCGGGTTCGGGATGCCACATGCCGCCGCCGGCGAAGCAGTCGCCGGGCTGGATGTGGATGTAGAACGACGGCGCCGGGATCTCGTGGCGGCGTTCGTGGAAGAAGCGCGCGCCCTGCCAGGGCTTGTACGGCAGCTTGTTGTTGGAGAAGCGGGTGTCGCGGAAGATGCGGAACAGCGAACCGCCGTTCTTGCGCGGGTCGGCGCGGTAGTGCGGGCTGATCTTCGTCAGCGGCGCCTGCAGGTCGGTGATGAGTTGCAGGAACGGTTCGCGCACGTGGCGCTCGTAGTCGTCCTTGTGCGCATGGAACCAGTCGCGGCTGTTGTTGCGGTCCAGCGCGCGCAGGAACTTGAAGGTGGCCGGGGTGAAGTAGGCGTGGGGCATGCGCGGAGAGGTCTCGTCGATGGGTTTCTTTTCGTCATTCCGGCAAAAGCAGGAATCCAGCACTTTGCATTCAAGAATGTACAGACACTGGATCCCGGCCTGCGCCGGGATGACGAGCAAAATCAGGTCAGTTCGGCGGCCAGCTGTTCGCCCCAGGCCTGCAGCTGGTCCAGCAGGGGCAGCCTGTCCTGCCGCGCGGGATCGGCGCGCAAGGCGGCGAGCGTGGCGAAGTAGTCGTCGAGGGTGAGCGTGGTGAGCGGCGTTTCGCGGGTGAGACGCTGGCGGCGGAACGCTTCCCAACGCGCGTGCTCGTCGGCGTCCAGGGTCTCCGGCCAATTGCGAGCGCGATAGCGGAACAACAGCTCCGCATAGCGCGGGTCGCGGAACGGGAACGCGCGCGTGGCCAGCTGCTCCGGCGGCGTGGCGCGCACTTCGCGCAGCAGGCGCTTGTCGGCGTCGGGCAGGAAGCCGGCGTACAGCGCCAGCTCGGGATCTTCCGGCGGCGGCAGCTCGGCGGCGCGGGCGAACACGCGGGAGACCTTGGCCGCCAGTCCGTCGGCGGCGGCCAGCGCATCGCGGTGGGAGAGGCTACGCTCGGGGTCGAGTTGCAGGCGCGCCAGGTCGGCGCCCTTGAGCACCGACAGCGGCGCGAGCGCCGGCGACTTGTTCGCCCGTACGGTGCGCAACGGCACGCGCTCGACGCCTTCGGGCAGGTCGGCGCGCGGCGTGAAGATGCGGTCGGCGATCTCGTCCTCGTCGAGTTCGAGCCACTCGGCCGGGTCGGTGGCGAGGTCGCAGACGATGATCTCGCCGGGACGCGACGGATGCATCGCCAGTGGCGCGATCAGCGCGAGGCAGTGGCGACTGGCCGGGTAGCGCGAGGAGACGTGCACCAGCGGCGTCATCGCCGCCACGTCTAGCAATTCGAACACGCGTTGCTTGCGGCGCAGCGCGTAGTGCCAGTCCCACAGCCGTGGCTGGCGCACGCGGATCAACCGCGCGAGATCGATCAGCGCGTACACGTCGGACAGCGCGTCGTGCGCGCGTTCCTGCCGCAAGTGGTTGGCGGTGGCGAGCAGCTCCAGCCTGAAGCTGGGCGTGCCGTCCTCGCGGACGGGCCACGCGATGCCCTCGGGGCGCAGCGCCTCGCACATGCGCACGAGGTCGATCAGGTCCCAGCGCGAATTGCCGTTTTCCCACTCGCGGCCATAGGGTTCGTAGAAGTTGCGGTAGAGCAGCTGCCGCGTCACCTCGTCGTCGAAGCGCAGCGAGTTGTAGCCCACGCCGCAGGTGCCGGGCTGCGCAAGCTGCTCGTGCACGCGAGCGGCGAACTCGGCCTCGTTCACGCCCTCGCGTTCGGCCTGCTGGGGCGTGATGCCGGTGATCAGGCAGGCCTCGGGCTGGGGCAGGCTGTCGCGCGGCGGCCGCGCGAAGAACATCACCGGCTCGCCCACGATCTCCAGCTCCGGCGTGGTACGGATGCCGGCGAACTGCACCGGCCGGTCGCGGCGGGTGTCGGCGCCGAAAGTCTCGTAGTCGTGCCAGAAGAAGGTCTGCATGGGCCGATGATCGCATGGCGTGCTGATAAACTGGACGGCACAAGGAGAGACCATGAGCCAAGCGCACGACGACAACCTGATCTGGATCGATCTGGAGATGACCGGCCTCGACACGGACGCCGACTCGATCCTGGAAATCGCCACCATCGTCACCGACAAGGAACTCAACGTGCTGGCCGAAGGCCCGGTGTTCGCGATCCGCCACGAACTGGACCGGCTGGAGTCGATGGACGCCTGGAACCGCAACCAGCACGGCAAATCCGGCCTGTGGCAGCAGGTGCTCGATGCCACCGCCGACCATGCCGCCGCCGAGCAGGCCACGCTGGACTTCCTGCGCGACTGGGTGCCTGCGGGCAAGTCGCCGATGTGCGGCAACTCGATCTGCCAGGACCGCCGCTTCCTGCACCGGCAGATGCCGCGGCTGGAACGCTTTTTCCACTACCGCAACCTCGACGTGTCCACGCTGAAGGAGCTGGCGCGACGCTGGGCGCCTGCGATCGGCAAGGGCTTCGGCAAGGAGTCCGCGCACACCGCGCTGTCGGACATCCGCGATTCGATCGACGAACTGCGCTACTACCGCCGTTTCATGGGCGAGCTGGGCGGGCACGCGCCGGCATGAACGTAGAGCCTGTTCATGATCCTCAAGTGCCCCGCGCCGGGATTTATTTGCGCGCGGGCCAAGGAAGATCGAAGGAGTGGACGTCGGTCCACGACCGAGTGATGACGCAGGCCTGCGCGCAAATAAACCCGGCCCGGAGGGTTGTCACCGAGTGGCCGCCATGCGGCAGCGCGCGGCTTGGCCTGACAGCCAGTCAGGCGCCGCGCCACGCACTGCCACCTGACGACCGCTCGATGACAACGCGAGGTACTTGAGGATCATGAACAGGCTCTTGGACGCCATGTTCGCCACCGTGCTCGACTGCGCCGGCCGCAAGCTGGTGCTGGACCGCCCCCGCGTGGCCGGCATCGTCAACGTCACGCCCGATTCGTTTTCCGACGGCGGCGAGCATGCCACCACGGAAGCGGCCGTGGCGCACGGCCTGGCGCTGGCGGAACAGGGCGCCGACATGCTCGATGTGGGCGGCGAATCCACCCGCCCCGGCGCCGCCGAGGTGCCGCTGGAGGAGGAACTGCGCCGGGTGATCCCGGTGATCGAACAGCTGGTCGCGCGCACCGCGCTGCCGATCGCCGTCGACACCTCCAAGCCGGAGGTGATGCGCGCCGCGGTGGCCGCGGGCGCCGGCATGGTCAACGACGTGTATGCGCTGCGCCGCGAAGGCGCGCTGGACGCGGCGGCGGCGCTCGGCGTGCCGGTATGCCTGATGCACATGCAGGGCGAGCCGCGCAGCATGCAGGACGAACCGCACTACGACGACGTGGTGGGCGAGGTGCATCGCTTCCTTGCCGACCGCCTGTTCGCCTGCGAGCTGGCGGGCATCGACAAGCGCAAGGTGATGGTCGATCCCGGCTTCGGCTTCGGCAAGAACCTCGAACACAACCTGGCCCTGCTGCGTGCGCTGGAGCGTTTCGCTGACCTGGGCAGCGGCGTCTATGCGGGTCTGTCGCGCAAGGCCATGATCGGCGCGTTGACCGGTCGCAAGGCCCCGGCCGAACGCGCGGCCGGCTCCGCCGCTGCCGCGTTGATCGCGGTTCAGCGCGGCGCGCGCATGGTGCGCGTGCACGACGTGTCCGCGACCGTGGATGCGTTGGCGGTGTGGCAGGGTGTGCACGCGGACGACGAGGCGCCGCGCCGCGATCCGAGGCCGGCGGCACCGCGCTGGCCGGACGACGACTAACCAGAAGAAGATGCGACAGGACGGCGACGCACGAGGCGCTGCCGCCGGGACAGGGAACCCTTTCGGGAAGGCATCCATGAGTCAATGCAAGTATTTCGGCACGGACGGCATTCGCGGCGCGGTGGGCGTGTGGCCCATCAACGCCGAGTTCATGCTTCGCCTCGGCCGCGCCCTGGGCGCGGTGCTTCGGCAGCAGGGCGGGGCGCGCCGCGGCGTGCTGATCGGCAAGGACACCCGCGTGTCCGGCTACATGTTCGAGGCGGCGCTGGAGGCCGGCCTGGTCTCCGCCGGTGTCGATGTGCGCATGCTGGGGCCGATGCCGACGCCGGCGGTGGCCTTCCTCACCCGTTCGCTGCGTGCCGAAGCCGGCATCGTCATCAGCGCCTCGCACAACCCGCACCACGACAACGGCATCAAGTTCTTCTCCGCGCAGGGCGAGAAGCTCAGCGACGCGATGGAAGAGGCCATCGAGGCGGAGATCGACGCACCGTTCGCCACGGTGCCCTCCGAGCAGCTAGGCAAGGCGCGCCGCATCGACGACGCGGTGACCCGCTACGCGGAGTTCTGCAAGAGCACGGTGGCCGAGGACTTCAACCTCAACGGCCTGAAGCTCGTGCTGGACTGCGCGAACGGCGCCACCTACCAGGTCGCGCCCAAGGTTTTCGCCGAGCTGGGCGCCGAAGTGAAGGCGATCGGCGACAAGCCGGACGGCTTCAACATCAACCGCGACGTCGGCTCCACCCATCCGCAGGCGCTGCAGCGTGCGGTGCTGGAGCAGGGCGCGGACCTCGGCATCGCGTTCGACGGCGACGGCGACCGCGTGCAGCTGGTGGACCGCCAAGGCGTGCTCGCCGACGGCGACGACCTGCTGTACGTGATCGCGCGCGCCTGGCAGGCGCGCGGCCTGCTGCACGGACCGCTGGTCGGCACCTTGATGAGCAATTACGGCCTGCAACTGGCGCTGGACAGGCTCGGCATCGAGCTGGTGCGCGCCAAGGTGGGCGACCGCTACGTGCTGCAGCAGCTCAAGGAGCGCGGCGGCGTGCTGGGCGGCGAAACCTCGGGCCACATCCTGTGCCTGGACCGCGCCACCACCGGCGACGGCATCGTCTCCGCGCTGGCCGTGCTGGAGGCGCTGGCCGGCGAGGATTTCGCCACGGCGCGGCAGGGCCTCGACAAGCTGCCGCAGGTGATGATCAACGTGCGCGCCGACGGCGCACGCGAGGCGTTGGACAGCGACGCCGTGCGACAGGCACTGGCCGCCACGGAGCAGACCTTGCGCGGCCGCGGCCGCGTGGTGCTACGCCCTTCCGGCACCGAGCCGCTGGTGCGGGTCACCGTGGAGGGCGCCGACGCGGCCGAGGTGCAGCAGTTGGCGCAAAGCCTGGCCGACGTCGTAAAATCCTCCGCAGAACGCTCGTGAACCAGCAGGCGCGCTGCGCCTGCCTCAGGTCAGCCCGGATCCGGTCGCCAAGGAATGGCCCGACGTGAACCGTCCCTGCGGTGGCGGTACACCCATCGACCGCGCAACCGACTGGACTTGAGCCCATGAAGAACGTTCCCACCCTCGACATCCACCGCTACGACAGCGACCGCGACGCCTTCGTCGCCGAACTGGGCGCGGCCTACCGCGAATTCGGCTTCTGCTGCATCGGTGGCCACGACATTCCGCGCGAGTTGATTGACGGTTCCTACGAAGCCTTCCGGCGCTTCTTCGCGCTGCCCACCGAAACCAAGATGAAGTACCACGTGCCCGGCAGCGGCGGCGCGCGCGGCTACACGCCATTCAAGGTGGAAACCGCGAAGGACAGCAAGCACGCCGACCTCAAGGAGTTCTGGCACGTCGGGCGCGAGATCGCGCCCGACTCGAAATTCGCCGACGTGATGGCGCCGAACCTGTGGCCTGTCGAAGTGCCGGAATTCCACCGCTACGGCTACGGCCTGTTCGAGGCGCTGGACCGGCTCGGCACCCGCGTGCTGCGCGCGCTGGCCCTGCACATCGGCCTACCCGAGCCCTACTTCGAGGACAAGACAGACCAGGGCAACTCCATCCTGCGGCCGATCCACTACCCGCCGATCACCGACGACAACGTGCCCAACGTGCGCGCCGGCGCGCACGAGGACATCAACTTCATCACCTTGCTGGTGGGCGCCAGCGCGGAAGGCCTGGAAGTGCTCACCCGCGAGGGCGAGTGGCTGCCGATCACCACCGAGGGCGACGCCATCGTGGTGAACATCGGCGACATGCTGCAGCGCCTGAGCAACCACGTGTACCCATCCACCACCCACCGCGTGGTGAATCCGCGCAACGCGAATGCGCGCAAGCCGCGCTACTCGGTGCCGTACTTCCTGCACCCGAACCCCGACGTGGTGCTCGACCCGTTGCCGCAGTGCGTGACGCCGGACAATCCGAAACGCTACGACACGAGCATTACCTCGCACGAATACCTGCAGCAGCGCCTGCGCGAGATCAAGCTGATCTGAACCGATGTCGAAAAAGGGCTGTCCTTCCCTTTTTCGACTCGCTCGAGTTTCTCGCTCCTCAAAGCCAAGTCCGTCCCTGGACTTTCCCCGCGCCAGTCCATGCCCGGACTCTGCTCCGACGGAACAGGCACTTCGTGCCTGTTCCGCGTGTGATCCCCCGTGGATCACGATGCGCTTCGGCGAACCATCGTGTTACTCATCGAATTTGCGATAACGCCGCCCCTGCCGCGCCGACAGCCGGAACGCCAGCCAATCCGGCATCAGCTTGAACACGCTCTTGATGAAGCGGTTCACGCGCCCGGTGACGCGTACGGCATCGCCGCGTTCCACGGCGGCAATCCCTTCGCTCACCACCGCGTCGGCGCTCTGCCACATGAAGCCGGGCAGCTTGTTCATCAGCGCGCGGGTGCCGGTGACGTCGTGGAATTCGGAGTACGTGAAGCCCGGGCACAGCGCGCACACGTGCACGCCATGCTCGCGGCTCTCCAGTGCGAGCCCTTGCGAGAACTTGATCAGGAATGCCTTGGCCGGCGCATACAGCGTGTGTCCCGCGGTGCCCGGCACGTGGCCGGCCAGCGACGCCACGTTGACGATGCGGCCGTAGCCGCGTTCGCGCATGCCCGGCAGCAGATGCCAGGCCAGCTCGACGGGCGCGGTCAGCAGCACTTGCAGGGAATCCGCGTGCGCGGGCCAGTCGGTCACCGTGAAACTGCCGGGCACGCCGTAGCCGGCGTTGTTGATCAGCCAGTCCACCGCGAGTCCGCGCCGCGCCAGTTCCTCGCACAACGCGGATGGCGCGGTGGGATCGGCGAGGTCGGCCACCAGCACGGTTGCCGTGCAGCCGTATTGCTGCTGCAGTTCCGCGGCCAGCGCCTCCAACCGTTCCCGGCGGCGCGCGGTGAGCACCAGATCATGACCACGCGCCGCCAAGGTACGTGCGAAGGCGGTACCGATGCCGGCGGAAGCGCCGGTGACGAGACTGAGCGGACGGGCAGGCGGCACGCGTTTCTCCTGTAATGTCCTCGCATCTTGGACGCTGCGCTGCAGCAATACCAGTCCGGCTATCATCCTGTAAAATCTCACGTTTATCCGAACGGAATGATGCCGAACATGCGCAAGAAGCTCGTCGCCGCGAACTGGAAGATGCACGGCAGCCGCTCGATGGCCGTCGCCCTGTGCGGCGAGATCGCCATGGCCAGCACTGGCGATATCGATGTGGCGGTCTGCCCACCGTTCCCCTACCTGGCCACCGTGGCCGCAGCCTGCGCCGAGGCCGGCATCGGCGTGGGTGCGCAGGATCTCAGCGAGCACGAAGGGCAGGGCGCGTACACCGGCGAGGTGTCCGCCGCGATGCTGACCGATTGCGGCGCGCAATGGGTGCTGGTCGGGCATTCCGAACGTCGCCAGTACCACGGCGAGAGCGATGCATTGGTGGCGCGCAAGTTCGCCGCAGCGCGTGCCGGCGGCCTGACGCCCATACTGTGCGTGGGCGAGACCCTGGCGCAGCGCGAAGCCGGCGACACCGAAGCGGTGATTGCGCGCCAGCTGCAGGCCGTGATCGGCGACGGCGGCATCGCGGCGTTCGATACCGCGGTGATCGCCTACGAACCGGTGTGGGCGATCGGCACCGGCCGCACCGCCACGCCGGAACAGGCGCAGCTGGTGCATGCGTTCATCCGTAGCCAACTCCAGGAAGAAGATGTTATGATTGCCCGTCTGACTCGGCTGCTTTACGGCGGCAGCGTCAAGGTGGCCAATGCCGCCGAATTGTTCGCGCAGTCGGACGTGGATGGCGGGCTTATTGGTGGAGCCTCGCTGACTGCTACCGACTTTCTTGGAATCTGCGCAGCGGCGCGTTAAGTCGCCACAGGCTCGATTGATGTTCGTCATTTTCAGCGTGTTTTACATCCTGATCGCCGCGGCCATGACCGTGCTGATCCTGCTGCAGAACGGCGAGGGCGCCAGCGCCGGTTCCGGTTTCGGCGGCGGTGCTTCGGCCACGGTGTTCGGCGCGCGTGGCTCGGCCAACTTCCTGACCCGCGCCACCGGCGTGCTCGCCGCGCTGTTCTTCGCGCTGAGCCTCGGCATGGGCATGTACCTGCACAGCCACGGCACGCAGCAGAACAACGGCGCCGACCTCGGCGTGATGGCCGGCATGAGCAACCAGCAGGCGCCCGCCAAGCAGGCACCGGTGGCGGCCACGCCGGCGAATCCGGAAGTGCCTGCGGCTGCACCGGCCGCCGCAAACTCGGCGGTGCCCGCGGCGCCTGCCACGAGCAAGCAGCAACAAGGTGAAGTGCCGGCCGCGCCGGCGCCCCAAAAGCAACACTGAAGCAATGCACCTGCCCAGGTGGCGGAACTGGTAGACGCACTACCTTGAGGTGGTAGCGCCGCAAGGCGTAGGGGTTCGAGTCCCCTCTTGGGCACCATTTGATAGTTTCAGGACGTCCGATACAGTCCGAAAAACTTAGGAAAACCCGCCGCTTGGCGGGTTTTTTTATGCTTGGATGTCCGATTCGGTGCAAGGCCGTCCGATTGAATCCGGCTAAAATTGGGGCATATTTGGGGGCACATCGCTGAACAGCAGCAGGCAGAGCGAATTTGTGCCCCCAGATCTCGATTGGTGCGCATAGCATTCGATATCGAACAGAACGCCACTAGAGCGTTGGGTGCGCTACCGACCGATCGCATTCCGAGGTGATGCATGAAACTGACCGATGTAGCCGTTCGCAAGGCCGCCCCGCGCGCCAAGCGGTACAGGCTGGCGGATGGCGGAGGCATGTATCTCGAGGTGACGCCGGGCGGAGCGAAATACTGGCGGCTCAAGTACCGGGTCGCTGGCCGGGAGAAACGATTGGCACTGGGGGTGTATCCGACGGTTTCCCTGTCCGCTGCCAGGCAAGGGTGCCAGGAGGCTCACCGGCTATTGGCCCAGGGCATTGATCCCGGTGCGGCCCGCAAGGCGGCAAAACAGCAGAAAGTCGAAGTAGCCACGGCGGCCAGGGACACCTTTGAAGCGGTCGCCCGAGAATGGATGGCCCGGCAGGAGGTGGCCGAGGTGACGGCCAACAAGACCCGATGGATCTTGGAGACCTTCCTGTTTCCGGAAATCGGCGGCCGGCCGATTGCTGAGGTTACGCCGCGCGAGCTGCTGATGGCCCTGCGCAAGATCGAGGAAAGCGGCAAGCTGGAGACCGCCAAGCGGGCCAAGATCAAGGCCGGACAGGTGTTCCGCTATGCCCTGCTGGAGGGCAAGGCTGAGAGCGACCCCACGGCCAGCCTGCGGGGCGCACTCAAGGCGCCGAAAGGCAACCACCATGCCGCAGTGACGGACCCGACCCGTATGGGCGAGCTGCTCCGGTCGATCAACGGCTTCGCCGGCCAGCCCGTCACACTGGCCGCGCTGAAGTTGGCGCCGCTGGTGTTCGTGCGCCCGGGCGAGCTGCGCAACGCCGAATGGGGGGAACTCGATCTAGACGGTGCTATCTGGCGCATCCCCGGCGAGAAAATGAAGATGGGCGCCGCGCACTTGGTCCCGCTGTCCACGCAAGCCGTGGCTGTCCTGCGAGAGCTATATCCGTTGACCGGTGACGGCCGCTACGTATTCCCCGGCTTACGTACCTCGTCCCGGCCCATGTCCGAGAATACCGTGAACGCCGCGCTGCGACGGCTGGGCTATTCCGGCGATGAAATGACCGGTCACGGCTTCCGCAGCATGGCGGCGACGCGGCTCAACGAGATGGGCTGGAACGCCGACGCCATCGAGCGCCAGTTGGCGCATGCCGAATCGAACAAGGTCCGCGATGCCTACACGCACGCCGCGCAGTACTTGGATGAGCGCACCCGAATGATGCAGGCGTGGGCGGATTATCTTGACGAGCTGAGAGCGGGCGGCAGGGTCATTCCCATCAGGCAGACTCGCAGCCTTTGAATCTGAGCGTTATAGAGCGAAGTACGTCGTATGGGCATACGGACGCCATGTGCGTGATGTCTTCAAACACTTCGCCTAGGCAGTTGATGCTTCGATGTAATTGGCACCAAGGCGGACTGGCTGGATCCGATGATTCGCGTCCCCGATCTCATTTTGGATGCCCCGGAGCCGGAGAAGCCGGCTCTTTGGTGGTGATCGAGACATCGGGCATCTGCCATGGCTTCAGCTGTACGGGCGGGAGGAGCCGATGCCAGGGGCACCGATGGGCAGAGTTCGATGAACTGGATTTCATCGAACTGATTTCTCCCTCGGTTTTCGGTTCCGTCTGATTGCTGTATTTTGTATCCCATGGGCCACAAAATAGCTGCTTGACGCGATTTATGTAGCTTCTAGGCTACAAATTGGCTTGACACAATGTGTCCCCCGGGCTACATTTTATCCATGTTCTCTCGTCCATGATGCCCCGAGGCTACAAATGACGATGCTCGCGAACGTGGCTGAATTGCTGAAGCAGGCGCGCCGGGAAGCCGGGCTCTCTCAGGAAGAACTGGCGAGCCGGGCCGGCGTGGCGCGCACCACCGTGGCGCGCATGGAAACCCTGGCCAAGGGGGACATGAGTGTGTCCGCCCTGGTGCGGCTGCTGGACGCGGCCGGCTACGACCTGAAGGCGGTCAAGCATGGGCATGCCAGAACGCTCGAAGACATCCTGGCTGAGCAGCGCCGGGGAGACGGTGCATGAGGCTCGACGTCCAAGTGCTGGGGCGCAAGGTGGCGCAGCTCTATCGCGAGCGCGACGAGTACGTCTTGCAGTACGACCCGGGTGTGGCGTCGACGGATTTCGTCAGCCTGACCATGCCGGTGCGCGAACAGGCCTGGCGCTGGCCGCGCGACCTGCATCCGTTCTTTCGCCAGAACCTGCCCGAAGGGTACCTGCTCGGGGTCATCCGCGAGGCCTTTGGTCCCTTGCTTGATGGCACCGATTTGTCCTTGCTGGCCGTGGTGGGCGGCATGGGCATCGGGCGCGTGACGGTGACGCCGGAAGGCGTGCCACCCGGCACGGACTTGGAACCCTTGCACGTCGAGGAACTGCTGGCGGGGGACAACACGGCCGGGCACTTTGCCGAGCTTGTGCGCCGGTATGCGCGGGCAGCCATCTCCGGTGCCGTGCCCAAGTTCATCGCACCGGAGTCGGACGGTGGCGAGGCCATGCCGCTGGGCAAGCCGACGTTGCGGACCAGCCGTCACATCATCAAGGGCTCGGACGACAGCACCCCGTATCTGGGCTTCAACGAGTTCTACAGTCTGCGGGTGTTGGAGCGCCTGGGTGTCGTGCCGGTCGTCAAGGCGCAGATGTCCCAGGACGGCCGGGTGCTGGTCGTGGATCGTTTCGATGTCGATGCGCACGGACTGCCGCTCTACGGGCTGGAAGATGCGTGCGGGTTGCTGGGCCTGCCACCGCATGAGAAGTACGCCACGACGACGGAAAGGGTACTCAACGCAACCCGGGCCTATCTGCCCGTGGGTATGACGCGGGCGCAGCTGCTGCGGTTGGGATGGCATCTGCTGACCAACTATGTCGTGCGCAATGCGGACTGTCATGCCAAGAACGTTGCCCTGTACTACACCGCCCTGGCTGATGTGGCCTATACGCCGGTCTATGACGTGGTGACCACACAGGCCTATCCGCGCTATGCAAACAATCCTCCAGGTCTGCCTATTGAAGGGCGTCAGACCTGGGCGCCGGGCAAGTCGCTGGAGCGTTTCTTCAACACGCGCCTGGGCATCGCACCGCGTGATTACGCGCAGATGGTCGAGCAGCTGTGCGAGTCGGCGGTGGAGACGGGCCGCGAGGTCATCGAAGCCGCGAAGAATGAGCCGCAGTGGCGAGGCATCGCCAAGCAGATGGTGCATGCCTGGAACGAAGGGACCAACGCACTGCGCAGTCCAAAGCGTGTTGCCGGGTATCGCGGGCTGGATGCGGCGATCAGGGCTGTGGGATTCTCGGATCCGGAACCGCCGGAACCTTCCCGGATGCCCGTGGGGCGGTCGGAACTGCTCGCACCGCGGCGCAAGCGCTGACTCCATCGAGATGGAAATGACGGATCAATTCTCAGGTACAGGTCCATCGCCATGGCTACGGCGAAATGAACGTTGATCAGAATGAAGCATGGACTTCGCACAAAGCGCTGTCGACCGCCCTTCGGGCGATCGGCGCCGCTGGTCTGGATCGACCTACCCCGGTACGCTGATGCGCCCCGACGCGCAGGCACATCTGCGTTTGGCGGTCGACGAGCTCGGATTCCGCTATATCCGCTTCCACGCGATCTTTCACGACATTCTCGGCACGGTCGCTGCAAGCTGGGGGCATTTATGGGGGCATATTTTTTTGGACGACTCGCGCGACACCGATTCTATGCGAAGTTCGAGTCCCCTCTCGGCACCAATAGCAATTTCGGGGAGTCTCATAAAGTCTCTGAAACACAGATAACCCCGCATAACTGCGGTTTTTTTGTGTCTGCGTGTCTCAGGCGACGTCCCCCCGCGTTGAGTAGCGGGTCGTTTTAGAGTCCGGAATTACTTTAACTGCTTCGCGTAGGCGGCAGGTGTCAGCCCGCCCAGCGCCTTCT
>Ga0207702_10000865_pt1 | contig 31579 bp, 25 predicted proteins | sample KBSCornC62_FD_184302 | JGI IMG/M metagenome (GOLD analysis project Ga0207702, IMG submission 184302) | Corn rhizosphere microbial communities from Kellogg Biological Station, Michigan, USA - KBS Corn C6-2 (SPAdes) (version 2) | ecosystem: Host-associated > Plants > Roots > Rhizosphere > Soil ... | reverse complement strand
ACCCCCGAGCTCTACCGCTTCGGGGTCGCCGACCTCGAAGCGGTAGAGCTCGGGGGTGCCGTGGTTGTCGTAGCCGGTCAGCTTCGCGCTGGAGCGGAAGAGCAGGGCGCTGCCGTCGGCGCTGAGGAAGGCGCTTTTGGGTTCGTAGGTGCCGGGGCGCCCGGGGTCTACCGGGGTGCCGGTCCAGTCGAGCGAGTCCCGGGCGGCGCGCCCGGCGCCGACCCGGGCGACGAAGGTGGTCGCCCCCCCGTGAGAGAGATAGATGCTGCAGGAGCCGCTGAAGGAGGTCGACAAGCCGGTGGTTTGGCAGTTGCCGGGTTCCGCCGGTCCGGCGCCGTCGAGGTCGCCGTTGGCGGCGAAGTAGACATAGGCGCCGTCGGCGGAGGCTCCGAGCAGCCCCTGGACTTCGGCCCCGTTGCCGCTCGGGTCGGGGGTGAGGTCGGTGAGATGGTGGCCCTGGGGGTCCGGTTGGGAGGAGTAGCGGTAGAGGTCTTTGCCGGGGTTGGAGGGCGCTTCGCCGTTTACCGACCAGTAGAGGTGTTCGCCGGAGGTAGCGAGGCCCTCGAGGGTGCCTGCAGGGGAGAGGAAGTCGGGTTCGCAGGTAGGAATACTGGAGCAAGGATGGCCTGGGCCTGCGGGGAAATCGGCGACCGGGATGCGGCCGATCGCGCCTTCGCCCTTCGCTACCCAGAAGACATATGGGCCCTCGACCGCGATCCCCCGGAGCTTGCTGTTCTTTTCGGTGGAGAGGAATTCTTCCGTTCCCCCTTCCAGCGGGAGCCGGGCGACGAAGGCTCCTACGTTTTCGTCATCTCCCTGCATCCGAGCGAAGTAAACGTACGTGGGACTCAGCGCCACCCCCCCCGAGAGAGGTTCGGCCCCATTCGTTTGGAAAAATGCCTGTTCGACTCCTCCGCCCCCGAGCAAGGCCCGCCCGAGCGTTCTCGTCGCCAGGCCACTACCGTCGTTCGCCCAGTAGATGTGTTCGCTGTTGACAGCGATCCCCTGCGGGTTGGAGGCGCCGGTGATGAATTCGGGGTCGGGGTCTTCGCCTTCCGTGGCGCCGATCTTCGCCCGGCCGATCGTCCCGGCGCCGTCCACCGGTTCTTCCTTTGAGTCGATGTTCGTGTTCGAGCCCAGGGGGCCGGTGTTGGTCCAGTAGACGTATTCGCCGTCGACGGCGACGTAGCGGGGCGCGCTGGGCGCCGATTCGATCACTCCATGCCTGGTGAGGGGGTGCGTTTCGGCTTCGGTTGGGCCGGGAATCACGTAGGAGTTGTTTTCCGCTTCGCGTTCGCCGGTCACCGGGTTCAGCTTCGCCCGGCCGATCGTCCCGGTCGCCGGGTTTGCCCAGTAGATGTATTCGCCTGCGGGGTCGACGGCGACGCCGAGGGCATGGGTGGGCAGGAAGTCTTCCTTGACCGGCCCGGCGGCGGCTTCGCCGTTCAGCTTCGCGCGGCCGATCTGCGCGGCGGGCTGGTCGGGGCCGGTGTTGGCGTCGGCGGTCAGCTTCTCTGCGGAGGTGAAGAGGGCCTGGCTGCCGTCGGCCGTGGCGGCCATGAAGGCGGCGGGCTGGGGGCCCGCGGTATCCGGGGAGGGGCGCTCGGAGGCCGCCGAGACGTGGACGGTGCAGGCCTTAGTCGGTTCGGTGCATTCTTCGTCGGGCTGGCCGGGGTCGACGACGGCGCTCTGGGGTTGCGTCGGGTTGAGCCGGCGGTAGAGCTGGCCGGACCCCGCGGCGGTGAAGTAGATCGAGCCGTCGGCGGCGACGGCATGCTCGTCCTGGGTGTAGTAGGAGGCCGAGGCGCCGCCCTTTCCGAGGCTCTTCGGGTTGGTGCCGTTCGAGAAGTCGTAGGGGCCGGCGACGGCCCCCTTGGGCAGGGCGGCTTTGCTCTGGGATTCGTCGTTCATGACCCCGGCGAGGTGCAGTTCGCCGCTCGAGCGATCCCAGGCATAGACGTTGTTGCCGCCGAGCACCGCGCCGGGAATCGGCGGCCGGCCTTCTCCGGGCGGCAGCTGGGCGGGCGATTCGAAGACGACGGTGGAGGCATCGGCGCTGGTGCCGACAAAGGAATAGCGGCCGGTGACAGCGGGCGGGAACGGGGCGTAGGGGGTGATCTCCACCGCCGGGCCGCCGTCGGCCGGCAGCTCGAGCAGGGCGGCGGTGCGGGGTATGCCGATCCGTTCTGCCACCGCGTAGGTCAGGGAGCGGTCGGGGGTGGCGCCGACGACATCGGCTTTCGGCCCGCTCGCCTCGGGGGGCAGCAGCCCCCGGGTGGTCCAGCCCTCTTCCCCGGGCCCGCGGGTCGCCTGGAAAGAGGGCAGCGACTGCGCCCCCCCGCCCCCGGGGATGCCGAAGCTCGAGCCGAAGCCGATCGTGTCTCCGTCAAGCGAAGCGCGGGTCCAGAGCAGGGTGCCGACCGCGTTGCCGCCGTCCTTGTCGACGGGGCTGGCCTGCTCGTAGGCGCGGCAGTCCGGGAGCGAGGCCGAGGGATGGCCGGACGGCGCGAGGGGGCCGTTGCGGAAGGCGTCGTCGGGGCAGGGGCCGAAGGCCGGCGGGGCGCTCAGGGTGTAGAAGGTGACCGTGGGTCCGGTTTCTTCTTCGCCGAGCGAGTTTTCGGCGACGAGGCGGAAGCTGTAGGCGGTGCCCGCAGCCAGGCCGCCGAGCGCTGCCGAGAGCGGCTGGGGGCCGGTGGCCGAGAGTTTGGCTTCAGAGAGGGTGGCGGTGGCGGGTTTCGAGATCGTCAACCGGGGTTTGCCGGTTGCCGGGTCGGTCCCGATCGCGGTGATCGTCGTTTCGGGCTGAAGCCCCGAGGCGCCGACCAGGGTCAGAGGCTGGCCGGGGCCGAAGGCGCCGGCGGTGGTGATCAGGTTCTCGATCGTGGAAGAGCCGGTGGTGAGATCGCCCTTGCCCAGGGCTTTGGTCGGGATTTCGACCGCCGCGGTGGACTGGGCGCCACTGAAGCCGGAGGCTTCGTAGTCGGCGAGGGGGGTGTACTCGAAGTGGGCGAAGGTCTTGCTGGAGGCGGGGTCGACGGCGGCGTGCAGGGTGGCGGAGCTCTGGGTGACCGAGGAGAACGAGGTGGCGCTGATGACGGGGGGGCCGGCGGCGGAGGCGGATGCGGGGACGAGCGCGAGGAGAAAGCAGAGCGCGAGAGAGGCCAGAGCCCAGGCTCGTGGTTCGTTGTATGCCGCCCTGGGCGACGTTCCACTGCCGGGGAGTCGGTCACTTCGGGCGAAGCACGCCCGAAGTGACCGAGTGTTCGGGATGGGAAACATTTAGGGGGCGGTTACGGCGAAGGTGCCGGCGCCCACCGCCGGGATGTAACCGAATTCGGTTTCCGTCGGCCGTTCAAAAACCATGATCGCGCCGGTCTTGCCTGCAATCCGTTCCCCAGGTTCGGCGAATTCGCCGCCAAACTGGATCTTTTCGAGTTTGGTCCCTTCCGGCGGAGTTGCGGTAGACACGTAAATGCAGAGCTGACCGGGATTGGCTTTCGGGGTGTTGGCACTGCCCGTGCAAGCGGAGCTGAAGCCCGGGTCACCGGTGAAGTGAATCTGGCTCTGTTCGAGATTGCTCGCAAGGGGTACGGGGAATGAGAGCGGAACCAAGATGCTGCTGTTGTCGCCAACGACGACTTCTTCTTCTGCTCCACCCACTTCCACGGTGAAAGTCTCTACGTCGCGGCTGAAAGCCCAGGTACCGGTCTCCGTGGCGCCGGATGGGAGCCCACCCACTGCCCACGGGGAACCGTCTTTGCCTTCTTTCCCGTTACAGACTTCGGCTTCTTCGTTCGAGCCTTCGACTTCGTACACAAAACCGCCGTTTTCTTCGCAGCCGGGTTCGCCGGGCTGATATTCGGCGATGATTTTCGGGCTCTTGCCGTTGGTGCCGGGGGTCCCGGGGGTTCCGTTGGTGCCATTGGTTCCGTTGGCGCCGGCTTTGCCTTCTGGGCCCTGCTTACCTTCGGCGCCGTCTTTGCCGTTGGCGCCGTTGGTTCCATTGGCTCCAGGCGCCCCTGCCGCGCCGTCTTTGCCGGCGAATTTCTTGGCGATCTTTTCGACTTCCTTCTTCTGCTTGCCGGTGAGGGCGCCCTTGGCGGCGAGCGCGGTGCCGCCGAGGGCGGCGATCAGGGCAATGCAGGCGACGACGAGGCCCGCGGTGCCGAAGGGTTCGCGGATCGCGCGAACGGGATGGCGTAGTCGTTTCATCGGTTTTCCTCCTTGGCGGCGGCTTTCCGGTCCGGCGCCGTCGGGTGGCTAGGGAGCCGGCTCGGCCGGCTGCTTGAGGCCGGGGCTCCCCGGCGGGCGATGCAAAGTCCGTTCCTCACAAATCTCTCCGTTGCGCCCCTACCGATCGCGCTGCGATCCCCGTGAGGCGGCGTTCCCTTCTTGAAGCTGTCGATCCCAATCTGTCCCTTGTCCCGAAGCCGGCGCCCCCTGTCCCTAGGGCGTGCCGTTGATGCTGCGGAACGTCACGAAAGATATACGACTTTGCTTATCGCTGTCAAGCGCACAAACCGGATGTCCGCGCGGTCAGGCGGGGGGGCAGCATGATTGCCGCATCACAAGGGGAAAAATGGCCGATTGCGCCGCGGCGGACAAAAATGATCCCCTACTTGCTCAGGGATTCTAAACTGCCACTGCCGAACCGGACAAGGAGGGCAATCATGCGATGGTCGTGACCCTAGGAGGGATTGGCGAAACCCCCGCGCACGTCCGGCGGCGGCGGACACACTGCGCGGTGCGGCGTCCTCAGTCGGCCGGATAGCGCTGCTATCCGGCCTCCCTGCGTCCTTGCCCCGCTTGGTCCGGCGCTCGCCGGTCGCACCCGCGGGTTTCGCCAATCCCTCCTAGGGAGATTCGGAATTCGCTAGCGATCGAGGCCTGCCGGATCGCCGACGGGCGCGGGCGCGGCTGAGCAAGACAGGGATGCCTATTCGTAGAGAGCTGCAGGATCCCCGAATCGGGGAGCGATCCGCGAGGAGTACCCTGGATTCCGCATTCTGGTGCGATTTATCCTACACCCGGGTTTTCCGATCAGACAGCCTGATCTATCTGGATTCGCCCTTGCCGCCTATGCAGAAAATCGTGAATAGGGTCTGCGACGGGATGGTCGCGACGCCGTGGGGCAATTCGGATTCTCTGCGCGACCGGCGGTTGCGCCCCGGGCCCGGCACGCCGCGCGAGGAGGTCGAGGCCAACCAGCGCCGACGCCTCTACGGGGCGATGGTCGCGAGCGTCGCCGAGCGCGGCTACGTCGCCACCACGGTCAACGACCTGGTCGAGATATCGGGCGTCTCCAGCCGCACCTTCTATGACCTCTTCCCCGACAAGAAGGCCTGCTTCCTGGCGACGCTGAAAGCGATGATCGAGGCGGCGACCGCCTATGCCCTGCAGAGCGCCGGAGAGAAGCTGCAGAACCCGGAGCCGGCGGGCGTCCACCTGCCCCCGGGCCCGGGCGATGCCGGCAGCTGGGAGCAGCAGGCGCGGATCGGCTTCAACGCCTTCGCCGAGATGGTCGCCGCGCAACCGGCGGCGGCGAGGCTCGCCTTCCTCGAGGCCTACCCGGCGGGACCGGAGGCCGTCGCCCTGATCGAAAACGCGACGGCGGGCTTCGAATGGCTGGCCCGGCAGACGCTCGAGCAGTCGCCGGAGCGGGCCGGGATGCCGGCGGAGATGATCGCCGCCCACATCGGCGCCCAGCAGGAAATCACCCGTACCCGGCTGCGCCGAGGGGAGGAGGCCGAGCTGCCCCACCTCCTGGAGGGGCTCTGGGAGCTGCTGCTCTCCTACCGGCCGCCGCCGCAGCCGCTGCGCCTGGCCGGGCGCGCCCCCCGCTTCGGCCCGGAAACGATCGACGCCCACGACCACGCCGAGCGGGCGCTGCGGGCCTTCGCCGTCGTCGTCGCCGCCGAGGGCTACGTCAACACGACGGTCGAGGCGGTGCTGAAGCGGGCGCAGATGTCGGCGACGACCTTCTACGCCAACTTCGCCGGCAAGGAAGACGCGATGCTGGCGGCGATCGACAGCGCCTGCTCGCAGATCCTCGCCGCCGTCATGCCCGCCTTCCGCCGCGCCCCAGACTGGCCGACGGGCGTCCGCGCCGGCTACGGGGCATTCTGCAACTTCCTCGCCTCGCGGCCCGCCTTCGCGCAGCTGATCGCGGTCGAGGTCCACGCCGCCGGCTCGGCCGCGATGGAACGCCGCCACCAAACCCTGGAGCCGCTCGAAGAGCTGATCGGCGAGGGCTCCGAGCGCCGGCCGACCACCCCCGCTCTCGCCGCCGAGGCGATCACCGGCGCCGTCTTCACCCTCGCTTACAAGACTCTGCGCGACTCCGGCCCCGCCTCGCTTCCCGCCCTCGCCCCCCTCCTCACCTACATCACCCTCTGTCCCTTCCTCGGCGCCGAGGAGGCCTGCCGGATCGCCAACGGCGACGGGCGCGGCCGCAGCGCCGACGGCGGCGGCCGCACCAAGGACCTCGACGCGCCGCTCTGAGGCGGCCGGAGGCCCCCCGATCAGAGAAGCCGTCGGAGATCTCATTAAGAGGCTTCCCGCGAAGGAGGGGATCACCCTCACTTACTGGGGTCGAGTCGGCCGCGGTGCCCCCACGGGCCGTCGATTCGGGCCATCGGGAAGTAGGCGGGATCGAAGTAGATCCTCTCCATCGCCCTGAGGACATCGGTCTTGACGACTGCCGTCTTACCACTGTCGCCGGGGGTATTGCTCTCGTCGAAGTCTGCCTCAGTCAAATGGCCGAAGCGGACCTCCCAGAAGTACACAACGTCCCCTCGATTATTCCTTCCAGGAGTGAAGCTTCCATCGGGGCTGCCTAGTACATAGCGGAAGGTCAAGTAGTAGCCCGCCTTCGACAAGTGCCCCTTGGGCTTATTGCTTTCAAGCGCCGTCTTTATCTCGATGTGCGCTCCGCCCGTGACCGAGCGCAAATCCTGGTACTTATGAGGACCGCTTCGCTCGTAAAGGCCGGTCGAGTGACGAACAATGGCACCGCCGACGATGTTTCCGATCATGGAGGAAAGGTTGGCCAACTCGACAAGTTTCGCGAAGGGCGGAGCTCCATTGTCGATCAGCTGCCCATCCAAGAGATCGAGCGTGTGCTGGGCGTCGTCGAGCGCCGCGGCGATCATCTCTGCCGTAAGTCCCGTGGCCTCTCTGAGCATCTGATCGCTCTCGATGCAATCGCGGTTGACCAGGCGCGATGCAGGCGCGGGCACGAGCTCTAGGTCTGGCCCGGCTGCTGACACGTCTCCTTTCGCGATGCGCTCGGCACGGAGCAACAAATCGGAGAGGCTCAATCCCATCGCCTCAGCTACGGCAGCCGCCACATCGATCGTAGGCTGCCGCTCCCCAGCCTCAAGACGGCCGATGTAGGTGCGATCAACGCCGGCCCGGGCCGCAAGGACCTCCATTGAGAGGCCCTCCTCTCGGCGCGCATCGGCTAGAAGGCGGAGAAGAGCCGCAGTAATCGCAGAGCTCCGCTCGGCCACGGGCGCGGACGCTAAGAGCAGCCATACCCGCCGTCAAGGTGACTATAGTCACTTCCATCTTGAGGAGCCACTAACATCGCCATCCAGGGGAGCGACTATCTATGTCAAAGCGCTTGAAAGTCATCGATCTTTTTTGTGGCACCGGAGGGTTCTCGAAGGGCTTTGAGAATGCCGGCGATTTCGAGGTGATCTTCGGGGTCGACCTGCTTCCCGATGCGATCGCGACTTTCAGGCGAAATCATCCTGAAGCTGGGGCCCTCGCGACCGATGTGCGGGACTATCCACCCGACCGCGTCAGTCGGGAGCTTGACCTAGGCCCAGGGCAGGTTGATGTCGTCATAGGCGGTCCCCCATGCCAGGGCTTCTCCTCCATCAGACCCCATCGCGGGTCTCGAGATGACGATCCCCGGAATGATCTGTTTCTGGACTTTGCCCACTACGTTGAATATTTCCGCCCGCGCGTCTTCGTTCTGGAGAACGTCGTCGGTCTGGCTACTCATCGGGACGGCGGGACGCTCGCTTCTATGCAGGAAGCCTTCAGCAAAGCGGGATATGAAACCGACTGGCGGGTACTGAACGCTGCCCATTTCGGGGTGCCACAAAAGCGCGAGCGCCTGATCATGATCGGAGTTGAAAGGGGGGGTGAATTGAGCTTCCCTGAACCTACGCATGCAGGTCATAACCTGGGATCAACGATCGGGGTTCGCGATCGCGAGCGCATGCATGGAGCCGAGGGTCAACCTTCGCTGCTCTCTGATGCCAAGACCAACCGCTCGACCACGCCCCCGCTCATCACCGTTGCAGATGCGATCGATGATCTGCCGCCGATAAAGAGCGGCGAGTCCGCGACCGACTACGACCGCCCCCCGCGCACCGAATATCAACGGGATCGCCGAGCTGATGCCAGGTGCCTGGACCTCCATCAATCGACTCGACATACCGAGAAGATGCTGGAGATCATTCGGCATTCCGGCCCCAACATTTCGTACATCCCCAAGAACCTCATCACGAGCGGTTTCAGCTCTTGCTACTCACGCCTCGCAGCCGATGAGCCGAGCGTAACGATCACTGTCAATTTTGTTCACCCTGCGTCTAACCGCTGTATCCATCCCACCCTGCATCGCGCACTGACCCCTAGGGAGGGAGCGCGGCTTCAATCTTTCGATGACGACTTCGTCTTCTGCGGATCGCGTGCACAAATCGTCAAGCAGATAGGAAATGCCGTTCCTCCACTGCTCGGGCAGGCGATCGGCTCACACGTCACCAGCCTCCTCGGGGCAACCGACCGCGACGCGCAAGGTTGCGATCTTCGTGGACGACGACCTTTGGCATGGCAATCCCACCGTCTGGAAGCGGCGTAAGAACAGGCTTCCTGCAATACCCTCGCGAGAGTATTCCGACGGGGTCGGTCGAGGCGAAGCCTTCGGCCACCAGCGCCTGACATTCGGAGCCGTCACCCGCTGTCCGGCTCTGCGCCCCCGCCGGATCCTACGCGCCCAGTGCACGCTTCAGGCGGCCGGCACAGCTTCCGACGAGCAGGCTGGACACCGAGCCCAATGAGACCGTGTGCAATTGCTGGACGATACGGTTGTACTGTGCCTCGTCGTTTTGTTGGGCCGCTGGAAGCTCTTGATGTATCAGGGCACTGCTTTGCTCGAGCCCGTTGAGCAGCGCTTGAAAGGCGGTCGCCTGGGCCGGAGGAGGGGTGAGATGCTCCAATTGCGCAATATCGTGATCAAAAATTGGGAGCAACTGTGTTATGTACACGGCAATGGCACTCAGATCGTTGGCCGCCGGCGCTGACAAGCTCTCGGCTTGAGATTTGTACGCCTCTTGGACCCTGGCCAGCTGACAGGTGAACTGCGCTGGGGCCGGTGTCGGATTGGACGACGTCGTCGGCGTTGAATGTGTCGTGCTTGGAGGGGCAGGGGCGGGCGACGCGCCAAGCGCATGGTTCAGCACCGCCCCGATAGTCCCCGAGCAGTTCTTCACCAGGGAATGCAGCCACAGGTCGCCGGGCGTCCCGAAAATGGGACCTAGGCCATCATCGAGGGGGTGGCCGCACGGATTGATGATTGCCTGCCCGGTTGCAGTGCAGTCAGGTTTCGAAAGGTCGAACCCGGATTGCGCACACGATGGCTCGGTCCAATAAAGCTGGCTGACCAGCCCGATGTTCTTCACTCCTCCCGTCGGGCCGTGCGATGCGATGTAGTCGGCGACATCGTAGAGCGGGTCACCGAGGTCCCCGATAGCGGTGAACAGATGGTCCTTGTCGTCAACCTTGAGTGCGATCGGGTCGTAGCTGTCCTGGCCTGCCCAAAGCGCGCGATAGACCGCGCCCAGTTCACGGCCGACGGCGCCTCCGCATACCCCGGTGACGCAAACGGTGGCCGCGGCGACGCCGTTGAGCGGCGCGTCGAGAGCGAATACCTGAACAACGCCTTCTGCGTTATGGCTGCCGTAATTGAGCCACCACTGCCCAGCAATCAAACCACCGTTCGAGTGGCCGACAACGACGATCGGGACCTGGTGAAAGACGGTATGGATGCTCTTGATCTCGTCCTCCAGGATGCCTGGTCCCGTCGTGGTGGGATCAACGCTGCCGACGTCGTCGCTCGCATAGGAAGGCACCGTGAACGAAGGGGAACTCGCGGTCCCGGTCATCCGCGTTCCCTGCGCATACGAGAAAGGGAGCACATAACCGCCAGCATTGGCCAGCTTGTCGATGAGGTTGTGGCCGGCGTTCACGGTGGACTGGTTGGTCTTGCTGTAGAGGCCGGTGCTGTTATCGAGGTCGTAGTTGAGCCAGCCGTCCGCCAGCGAGCGGAGTGCGGGCTGGGGATTGTCGGGGGGCATCTGGCTATCTGGCGATGCGCAGAAACTCGTTGCCGCAGGATCAAACGCGCCGCTGCTGCCCGGGCTGGAACTACCGATGCCCTGAAGGAGGACCGCGATGAACTTAGGCGGAGACCCAGGCGGTGCACAGCCGTGCGTCGCTGCGGAGGTGTGCGTGGAGCTGCCGTGGCCGGACCCAGATGAGGACCCGCAGCCGGCCAGTAGGAAAACACTGACGACCACCAGCGCCGGCAACCCGCGAAGAATCGACCGGACATCCCTTGCCGCTGAGAACTGGTTCTCGCCCCTCAAAGGCTTCCTCTCCTCTAGGCGACCCTATTCCCAGTCATGTCGCCTGTCAACGGGGCCATTACGTGGGGCCTATGGAGCGATTCGGAGTTTGTGGACCGGATCGCCTCGGGGCGCTGCAAGCTCGCCCTTACCTATGGCCTGCGTGTGACCGTGCCCGGGACCGGGTTCACCCAGCACTCACTCGAGCCGCGCACGCAGTCCACTCTGCCCACCTTTAGAAGTGAAGCCGGGACGAGCGGCATTTCGCCAGCGTCGGATCGCGTCTCGGCCCGCAACTCAACCGGGCTTTCAGGTTTCATCCGGGCATGTGCACACTTGAGCGCAGCCTCAACGACGCCGGCATCGGTCGCGTTCCGGGGCAACGGTGACCGGCCGCCATGAATCGCAACCTCCTCATCTCACTGCGCCCTCCCTGGCTGATCGCTGCGGCGATGCTGTTCGCGGCGATTCTCCTCGTGACCCCGAGTCTGGCGGAGGCAGCCTCGACGCGCATCGTCACCAGGGCCAATGCCCGCGAGATCATCGCGATGCGCCCGCAGGGCGGTCGGCCGCAGACGCTGGTCCACCTGCACCGCGGAGCCGTCCTGGGCACCGCGGTCTCGCGCGGCGGCCGTATTCTCGCCTTCGCCTCCCGCACCTTCCACGAAGTCGACCGCGAGCATGTCTGGACCGACCGGATCTGGGTTCTGCGCGTCGGTGGCCGGCCGAGGATCGTGAAGACGATCATCAGCCGCGGCGGAGCTCGCAGCTACAGGTCGATCGACTCGATCGCGATCTCGCCCGACGGGCGCACCCTGCTCGTAGAGCGCCGCCGGGGAGACGTTTTCACGATCGCGACCGATGGCTTCGGTTACCGGGCGGTGCGCCCCGCCTTCTATGACTTCGGGGTCGGCTCAGGGCGGAATTCCTCCGGTCCTGAGTTCACCCCCGACGGCAAGCGGATCATCGGCGTCTTCTATCCACCGAACGCCCGCGAGAGCGAGATCGGCGGCATCGGAACGGTTGCAACGGAGGGAGGTCCCGTCCACTTCATCCGCCGCGGGCCGTTTGCCAACGGCGTCGGGCACTTCTTCGGCCCGACCATCTCGTCTGATGGGCGGTTCATCGCCTTCGCGACCGCGGGGCGCTCGGGGGTGTCGATCACGGTGATGAATCGCGACGGCACCGACGCCCACCGCCTGGGAGAGTCGGTCCTCTCCGGCTGGAGCATCGACAATCCCTCCTTCTCACCCTCGGGCAGGTCCCTCACCTTCGTCGGCGAGCACCACGGCCGGGGCAACGTGATCATCGGCCGCACTCCTTCGGCCCTGTTCACGATACGGCGAGACGGCAGCCGCCTGCGGATCGTCCAGACCGAAAAGGCCCGTTTCTTCAGCCGAGACCCAGCCTGGGTGCGATGGCAGCGCGAGGGGGCGGCTGACGGTAACGCGGCAAGACGGTGCCCGGTGCGCCTGCTTCTTGCCCCAGCCAGTTGCTAGCGATACCGGGTCAGCATCATCGCCGTGTTGCCCGGGCCGTTGCCGCCGAAGCGTTCGATCTGGACCCAGCCGCCGGCGACGACCTTGCCGCCGGGCTGGGTGAGGACGGTGCGGGCGAGGCTTTGGGAGCCGGGGGGGTCGGTGTGCCAGACGCCGCCTTGACCGAAGGAGCGGTCGCGGCGCCCGTCGGGGAGGAAGCGGCGGGAGGTGAAGTCTTCATGACCAGGTTCGCTCTGGCCGCGGGTGTAGGGGGCCAGTTCGCCGCCGGTGACGAGGATGCGGCCGTGGCCGTCGACCGTTACCGCCAGGGGTTCGAAGCTGAAGAACTGGACGCCATGTTCGCGCGGGCTGGGTTCTTGGGTGTCGATGGGCGCCCGTTCCATATAGATGCTCCGGCCGAAGGAGGTGTCGCGGCGGCCGTCGGGGAGGAGGCGGAGGAAGCCGACGGGCTCCCCGAAGCTTTCCGGGAAGAGGGGGGCGCAGAGGACGATGCGGCCCTGGGGGTCGACGGCAAAGGGAGCCTCGAAGAAGTAGGTGATGATGGCCGCCCGCGCCCCAGGCTTCGGAACCGCGAACCTGCCGCCCTTGCCGAAGCTGCGGTCGATCCTGCCGTCGGCGGTGAGCCGGTAGAGGACGTATCGCTGGTGGATATAGCCGGAGACCAGGAGCTTGCCGGAGGCCAGGGCCTCGACCTCGGTGAACCCGGTGTAGCCGCTGTAGGGGCCGTTGTGGAGAGGCGTGATCCGCAGGCGGCCGCCGTGCCCGAAGTCGCGGTCGATGCTGCCGTCGGGGCGGTAGGCGATGACCAGGGCGCCTGCGCGCTTCGGGCCGGTGACCGGCAGGTTGCGAGGATGGGGGACGATGTCCCCAACCCCGATGATCGTGCCGTCGGGCTCGATCACCACGTCGTGGAGGCGTCCGCCGCCGCCCTGCCCGTCGGAGCGCCTGCCTCTGTGGGAGGGCAGTGGGAACACGGTTCCGTCGTGGCCGAAGCTGCGATCGACCCTTCCCTTCCCCGTGAAGCGAGCGAGCGCGGGGGCAAACGCTCCTTCGGCGTCGCGGTAGCCGGCGAGGAGGATCTTGCCGTCCTCCTGCCTGGCCACGGCTTCCGCCTGCAGGTGACCGCCTCCCGGGACTTCGCCTCGGCCGGAGCGAAACGGCGGCGTGAATCCGTCGCGGCCGAAACCTCTGTCGAGGCGGCCGTTGGGGCGGATCTGAGCGGCGGCGAAGTAGTGCCCGCCGCGGGCGATCGGGTAGACGGCGGCCAGCAGCTTTCCGCCGCTGCCGGGTTCGAGGTCGACCACCCCGCCGACCTGACCATTCTCCGGCACGCGCGCTTCGATCTCGGCGATTCCGTTCGTGCCGAAAGTCGTGTCCGTGGGATTGGCGGCGCGCGCCGTTCCGGCCGTGGCCGCAAACAACACGGCGCAGCCGATCAAGGCCCTTTTGAGGCTAACCACCATTGGCCATCGACTCAGTTGTAACCCACGCGGACCAGGAATAGTCGTGCTAGAGCGACGCGCCGCCTCCACGCGGTCGCGTACCGGCGGCGCCGGCCCGGTACCCAAGGGATTCTTCTGTCTCAGACCTGCCTGGGCGAGCAGCAAATCACTGCCGTACGTCAAGTCGTGAAGACGGCCGAAAGTGCGGCCGACGGTCAGCGACTCGTTTCGAGATCGGACGGCTCTTTTGGGCTCAGCATCTCTGCCGATTCCAGAAGGCGCCCGTGACAGGCTTCGCCGTATCGGATGCCTGACGGCGTCGACCAGCTCTTGCATCGACCGCGCCTTGCCATTTCGGACCGCGCCTCCGGTCAACTCGGAGAGCCGGACGGCAGCCCGAGTCGGGTGGACCATCTCATCCTCCCCGGAAGGACGGAGCAGGCCGGTCCCGACCAGCTCGCGAACCGCCTGCTGGATCGCGTCGAACTCGGAGAAGTTCCACGTCGCGCCGCGATCATTTCCCGGACCAGCCGATCATCGTCAGCTTCGGGATGAAGCTCCAGGACCTGACGAAGGATCGCCCGCTTTCGCTGAGTCTCAGGGCAGCTCCCGCACCTCCACGAACCGATGAACTACCGAGACGGTCGCGGAACTTCGGTATAGCGGGGGCGGGATTCGAACCCGCGACCTTCGGGTTATGAGATTGATCCGCTGGATCGGCTGGACTACGTGGAGCTAGGTTTCAAGCCGAATTCGAGAGATCGAGCTACGTGGAGATCGGCTGGAATCTGTGGGGCATGTTGCCCCATTCATTGCCCCACGAGGCCTATACCGACGAAGCCGCCACGACGGAGACATCGTCGTGGGCAATCGCCCCGCCCTTCTGAGCTCGCGCCGTCACCAGTGCCGGCTTGCGACCCGCGGGTGCCACGTCCAGCACGAACTCGATCCCCAGGCGCCGCACCGCGTTGATGATCGTGTCGATCTCCGGGTTGTGCTCCCCAGACTCGAGCTTAACGACGCGGGGCTGCGAGACGCCCAGCTTCGTCGCCAGGGCCCTCTGGCTCAGTTTGTCCTCGGCGCGATAACGCAGCAGCGTGGCAGCAAACTCCCGCGCCGGAGCGAGCCTCTGCCACTCCGCCCGAAAGCTCGGATCGGCGAGCTGCTCCTCTGCCACGAGGGAGTCGAAGGTCTTATCTGGGTCCGTCATCGCCATCTCATGATAATAAATTTATTATCGGAGTCAACTGCGGTGCTTCAGCCGCTCACCCGCTGCCACGACCGCTCGATCAAAGTCTTTCTTCTTCGCAGCTACCGCCAGGACGACGAACCGGTCGCCGAACCGCGCATAGATCGGCCGAGCCTCACAGGCCCCCTGCTTCGGCCGGAGCTCAAATAGATTCGCCACGCCCTTCAACGACTTCATATGCGGCGACGGCAAATCCGGCCCGAGATCCTTCAGCTTTTGCACGACGTTGAAGACCGCCTTGCGATCCCCGCGCGACTTCACATCCTCGAAGTCGATGACCGCATCGCTGTCAAAGTCCACGATCCAATTTCTCGGCTGCATCGCCATTCCGGCGACAATAACCTTGGGCGCGGACTAAATGTTTTGTCTGCAAAGATGCTGAGTTGTGCGAGGAACTTGCGACGGTCGAGGCTCGTGTGGCTTGAGTTTGGGAGTCACGACGGTCCTATGTTGATTGGTCCTCGCTACTAGCACCCTCGTCGAGCATTTCACTGACCAGTGCCGTCACCTCCTCTTGGCTCGTCGGCTCGTCGCCTGGCACCGTTGCGTCGACCCCCCAACGCTCGAAAAACCAGACGAGGTTCGCTCGCGCCAGAAGTGCTAGAGGGCCATATTGCGCGAGCGCCACTGCCCAGTCATGAGCGGCCTCGTCTCGCTGGCCGTACTTCCACCGACAGATAGCGGCATACGTGGTGGCGAACATCTCGCGCTCGTCTCTTCGCCCGACGATCGCGATCCAGTCGTAGAAGGCCATTGCCCTTGCCCAGTTGCTTGCCTCGGTTCCCTTCCACGCACGCTTCCAGTAGCGCTTGCGAATTCGTTGGAAGCGCCACTCCAAAAATCGGGCTCGTATCTGGTTGCCGGCTACGCGATGGGCGTCCACAGCATTGGCGTAAAGGATGGGCGAGAGCGGGATCCAGCGCAACCACCGCCACGGCCTCCGCCCTACCCGCCTCAGCTGCAACCGCGGTCTCGCTCTAATCGTCCGCGAGTACCACTTTGCTGCATCCTTGCCTGCCGCCTGTTCAGCATCTCGGTTCTCTTCCCCCCAAGCCTTCTCGACCCCACGCCAAGACCGGAGCGCTGCTGCACGACGGACGTACCACTGCTTTCCATACCGAGCCCGAGACCGGAGGAGCTCTTCTAGGAGCTCATCCGCCTCACGACGCTCCTCCTCGCTGGCCCCGCCGAAATCAAGCGCAGCAAAAAGGTTGTAGGTGGTTTGGTCATGGAGTGGATCTGCGTCGTTCCTTCGCGCCAGCCGAAGCGCTGCGATCTGTTCATCGCGGTCAGCCAGGTCAGGCGAACCACCAACAGCCGCCACTCGATTCGCCCTATCAAGGAGAAGGTGGGCAAAGCCACGCAACAGCTCGGGCGAGGGGTTGAGCCCTTCCACCCGGGCGCGCAGAAAGTTAATAGCCTCGTCGATTTCGTCCTCGGCCGCCATCGCACGAGCAAGAGCCAGACGCAACTCATCGATTTGTGCATTAGTACTCTCGCCGGCGATATCAAGAGCATCTCTGAGTGGCTTCATCGCCTCCTTGAAAACCCCGAAGGCAACGGCCGCTCGCCCCAAGATCCCGCGAAGGAGGGCCTCGAGGTCCCGACAGAACTCCAGGGGAAACTCCTCGTCATGCACACCGATCTGTGGAGTAAGGCTGCTAACGAATGGACCGAAGCGTGGATTTGCCGGGGTTCGATCCCGGGTGAACCAGTCAATGTGCGTCGTCGAGTCGAAAGCAGGCTCGAGGATCCGTGGATAGATGGACCAGTTCCCGTCGGGACGCGAGGCGATCCGCCCGTGCAGAACGAACATACCCCGTAGTCGCTTGCGGGTGCGCTCGGCGAGAGCTTGCTGGTCGGACCCAATCGTTAGAGCCAAAGGCTGCACAAGATCCAGCAGCTCAGCAGGTAGGTGTGACCGAAGGGTGTCGACCACAATCCGCTGTGCTTCCTCCGCCCGACCCTTCGCGTTGGCGCCCTCATAAAAAAGCGCCACCACCAAGGAGTGACGACAGCGTCGCCTTGCCGCGAACCAGCGCAATCCACCAGCGAGCGCTATGAGTGCTAGAACTGCTGCGCTCGCCGAAACTTCGAACTTGGGCGCAGTGAGGGCCAGCACCGCCAGCACTATCCCCGCCAACCACCACAGCAATGGCGCTAGGCGGAAATGGAATGCCCACATTCTCGTCCCAATTCGCTCAAGAGCGCCAATCATCGGACCCACGCTAACCCACTGGACCACTTCCTCTCTGTGGGCGCAGCGGCATCGGCTAAGGCTGCCGCTCAAACTGCAAGAACGTCTTTATCCAGTCCGTGCGCTCACCCGGACTGAGCGCCTTCCCGATCCAGCGCGCAAAGTTTCCGGTCGCAACCTTCGAGTCGTATGCCTCTCCGGCGGTGGCCTTCTGGCCTTCATGGACAATCTGATTTCGCAGCCGATAGCAATCGGCATGCCAGCGCCCTGGGACTGAGGAAGCGTCGGCGAGCGTGAGATCTTCGTCGAGGAATTGGGGAAGAAGTTGGGTTAGCTGGTTCTTGAATGGTGCCGCCAGCACACCTCCCAACTTGTCGGGATCGCGCTCAAGGCACACCCAAAGCACTCGGAAGATCGTGTTCACGAGAACCTCGGTCGCGGTACACGCCGCGATCACCGATTGATCGTGGCGCCCAGCCCCCAGATGGTGCTCTGCTGCCTGATACAGCTCGACAAACTGAAAAAAGGGCGCTCGACCAGCGCCGGCCTCATGAACTGCCTCGATCGCGTAGATAAGCTCCTCCTCAGAGCGCTCCTCGGGCAGGTCGTCACGAATAGTTGCGTGCACATCAAGCGTCCCACTCGGCCCGGTCCAGCCTTCCGGAGCTGGGAAGAGATCCAGTTTCCACGGCGTCTCCCGCGGGAGATCGATTCGCGACAGCGACGAGATGTGCCACTCGTCGCGTAGTCCCGCGAGGATTACGACGTATCTGTTCAGGAAGAGCAGGGCCTCATCAAGGCGTCGCGACAACCATTCGAGTACGTCGTGTCGAAAGTACTCGTCATCGGCCTCTTCCTTGCCAAGCGGCGTTTCGCCTACGAGCTCATAAATCGTAATTTGGACAACACTCCTCAGTTCATCGGCTCCGCGGGCCGTGACTCCGCGAGGACCATCCGTTTGCTTCACGTTCTTCCAGTCCGGAAAGGCGCGTTCAGCCGCGAGAAGAGGAACCCAACCGTCGACTCGAGTCTGCTTCACCTCGACACGAAAGCGCGGCCGCAGATCGTCCTCCGGCACTGGCGCTGCCATCCCAACCATGTGGCCGATTGCGTCGGGATTCCAGCCAGGCCAGCTCCCCCCGTGATCACTCACCAAGAAGACAAGGCCATCAATCCGCAAGCAGTGAGGAAGTTCAAGCAGGAAGGTCAGGCCAGAGATTGGCTCTGCATCCGGATCGGGATCAATTCGATCAGGATCAAATTGGCGCGGCTTGAGTTCTTCCATCACTGCTTCTCTCGGACCTTATGTTGCCCCAGGCGTTGCCCCAGGGCCGATTTTGCACCCCTTTGTCTGCGGTCACAGATAAACAAAAACCCTGCTTTTGCAGGGCTTTCGTCCTATAGCGGGGGCGGGATTCGAACCCGCGACCTTCGGGTTATGAGCCCGACGAGCTACCTGGCTGCTCCACCCCGCGGCGGACTGGTGATGGTAGCAAGGTGGGGGTTGTGGCGGGGTCGGGTTTGCGGTTGTTGGGGGCTTGATTGCGCAGGGGTCTTGGGGAGGTGGCGGAGGTCTAGAGTGGCCGGGTGACTGACGGGGCCAAGCGGGTCGCGGTGATCGACATCGGGACCAATTCGACGCGGTTGCTGGTGGCCGACGTGGCCGGCGGCGCGGTGTCGCAGGTCGAGCGGCGGAGCACGGTGACCCGGCTGGGGCGGGGCGTGGACCTGTCCGGGCACCTCTCCGGCGAGGCGATCGAGGACGTCTGCACCGCGATCGGCACCTACGTCGGGATGATCGAGGAGCTCGGCGCCGAGACGGTCGATGCGATCGCGACGAGCGCCGTGAGGGACGCCGACAACGGCAGTGCCTTCGTTGCCGAGCTGCGCGAGCGGTTCGCGCTTTCGGCGCGCGTCCTCGATGGCGAGGAGGAGGCGCGCTCCACGTACCTGGGCGCGACCTCGGAGGCGCCGCCGTGCGAGCCGACGCTGGTCGTCGACATCGGCGGCGGCTCGACCGAGCTGGTCGTCGGCCAAGGCTCTGAGGTCTCCTTCCACGACTCCCTCCAAGCCGGTGTCGTCCGCCACAGCGAGCGCTGCATCTCCAGCGACCCGCCGACCGCCGGCGAGCTGGAAGCGCTCGCCGAGGACGTCCGCGGCCTGATCGAGGCCTCCGTCGGCGCCGGCGTCGCCGCCACCCGAGGCATCGCCGTCGCCGGCACCCCCACCTCCCTGGCCGCCGTCGAGCTCGGCCTCGAGCCCTACGACCCCAGCCGCGTCCACGGCCACGTCCTCGCCCTCCCCGCAATCCAGCGCATGCTCTCGCGGCTCGCCTCAGCTCCACTCGCCGAGCGGGTCGAGATCCCCGGCCTCCACCCCGACCGCGCTCCGACGATCGTCGCCGGCGTCGTCATCCTCGTCGAGGTGATGCGCGCCTTCGGGCTCGAGCAGATCGACGTCTCCGAGCACGACATCCTCTACGGCACTGCAATCAACGCGAGTCGTAAAAACTCTTCGATTTACTAGCTGGACAGTGCGTCTCATCTGGAGCGGACAAATGGGCCAGCCCCCATACCAAAAGCCCAATATCGGCGGAAAAACATACTCAGTTATCGGTAGCGACGGGACCGTCTGAGTAGAACCCACGAACACACCGGTCCATACTGAATCCACCGGGGCATGAGGTTGGGGTTCGCCTCACCTTGCACCCCGATATAGGGCTTAGGCGATTGCCGCATCATGGCGCCTCCCGCCGTCTGGGCCCACCAAATAAAGGTCCCTGAAGACGTACCCCTGCCCGTCCTGAGGGGCCGCTTGAATCGGCCGTCAGCGATGACGGCCGATTCTCGTTTTGAGGGCTGAAAGCCGGTGCTAAGCCAGGTTCGCCTTGCGCGGGTAGGCGACCTCGGGATCGGTGAGGACGTTGACCAGCGTCGGCCGGCCGGAGGCGAAGGCGCGCTCCAGCGCCGGCTTCAGCTCGCCCGGCTCGCGGACCAGGATCCCGTCGCAGCCGAGGGTTTCGACCAACTCGTCGTAGCGGGTCTCGGGCTGCAACTTGGCGGCCACCGAGTAGCCGTAGAGGAAATGCATCGGGTGGTGCTCAAGACCCCAGATGCCGTTGTTGCCCATCACCCCGACGACGCCGAGGCCGTGACGCGCCATCGTGTCGAACTCCATGCCGGCGAAGCCGAAGGCGCCGTCGCCCAGCAGCAGGCAGACCTGGCGGTCGGGATGGGCGACCTTGGCGCCGATCGCCTGGCCCGGGCCGGCGCCGAGGCAGCCGAACGGCCCTGGGTCCATCCAGCATCCCGGCTCGTAGGTCTCGATGAAGCGGCCGGCATAGGAGACGAAGTCGCCACCGTCGCCGATGACGATCGCGTCGCGGTCGAGGACTTCGTTCAGCTCGCGATAGATCCGGACCGGGTGCAGCGGCGAGCGCGCCTCGTCGAGCTCGGCCTGCTCGGCCGCCCGCCTCTCCTCCTCGACGTTGCGCAGCTGCTCGAGCCAGGGGCGCGTCGTCGGCCCCTCCACCCCGGCCGCCTCGCGAAGCGCCGCCAGCGTCGCCCGCACGTCGCCGACCAGGTCGACCTCCGGCAAGCGGTTGCGCGTCAGCGCGTTCGGGGCCACATCGAGGCGGACGATCTTCGTCTCCTCGCCGAAGCTGCCGCCGAAGCCGAGCCGGAAGTCCATCGGCACGCCGACGACGAGGGCGACGTCGGCGCCCTGCAGCGCCGTCGAGCGGGCGCGACTGAAGGCGAGCTCGTGATCGGCGGGAAGGCAGCCGCGGCCGAGCCCGTTGAGGAAGACGGGGATGCCGATCGCCTCCGCCAGCCTGCGCAGCTCCTCCTCGCCCCGGCCCCAGTAGAGCCCGGTGCCGGCCATGATCGCCGGCCGTTGCGCCGCCGCCAGCAGCGCCGCCGCCTCCTCGACCCCCGCGGCCGGCTGCGCAGCACCCGCCTCGGGAACCGCCGGCAGCTCCAGCTCGGCCTCGGTGAAGACGACGTCGAGCGGATAGTCGACGAAGGTCGGGCCGCTCGGCGGCGCGGCCGCACGGTCGAGCGCCGCCGCGGTCACCGGCGCGATCTGCGCGGGGTCCTTCACCGTCTCCGCCGACTTGACCAGCGGCGAGACAAACGGCAGGTGGTCGATCTCCTGCAGCGAGCCCGAGCCCCAGCGCATCTCCGGCGCCCGGCCGCCGAGCACGCAGACTGGCGAGTTGTTGGCCTGCGCCCCGGCGATTGCGCTGACGCCGTTGGTCACCCCCGGCCCCGCGGTCAGCGCCGCGACCCCGACCCGCCGGGTCGCCTTGGCGATCCCCTCGGCGGCGAAGGCCGCGGTCTGCTCGTGGCGGACGTCGACGAGCCCGATCCCCTCGGCTTTGCAGCCGTCGTAGATCGAGAACAGGTGCCCCCCGGAGAGCGTGAAGAGGTGGTCGACCCCGCGCGACTTCAGCGCCTGCGCCACGAGTTTGCCGCCGTGCTCAGCCATGCCGGGAGCCTATTGCCTGTCCCCGCATACCGGGGACGACTGCGTTCACACGGATGCCACACCGGCGGGCTACCATCGCCGGGCCCGGATGGCGAAACCGGTAAACGCGGCGGCCTTAAAAGTCGCTGCCCCTCTCGGGGCTTGCGGGTTCGAGTCCCGCTCCGGGCACTGCTGCAGGTCCCATCACGTCGCATTTTCCTGCTCGTTGTTATAGGAATAAGGATGTTCTCTATTGAGAACTAGTTGAGCGGGAAAGGGAGATTGGGAATGCCGAACTACATGGCCGATCCGGACATCAGGACCGTGCAGCAAGACGGCCGCTTCGCGATACCGGATGGCCTCGACGCGGCCGAGGCCGACCGCCTTCGCCGGTTCCTGGAAAGCGACCAGGCGCTGGAGCGGTTCTACCGCGAGAACCCGCCCAGCGTGCGCCCACCGGAAGCCGATCTCAGGCTCGCGGCAGAGTGCGCCATGGCCGTCTACGACCAGCGATCCCCCGGTCTCCCGGCCGGATGGCAGAAATTCGCCGTCCTGCAGGCCGGTATCGCCGGCGGCCCCGACAACCTCGACTCGTCGGAGATCCAGGACTGGGCCTACACCCGCATCAAGGAGGACAACCCCCACTGGCTCGGAGACTTCGACGAGGACATCGACCGTGAAATGCCGATGCGGTGGCTTGCCCAGCTCATCGGCATCGGTGTTCTGAGGCGACGGCAGCTGATGCAGGAGCCCGCGCCACCGCCGAAGCGGGGGCTTTTCGGCTCATTCGGGAACTAGGACCGTTCGACGATGCCGTTCATCCTCTACGCAGCGCGCGCAGTGCCCACGCTGAAACGCGGCTACTCGCTGGTCAGGAGATGGAACGAGCTCCCGCCCGGGGAGCGGGACGCCGTGCAGCAGCAGGGCCGCCGGGCGATCGCGGCGATCATGGCCGTGAAGGCGGCGGCCACCGCCTCGCGCAGCGTCAGCGATCCCCCGGCAGACTGGGAAGCAGCCCTTGACGCGGCTCGCCACCCCGGCTCCGCCGAGCGGATGGCAAAGGAGATCGTCGAGCGCCTGCAAGAGGTCTCCGAGTCAACGGCGGGCGAGATCGCCAGGGCGGTCGGCGCCGCGGGCAAGGACGACACGACCTTCGACCAAGCGATGAGGATCGCCCAGAGCGACGGCTACATCCGCCGCGTCGGGGTCAACTTCCGCGGAATCAGGTGGGACACCACCGAGTGGGCGGACAAGCAACTGCTCGACTCCCCCCACATCAGGCAGATCGAGAAAAGCATCGTTGCCTTCATCGCCAGCTTCGGCCTCGTCAGCCTCGATCACATCTCCGGCCGGCTCGGGCTCGAGGAGGATGCCCCGGAGCTGCGCGGAGCGCTCGAGCGGGCGGTCTCGGATGGCAGCGTCGAGTGGTATGGCAACGGCATCTACGGATTGCCGCGGGAGCGGCTGGCTGATTTCGAACCGGAGATCGACCTCTGGGCCGAGACCAGGCCACCGCACGAAGACCAGGACTTCAGCGGCGCGATCGACGAGCTCGAGGGGGCCGTCAGAGACCTCGCCGCGGCGATGAAGGCGACCGGGGGCTCGACCGCGAACGGCACCATCGAGGAGGAGGCGGGCGACCCCGGTCCCTACGAGGCCCTGCGCCGGCTGCAGGAACTCCACGACGCCGGCGCCCTGACGGATGAGGAGTACGCGGCGAAGAAGGCGGAGCTTTTGCAGAGGATCTAGGCGTTTCCCCTGCTGCTGCAGGTTTCCGGGGGCCTAAAACGGCAATAAATGTTCTAGGGCCGCAACTGGACCGCTGTTACGGTGTCCTATAGATCAGACCCGGTCCTCAGGGGAGAGATCTTTGGAGGCTTCAGCTCTAACGCATGCCAGTCGCCGCGGGCTCCTCGCCCGCCGTTCGCCGCTGCTCAAGCTGCAGGGCGACGAGAAGCTGATCGCGATGGCGCGGTCGGGCAACCCGGGCGCCTTCGAGGCGATCGTCGACCGCTACCAGCCGCGCCTGCTCGGCTTCTGCCGCCAGATGCTGGGCTCGACCGAGGACGCCGAAGACGTCCTGCAGGAGGTCTTCGTCAACGCTTACAAAGCGATGCTGGCCGATGAGCGCGAGATCAACCTGCGGCCCTGGCTCTACCGGATCGCCCGCAACCGCTGCCTCAACTACCTGCGCAAACCGAAGGCCGACGCGCAGGAATCGATGGACATGGTTCCCGAGGTCGACGCCGCCTCGACCGCCGAGAAGGTCCACAACCGCGAGGAGTTCCGCCAGATCCTCAGCGACGTCAACAAGCTTCCCGAGACCCAGCGCGCCGCCCTGCTGCTGCGCGAGATGGACGCGCTCTCCTACGAGGAAATCGCTGCCGCGATGGAGACCACGGTGCCGTCGGTCAAGTCGCTGCTGGTGCGGGCGCGGATCTCCCTCGCCGAGGCGAGCCAGGCGCGGCTGCTGACCTGCGGCGAGGTCCGGGTCGAGCTCTCCGAAGCGGCCGAGGGGCTGCGCAAGGTCTCCGCGCCGGTGCGACGCCACGTCCGCGAGTGCGACGAGTGCGCCGGCTTCCGCTCCCAGATCCGCTCCAACGAGAAGGCGCTGGCGGCGCTCTTCCCGGTCGGGCCGCTGATCGCCTTCAAGGGCTTCATCGCCTCCAAGCTCGGCTTCGGGACCGGCAGCGCCGGCGCGGGCGCGGCTGGAGCCGGTGCCGGCGCGGCAGGGGCAGGTGCGGGAGCGGCCGGCGGGATCGGCGCCGCGCTGAGCGGAGGCTCGGCCGCGAGCGGGCTCGGTGCCCTCGGCGGCGCGATCGGCACCAAGGCGGCGGCCGGAGTCGTCACCGCGGCGCTGCTCACCGCCGGCGCCGTCGAGGTCAAGCAGACGGCCAACACGTCCCCGGCGACGCCCGCCCCGCAGACCGCGAGCGTGCTGCGGGCCCCGGTGGAATCGGCGCCGGCGATCAGCCCCGCCACCCCGGTCCCCGTCGCCGCTCCCGTCAAGGACGCGGAAGCGGTCGAAAACACGCCGCTGCCCGCCCCGACCGAAGCTCAGCCCGCGGCGCCCGCCCAAGAACCCGCTCCCGGTCCCCCGCCCGCGACCACCGAGGACGAAGAAGCCGCCGGCCAGTCGACCGCCGAAGACGAAGTGACGATCGGCGAAGCGGAATCGGGGGCGATCGGCACCGCCAAACCTTCCGAAGAAGCTCCCGGCGCCCGCAGCGGCGGGACCGTCGTGGTCGTGACCACCACGCCGCCGCCGCCCCCGAGCGAACCCGCGCCGGCGCCGGCGCCGGAAAGCAGCCCGCCGCCCCCGCCCCCGCCGCCGGCCGCAGAACCTGCCCCGGCCGAAGAACCCGCGCCGGCGCCGGTAGAACTGCCACCGGCCACCGAAGCTCCGTAGCGCCCGCTGCCCGAACCCGAAGCGCGCCTGCGCGACACGGTCGTCCCTAGCGGGCTCGGGCCGGTGCGGCAGGAGGGTGCGTCAGGCCGTGTGCGCTTCGCCCGGCTTCAGGACCACGACCTGACTCGAGGTCTGCGACTCGACGTCGCTCTTGAAGGCCTCGACGTCGATCTCGATCGCCGGGAAGGTGTTGTAGTGGATCGGGATCACGGTGCCGGCGCCGACGAACTCGCAGGCGACGATGCCGTCGTGGCGGTCCATCGTGTAGTGGCCGCCGATCGGGAGCAGGGCGACGTCGACCGGGTTCCGTTCCGCGATCAGCTTCATGTCGCTGAACAGGCAGGTGTCGCCGGCGTGGTAGACGGTCACCCCGCCGATGTTGATCAGGAGGCCGGTGGCGGTCCCGATCGCGGTCCCGTGCTCGGCGCTGAACAGGGCTTCTTCGTGGCCCGGCAGGGTGCTGGTGTGCCAGGCGGGGACGAGCTTGATCCATCCCCAGTCGAACTCCACGGTGCCGCCGAGGTTGGGGTCGCTGAGCTCCTCAATCCCCCGGCTTTTCAGCCATTCGGCCAGCTCGACGATGGCCACGCAGTGGGCGCCGGTGCGCTTGGCGACCGGGACCGCGTCGGCCATGTGGTCGGCGTGGCCGTGGGTGATCGCGATGTGGGTCGGCTCGACTTCCTCGCCGCTGTGCACGGCGGCGGGGTTGTTCGGCTTCAGGAACGGGTCGACCAGCACGGTCGTCTCCCCCTCGCTCAGCTCAAAGCAGGAATGCCCGTGGTACTTGATCTCCATCTCAGCTCTCTCCTCCCGGTGGGGGTTCGCTCCTGTTGATGCTCTCGGACGAGATCAGCTCTTCCTTCAGTGCCCAGCCGACGGCGACCCCAACCATCATCCCCATCCTCGCCTCCTCGGCGAGCAGGGCGCGGACAGCCGTGAGACGCTCCTCGGGGTCGGGGAGGGTCGCGGCCTTCAGCGTCTCCGCCTCGTGCGGCTCGCCGAACCAGCCGCCCTCGGCCAGCGCCACGGCGAGGACCTTTTGCAACTGCGGCGCCGCCCGCGCGACGACCCGCTCGGCCTCGGAGAACCGCTCCGGATCGAGCAGCCGCTCGATGGCCGCCTCCAGCTCCTCTTGGTCAGGCACCCCGAGAGCCTAACCTGGCGGCGTCCGGCCAAGCAGGTCAAGGACGCAGGGCGCCGCCTTTGCTGTTTGCAAAGGCAAGCCCGAGGACGCAGAGATGCGCAGTGCCAGACGCGCCAGGCTACTCACCGTGGTGCAGCGCCGAGGCGGCGACGCCGGCTAGGCCGCCGACCACGCCTCCGACCAGGCCGGCGACGAGGTCCGCGGAGGGGACGAAGAGCGGCAGGGCGATCAGGACGACGGCGGCGACCGCGACGCCGATTGCGTCGTAGTCCTCGCCGATCCTGCCGTGGGTTTCGGCACGGCGGATCGCGAACCAGGCGGCGACGGCGCCGAGAGCCATCCCGTTGCCGCCGGCGATCACGGTGAATTCGTCATGGGCGTTGGCGAGAACGCTCGCGGCCAGCATCCCCAGCGCCCCGCAGGCGACCAGCAGGACCGCGGTCGGCCCGGTGCCGAGGCGCCGCTCCACCCCGGTCCCGAAGATCGCCAGCCCGATGGCGACGACGAAGAGGTAACCGACGTCGGTGTAGGCGAAGGGGGCGGTGAGCACCCGCCAGAGCTGGTCTTCCAGTGGGACGACGAAGCCGCCGAAGCTTTCGACCGGGTTCCCGCTCGCCTTCTGGACCAGGAGCAGAATCGCCGAGACGAGGATGATCGCGATCGTCGCGTAGGGTCGTTCGACCGAGACGTCGAAGCTCGGCCGACCCAGACGCGGCATCCGCCGGCGCCTGCGCCTGCGGCGCGGCTGCTGGGCCTCCAGCCCGTCCCCCCGCCGCTCCAGCTTCGGCGCCCGCTTGCGCAGCCGCGCACCGCAGTACGGGCACTCGGTGACGTAAGGACTGACCTCCGAGCCGCAGTTCTTGCAGATGACGCTGAGCTCAGTCTCGCTCATGGACCGAGGATACCCGCCGCTCCCAGGCGGGACTGCGACTGCCTTTGGGCCGTTCGGTGGTGGCATACTCCCGGGACACCCATCTTCGAGGAGGAATTCACATGGAGTTGAAGAGTCTGACCGAGCAGAAATCGCTGCTGGAGGTCTTGCCGCCGGGTAAACGGGCCCGCCTGCACCGCCTTCTCTTCGAGTTCGGCCCGGGCAACGGGACCCTGATGCTGCTGCCGATCGACCAGGGCATCGAGCACGGCCCGCGCGACTTCTTCCCCAACCCCGCCTCCAAGGACCCCGACTACCAGTTCCGGCTCGCCGCCGAGGCCGGCTACTCGGCCCTCGCCTGCCAGATCGGGATGGCGGAGAAGTACTACCCCGACTACGCCGGCCGGGTGCCGCTGATCCTCAAGGTCAACGGCAAGACCGACCTCCCCTCCTCCGCCAAGGCCTTCTCCAGCTGCAACGCCGGCGTCGAGGACGGCGTCCGCCTCGGCGCCGACGCGATCGGCTACACGCTGTACGTGGGCTCCCCCCGCCAGGACGAGGACCTCGCCCAGCTGCGCCGCGTCCGCGAGGAATGCGACCGCTACGGGATGCCACTCGTCGTCTGGAGCTACCCGCGCGGCGAAGCGGTCGAGGCCAAGGGCGGCCAGAACAGCTTCTACGCGATCGACTACGCGGCGCGGATGGCGATGGAGATGGGCGCCGACGTGGTCAAGCTCAACATGCCGAAGATCGACGCGGACAAGGACAAGGACGCCCCGGCCCCTTACAACGAGATGGAAGTCGACCAGACCGAGGCGATCCGCCAGTGCGTCGAATCGGCCGGCCGCGCCCTCGTCGTCCTTTCCGGCGGCTCGAAGACCGATGACGAGACCGTGCTGCAGAACACCCGCGACGTAATGAGCGCCGGCGGCTCCGGCGTCATCTTCGGCCGCAACGTCTGGCAGCGCGAGTGGAGCGAAGCGGTCGCGATCGTCGAGCAGATCAAGGAGACGCTTCTCAGCAACGTGCGGCGCACGCCGTAGGCGCACGCCCGCCGAACTGCATCAAATTCTGGTTGTTATAGGGCCAATTTCTGATGCAGTTCGGTTGAGGGGGGAGAACTTCCGCCTGCCTTGGCTTAGACGAAGGTGGACTTTCTTCGGGGAGGCGGGCGTGAACGCGGGAGCGCGGTGCTGCTGGTGGCGGTCGCCGTGGTGCTGGCGCGACCGTGGGAAGGGCTGCGCCTCGGCGGCGAGCCGCCGCGCAGCGCTGAGGCGTACGTGCTGCGGGCGGTCGACGGCGACACGATCGAAGTCCTGCTCGACGGGCAGCGCGAGGACGTCCGCTATATCGGCATCGACACCCCGGAGACGGTGAAGCCGGACACGCCGGTGCAGTGCTTCGGGCCGCGGGCCCACCGCTTCAACGCGCGGCTGGTCACGCACCACCAGGTGCGCCTCGTCTTCGGCGTCGAGCGCCGCGACGTCTACGGCCGCCTGCTCGCCTACGTCTATCTCGGCGACCGCTTCGTCAACGCCGAGCTGGCGCGCCGCGGCCTCGCCCGCACCCTGACGATCCCGCCGAACGACCGCTTCGCCAGGCGCTTCAAACGGCTTCAGATAGCGGCTGCGCGGGCCGGCCGGGGGCTCTGGGGAGCCTGCTGAAGTGTGAGCGAATCGTAAGCCGTGCAAGATCTTTTGCTACGGTCCCCGCAGTTCCAAACGCCTTCCCCAAGAGCGCCCGGGACTTCTTCCTTATGAGAATGCGACAGAGCATCTCCCAGTTCGAGACGGCCTTCGAGCAGGAGACCTACCTCGAGCGCCGCAGGCGCGAGCAGCTGCGCCGTCGCGCGGCCAATCGCTCGCGGGCTAGGAAAATCACCCGCGTCGAGCAGGCGGGGAAGGTCCGCTTCAGCGTCCTCGCCGTCTGCCTGACGGCGACGGTGATCGTCGTCGTGCTGGCGATGTTCGAGGCGCTCTCGTTCCTGATGTCATAACCCGAACCACCCGCCCCACCCCCTCTCCGCAGCCGAATGCCCTCCTTCAATAGACTCGCGCGCCGATGGCTCGTCGCTCGCTGAAGCCGCAGCTGAACCAGATCCGCGCCTGGGTGCAACAGGGGCGGACCGATGCCTGGATCGCCCACCAGCTGGAGATCAGCGCCCAGGAGCTGCGCGACTTCCGCAAGCAGTACGACCTCAACGCGAGTGAGGAGGGCGCCGGCAGCGAAATCGACCTCCGCGACGAGATCGAAGCGGAGATCGAGGCCGCAACCGAAGCTGAAGAGGCCGAAAAGGCGGAGGAGCCCGAGGACGAAGGTGACGAGGACGAGGAGCGCGAGGAGCGCCCCGAGGGCGGCGAAGGCTCAGGAGCCGGTCGCCGCCGGCGTCGCCGCCGCGGCCGTCGTGGCGGACGCGGGCGCCGCAAAGAGCTCGAGGCGACCTTCGACCACGGCGACGAGGACGGCTACGGCCTCTGGCTCGACGCCTCGGTCAAGGACAACCCCGTCTACAAAGAGAACTGGGCCGGCAAGCGCGAAGTCACCGTCCGCATCGAGGCCGACCAGATCGTCATCCGCCGCGCCGGTGAGCCCGCCGGTAGCGACGGACCTGACGAAGAGTCAGACGATTAACCGTCAGTTCTGACCAAGCAGGGCAAGGACGCAGCGAGCGCGGTGTGCTTTGCACATAAGCGAGCGAGAACGCCGCTATGCGCCGGTCAGACGGGCTGCTCAGACCTCCAGCTTCCTGCCGCCGGCGAAATCCGTCGCGCCGCGCAGATATAGCCAGAAGGCGGCGTCGCCGAGCGACTGCGCCTCCTCCTCCATCGCCGGAGCGACGTCGATCGCCACCTGCTGGCACCAGTCGGTCCCCTCGCCGTAGAGATCGGCTAGTTCGGCGGCGCTGAAGGTCGGGCCGATCCGGCGCCGCAATTCGTCGCGGATCGCGCCTACTACCCGGTCGGCCAACCGCCGCTCGCGCGGCTCGGAGATCTCGTCGAGCCTGCGTTTTCCCGACTCCCACTGGAAGAGGGCGTTGTCGAGCGGATACGCCATTGGCCGAGGTTACCCTCCCGCCCTCGGTGGCAATCAGACGCTGACGTGCCTGGCGATCAGGCGGCCGGCGTGTTCGGAACTTCTCTCAGCGGGGCGTTGCGGGCAGCGCAGGCGGCGGGGGCGAGGTGCCTCCGAACCTGCCAGACGGTCACCTGACCTTCCCGTAGGATCGGCTTCACGGCGCTCTCCCCGCGCAGCCAGCGCGCCTCCGGGGATGGGACCGGGCTGCCCGGGTGGAGGAAGTTGAGGAAGGGCGCAGTGACCAGGTAGTCGAGGTCGGCGGCGTTGACGGCGGCGCGGAAGGCGGCGCAGGTGGGGATCGCGTTGAAGGCGCCGTGAGGGCCATCTTCGCCGAGGTAGAGGACGCGGTTGGTGAGGTCGGTGCCGTAGAAGCCGTAACCGGCGAAGCCGGCGGTGGTGCCGGCGAGGCCGATGCGGGCGCCCTCGACGCCGCGGGCCCAGCGGTAGGCCTTGTTCAGGTCCATGCCGGGAATCTGCTCTTCCTTCGAGCCGGTGTTGGCGAAGCGGCCGTCGAGGTAGTGGCGCTGCAGCGGGTAGCCGATCGCCACCAGGGCCACAATCAGGACTGCCACCGCCCCCGCGATCAGGGCCGCCCCGGCACCGCGGGCGCGGGCGTAGAGCAGCAGCGCCGGCACTCCCACCGCGACAACCACGAACGCCAGCGCGAAGACGCGCGCCTGGTCGTGGAGGAAGTCGTCGGGACGATTAGTCACCAGAAAGGCGAGCACGAGCGCCCCCATCAACCCATACGAGCGAACTGCATCAGATTTCCCCCCTGCCGGGTTGGAAAGTTGATGCAGTTCGGGGGAGTCGAACCAGCGATCGAGCGGCACGAGGACGATCCCGGCAAGGAGCGCCGGGATCACGTAGCGGATGTTGATCCCGAAGCCGACCGGTTCCCCCTCCGCCCCGGCGGCGCTGAGCGGCGTGAAGAGGTAGGCCACGAGGCCGAAGAGCGCGACCGCCCCGATCCAGCGCACGATCCGGTCGCGCCCGTGGAAGAGCGCCAGCAGCGCCGCCGCCGCGGCACCGAAGACGACCAGCGGCCAGAGCGGCCCGAACGCCTCGTGCAGCGCCGGAGCGAAGTAGTGGCGCCAGACGCCGGTGTCGGTCGCGTAGTGGGCGATGGCGAATTCCGGCCTGCCTTCCTGCAGCCGCTCCGGGTGGGGCAGCGAGATCGGCCCCAGCGACTTCACCTCGGGAAGCGGGTTGCCCGCCACCACCAGGTTCCGCAGATACCAGAACGCCCCACCCGCCAGCGCCGGCAGGAACCATGACCCGAATCCGGCTAAGCGCCTCCCCCGGGGCGTCAGCACCACCACAGCGACCGTCAGCGCCGCCGCCATCGCCAGCCCGGTAACCCGCGTCCCGGCCGCCAGCCCGGCCGCCAGCCCGGCCGCCGCGACAGCCCACCGCTCCATCCCGCCACGAGAACGCGTTTCTTTCCGCATAGCGGACACAACCACGTTCTCACCCTTCGCCCACGCCTCGACCAGGACCGCGATCGAGGCCAGGAGCAGCGCGGCGGCGGCGAGGTCGTTCTTGGCCGAGCCGGGGTCGCGGACTACCAGGGTGAGAACGTGGTTGTG
>Ga0207702_10000861_pt1 | contig 31674 bp, 30 predicted proteins | sample KBSCornC62_FD_184302 | JGI IMG/M metagenome (GOLD analysis project Ga0207702, IMG submission 184302) | Corn rhizosphere microbial communities from Kellogg Biological Station, Michigan, USA - KBS Corn C6-2 (SPAdes) (version 2) | ecosystem: Host-associated > Plants > Roots > Rhizosphere > Soil ... | reverse complement strand
GGTTAAATTTGTATAAATATTCAGAGAGCCAATATCAGGCACAACATTTGAACAGTGGAGGACAGGATGAAGCATCTTACCAAAAAAACAAAATTTCTGCAGCGCCATATTTGGGATTGGGTTTTTGTAAAAGGCCCGGAACTGTTTATCGCTATTTACGGTAAATAATTAATTACTATTTTCGCTTCGCAATGAAGCTGGAAAGAATTTACGACCGCGCGATCAATTGGTTAAACGTTAACGGTCCCGACGCAATTTTTGGATTAATACTTTTCTTTATAGGCCTTTGGGTCATAAAGTTTCTTCGCAACCGGCTTCGGTCGCGCCTGATGCGCAGGCACACACATTCATCTTTACAGCCTTTCGTTTTAAGTTTAACCATCACCGCTTTGTATGTCGTGCTCACGTTGACCGTGCTGGAAATTGTGGGTGTGCACGTTACGATATTTACCACCATTATTGGTGCGTTTAGCGTGGCGGCAGGTCTCGCCTTATCGGGCACATTTCAAAACTTTGCCGGCGGCGTACTTATCCTGCTCTTAAAGCCGTTTGATATCGACAATTATATCATCGCACAGGGCCAGGAGGGCAAAGTTGTCTCCATCCAAATATTTTATACGGTGTTGCTTACGATAGATAACAAAACCATCATCATCCCAAACGGAAAGTTGTTTAACGAAGTGATTGTGAACACCAGCCGCGAAGATAAACGGCGGCTGGATTTTGAAGTTAAACTTGGCTACGCAGCGGATATCGACAAAGCAAAGAAAATTATTCTTCACGCGGTTACCATCAACCCCGATGTAATGACCGATCCTGCACCCAGGGTTGGCCTGATCGGCCTCGACAATGACAGCATGCGCTTTACCATAAACGTTTGGCTGGAACCGTCAAACTATCTGAATGTTAAAATTGCCCTGATGGAAAAGGTAGTTAAAGATCTCGGCGCCGCCGGGATTGCATTTCCGAAGCCGGGGGTATAAAAACGTAGCATGCCGCTGCTTCACAGGACTTCGCCCTGTGTTAGTGTATAAACGCCCTTTCAGGGCTGAAAAATGGCACTTAAATCCTTTGCTTAGCCTTGATCTCCAGGTAGCGGTTTATGGTATTAACCGTAAGATTTTGTGGGGCGGTTAGTATCGATTGAATATTATTTTTCGCCAGTTCTTTAACGATCAATTTTTTGTCGTAGGCAAATTTTTCAGCGATGGTTTTGATATAGATGCCCTCCACGTCGGTAGCCGGCGTTTCACTTAATTTTCTCAATTCTGTATTTTCGAAAAACACCACCAGTAAAAGGTGGAATTTTGCTATGCGCTTTAAAAAGGGCAGCTGCCTTTCGAGTGCCGACATACTTTCAAAATTGGTGAAAAACACTACCAGGCTGCGCTGTTTCATCACACTGCGGACGGTACTGTACAGCAGCTCCATATTGGTTTCCAGGTAGCGTGTTCTTTCCTTATAAAGTACCTCCAGTATTTTGTTGATCTGCGTGGGCCGGCGGTCGGCGGGAACAATCGCGCCTATCTTTTCGGCCGTAGTGATCAGCCCGGCTTTGTCTTCTTTCAACAAAGCGATGTTTGACAGCACGAGGCTGGCGTTTATGGCATAATCCAGCAAACTTAAACCCTCGAAGGGCATCTTCATTGCTCTTGACTTATCTATCACGCAATATACATGCTGCGCCTTTTCGTCGGTGTACGAGTTTACCATCAGGCTGCCGCGCCGGGCAGTAGCTTTCCAGTTGATGGTGCGGTAATCATCGCCCTGCACGTAGTTTTTTACCTGCTCAAACTCCAGGCTGTGGCCCAGCCGCCTGATCTTTTTGATTCCCAGTTCGGACAGGTGATCAGATATAGCCATCAGCTCATATTTGCGCATCTGCAGGAATGATGGATATACCGGTAAAGTTTCCGCCTGTTCAAAATTAAAACGCCGGCTAACCAGGCCCAACGGCGAACGCACAAATACCCGGATTGCGCCAAACTTATATTCGCCGCGCTTGGTGGGGCGTAAAACATAATTGATCAGTTTTCGCTGTCGGGGCGTTAGTTCAGTTTCAAACCATACATCACGCTTCTGGAACTGGAAGGGAATCTCGTCGATAATACCCACCCTGATGTTGAAGTTGTACCAATTCTCAATAAAAATCCCAAGTTCGTTATCGTCGCTGTTACTAAGCCGCTCGGGCGCATGGCGCTTTGCGAACACTCCTTTCGCGTTGCCGTAAAGCATCAGCAGGTCGCAAAAAAACAGCAGCACCAATACAAAAAATAATACTTCAGGAATAATGCCGACCCAGGAAAAAAAGAAGCCCAGCACAAAAAGCACCGCGCAGCCTCCCAGCCCGGTAAAAAGGCGATTGGACAGGAACAGGTTTTTATAATAGAGGCTGAAGAATTTTTTCAAAGTACTGTTTTATCTGGGGATATCGATTTTTTGAATGATCTGGCCGATCACGTCATCCGGCGTAACGCCCTCCATTTCCTTATCCGGAGTTAGCATAATACGATGCCTTAACACAGGGGTAGCTACGTAAATCACATCGTCAGGTGTTATAAAATCGCGCCCGCGGATGGCTGCGATCGCTTTTGCAGCTGCGACTATTGCTAACGAGGCCCGCGGCGAACCGCCCAGGTAAAGGGATTTATTGTTCCGGGTTTCGTGAATGATCCTGGCAATGTAAACCAGTATCTTTTCCTCGACATGAAGGCCGGTTACCGTTTGCCTTATGGAAATGATCTCCTTTGATGACATCACCGGCGTTACGTCCTTCAACTGGTCGGCTGATTTTTGCTGGTGCTGCTGCGTCAGGATGGCAATCTCCTCGTCGAGCGATGGGTATTTGATCTCGATCTTAAAAATAAACCGGTCAAGCTGTGCTTCCGGTAATCGGTAAGTGCCCTCGTGCTCGACGGGGTTCTGCGTGGCCAGCACCGTAAAGGGTGGCGGCATCACGTACGTTTGACCATCGATAGTGATCTGGCGCTCCTCCATTACTTCGAACAAAGCCGACTGCGTTTTAGCCGGCGCCCGGTTGATCTCATCGATCAGGATGATGTTCCCAAAAATAGGCCCATGTTTAAATTCGAACTCCGTAGTTTTTGGGTTGAATACCGAGGTGCCCAGGATGTCAGACGGCATCAGGTCTGGCGTAAACTGGATGCGCGAGTATTGCGCATCGATCGACTTTGCGATCAGCTTTGCAGTCAGGGTTTTGGCAACCCCCGGCACACCTTCTATCAAAATGTGCCCGTCAGCCAGTATCCCGGCCAACAGCAAATCAATGCTTTCCTGCTGACCGACAATTATCTTGCCCAGTGTTGTCTTTATCCGCTCAACCGCGTTGCCCAACTCGCTGAGGTCTGTTCTTTGTTCAAATATTCCGTCTTCTTCCATTTTATGCAATTTGTGTATAAAGTTTCTCTATCAAGTTATTTAGTTTAATCAGGTCGTGGTCCGAGATATTAGTATGCGTATCTATATAAGTGATGAAGTTTACTATTTCCCGCGCAAATTCGGGGGCGATATTCAACTTTTGCGAAAGGTGCTCAATAAATTCGCCGTCTAATTTATTCGTTTTTAAGTTGTATTCATCGCGCAGGTGTTCCAGCAGGTAGGTTACTTTTTTTCGCGCAATATCGGTATTGTTGCGCTGCTCAAAGTAAACTTGTCCAACAACATTTACAAAATCAACCGTTGCATTTTTTAACGGTTCTATAACCGGTATAATACGCTGGCGCCGCTTTACTTCATACAGCACAAAAATCAGCAGCGCAGCCAGGCTTATGTAATACGCCCATTCCAGGTATGGACTGGTAAAAAGTACCCGTAGCGGCGATTCGTCAACAGGCACATCGCCGTTTTGATACTCGTCCCAGTAAATATTACTGGTGGCGGGCAGGTAGGATAAAGCTTTTTCAACGTAACCCTGCCCGCCTGAAAGTATGCTGTAATTGGTAAATACGGCAGGATTTGTACAAAGGTACAAGCTGCCGGCCCCGAACTTAAAGCGCAGGTAGGTGCTGTGTCCGTTAGTATTAACGCCAAGCACGGTTGCCTTCGCGGTGTCAAAGCCTGTAAAATACTGGTTGGTGATGTCGCGTTTAAATTTATAGGCGGTGGGCTGTTTCAAATATTTACTGGCAAAGTTTAAACCGGCACTTCCTTTTTTAAATTCAAAGCCGGTTTCAATTTGAAGCGTATCTGCCAAAAAGCCGGTAAAGGCGAAACCCGAAATAAATACCGAATTGCCTTTTTTGAGGTATTTTACCAATTCGTTAAAATCATCTTTGTTTACCCTTACCAATTTGGCAAACACCAGGTAGGTGCCGGGTTTATTGGCAATCTTGCTAAAAACATCATATAACGGCGAATCCGTTTTGGTGACGTGCGATTCCGGGAACAGGTCGCCCAACTGGTGATAGAGCACATAAGTGCCAAACGGGATCTTATCGCCATAAAATAAAGTGGGGCTCCAGTTTGTAGCATCGGGCTTATTAAATTCGGCGACAAGGTACCCCCCCAATAATATGCAGGCAATTATAAAGTATATCTTGAGGTCTTTCATACTATCTTACCCTTAAATTCCTGGAATTGAAGATTTATCCTGTTGAAAGTTTGCCCGTCAATCGAAAATTCACCATACCAGATAAACTCAAAGCGCCTGGTGAGGGAATTGAATATTGCCTTCTGTTCAGCGTTGGCCAACTCATTCACATAGCTGCTATTGGTTTTTTCGGGTTGCCATTTTATTAATGATGCATCGCTAAGCTGTTTAAGGCATTTTAAATAAAGCAGCCTTACCGCAAGCCTGTAATTGTGATTATTGATCGCTTCCTCTATTGAGTTGTCGAAATTAATATCGTGGATATTTTCCAGCGACTCTGTATAAGGGACATCAATAGCTCTCGACCTTCGTCTGAAAAGGAATGACAGGTCAACGCCAGCCATTTTAAAGATCAGGAAAACAATAAGGCCAATGGCACCTGCGATGATGGCATACTCCAGGATTTTAAAAATTACATAAATAAGCGTTATTGAAGGCTTCCCCCTAATCTTTGGCCGGCGAAGAGCATTGCGCAACCAGTTCCAAACCCAGCGCCAGAAGCGCGTCCATATGGACGGCGATCCATCAGTTTCCTGGTATCGGAATTCAGGTTGGGCCTTATATTTGTCTAAAGCAGCATTATTAAAATGCCGTATACTGATATTTGAAGTGTCGGACACTAAAACCGCAGGCTTGGTGACAACCTTTTTTACAGCTTTATTGGCTGCCTTTACAGGCTTTGTAGCCGCAATGAGCTGCGGGCCGGCAGCCAATAAAAACAAAATAAGATAAAAGCAACGCCGCATTTTATAGTTCTTCTTCTTCGTCACGGGCTTCATCCTCATTTTCAACAGGCGTCACAGTACCAAGCTTCCCTATCCGTCCAAGCAATCCCTCACCTTCCAATTGTTCGGTCAGGTTAAAATAGCATAGGCTTATTGTTACGATGGGCACGATGTACAAAATGTGACTCAATGCTTGTAGTATGCCCGTAATAACCGGTATTACTATTGAAAATGAGGTGCCTTTTCCCATATGCGAGATCAGGTTTATGGCGTTTATAATGCCGATAGGTACCAGTATTACAAACGATGCCACCCAAATTATCAGGCCCATGATGAAAAGTGCACCAAAGGTAGTCCACCAGTTCCTTCTGATAATTGTAAAAGCGCGGCTAAAGGCATAGCCAAAGCTGCCGTTTTCAAAAACTATGATAGGGAAAATGAGCGAAAAAATAGGGTAAATGTAAACAACGGGTACTATCAACAAAAAAACAGACAGTCCAATTGCAGCAAAAATATTCGGCGAGGTTACGGCATAAAGTAGCCCAAAAACGATTGACATACCTATCGCCATTAAAATAATGATGAGCACCATGCCTCCAAAAACCCTTAGAAAAAAGTATTTCACATATCCCCAAACTTCCTCTATCGTTGGGGCAACGTTTCCTTTCTCTTTATAAAGGGCCATATACGAAAGCATTGATACCTGGAGAGAAATATAACCGACCAGCGATAACAGCAAAGCGAGCCAGTACTCGATCCCCATATAACCAAAAGTGCGGCTGAACACCGATGAGGTGTCGCCAAAATCGCCGGTTTCAACGGTACTGAACATTTTGGCCTGATTGAGCGCCATTAAAAGTGCGCCTGCCAGCAGGAAAAAGCCGGAAAACACAAAAAAGCATTTAATAAGCGGCCTAAAATTTTGGCGGACAAAATTAAACGAGTCCGTTATGATCTCTCCGAAATCACGGACTTTAAGCAATTCGATCTTTGTGGGCATAGGGTTTTTGTTTTTTGTATAATAAATTAGGGTAAATAATTACGTACCATATCACAAACGTAAGTGAAGAGGCTAAAATAGTAATGCTGAGCCAAACAGGCATCCCGGTATGCCTCGTTACAAATGACTCGAAAAAGGCGGCGACCAACAAAACCGGAACGATGCCGATAACCAGCTTCATGCCGTCCTTTGCGCCCTTTTTTACCGAGTTTAACCGGCTGTAGGTTTTTGGAAAAAGCAGGCTGTTGCCCAGGACAAGTCCGGCTGCGCTGGCTATTACAAATGACGACATTTCGAGCGTGCCGTGGATAAAAATGACAAGGATAGATTGTGCACCAAGACCTTTGCTGAAGAAAAATCCTTCAAAAGCGCCCAGCATCACGGAATTTTGAAACAGCATATAAACGGTGCCTACTGAAAACACGATCCCCGCTACAAAATTTAAAAGGGCAACATATATATTGTTCGAGGCGATACCAACGAACATTGTAAACTCGCCCGAATGCTTATACACACCAAACGGATCTCCTTTGGCAATGTTGGCATTGGTCATATCCACATAATCATCGCCAAGAATCAGCCTGATGAAGCTATCATCATATTTTGCTGAAAATACGCCCATCGTTGTAAATACAGCAAAAAAGATTAAAGCATAAAGCAGTTGTTTTTGATACTCTTTAAATAATAAAGGCAGCTCATACTTCCAGAAGGTGATAAAGCGGTTGCCTTTTTCAGTTTTGTTTTTGTAGATAGATTGATGCAGCGTTGCCGCCAGCCCGTTCAGGTATTCGGTTGTTTTTGATTTTGGATAGAAAGTTTTGGCATAGGCCAGGTCATCGGTAATCTGAATAAACCGGTTAGCGAGCTCGTCGGGGTTGGAAGTCGGCACATTCTCAAAATCCTCCCATTTTTTTATGTTTTGCTTAACGAATAAAGGTTCGCGCATGTAAAATTGACGTCAAATATTGGTGTTGTTAAATTACTATAATTTTTCGTTTTTAAATTAAAAAGAAATCGTTATAAATATATATTTGTTGGAGATGCAAACAATAAAGGTAAAGACCGCGCAAAACATCGATATCGACTATGAAGTGGCCGGTGTGGGAGAACGTACATTGGCCCGGTTGATAGATTTCGGATTTTTCCTGGCAGCTTATCTGCTGGCTTTGATACTTTATGCTTTAGTGGCGAAAACGGTTGGTGCAAACCTTGCTTTAACCATTATCATTATTGTTTACGTGTGCCTTTTTGTTTTTTACGACCTCGCCTGCGAAACTTTGATGGACGGGCAAAGCTTTGGCAAACGCATCATGAAAATAAAAGTGATCAGTATTGATGGCAGCAGGCCCCGGTTCAGCCAGTATTTATTGCGCTGGTTATTCCGTATCATCGACTTTAGCCTGTCGCTGCAGCTTTGCGGCCTGCTTTGTGCCGCGCTGACCGAAAAACAACAACGCGTTGGTGACATCGTGGCCGGAACAACCCTGATCAAAACAAGCCCCCGCACCAAAGCAAAAAATATTGTTTTTAAACCGGTTGAGAACAACTACCAACCCGTTTTTACCAATTTGAGCGCGCTTAACGATAGTGATATTGCCCTGTTGCAGGAGGTAATACGCACCTATTATCAAACGGCCAATCAAAATGTGCTCAGCGGCGCTGCAACGAGAGTACGGGAGCTGACATCCACCGTCAACCCGGAAAACATGAATGACCTGAAGTTTTTACAAACCATTATTAAGGATTATAAACACCTCGCCGTTCAGGATGCGGAATGATAGACGATCACACAGAACATTTTTATCCCGTAGCTTACAAAAACGATCAACCCCACACCTATAAACAGGTATTTGCGGATGCGTTTTCCATTGTTGACCCGGAATGCCAGGTTGAACAGCAAAAAGGCGGCAGTAAACAAAATGGGGACCGTGGCGGGGTACAGCAAAAAGCTGTCTTTCCAGTCCCCTTTTAGCAAGGCGATGAATGATCGTTGAAAACCGCAGCCCGGGCAGTCAATACCAAATATTGATTTATAAGCACATGGCAACATATGCCTCTCGAGCCAGCCGATCATTGTCTTTTATCTTCGAATTGCGGGAAAAACCCGGACGCGGCGTTTTATTAGTGCTGCATAGTGCTCAGGTAGGTCAGCATTGTTCCGCCTACAACTATAGCATACAAAACATACAATCCACCCAGCACTGTGCCGATAATGGACATAATGAAACCTGCGTTTAACGAGCCCCAGCCTTCGTAGGCGTTCGGGTCTTCTTTGTAAAGTTTTCTGCCTTTCCCGGCAAGCACCATGCCTATGATGCCCAGGATAAGGCCGACAAAAAAGCAACCGAACACAATTGAGCATATCCCCAATACAAGAACTGCAGTAGCATTTGGTAATTGTTGTTTTTCCATTTTTTTTAAGTATGATAAGTAACTGGTTTTTAATTACTGCAAAATATAAATATTTTTAAATACAAAGAATAACTGGCGAAAATAAATTTGAGGGGCATTTTGGGGTACCCCGGCTCTGTTTATAATCCTTAACTTTGGCCTATGCAAAGAGAGCAAATATCGGTTTTTGATATGTTTAAGATCGGCATCGGGCCGTCCAGTTCGCATACGCTGGGCCCGTGGCGGGCGGCGCAGCAGTTTGTACAGTCGCTGGCAGATAAGGGCGTATTGGCTGATGTGGCTGAAATCAAAATACTGTTGTACGGTTCGCTTGCAAAAACCGGCAGAGGGCATGGTACTGATATAGCTGTTCTGTTAGGACTTAGCGGCGATGATCCTGTTACATTTGAAGTTGACCAGGTAGGGCCTAAAACGGATCATATCCGCAAATCGCATAAATTGTTGCTGGGCGGCGTAAAAGAAATTGCTTTTAATGCAGAGGAGGATATGCTTTTTCTTTTTGCCGAAAGTTTGCCCTTTCATCCAAATGCATTAAGCTTCCAGGCTTTTTTAAATAATGGCACGGCTGTCTCCGAAACTTACTATTCTATCGGCGGTGGATTTGTGGTGAAAGAAGGTGTGAACGGTCAGCAAAAAACGGAAGTTGACCTGCCTTTTCCGATTGATACTGCCAATAACCTGCTGCATTGGTGCATGAAAACCGGTCTTAAAATATCGGAAGTAGTGATGGAAAATGAATTGGCATGGCGCAGCGAACAGGAAACGGTGACCGGCGTGATGAACATTTTTAAAGCCATGCGCGAGTGTATTTACCGCGGTTGCCATACAACTGGCTATCTTCCGGGAGGATTAAATGTAGCCCGCCGCGCGGCCAGCCTTAACCGCAGGCTGATCGGTAATCGCGTGTATACCAATTTCGACGAGTGGGTAGAGGCCATCCGCGATACAGGGTACAGTTTTAAAAATATACTGGACTGGGTAAGCTGCTTTGCCCTTGCGGTTAACGAAGAAAACGCTTCATTCGGGCGTGTGGTAACGGCCCCGACAAATGGCGCCGCAGGTGTTATCCCGGCGGTTTTGCAATATTTCCTGGTGTTCAGCGATGGTTATGAAGACAGCAAGATCATCCAGTTTTTGCTGACCGCTTCCGAGATCGGCAGCATATTTAAAAAAGGAGCCACCATTTCCGCGGCGATGGGCGGATGCCAGGCGGAGATCGGTGTTTCATCGGCCATGGCCGCCGCAGCATTAACCGAATGTTTTGGCGGCACCCAGCGACAGTGCCTGATGGCGGCCGAAATTGCCATGGAGCATCACCTGGGCATGACCTGCGACCCTATCGGCGGCCTGGTACAGGTGCCTTGTATCGAGCGCAATACCATGGGCGCTATTAAAGCAATAACCGCCTCGCAACTGGCCTTGCAAACCAACCCGGATAATGCCAAAGTAAGCCTTGATGCCGTCGTAAAAACCATGTGGCAAACGGCGCAGGATATGAATTCGAAATATAAGGAAACGGCAGATGGCGGGCTGGCTATTAATATTCCGTTGAGCTTGCCGGAGTGTTAGGGTTAGATAAAATAATCTTTTTCCAGGAGCGCTCTCAACTCATCAAGCTTGAGCACAGGTATTGAAGGGAAACCGATGTTTTTTAAAATGCTAAAATGGTTGTCATTGGTAATAATATAATCTGCATTTGATGCAAATGCGCAATCAACAAATTTATTATCGTCTGGGTCTACAGTTATTAATCCAAGATTGTAATAAATCAACACAAATTTTGATGTTAAAATCTCCGTTAAGGATCTGATGACATTCAAGGCGACGGAAGGACTCCAATGTTTGCTTATTTGCTCTTCGTATTCGATAAGTATATCAGGTGTGAAAGCAATTTGAATTTTACCATCAAGGATGAGATCATAAAGCCAATAATACCTGGATCTGTCAGAAATAGACACCAGTAATACATTCGTATCAACGACAACGAGCACAATAATTAAGATTTTTCATTCAACCACCTGTCCATATCTTCATCTGTCAAACCTTTTTTGTCCCAAATGGCGTTGGCTTCGGCGATAGCCTTGTTTGCATAAAATCGCGAAAGCAAGTCTTTCAGCTCAATAAGTTCATTTTCAGAAAGATTGGTATTGAACAACTTCATCAGTTCAATCTGCATATTGGTTAGCGGAAAGTTCAGTACACTCATAAAAAAATGTTTATACGAATTTACAAAAATAATAAGGCACGACAAATTTTGATGGGTCAGAAATCATTTTGATATCGTCAAAAAAACTTAAATTCGTTCATGACAAATCCCCGTCGCAACTTCCTCAAACAAGCCGCCGTGCTTACCGGCGCTTTTTCGGCTACCAGCCTTTTTAACCAGGCACACGCCGCCGACTGGCAGCAAGCCGCCCAACGTGTTAAACACCTGACGGATGCCCAGGTGGCCGAAGATGAAGATTTCTGGCGGGTGATCCAGCAATCGTATACCGTTAATGCCAACATTATTAACCTTAATAATGGCGGGGTTTCGCCCTCGCCATTAGTCGTACAGCAGGCAGTGGCGCGGTATAACGACCTCTCCAACCAGGGCCCATCGTATTTTATGTGGCGCATCCTCGACCAGGGGCGTGAGCCTTTGCGCGAAAAGCTAGCCGGCCTGGCCGGTACGTTGCCCGATGAAATTGCTGTAAACCGTAACGCGACGGAAGCTTTAAATACGATCATTTTAGGGATGAACCTTAAAGCAGGCGACGAAGTGATCGGCACCAAACAGGATTACCCGCACATGATATCGGCTTACCGCCAGCGCGCACTGCGCGAAGGGATAGTTTATAAGCAGTTAAGTTTTGAATTCCCGATTGAAGATGATGAGCAAATTGTAAAGGCCTATGAAGATGCCATCACCCCAAAAACCAAACTGCTGCATGTTACGCACATGATCAACTGGGTGGGGCAAATTATGCCGGTGCGCAAAATCTGTGATATGGCCCATGCAAAAGGCATCGAGGTAATTTGTGACGGCGCCCATTCTTTTGGCTTGATGGATTTTAAAATACCCGATCTCCACTGCGATTATTTTGGCACCAGCCTGCACAAATTCCTTTCGGCGCCGATTGGCAGCGGGATGATGTGGATAAAAAAGGAAAAGATAGAGAAGATATGGCCCCTGCTCGGCGACGACAAGCCAAACAGCACCGACATCCGCAAATTCGAAAACCTGGGTACCCGCAGTTTCCCCATAGAGCAGGGTATTGGGGAGGCGATCAATTTCCATGAAGGGATCGGCAGCAAGCGCAAGGAAGAAAGGATCAGGTACCTGAAAAATTACTGGGCCTCAAAAGTGCAGCAAATACCAAAAGTGAAACTGCACACCTCGCTCAATTCGAAGTACTCGTGTGCCATCTGTGGTGTGACTGTTGACGGGATGACACCCGGCCAGTTGGACAGCGCATTGTTCGAAAAATACAAAATACATACCGTAGGCATCGTTTGGGAAAATATAAGTTGTGTGCGGGTAACGCCGCATGTTTATACCAACCTAAACGACCTTGATAAACTGGTAAGAGCGATCGAAGAGATCGCGGCAGCAAAAAAGTCCTGATTATTTTTTTAACCTGGATGCCACTACCGGCTCCAGCAGTTTAACCCATTCGGCGTACATCTTTCCCGAGAAATGTAGTCCGTCCGGTGCTATCATGGTCGCATCGCCTAAGGCCGTACGCGAAACCGGCGTCACATCGATATAGTGAATGCCGGCCGCTTTGCTTATACTAAGGTTAACAGCATTAAAGTTCATGATCTCAGGATAGATCACGCTGTCCTGACCGTTTGCAAAAGGGGTAACGCCCCAGTCGGGTATCGAAATGACAAATACCTTGCTCGTATCTCCCCCCGCAAATTGAATGGCTTCGTTAAGTACCTTTGTAAAGTTTTGTTTATAACCGTCGATGTTTAAATGCTGGTATTGATCATTCACCCCGATCAGCAGCGTCACAAAATCAAACTTTTTACCGCTGATGCCGCTGGACGCAATGGCATTGATCAGGTCCTGGGTAGTCCACCCGGTCGTTGCGATCACATTCGGCCGCAGCACTTTATAACCTTTGTTAGTTAATGAATCGACCAGCTGGTAGGGGTATGATTGTGCCTGCGGCTCGGCCTCGCCAACTGTGTAGGAATCGCCAAGAGCGAGGTAGGTCAACGAATCGTTCGTCATCGGTTTGGTTTTCATTGTATCGGTAACACTTGTCGTTATCATTTCACTCTTTTTGTTGCATCCAAAAAGCGTGGTCAGTGTAATTAACAGAATGTGCAGTGATCTCATGTTTACTACTTAATATACCATACGCAAATCAGGACGAATCAGTTTTGTCACTCGCTACCGCGTGGCTAATTTAGGCGGTTTGAACAATTTATTGCTTAAATGATGCAGTAATTTCTTGGTAGAACTGGCTCACCCACTGGCTATACATTTTTGCCGATGGATGCAAGCCGTCAGATGAAACAAGCGTCGGATCGCTGCCCATAAGCTCCGAAAGTGCAGTAACATCAATATAATTCACTTTAAATTTCCCGGCTTCAGCCTGGTTGATCGTATTAAACAGTTGCACGGCGGCAGCGATTTGCGCTTTATCCATATTTGCAGCAAATGGCGTTACCGACCAGTCGGGAATGGAAATTACAAACACCCTGCTGTTATAGCCTTTGGCCAGCAAAATCGCATTGGTGATCAATTGAGCAAGATTTGATCTGAATGTTTCACTATTAACACCTTTGTTTTGATCATTCACCCCGATCATAACAACAACAAAATCGAATCGTTGCGCGATATTGGAAGGCGTTATTCCTGTCAGCACATCGCCCGATGTCCATCCAAAGTGAGCAATAACCATTGGGCTTGCACTTTTATATCCATTTAACCGAAGCATGGAATCAAGCTGGTAAGGATAGGATTGGTTTTGAGAAACGCCTAACCCGTATGTATAGGAATCACCCATGGCCAGGAATGAAACTGTGTCACCGGGTAAAATTGCCGGCGCGCGTGTAACTGAATTTGCAGTAACTGACGGCGTGATGCCGCCCGTTTTTTTGCAACTGTAAAAGACCAGAGGGATCAACAGGCAAACAACAATTCTCATAGCAGTTCCATATCAAACAATACGGAAATATGCTGCTTCAGGATTTCTTTCACTTCATTTATATCCACCTCGCGGCCCAGTTCGCGCTGCATCGAGGTTACGTCCTTATCATCAATGCCGCATGGAACGATGTTTTTAAAATAATCCAGGTCGGGGTTTACGTTAAAAGCCAGGCCGTGCATGGTTACCCAGCGGCTGCACCTAACCCCCAGCGCGCAAATTTTGCGGGCCTTTTCATTGTCGGCATCAAACCAAACACCGGTGTAACCGGGGTATCGGCCGGCGGTTAGGCCATAATCGGCCAGGGTTAATATTACCGCTTCTTCCAGCGTGCGCAGGTAACGATGGATATCGGTAAAAAAATTATCCAGGTCAAGGATAGGATAACCAACGATCTGCCCCGGCCCGTGGTAAGTAATGTCGCCGCCGCGATTGATGTGGTAATAGGTGGCGTGTTTTTCTTTCAGCCCCCGCTCGTCCAAAAGCAAATGTTCAGGTTTGCCGCTTTTTCCTAAAGTATACACGTGCGGGTGCTCGCAAAATACAAGGTAATTGGGGGTGATTTCTTCTTCCTCGTATTCGTTTCCTTCAGCAACAATTTTGTGATTCGTTATCCTGATCTTTTGGTTTACCGTTGCGGAGAATAATTCTTCCTGTTTATCCCAGGCTTCCTTATAATCAATAAGGCCCCAGTCCTTAAACTTTACCTGCTTGTTTTTCATCGCACTAGCCTTTCACATAACCTACCATGTAGTCGTGGTACTGCATATAGTTTACTTCGTAGTGCAAATTTACGTCATCTTTAACCAATTGCGCATCAACCATGCCATGTCCTTCAAAATTAAATGGCTCAAGCAGTATGTTATCTAAAAACGAAACCTCTTTTTGTCCAAAACATTTGTATACCGCTTCCTTTGCGCACCAGCATACATACAATTGATCTATTTTATGCTGATCGCTGATAAACCTAAGCTCTTCTTTCCGCATAAACTTATGCGCAATACGCTCCACTTTTTCCTTCACCTGCTCAATGTCAATCCCGACAGGGTCCTTGCCGATCATTACGGCTGCGTAATCAAAAGAGTGACTTAAAGAAATATGGTAGGGGAGACTGACCAGGTAAGGTTTGCCATGGGCGTCAACCTTGCAGTCGATATACTCATCGGTTTTAAGCATCTTCCGAAGCAGAACGCGCGTACCCAACCAGTGCAGGTTGCGTTTGCCGGCTTTAAGCTGCTCATAGTAAGCTTTTTCGCCTTCGTCCAGTTGCAGCTGTTTATATAACTCTTCGGGATCTTCTTCTATTTTCCAGATCGCAAATTCGGTATCGTCGTCAATTTGCTGCCTGTATGCTATCGCCATGTATGTAAAATTGCAAAAAGGTTGGCAAACTTATGGCAAATAAAACTAACTTGTATCGATTTTTATCACTTATTAATTAATGTGATAAGTTAGGGAAAAGCTTCGAAGCATTATTGCAGCTACCCTCTTTCCGCCGCAGGCGAAGAGAGGGTCGACCAGCGAAGCGTAGTCGGGGTGAGTCAACCCGGCGGACATTAACGCCAGTGCATCGACGGTAATGTCGCTCGGCGTCGACTCACCCGGTCGTTGCTTCGCTCGACCACCCTCTCTTCCGCAAGCGGGAAAGAGGGGAGAACAATATTTCGAACACGTGATAGTCGAAATGTGCAAATTTCATTAATTTAAAGCACTGAATTATAAACCACGCTTAAAAAATACAGTTATGCTGAGGGAACGATTAAGCCCTGCTGATTTAGCGCTTTACCAACAGCAGGGATACCTGGTGGTGAAAGGCTTTTGCAGGCCCGACGAGGTGAATAAACTATACCAAACCGCACTGGATGACGACGCCATGCGCAAAAACGCCCTTGACCTGAACGATCAGAGCGGCAAAAAGACCCGACTGTCGCTATGGTTTACGCCCGGCAATGATGTTTTTGGCTATTTAACGCGCAGCGAGCGGATGATCAGCTCGGTAGCGCAAATACTTGACGGTGATTCCCCGGTTTGCCACTTCCACTCGAAGCTGATGCAAAAGGAACCAAAAGTTGGCGGCGCCTGGGAATGGCACCAGGATTATGGCTACTGGTACAAAAACCAGTTTATGTTCCCCGATGAACTCGTAAGCGTAATGGTAGCCCTTACCGAGGCCAATAAACAAAACGGCTGTTTGCAGGTGATCAAAGGCTCGCATAAATTGGGCCGGGTAAACCACGGTTTTGCCGGCGAACAGGTAGGCGCAGACATGGTGATGGTGAATAATGCGCTTAAAACCATGGAACTGGTTTATGTAGAGCTGGAAGCCGGCGATGCGCTCATCTTCCACAGCAACCTGCTGCACCGCTCGGAAGCTAACCTATCCGACCGCCCGCGGTGGTCCATCATTTCCTGTTATAATTTGCAGTCGAATTTGGCTTATAACGAAACATCCACCGCCTGGAAAGTGCCTGTGGATGTTGTGCCCGACAGTGCCATTATGGATTGGGAAGCGGCATCGTTGTCCGATGCGGATTTTCTGAAAAAAGAAAATGACCCAGCCTTGAAAGAGACTGGATGGGAGAAATAAATTGAAAATTTGTTGGTTTGAAAATTTGAAAATAATTTCGGGCACCCTATCTTCAACCCTTACAACTCATTGCAACTTTTAAAACCCTTACAACTAAAATATGAACATAGCCATGTTGGGCTCGGGCTTCATCGCCCGTTTTTATGCCGACTCGCTGCAGGCGCAGCGGGCCAAGGATACGCTGATCAGCGTTTACTCGCGAAATATTGAGAAAGCGCAAAAGTTTGCCGAAGATTACAAGCTCGGCTTTTTCTCGGACAGTATGGACGAGGTGGTGAGCCGCGCCGATGTGGACGTAGTGGTCATCTCCCTGCCTAATAACCTGCACGAGGCGGCAGTAGCCAGTTGCGTCAAATTTAAAAAGCACGTGCTTTGCACTAAGCCGCTCGGCCGCAATGCCGGCGAGGCCAAACGCATGCTAAACATGGTGGAAGAAGCCGGCATACTTGGCGGTTACCTGGAAGACTTGTGCTATACGCCGAAAAACGTAAAAGCGCTTAAAGCGGTTAAGGATGGCAATATCGGCAAGGTATTGTGGGCAAAATCGCGCGAAGCCCACCCCGGCCCGCATAGCGACTGGTTTTGGGACCACGAACAATCGGGCGGCGGTGCAATGGTTGATCTGGGTTGCCATTGCGTGGAGATCGCCCGCAATTATATTGGCAAGGAAATTCGCCCTGTGGAGGTGATGTGCTGGGCTGCAACGCAGGTGCACCCGATAAAGGCAGAGGATAGCGGCATTGGCCTGGTGAAATATGCCAATGGCGCCATCGGGCAGTTCGAAGTAAGCTGGTGCTTCCGCGGCGGGATGGACCTGCGCGACGAAGTAATGGGCACTGAAGGCACCATCTGGCTCAACAACTTTTTGCGCACCGGGTTCGAAATGTTCAGCACCGGTAAAGGCGGTTACGTGGCCGAAAAGGCCGAAAGCAGCAGTGGCTGGCTGTTCCCGGTAGGGGATGAGGTGCACGAGCTGGGCTATACCAATATGTTTACTGATATGTTTAACGCAATCGAAAGCGGCAGTCAACCGATGGAGACTTTTTATGACGGTTATATTGTTAACACCATACTGGACGCATGCTATGCCTCGGCCAAATCAGGTAAATGGGAGCCGGTACAAATTGATGGCTGGCGCGGCGATCAGTCTGACGATTATGGGTCGAATTTTAATTCGTATGATGACGATCATTACCTCATCAAGACAGAGATATTGCCGAATGGGGAACATAAGCTGATATTGAAGCACAAGGTAACCGGGGAGGTGACAGCAAAGAATATTTAATCCACATGTCATTGCGAGGGCAGTGAAGCAATCTCTCCGCTGACAGGCGGTAATGCACTGGCGAGGAGGTTGCTTTACTCGTTCCTCGTTCGCAATGACATGGTTTAAAATTGTATACCATTGAGATCGGTACATCGTGTTTCGACAAATTAAAAATATTCGCTTGCAACCAAATCCGAAATCGAATATCCGAAATCCGAAATAAAAAACATTCTTTCCACATTTCCCCAAAACTTTTGTGAAAAAAAATGGTAGCCCGTTGCACTTATAACTCCTAATTTTACCCCCTCAATAGCAGGGCAATGATTCTTTCTGATAAGCGCATTTTAGATGAAATGGATAGTGGCAACATTATCATTGAGCCGTTCCGGCGCGAATGTTTAGGCACAAACTCTTACGATGTCCACCTTGGCAAGCACCTCGCCACTTACCGGGACAGAGTGCTGGATGCCAAGGTTCATAACGAAGTCGTCGCCTTTGAAATACCTAAGGAAGGTTTTGTGCTGCAACCCAATACGCTGTACCTCGGCGTAACGCTGGAATATACCGAAACTCACCTGCACGTACCCTTTTTGGAAGGCAAATCAAGCACCAGCCGCCTGGGCATTGATATCCATGCCGCCGCCGGCAAAGGCGACGTAGGCTTTTGCAACACCTGGACGCTGGAAATGTCGTGCACGCAACCGGTCAGAGTTTATGCAGGTATGCCCATCGGGCAGTTGATCTATTTTGTAGTGGAAGGAGAGATAGAAACCTTTTATAATACCAAGGACAATGCCAAATACAACATCCCTTCAACCCGGCCGGTTGAAAGCATGATGTGGAAGAATGTGTTTTAGTGGGAAGTCCGGAAGTCCGAAAGTCGGGAAGTCCGAAATTCAAGGGAAAACGGCATATAAAAGCTCCGGTTAGAAAATCGAACCGGGGCTTTTTACATTTACCATTTTATTTTGCCGCCCAGGCCGTACCGTTCCATACAAAGGTTATAGTAGTTGATACATCAGCGCCGCCTGTATAATTGAGGTAGACAACATTGTAGTTATCACCTGCCACAGGCGTTGGATAATCGTTAGTTAAAACCAATATAAACGCCGCATCCAGGTCGGAGGCTGGCCAGTTTGAAAAGTCTCCGTATTTACCGAGGTTGGTACGCTCGGCCGATGTGCCGGCTGTTGAGTTTACGATAAGCGTAATATCTGCGCTGGTGAGGGTATGGGTTATAGTAGGTACAGGTAAAACCGCTGTCCATGCGCCGCTCTTTTTCAGGAATGAACCAGTGGCCTGGGTTGACACAGCGCCCCAGTTACTTCCATCATAAGTAAGCGCCAGCACCTTTTGATAATCGCCGCTTGCGTAGTAAGCGTAACTTATGTACTCTACATCGCCGGCTTTGGCTGTATCGGCAATGCTGAAATCATTTTTCAAAAAGAAATTAAATTCGCCGGGCAGTTTGCCCAGATCGGCAGCAGTAAACTGGTCGTACTTGCCTTCGCCTGCTTCGGCGTATTCCGCGGGGGTAACCTGGTAAATTTTTATCCAGGCGCCGTGCAGGTATAAAAACGAGTTCACCACGGATTGGTCGGCTCCGCCTGAGTATAGCGTGTAGCTGATCACCGCTAATTGGTTGGCAACTGCGGCAGGATATTTATAGGCTAAAAAGGCCAGCACCCCGCTGGGCGTATAGTCGCCGTATTTGCTGCCCGTGGCGGTATAGTCGGCACTGGTAACGGTGTAAAAGACATCGGCATAAAGGCTGTCCGCAACTTTCAGATTTGCCGGCGCCAGGGTATAAGTTACGGTCGCTGTTGAACCATCATTTAGCAGCGGTGATTCTTTGGCCGCCAATATTACCGGGATAAAGTTATCCGCATCGGTCGTCGAATTAAAATTACCCGAAGTGTACGGATAATCCGATTTAGGCAGTAACTGGTAATCCGCCGGGGCCAGGGTAAGCGTTAAATCGGCCGCTTTCGTTAACGGGGTAGTGGGCGTAATAACCGGTTGTTTTTGGCAACCTGTAAAAGCCATTACCGCCAGCACCAATAAATAATATATCTTTTTCATAACAATGATTTTATGTCTTTTTAAAATTTAACCTTCAAACCGGTTGTGAAAACCCGTGGTAAACCGTAATAAACCAGTGCATCGGCTGCCTGGCCGGTGCCGTTGTCATCGGTCGCATCCGAAATGTATTTAGTGTTTAACAAGTTGGTTACGGTACCAATAAGCTCTGCATCAAAGCCAGCCATTTTAAACCTCCAGACACCGTTCATCGACCATAATGAATAATCGGGAACCATGTAAGGATGCAAACCCGTCGAACCATAATTCTGGAAAGGTACGTTTGAGGTATAATTGCTGAAGTAGTTCCAAATTACCCCTATTTTAAGCTGTGGCAGCAGATTAACGTCAAGGTTTAAGCCGGTAGTGGTTTGCGGTATGTCGCCAATTTTCTCATTTTTAAGGTAAATTAACGAAACGGTTTTTATAGCGACATTCTGGTTGTTGTAAACTGTTGTGGGTCCCGGGTTGTTGGTGTAGTAAAAGTCGCCCAGGGATGCCATACCCCGTATGGAAATTTCTTTAACAGGCCTCCATATCAATATAATTTCTGCGCCCTGATGTAACTCATCCACGCCGATAACGTTGGCGCTATACAACTGGTTTGTAGCCGAATCAAAAAAGCTGCTTTGGTCTGACCGGTCTTTATACGATGTACGGTACAGGTCCACCTTCGCACTGAATTCAGCCGATTTAAAACCATAACCCAGCTCATAGCTAAATAGTTTTTCGTCAACCGCGCTTTTATTTATCTGGTTGGTGAAGCTTTCAAATATTGTATTATAGTAAGGGGGTTTCGTTAAATAGCCTATGTTGGCATATACGTTCATCTGGTCGGTGATATTGTAATTGGCACCGCCTTTTGCCTGGTACGATGCGAAATTAACCCAGCGTGTTTTCTGTGCGGGGTCGCTGTTGAGGTAATTAAAGTAATCCGCCCTTTTAAAACTGTTGTTAGCGCCTGTAAGGGTGACAAACGCGGTAAAATCGTTTTTCGAATATTCGGCCTGGGCAAATGCACTTTCCGATTCGGTATAGTCTTCATTGTCGTAGGAGATTTTATCTCCCACAACCGCCATGTGATTCGGGTCGTTGATGTTGCCGCCTGAGAAGCCTTGCGCTGTGCTCGCCGCGCCGGTATATTGATCAAGTACATAGTTTGCACCCAGCAAATCGGACAATTGCTCACTGTGAATGCCATAATAATACCTCAGGTCCACACCGGCTTGTAAGGTGGTGTATTTACCGAGCATGGTTCTGTAAGTGCTTCTTAAACCATACCAGTCGGTAACGTCGTGTGAATTGTACAGGTAAGTAAGTGCCGAACCATCGGGATTGTTTGCATTGGCTTGTTCAGCAGCGGTATAGTCATAAGGCGAATACATGTTGCTGATCCTTGGAGGCGTCGCGCCGCCAATACTGCCACCTCCGCCGCTGCCGTAGATAGCATAAATTTCTGTTGACAGGCTCGATTTGTCATTGATCTCCCAATCATGGTTTAACGAGAAAAATGGCTCGCTGAAGAAATTGTTGTAGGGGTTGATCTGCTGCCCGTCCTTAACGCCGAGCTCGCTGTTCCACCTGATCCCCTGCGGCGCTTGCTGATAAGCCAGTATCGTTTCTTCAGGCCGCTGCCCGTGGGTCTGTTTACCGCCGATGAGGTTGAAGGATAAAGTTTGGTCGGGACTCAAAACCTTCGAAACGTTGACAAAATAATTATAAGCTAAAAAGTTTAACCCGTCGGCGTTACCGTTACCTGATGCTTTGCTCCCCTCAATGGTTGCAGCCCATCCGTTTGAATTTAAGCCGGTCGATACAAGGATCGCAGTTTTTTCATAGCCGTCGCTGCCTATCGTCTGCCAAACATAGCCGCCCTGCTGCATATCGGTGCTGCGCGAGGTTACGTTTACGGTACCTCCAAATGAGGGTACGATCACTTTCGACGCGCCTAAGCCTCGCTGCACTTGTATGGAACTGGTTACATCGGTAATTCCTGAAAAATCAGACCAGTAGATTGCGCCGCTTTCGGGATCATTTACCGGTATGCCATTGATGGTATAGGCAACATTCCCGTTTTTTGACTGGCTGGAGAAGCCCCTGATACTGATACGCGAATCGCCGTATCCGCCGCCTTGTTGTGTGGCATAAACTCCGGGAACAATATTTAAAAGTTCAGGAATGTCCTGGGTACCAATATGTTCCTCAATATATTGCGTTCCGATAGTTGTAACGGCCACGGGCGTCTTCCGGTCAATGGCAATATCGCCGTTTACAACAACTTCCTTCATCCCGGTAGCGCTGTATTTCAATGCTATCTCGCCCACGTTGGTTTTACCGCCGACGGAAATTTCCTGCGAAATATAACCCAGGTAAGTGAAAACCAATACCGGGTTATCAAAGCCAGATACATCAATCCTGAAAGTACCGTCAAGGCCGGCAGAGGCACTTTTGGATGTACCTTTGATGGTGATAGTAGCACTCACCAGCGGCTCTTTGGTATCGGCGTCAACAACTTTACCGGTTATAAAGCTGGCAGCAGTGGCCCGCAGACTTATTACCAACAAAAGGAGAATGAGCAACCGGATGCGCGTCGTCATTTTCACGCTAACCGCAAATCCAGTAGCATCCATGCAGGAAGTTTCCGGCCTAAAAGGTTTTTTTTCGGAGGTAGGTGGTTTTAATGAAGAATTTGTAAAAAGTTCCATATGTAGTGTGGGTTGTTAGTGGAGATTTAATAAATCCTTGCAAAACTGTGAGATTAGCATTGAAAATTAGTTAAATCAGTGTTAACAAATAAGCAACCTTTTGTAACCTTTTAGTTGCAAAGCATTTTTTGATAGCCAGTCTAATGCTGGCGAAACTATTGATGTGGTGTTAAATAGATTGCCGGGCTCGAAACCGGGAAACCCAAAAAATGCAGGTCCGCACTTTCTAAATAAAAAAAATCATCCAACTTCACATTAAACCTTTTACAAAACCGTTAGTTTATATGTAAAGTAAAATTAACTCTTATGAAAAAAGTCTTGACTATTATTAGTTGTGCGGTTGTATTTGCATTGTCTTCCTGCACAAAACAGTACGTTTCTCCCGCCACTACCAATCAAACTGTTTATGCCGATGTGGCCACTACAGACTGGGCGCTTTATACCGATAACAGCGGTAATAAATCGTACTCGGCGTCCATTAATGTAGACGCCCTCGATAAAGGTTTCGCATCGTTCGGGGGCATTATCGTTGCGATTTCGTATGACGGGGGTAACACGTACGAACAATTGCCGGAGGTTTATGATAACCTGTCGTATAGTTTCACCTATAACGCCGGTAACGTTACACTTTATGCGCAGTCGGCAGACGGTACTACAGCAATACAGCCGACCCTTCCTGTTAAAGTGAAGATTATTTTGGTGGATTCGAACGGATAAAGCCGCATCTGCAATAGCGATGGTGCCTACTAATCCATCGCTATTGTATTTTGAAAACATTAGTTCGTTGAAACCGGAAAAATCCCTTGGTGTTCACACCACTGGGTTTGCTTCGCCAATTGAAGGAAATTAAAACGGTCTCTCATTTTTATCATCCTGGCTCTACCGAGTCTTTAGGAAATGCCACGACGGAAGCATTGGCTTTGGTATAATTGAAATCCGGTCATCTTACTCCTTTCCTTCTCAACCTTCCGGACTCCGATTGTCTCATGGCTCATAATCTGTCGGCAGCAGCTCCGCCATACGGCTATTACCCCACCTGCCTTCAAAAATAACGCTGGATGGGTCGATAAAAATGCCGTTTGTATCGAAAATGGCATAAGGTTTTTCAAAAATAACGGTTGTGGTTAGGTAGTTATTCAGGTAATCCGGAACTGTTTGCCCGTCTTTTACCATTTGGTCAACAGGCGTGTCATTTAGTGCGGCGCTGTACATTACATACAGGCAGTCCTGGAAACTTAGCGCAAAAAGACCTTTTACGTCGGTTCGTTTTACCATGTCGCTTACGCCCAAAGGTTTCGTGTACAACGTTTCGGTATATTTTCTTCCGTCCTTTAAATAGTTCGGGTTTATTTTCCGTACCAGGCGCAGCACTTTAAAGCCCTGCTTATAAAGGTCACTGGTGAGCAGCGAACGCAAAAAATGCATGCTTGAGCCTTTATAGGCATCCAACCGATTTTTTTTCCATCCCCGCTGCTGGTGCTTGCTGCCTTTAAGCTCCTCAAATAAGGTAGACCCTTCAAAATAAAGCATATGTTCCCGGTCGTCGTTTGTAAAGCTGGTTAGCAAGTATTTTATTTTATAACCCAGAGCTTTGTTTTCGATCTCAATAAAATCGGATGATGATGCAGTAAGCGTACGGGTGGGTTTGTCGTAATCGATATCAATCACATCCGGATTAATTATTTTACATTCATCGGCATATGGTGACGAGCCTAAAAACAAACTCTTGAACTTCGCGAAAAGCCGGGCTTTCTCTGCATCTGGTATAATTTTCACCTCCCGCAATGCGATGGCTTTTGGAGCCATCTCAATATCATGAACGTTTACATCAGCGTTCACTGTCACTGTGGCGTGATAAGTCTCAAACCCGATGATGGAAACCACAAGGTCGTACTGTCCGGATTTAACATTGGTTAGGGAGAATGAACCGTTATCTGCCGTCCGGGTGCCAGCCATGGTGTTGTTCAGAAACACGCTGGCAGATGCCACCGGATTTTTATCCGCCTTGTTCAATACCCTGCCCGAGATAGTAAACTGCCCAAAACAAGTCATCGGAAACAAAACACACAAAATAACGAACAGCTTCAGCATGGTCAAATTTAAACTAATTATTTAGTTTAATCAAGCCGATAGTTGCACCGAGACTAGCCCTTAAGTTTTAAATAAATCACTTAGCATTGGCAGGGACATCAACACGCCCGTAATCAAATGGCAAAGCTTCCGCTTCCCGCATAAAAGCCCAATAACCTTCGTAGCTCACGCTTAATGGGTCCGTCAACACACCGTTTTCGTCAAAGAAGGCATAGGGCTTTTTAAGGATTCGTTTGAAAGACCAAAGGTGCGGATATGCTACCATGATCGTATCTTTTGGTATCCCGGCGCTATCCGGTTCCTGTGTAAAGGCTGCGATCGTAGTCTCGTAATTAGGCTGGTTGAACTGTGCATAAATACCTGCCCTGTCAGGGTGATAATCTAACCTGTTTTTATAGGCGATATATAAGCTGTACGGGCAATCAAGCACATAAATTCCTTTTTTTTCCGTTTCATCAAAATAATAGAGGCGGTCTAATACGGTATCGACCAGCCGCTCGCGATATTTTGGAATTGAAACTAGATTGACCAGGCCATTATTTGATGGCGCGAATAAAGATTTCGGGTTTAGGGTTTTGTATACCTTACGCACTTCGAAACCTTCGACTGCTACCCTATCGTTTATTACAGAACGTAAAAAATGCATTGGGGAGCCCTTATAACAATCCAGCCGGTTTGTTTTCCAGGTACGTTCTTCTTCAGCGCTTCCCTTCATTTCTTCATAAAGCGTATAACCTTTGTAAACAAGCGCCTGCTCTTTGTTATCTTTTACGAACCTGATCAGCTGGTATTTTACCCGATAGCCCAGGGCTTTATTTTGTATAATAAGAAAACCCCTTGACCTCGCCGTTAGCTGCCTGGTCGAAGGGTCATAATTCAGATCAAGGCTGTCGGGATTTAAGATTTTACATGCGTTCGCGTATACAGAAGTTCCCAAAAACTCAGCTTTGAACTGTTTATATAGCCTGAACCATGCATTGTCGGGTCGTATCCTTACCGCTTTAAGTAACGTGGTTGTACTGACCATGTTTATGGCAGGCAAATTTATATTCTTGTCACTTACAAGTATAGGTTGCTGATAGGTTTCATAGCCTACAATCGATACGATCAGGTCATACTTCCCGGGTTTAACGATCAGCGTAAATGTGCCATCGTCGGCAGTTGCCGTACCCGATGTGGTATTGCTTAAAAATACACTTGCCGACACGATCGGCCTGGTATCGGCCATATTCAAAACCAGCCCCGTAATTTTTACCTGTGAAAGGGAAATCCCCGGAACGAAGACCAATAGAAATAGCCACAGACGTTTCATAAGATTAAACGGTCATACGGTTTGACCGGTAAAGCTTGCGAAAGTTTAAATCAATTTATATTTATTAAAACTATTCGATTTACTTTTCCATCTGTTCAATCACCGCCTGCGTAACCCCTGTAAAGGAGAAACCACCGTCATGGAACAAATTCTGCATGGTGACCATTTTTGTAAGATCGGAGAAGAGCGATACGCAATAATCGGCGCATTGATCGGCTGATGCGTTACCCAGCGGGCTCATTTTTTCAGCGTAGCTGATAAAACCTTCAAAGCCCTTCACTCCCGAACCTGCCGTAGTGCGGGTAGGAGACTGCGACACGGTATTGATCCTGACGTGTTTCTTTGTGCCGTAATAATAGCCGAAGCTACGGGCAATACTCTCTAAATAGGCCTTGTTATCAGCCATGTCATTATAATCAGGGAACACACGCTGTGCGGCGATATAAGTCAAAGCAACAACTGAGCCCCACTCATTGATCGCATCCATCTTCATAGCTGTCGAAAGTACGCGGTGCAGGCTTAACGCAGATATATCCAGGCCTTTATGTGTAAAGTCGTAATTGTTTTCGGTATAGGTGATGCCTTTGCGTACGTTTACGCTCATGCCAATAGAGTGCAGGATAAAATCAACGCCGCCGTTAAAATGTTCCTGTGTTTTGGTAAACAGGTTCACCAGGTCATCGTTGTTGGTCACGTCGGCGCCAATAATCGGGGCGTTACATTCTTCGGCCAGTTTATTCAGTTCGCCCATGCGCAACGCGATAGGGGCATTTGACAAAACGATCTCCGCGCCTTCCGCTACGGCATGTTGTGCTACTTTCCACGCGATAGATTGCTCGTTCAGCGCGCCAAAAATGATCCCTTTTTTACCTTTTAATAAGTTATAAGCCATGTTGAGTTTGATTTATAGTGGGGTAAAGTTATAATTATTATTTACGATTTACGATTTGAGAATTACGATTGGATGGCGCCGCAAACGTCAGCATCAATCATTTTCATAGGTAATGAGCACCGCCATGTCTTCATCGCCCGAGGGTTTTAGCCCATGACGGCTGCCGGGCATGGTTAAAATTGCATCGCCGGTTATAACAGGTATGATCGTGCCATTCATTGTTAATTCCCCGTTGCCGCTGATGACATAATAGATCTCCTGTTTTTTCTGTAAATGATAACCTATAGCGGAGCCGGGATGCAACACCCTTTTACGGAATACCATTCTGGTGCCTTTTATTTTATCAAAAAAAGGAAAGGCGGTTGTTTTGCCGCCGCCATTATGCGGGCCGGGCTGGCCGACGGCGATTGATCGTTCATGATCGATATAGTAGCCTGGCGTGTTTTGTTTGGTTACGAACCCCAAAACGAAAAATAATGGGCAAGCCAGGGCCAGGAGGATTAGTGTTTGTTTGGTAATTTTCATATCGGGTGTTTTAAAAAAACAAAGCAACAGCAACCTTAAAATTGCTAACTGGTCAACAGCTCCCTTGCATTCTGCAGGGCGTTTTCCCCCGGCTTATTGCCGCTCAGCATTTTCGCTATTTCCAACACCCGTTCATCCTTGCTCAACTGCCTGATCCGTGTTTTAGTAGCTTCCCCTTCGTCGTCTTTATAAACAAAATAATGGTTTTGACCTTTGCTGGCTATTTGCGGCAGATGCGTAATGGTGATCACCTGTAAATTGGCGGCTAGCTTTTCCATTACCTGCCCAACCTTATTGGCTACGTCGCCGGATACCCCGGCGTCGATCTCGTCAAAAATAATGGTTGGTAAAGCGGTATTTTTGGCGATGAGGGATTTTATCGCCAGCATCAGGCGCGAAAGCTCCCCGCCGGATGCTACCTTGCTCATCTCGGCGGGGGCATGGCCCTTATTGGCCGAAAAGATGAATTTTATTTCGTCAAAACCATCTGCCGATAGCGTACCCGCATCGGTTTTCAGGCCGATGCTGATGGCCGAATTGCCCATGCCCATTTCGGCCAGCGTAAGCAATACTTGTTTTTCAATTACCGGGATCGCTTTTTTACGATCAGTCGATAATTCAGCGGCGAGTTTTTCCAGTGCGGCTTTGTCCAAACCGAGCTGTTTCCGCAGCTTTTCAATCGCCTCGTCACCAAAAACGGCTTGTTGTATTTTTTCGGACAGATCATCCTGTAACTGCAGCAATTCGGCGGTACTATTTACCCGGTGTTTTTTTTGCAGGTTATAAATAACGCTTAACCGGTTATTTACTTCTTCGGCACGTATTTCATTGGTGTGTGTGTGCTGTTCTATCGTTTCAATTTCGGCGGCAATATCTTTTAGCTCGATTATCGTGCTGTTCAGCCGCTGGTATAGGTCTGCAATATGCGGACTATGTTTTTCGAGTGACGACAACTGGTGACCGGCTTCTTTCAGTTGTATAATAGCCGAGGTTTCACCCTCCTGCATCAGGAAAAAAGCGCCCAGCAGGTTACGTTTTATTTCTTCGGCATTACTTAGTGTATAAAGTTCCTGTTCCAAGGCATCCTGTTCATTGGCGGTCAATGCCGCTTTTTCCAGCTCATCAAACTGGAACTGGTAGTAATCCAGGTCGGCTTTGGCCTTGTCGCTTTCGTGTATCAATCGCTCCAGGCTGGCGGTTTGTTTTTTATATACCCTGAATTTGGTCCGATAATCGTTTAACAAACCATCATGCCCGGCAACGGCGTCTACCACCAACAACTGGAATTCGCGATCATTGATCTCCAGCGTTGCATGTTGCGAGTGAATGTCGATCAGTTTCTCGCCCAGATCCCTCATTAGATTAAGGGTGACCGGGGTATCATTCACAAAAGCCCTTGATTTGCCGTCAATAGATATTTCCCTGCGCAAAACGGTTTCAGTTTCGTAATCCAGGTCGTTGTTCTCAAAAAACTGTTTCAGATGAAAACCCTCAACACTGAAAGTCCCCTCAATCACACATTTCTTTTGCTGATTGAAAAAATAACGGCTTTCCGCGCGCTGGCCAAGTATAAGCGACAGGGCTCCTAAAATGATAGATTTGCCCGCCCCGGTTTCGCCTGTTAAAATATTTAATCCGCTGCCAAAGCTGATCTCCAGGCTATCAATCAAGGCATAATTGCTAATACTGAGCTTTTGAAGCATAAAAAAAGTACCCTCTTTTTGGAGGATACTAAATTAGTAAGTTAAGTTGGAAAGGTTGTAACGAGTTATAATAAGTTGTAACGGGTTGAGGAGGTTTCACATCGGTAGGAGGCGAAAGCGTTTCGCCCCCCGCCGGCAGTGGGTTGCACAGCATTTTTTAGCGTCAATAACCTACCAACTACTGCAACAACCACAGCGGCTTCTACAACCGGCCTCGCGGCCTCCTAATTATCTCCTTCAGGCTTCTCGTCTTTCTCCGGTCGTTCTGCTTTTTCCGCTTTTTTAGGTTTTTCCGCTTTCTCCGCTTTCTCGGGTTTTTCGCTATCGTCGTTCAGGTTGAAATTATAGTTAAAGTTCAGGTTTTGGAGCGCCTTTATATAATTTTTATACGCGGGGCTGTTCATGTAGGCGTTTAACTTAGTAACCGCTCTGGTAAGCTCTTCCTGGGCCATTTTTACATCAGGCATGTTTTGCCAGGCTGTCATTTTTGCGCTTAGTTTCTCAATCTCTTCCTGTGTTTTTAACATCCCGGGATTTTGATAAACTTTACCCACGCTGTCGCCTAGTTCCTGCAGGCGTTTGCTTTCGGCTTTGTATTCGTCGCTTTCATAGGGCTTGCCTATTTCCTCGCCCATTTGCTTCATGTCTTCCGTCTCGGCCTTAATTTTAGGCGGAAGCCTGCTGCTCAGCTCGTCCTGGTATTTGCGATAATTTTCGTCCTTGTTGTCATCAAAATACTTGCGGTCGGCAGGGATTCCGTATTTTTTTCGCACCTCCGCATCCAGCCTTTTAAATTCCGGAGAACTAAAATAAGCGCCTATGTCCCGCCCCATTTCGCCCAATTTGCTTTCAAGACCCCTCATTTTGTCGCTCTCGGTCCATTTTTTCGAAAAATCTTCGCCCAACTTAGCTAACTCTTCCTGCTGGCGTTTTACCGCAGGGCTTTGGTAGCTTTCTTCCAGTTTGTTACCCAGTTCTTCTATCTGCCGCTCAAGCTTTTTAAATTCTGGGTCGTTGTAGTGTTTGTTTACCACATCCGAATATTTCTGCACCTCGGCGCTCAGTTCCTCAATTTTCCTGTCATTTTCAGCTTCGCTAAATGCCGCAGGCGATTTATGCATCGATGCGTGATGTGCTTGTTTGCCGTGAACCGCGGATTTGCTTTTATGCCCCGTATCGGCCAGCATAGCATTAATTACCGGACTGATATTTTTTATAGAGATCTTGCCCTCGGCAACCTCCGGTTTCAGCAGGGCTATACAGCCTATGCCGATGGTTAATATAAGCGTGGCCAGCAATGCCGGGCGCAGGCTTGGTAGTTGTTTTTTAGTTTTCATGATTCGTTCAATTCTGTTTAGTAAATGATACTTTTTGCCAATGGCGGCCAGCGCTAGCTTCCAGTCGTTTTGGCGGTTTTGCTCCAGCTTTAGTAATGCTTTTGCATAGATGATAGGGTCTGCGGTGGCCTTTACAACCAGGTCGTCGCAGCAGTTTTCACGTTCTTCGTTTATTATTCGATTAATTAATAATGTGCAGGGATTAAAAAACAGCAGGATAGAGATGATCTGCTGGATCATATTGACCAAATAGTCATTACGTTTGATATGTGCCAGTTCGTGTAATAATATCGCCTCGATCTCCTCAGCCGACAAATAGCTTGTCACTGTAAATGGCAGCAGGATAACGGGCTTTAAATAGCCCACCATACAAGGTACATCAACAAGTTGGCTCAAGCCAATTCTTACATTCGTTAGGATATTAAGCACCTTCATCAGTTCGTTCACCTGGTGTTGCAATGCAATATCCACGCTCATTGTATGTTTAATTGCGGTGATCTTTTTTCGGGCCAAGACAAGCTTTACCGTATTGAACGCAATACCGGCGATATACGCCGTCGCTATGTAAGGTAAATATCCTTCAATGTCATAATAGTACCGGATGGTTTGGTCGTTAAACTGGTGAATGCCGGGCGGCAGGTTTAGTATGGCGGACAGGTCACTTATTTTCAGGGTTTTCACGGCCAGCCAGTTGTAAACATTTATCTCGGTGACCAGGGTATAAACAAACCACCCGGTTATGGCCAGCAGGCTGGTAAGTGCAAGATGATATTTTATGGCAGACGACAGCTTATCGCCGAATGTCAGCGCTATCCTCAACAAAAAATAGATCAGCAGCGCCTGCCACAACGAGTGGATGACCGTGATGCCCAATATCTGGCTGATGTTATATAATATGGTTGCCATTGTTTTTATTCCGAAAGTCAATAACGATCGAAAGATGCCAGTAATTTATCTCTGTTCTCCAAATCACTCTTTCACAGTATCCTTCGGCGCCGTTTTATAAATCTGCACGCCGCCTGTCGTGTCATTTAAAATCCATCTCCGGTCCTTCCATTCCTTACCGTCAAATTGTTTTCGTAATTCTTCGCCCTGTTTTTTCATTTGTTTCATTTGGGCTTTCCACTCGGGGCTGTTAAATTTTTTCCGCATCATTTCACCCTGTTTCTTCATATTCTGCATTTGTTCCTTCCATTCGGGGCTCTCAAATTTCTTGCGCATTTCTTCACCCTGCTTCTTCAAATCCTGCATTTGTTCCTTCCACTCCGGGCTGTCAAATTTGAGAG
>Ga0207702_10000859_pt1 | contig 31767 bp, 23 predicted proteins | sample KBSCornC62_FD_184302 | JGI IMG/M metagenome (GOLD analysis project Ga0207702, IMG submission 184302) | Corn rhizosphere microbial communities from Kellogg Biological Station, Michigan, USA - KBS Corn C6-2 (SPAdes) (version 2) | ecosystem: Host-associated > Plants > Roots > Rhizosphere > Soil ... | reverse complement strand
TACCGGTCGGACCTGCTGCTGAAACTCGCCGCGACCGGCGAGGAAATGCACCACACGGACGAGAACAGGCTGCACCTCGTCAAGCGCTATCATCCGGGCGCCGAGGGGATCTGACCGCTGACAAGACGGCTCGTCCGGCCCGCCCGCCCATGCAAGTCGATGCTGGGAAATTTCGGCCGCAGCGGAATCCTGATGCACGGCCTCCATTCTCCAAGGGGCGTAGCAGAAGTTAGAATTTAACATGCATTTTCTTGCGTTTAAGACGCAATACTATTCGTTTGCATGTCGCATAGCGCAGTCCCATCTGGAGAAGATGCTCCTGGAGCGACCGGTTCCCGATAGTTCCAGGACGGAAAGGAGATCGGACATGAAACTGATCAGACCAATCGATTATCGCGGATTCCGTCCCTACGCGTCGGATCGTCCTTCCGCCGAGGAGGGAAGCTGGCTCATACGGCTTCTCGGGCGGCTCGCCGCATGGACCAAGCGGAAGCTGGCCCTGGCGCTCCGGTCCGATACCGGACAGGCGCCGGAGACAGCATGGCGCGTTCAGGACAGGAACCGGCATTTCTCGCTGTCCGGCTCCGAGTATGAGAGGAAGGCGCGCCTTGCCGTGGCGCCGCGCCCGTTTTCGCACGGTGAAGGCCGGCCTCGCCGACCGATCGGATACCAGTCGGTCGAAGATTGAGCGAGCGCATCTCGCGTCGAGGATGAACCGGCCGGCCTCGACCGGCTGGCATCGCCATCCGAGCCTTGAAACTGACATGCGTCGAATGGGGCGGGCGGCCTCCTGGGGCCGTTCCGTCCGCACAACCGCCGGCAAGGCGTATCGAAACCGGCCTGGGGCAAAAGGCCTGGAAGGAGCCGCGAATCGCCGAGGCCGCCATCGAGTCCGGCAGGACGCCTGGAACGGCCCGACGGAATTCGCGAAGCCTGCGGGACAGCGCCCGGCCACGCTTGCTCGTTCAGAGCGCGGCCGCGCGGATCTTTTCGGAGGGGATCGGGTGCGAGTGAACGCTGTCCGCCGCATGCCTGGCGACGATCTCGAGCGCGCGCTCCTCATCGGGTCCGTCCCACGTTCGCACCCACAGCAACAGCCCGCCGTTTTCGATCTGGTCGTGCAGGTAGGCAGCGTGATGATGGCCGACCAAGCGCGCTAGCACCGAGCCGACCAGGTCGCCGGTCCCGCCGGCAAGGACGGCCGCAGCGATGGTCACCGCGAGCGCGCCGCCGGACAGGACCACGGCTCCAACCGCGGCGGTCGCGCCCAGATACGCCAGCCCGGCGATCAAGCCGCCTTCGGCGTCGCCGATCGCCGCGGTCGAGACGAACGCGATCCGCGGGACCGCAGGATCGTCCGCCATCTCGCTCGCCGGCGGGTGGGAACCGCCGAGCTTTTGCACGACGGCCTCCTCGCTCGCGAGAAGGCTGAGTTCCGCGCGATCGAAGCCGGAGCTGAGCAGCTCGTCGATTGCGGATTCGAGATCCTCGGCTGAATGGAAGACGCCAACCACCTCGCGAGCGTCCGTCGGCGCGGATTCACTGGCCATGATGCTCTCCGGCAGCGGACGCCTGCGGAGGATGATCGATCGCTCCCTCCTCGGCGTCACCCATTTCGGAAATCGCGATGATCGAGTGCGCGAACGCGGCGCCGGCGCGCATTTCCGCGGCGACCCAGACCGCTTCCATCAATTCCTCATGCGATGCGCCCTGGCGCAGCGCCGCGCGTGTGTGTCCCCGGATGCAATATGGACATTGTGTTACATGGGCGACGGCAACCGCGATGATCTGCTTGGTCCTGCCCGGAAGTGCTCCGTCGGCGAAAACCGCCTTGCTGAAGCCGTTGAAGGCAGATGCAGCGTCAGGCGCGAGCGCGCGCCGCATGTTGGAGAGGTCGTGCGTCACCGTCGGGTACAAGTCACCGGTCATGAGCATGCTCCTTGTTTGGAGCAGTCCTGCCGAGGATGACGTTCCTCAGCACGACCGCATCGTTGTGGATCTCGTCCTTCGCTGAAAAGACGAGCGTAATCCGGCCCTCGCGCGCCCGGCGGCGGAGGTCCGTCAGCACTTCCGGCTTCTGCGCGAGTTCCGCCCGGTAACGCTTGCGGAATTCGTTCCAGCGTCCCGGGTCATGGCCGAACCAGGTACGAAGATCGGTACTTGGCGCGATCTCCTTGATCCATTGGTCGAGCCTGGCCTCCTCTTTGCTGACGCCGCGCGGCCACAGGCGATCGACGAGGATCCGGGTCCCGTCGCTTTCCTCCGGCGGCTCGTAGGCCCGTTTGAGCGCGACGTTGGACGCAGGAATGGAACGGTTCATGACTTCAGCCGACCTCCGCGAGGGTGCGAGGAGTGGGGCGCACATCGCCCAGCCGGCAAAGCCCGCGCTCGAATTCGACTTCGGCCAGCAGGCCTTCCCGATCACGGTGGATCACCGCCACCGCCTGCTTGCGCCCTTCCTGCAAGTAACTGATCGAACAGTCGCGAGCCTCGATCGAGCCCTCGATCACGACCTCATCCCATTTTTCCGCGTGCCCGACATAGGCAAGGGCAAGATCGTGCTGCTCGGTCCAGAAGAACGGAACCGCGTCGAACCGCTCACACCGGCCGAGCATGTTGCGCGCGGCCGTCTGGCCCTGGCGCTCGGCGACGACGAAATGCTCGACGCGGATGGCATGGCCGCTGTGCGCATCCGGCCAGCGGGCAATGTCGCCGGCGGCGAACACGCCGGGCGCGCTGGTTTCGAGGAAAGCGTCGACCAGAACGCCGCGGTCGATGGCAAGGCCGGCCTGTTCGGCGAGCCCGGTTGCTGGACGGACGCCGATTCCGGCGACGACGAGATCGGCATCGACCCGCTCGCCATTGTCCAGGGTCACCGCCTGCTCGTCGATCACAGCCGCGGTCCGCCCGAGATGGAAGATCACGCCGTTCCGTTCGTGGACCGAGCGGATGAACGATCCGACCTCGCGGCCGAGGATTCGTTCCATTGGAATGGCCTCTCGCCCGACGACATGGACCTCGAGGCCGCGGGCGCTGAGCGACGAGGCGGCTTCGAGGCCGATGAAACTCGAGCCGACGATCACCGCCCGTCGCGCTTTTTCGGCCGTTGCGATCAGCATTCGGCTGTCGTCGAGCGTGCGCAGATAACGAACATGGCCGAGATCGGCGCCGGGGATTTCGAGCCTGACCGGCTCGGCGCCCGTGGCGAGCAGAAGGGCGCCGAAGCGTTCGCGGCTGCCCTCCGCGAGTTCGATCGAACGTTGCTCGGGCTCGATCCGGGTCACGCGCGTGTTCAAGCGCAGATCGATGCCATTCTCCCGGTAAAAGCTTGCGGGCCGAAGCAACGCCCACTCCTCCGGCGCCCTGCCGGCGAGATAATCCTTGGAGAGGTTCGGCCGGTCGGCGGGAAGCGCCGAGTCGGCGCTGAGGATCGTGACCGGGCCGGCATAGCCTTCGCCGCGAAGCGTTTCGGCCGCCATATTTCCCGCAGGGCCACCGCCGACGATGACGATTGACTCGGGCAGTCCGGCCGAACGGAGCGCCGGCCGTCGTTCGCGTTCGATCCTTTCGCGGGCATAAGCGATTCCATTGCTGAGCTCGACGCGCCAGCGGGGGAGCGGATCGCGCGCGGGGGCGCGCAGGACTTCGCCGCTTCGCAGGTCGAAGCAGGCATGGTGCCAGGGACAGCGGATGGTCTCACCGACGACCAGGCCTTCGCCGAGCGGCCCTCCATAATGGGTGCATTTGGCGCCGGCCGCGAACAATTCATCGCCGCGCCGGACGAGGATGGCGGGCTGGCCGTCGATATGGCCGGTCAGCATCGCTCCGTCGCCGATTGCGGACAGCTTCACGCCACGACGGAAATCCGGTCCTTCGGGTTGCTCATGGTCGGCGGTCATTTCATCCTCCGGAACGTCATCGCGGCGCGTATCCAGCGCGCCCCTGGCCCCCATTGGATGCAAAAGCATCGCCGCGGTGCCCGCATTGCGACCGGCGCGGGGACTCTAGGGCGACATGGCGCCCGACGAGGATTGCCACGCCAGCATCCGCCACTGGCCGGAATCCCGTCGCCACACTCCGATACAGGGGTAATGGAAGACCTGCTGCTCTCCATCGAGGCGCGAGTGGCCGAGCATCAAACCCCCAAGGATGATCACATCGTCGAGAACGCGGACTTCCCGCTCGCGAACGTCGAAGTCACGGTCGTAGGTGAGGAATTGCGTCCGGATGCTGTGGAGATAATGCTCCTTGTCAAACGCCGCGCCCGCGCTGTTGATATAGATGAGCTGCTCACGCAGCAGCGATGCAAGCGCGTCCGCGTCATTCTGCCGTGTCGCTTCAATGCGGCGCCGTTCGAGCGCGCGGACACTGTTCAGATCGTCTGTCTCGAGGGTGGCGAGCATCGCCGGGTCTCCTTTTTCGGGGCGCCCGGCCAACTGCCTGGAGCGGGCAACGGACCGACGAAGGCGCCTTCGGCCCTTTTGGATGGGACGGCGTTTCCAGAAAGGCCAGTGCATTATATTGTTGGATAGCAATCCGAATTTTGTTCTATTGAGTGTTTCCATCCCAGTGCCGGCGTTCCTGGCGTCACATGAGCGAGACGAGACATGGACATCAACGTCGCGCGGACCTTCCTCGAGGTCGTGAAAACCGGCAGTTTCGTGAATGCCGCGGCCAACCTCAACATGACCCAGACTGCGGTGAGCGCTCGAATCCGCGTTCTCGAGCAGAATCTCGATCGCAAGGTGTTCGTCCGCAACAAGGCCGGCGCCCGGCTGACCCCCGCGGGCGAGCAGTTCTTCCGTTTCGCGACGTCGTTGGTCCAGGTGTGGGACCGAGCCCGGCGGGCGGCCGCAGTGTCGCCGGGACGCGAGACCGTCGTCACCATCGGCGCGGAGCTTAGCCAGTGGAAACCGCTGATGCGACACTGGCTGTTGTGGATGCGGCGTGAGTGTCCCGAACTCGCGATCAGCGCCTATATCGATTCAGCCGACCGGTTGATGGAGCAGGTCCAGGAAGGCACGCTGGACGTGGCGATCCTCTATGCCGCTCCAGTCCGTCCCGGACTGGTGACGGAACTCCTGTTCGAGGAAAGGCTGGTGCTGGTGAGAACCACCGGTGATCGGCCGATCGGGCCGGAAGATCATGTCAATGTCGACTGGGGGGAGGATTTCACCGCCAGCTATCACGCCGCATTTGCAGACAGCGTGCCTGGTGTCGTCTCGATCAGTTATGGACCGCTCGCGCTCGACTATCTGCTCGAGCAGGGCGGCAGCGGCTACTTCCGGATGCATACGGTCCAGCCATTTCTTGAGGATGGCCAACTCGAGCTGGTGCCCGAAAGTCCCGAATTTCCCTATTCATCCTGCCTCGTCTACTCCACGAGAGCTGACGAAAGCGTGATAGCCCGCATTCGCCATGGCCTGCATGTCGCAGCGGACTTGGTGAAATCGTCCGGCGCCGGTTCAAATCCGTTGGATGGTGTTCGGGCCGCAGGCGACCTGCGTCGCAAACCGGCGGAGGACGTCTGAAGCTGCTCTTCGCGCGAGGCTCTTCCGGGTCTTGACCGGCTGTTCCGCGTTGCGCCGGACCGAAATGCCGGGGCGAAGGTTAGCCCGGTTGCGCAGCAGCTGCGGATTCGGCGTTGCTGCCGGCGCGCGCGGGCGGCTCGCCGAAAAGCCTCCCGATGATCGCCCGCGCGTCCTGCTGGATCCTGCGCAGATGGTCCGCGTCGCGAAAGCTCTCCGCATAGATTTTGTAGATCGCCTCGGTTCCCGACGGACGCGCAGCGAACCAGCCGCTTGCGGCGGAGACCTTGATCCCGCCAAACGGAGCTCCGTCACCCGGCGCGGCGGTCAGTCTGGTTTGGATCGGCTCGCCGGCGAGGCCGGTCGCGCCGATCTGGTCTCCAGAGACCCGGCGCAGCAGATCCGATTGCTCCGGAGTCGCCGGAGCGTCGACCCGTTCATACCAGCTTTCCCCGAGATCCCGGGCCAGTCCCTCATAGAGCTGGGCTGGATCGCGGCCGGTCCGGGCCGTGATCTCGGCCGCCAGCAGCGCGAGCGCAATGCCGTCCTTGTCGGTGGTCCAGACCGACCCGTCGCGGCGCAGCAGGGATGCGCCGGCGCTTTCCTCGCCGGCAAAGCCGAGCGCGCCGGTGAACAATCCGTCGACGAACCATTTGAACCCGACCGGAACCTCGAAGAGGCTTCGGCCGAGGCGGGCCGACACGCGGTCGATCATCGCGCTGCTCACCATCGTCTTGCCGATACCGCATCGCTCGGGCCATTCCGGACGATGGCCGAAGAGATAGGCGATCGCGGCGGCCAAATAATGATTGGGCTTCATCAGGCCGCCCGCCGGAGTGATGATGCCGTGACGGTCCGCGTCGGTATCGTTGCCGGCCGCGAGGTCGAAGCGGTCCCGAAGGCCGATCAGCCGCGCCATTGCATAGGGAGACGAGCAATCCATGCGGATCTTGCCGTCCCAGTCGGCGGTCATGAAGCCGAAGGTCGGGTCGACCGTATCTTCGACGACCTCTCCGTTCAGGCCGAAGCGCTCGATGATCTCGCCCCAGTAGCGGACGCTCGCTCCGCCCAGCGGGTCGATCCCGAGCCTCAGTCCTGAAGCCCTGATCGCCTCAAGGTTGATCACGCTCGCGAGGTCGCCGATATAATGGTCGGCATAATCGTGGTGGCGAACCGAGGATGAGCGTCGCGCACGATCGTAGGGGGTGCGCGGAACCTCGCGAAGTCCACCTTCGAGCAGACGGTTGGCGCTGGCCTCGATCCAGCCGGTGACCGCGGAATCTGCCGGGCCGCCCGTCGGCGGGTTATATTTGAAGCCACCGTCTTCCGGGGGATTGTGCGACGGCGTGAGGACGACTCCGTCGCCGAACCCCCCCGTGCGGCCGCGATTATAGGTCAGGATCGCGTGGGAGATGACCGGCGTCGGCGTATAGCCGCTGCGAGCATCGATCATCGTCACGACATCGTTCGCGGCGAAGACCTCAAGCGTGGTTTCGAACGCTGGCCGCGACAGGGCATGTGTGTCGATGCCGAGGAAAAGGGGGCCGTTGATTCCGTGCTGCCGGCGATAGAGGCAGATCGACTGCGCAATTGCAACGATGTGCATTTCGTTAAACGACTTGCGCAACGCCGAGCCGCGATGGCCGGATGTTCCGAAATGGATGCGCTGGGCAGGTTGCGACGGATCCGGCTCGCCCGAATAATAAGCGGCGATGAGGTCGGCGGGCCTGATCAAGAGGGCCCGATCGAGGCGCTTGCCCGCGAGCGCGCTTGTCAGCGGGCCGGCCATGCCGAAATCCGATCAGAACACACGAGGTCTCGTAATAAACTCAACAATCTTGTTTCCAACCCACAATAATATTCATTTGCGGCAAGAGAATAGCAGGTCAATAAGGAAGGAGACAAGGAGACTTTTTGGCTGGCCACGTCAAAGTATATTCCGAAGATAATCCTTGAAGATCGTGGCGGCTGGATCCATGTTGAAGGCGTAATGGACAGTTTTTCAAGAGCTCGACGTTCTGAAATCCATCCAGGGAGCAGCACCGCACGCTCCGGGGCTCCGGGCCGTCTCGCCCGATAGCTGGGACGGCCTGGGGCGCCATTCGCCGCGACGGGACATCTCCCGGTCGCCTTTGACATCAGGTCTTCGCGACTTTCCGCCAGGGAGCTGGAGCGGCCGGAATCATCCCGGCCGGGCGGGTTGCGTCGGGTCGACGGTACCCCCTCAGCGGGCCTCGTATTGAACTGGAGACAAATCGTGCCGGCATGTTTTGCAGTTGAATCACCGCGCAGGATCATCGCAGCCGCGGGTGGCGGGTTGCGGGTGCTTCCGTTCGATTTGCTCGTCCGCAAGCTGGAGAGCCGGACTCCGTCGAAAACGCCGGCCGCTCGGCCGGGCGCTTCGCGATGAGCGCGCTCGCTGCTCTTCGCGACGATGGCCCCTCCGACCTGGAGCTTGCGGCCGCGATCGCTCGCCGTGACTCGGGAGCCGTGCGCCTCGTCATGCGCCGAAACAATCAGCGGCTGTTTCGCGCCGCATGGCGGATACTGCGTAACCGGGAGGACGCCGAGGACGCGGTGCAAAGCACCTATCTCAAGGCATTCGCGGCGATCACCAGCTTCGCCGGCCGGTCCTCGCTGTCCACCTGGCTGACCCGGATCGCCATCAACAATGCGCTGGTTCATGCGCGCTCCGCCAGGCGGCGGCGATCGCTGCTCGATCAAAGCGAAGCGCCCATCCTGGAGGAGTATCGCGAAAGCCTGATGCGCGGGTCGATGTCCGAGTCTCCCGACCAGGCGCTCGCGCGCGGCGAGATCAGGCAAGTCGTCGCTGAAGCGATCAACCGGCTCCCGCCGCGGTTCCGCGCGGTTTTCGTGCTTCGCCAGATCGAGCAGCTCGATGTCGGCGAGGTCGCCGTCCGGCTCGGCATACCGCAGGCGACCGTCAAGACCCGGCATCTGCGCGCGCGGCGGCGCCTGCAGCGACTGCTTGGACCGGGTCTCGGGGGCGCGACGTCCGGCAAGTTTCCTTTTGACTCGTTCGCATGCGAACCGCCGGCGATCCCGTCGCCCGTCTCTCGCGGCGATTCGCGCGCCGGGGCGTCCGCACCATGAACGGGTGTTGCGATCCCATGTCGGCCGGCCAGATCGGGGAGGCGGTTCGAAAGGCCCTCGAATTGCACCGGTCCGCACCCGAACGCCCGCTCGACGCGATCGTCCGGGATGCGGTCGTTTGGACTATCCGTGGGTGCGCGCCGGGGGTTGAAGATGACCTGGAACAGAATCGCCCCGGCATTGATCCCGGGACATTGAATGCGGTGGTGCGCGAGGTGGTGCGGCGGATCGCGGACGTCCCCGAGCGGCCAGGGGACATCGAAATTGATGAGGCGTCGGACGAATCCTTTCCGGCCAGCGACCCACCCGGATGGATCTGGGAACGCCCGGATCATGGCGTTGAAGAGGAGTAGTGAAATGGTTGTGCGGACATCGATTGCGGAATGGCGCGGACGCGTTGACGACGGCGGCGGCCATGTCAGCCTCGGCAGCGGCGCCTTCGAGGGTTCTTATTCCTTCGGGTCCAGGTTCGAGGAGGCGCCGGGAACCAATCCCGAAGAGCTTCTGGGCGCCGCCCACGCCAGCTGTTTTTCGATGGCGCTGTCGCTTCTCCTCACCAAAGCGGGCTACCCGCCGAGACGGATCAGGACGTCGGCGAAGGTCAGCATCGAGCGAGCCGGCGACGGCTTCGCGATAACCCATATCGCCCTTGCGACCGAAGGCGACGTCCCGGGACTGGATTCGAAAGCCTTCTCGGTTCATGCGGAGGAGGCAAGGAGAAATTGCCCGGTATCGAAGGCACTCGCCGGTGTCGAGATCGGCCTCACGTCGGGGCTCGTGGAGGAGTCCGGAAAGGCCGTTCCGCGAAGATCAGGCGCGACCGCGGTCGCGCCGAGGCCGCGGACGCAGGTCATGGGGAGGCGAGGAAACGACCATTTTCGAAAGCCGCGATAGCCGGGCGAGGATCCGTCATGGCGCGTCGGGGAACGCCTTGGCGCGCCCGGCAGCCCAGTTCGGGCGCGCCGGGGTCCGGCCCGCGCACGGCTGCCGCCCAGCCGATGCCTCGCGGGACTCCAGGGAACATGCCGTGATGTCGGCCATTCCATGCCGCCGTTGACCTTGGCCCTGGCCCCGTTCCTTGCCCGGGCCTTCGGACGTACGCCCGCGCCGCCGTGGACCGATACGGCCGCCATTCGCGAGGAGATTTCGAGCGCCGAACGCATGGTGGAGCATGCGCGAAGCCTTGCCCGCGCCCAGACGGTCCGGCCGCATCGCCAGCGCGGCAGTCCACTCCTCGACCGGCTGGCAGCGAATGAAGCGAGCCTGGTCGACTCCTATCGCTCGATCTGCGCGGCGGTGGACGAGAAGGCCGCGATCACCCCCGCCGCCGAATGGCTGATCGACAATTTCTATCTCGTCGAGCGCCAGATTCGCGAAGTTCGGCTGGACCTGCCGCCGGCTTACTACCGTCAGTTGCCAAGCCTCGCCGACGGCCCGTTTGACGGCCTGCCCAGAGTCTTCGGGCTGGTCTGGGCTTTCGTCGCCCATACCGATAGCCGCTTCGATGCCGAGTCCTGGTGTGCCTTCATCCACGCCTACCAGGAGGAGCAGCCGCTCACGATTGGCGAGCTGTGGGCCTCGGCGATCACCCTGCGAATCATCCTGGTCGAGAATCTGAGGCGGATCGCCGAGCGCATCGTCTACAGCCGCGAGGAGCGCCGCAAGGCCGATTCGATCGCCGATCTGCTGCTGGGCAGCGACAGCGCCGGCCGGACTCAGGACGCGCTGGTCAATCGGCTCGGCGCGGGAGCGCCATCCGATGCGCTCGTTGTCCAGCTCATTCACCGGTTGCGGGATCAGAGCCCGGCCTTCACAGCCATGCTCGCCCGGCTCGACGAACGGCTGGCGGCCGGCGAACGCACCGCTGATGGCGCGATCCACGACGAGCAGCAAAGGCAGATCTCTGCCAATCTCACGGTTCGCAACATCATCACGAGCATGCGGCACATCTCGGATGTCGACTGGTCAGTCCTCTTCGAACGCGTATCGCTGGTCGACCCGGTGCTTGCGAAGGGCTGCGAGTTTGCGAAGATGGATTTTGCAACTCGCAATCTCTATCGAACCGCCGTCGAGGAGCTAGCCCGGGGGTCGGACCTCGACGAACTCGAGGTCGCCAACCGCGCCGTAGAGGCCGCCGCTGCGGCCACCGAGCCGAGGCACAGCGATCCGGGCTATTATCTGATCGCCGAAGGCCGCGTCCGGTTCGAGTCCGATCTGGGCTTTCGTCCGCCCTTCTCGACCGTCGCGAGCCGCGCCTACCGGGCGCTTGGCGTCGGCGGCTATGCCGGCGCCGGCGCCATTGTCGCGTTGCTCCTGCTCGGCTTTCCGGTCTTCTTCCACGTCGAAGCGCATATGGATTGGATCCTGCTCGGCGTGCTCGGTCTGCTGGGCGCGGTGCCGGCGATCGATTCCGCGGTAGCGCTGGTCAATCAGGAGGTGACCCGCCGGTTCGGAGTCACGCAGGTTCCAGGCCTGGAGCTGCGCGGCGATGTGCCGGCGCATTTGCGCACCCTGGTGGTGGTGCCGACCCTGCTGACCCGGCCAGAGGCCATCGTCGAGCAGGTCGAACGGCTGGAAATCCACCATCTCGCAAGCATCACCGGGGACATCCAGTTCGCTCTCCTCTCGGACTGGACGGATTCGGCCAGTGAGACGGTCGCGGGTGACGGTGCGCTCCTCGAGACCGCGGCGGAAGCCATTGCCCGGCTCAACCGGCGGCATCCGCCGGCACCTGGCGGCGACAGGTTTCTCCTCCTTCACCGGCGCCGGGTGTGGAACGAGAGCGAGCGCCTGTGGATCGGCTGGGAGCGCAAGCGAGGCAAGCTGCACGAGCTCAATCGGCTGCTTCGCGGCGCTCGCGACACCACCTTCCTGAGTCTCGGCGCGCGGCCGCCAAAAGTGCCGGAAGACGTCAGATATGTCGTCACCCTGGATGCCGACACGAGGCTTCCCCCGGGCGCGATCCGGCGGCTGATCGGCAAGATGGCGCATCCCCTGAACCAGCCGGTTGTCGACCCAGCCCGGCGGCACGTCGTCGAGGGCCACGCGATCCTCCAGCCGCGAGTGACGCCGAACCTGCCGGTCGGCGACGAAGGCTCGGCCTACCAGCGCGTCTTCTCAAGTCCCAACGGAATCGATCCCTATTCGGCGGCCGTTTCCGACGTCTACCAGGACCTCTTCGGCGAAGGCTCCTATGCCGGCAAGGGCATTTATGCGGTCGACGCCTTCGAGGCCGTGCTCGCCGAGCGAGCCCCGGACTCGACCCTTCTCAGCCATGACCTGTTCGAGGGGGTGTTCGCACGCGCCGGCCTGGCGTCCGACGTCGAGGTGGTCGAATCCTACCCGGCGCGCTACGACGTTGCCTCGCTTCGCTACCATCGCTGGGCCCGTGGCGACTGGCAGTTGCTGCCCTGGATCCTGGGCTGGAGTGCCCTTCTTGGAAAGGCCCGGCGCCTGCCGGCGAGGATACCGGCCAGCGGCCGCTGGAAAATGATCGACAATCTGCGCCGGTCGGTCACTCCCCTGACCTGCGTTCTGGCCTTGCTCGCGGGCTGGGCGCTTCCGTTCAAGGCTGCGCTCGTATGGACTCTCTTCTTCCTCGGGACGATCGCCCTTCCAAGCATTGCGCCGGTGGTGGCGTCGGCCTGGGCCCGCCACCCGGGAATCCGCGCCCGGGTGCATTTCGCCCGCGTCCTTGCCGATCTCGGCCGGGCGTTCCTGCAGGCGCTGCTGATCGTGACTCTCCTCGCGCACCAGGCGTGGCTGATGGCCGACGCGGTCCTTCGAACCCTGGTTCGATTGCTCATCACCCGGCGCAATCTGCTGCAATGGACTCCGGCGGCGCAGACGACGATCGGCCGCAATCCCACCCTCGGTGCTTATTACCGGTGGATGGCGGGCGCGGTCGTCACCGGGATAGTCGCGATTGCCGCGACAGGACTCTTCGGCGATCGCACCGTCTATCTCGCCGCTCCTTTCGCACTCCTCTGGATCGCGTCCCCTGCTGTCGCGCAATGGGTGAGCCGGCGATCGAACGCGGTTGCGCAGCAGACCGCAAGCGAGGCCGAAAGGGACGCACTTCGGCTCATCGCACGGCGCACCTGGCGCTATTTCGAGACCTTCGTCACTTCGGCCGACAACATGCTTCCGCCGGACAATTTCCAGGAAGACCCGTCGCCGGTCGTCGCCCGCCGGACCTCGCCAACCAATCTCGGGCTTTATCTCCTGTCGGCCGCGAGCGCTCACGATTTCGGCTGGACGGGCGCGCTCGACACGATCGAGCGGCTGGAAACGACAATGGCGACCATGGCCAGATTGGAGCGGTATCGCGGGCATTTCTACAATTGGTACGATACGGAAAGTCTTCGCCCGCTCGATCCGAAATATGTTTCCTCGGTCGACAGCGGCAACCTCGCCGGCCACTTGATTGCGCTCGCCAACGCTTGCGAGGATTGGCGCGAGACGGTCCTTGACGGCGAGCGGCGGCTTGCCGGGATCCTTGATGCGCTCAGTCTCGTACGCGAAGAGGTCGAATCGCTTCGGGATCGGCGCCGCACCGAAACCGTCACCTGGCGCCAGCTCGATGAGTCGGTTGAGCGCCTGTTCGCCGAAGCGCGCGCTTCGCTTGGCGGTGAGGATCTTGCCGGCCGTCTTGCCGCTCTTGCGGGATCTTCGGAAACCCTTGTCGATCTCGCGAGCGCCTTCGCGATCGAGCGGGGCGAGGATGCTTCCGACATCCTTTCCTGGGCGCGTGCGGTCTGCCGGTCTGTCGCCAGCCATCGGCGCGATCTCGCGTCTCCGGACGATTTGGCGGCCAGATTCGCGGCCGTCGCCGCCGCGGCCCGGGACATGGCCATGGCCATGGAGTTCGGCTTCCTGCTGAACCCGGAGCGCCTGCTGCTTTCCGTCGGCTATGGGGTTCGCGAGGGTGCGCTCGACGAGAGTTCCTACGACCTCCTGGCTTCGGAAGCGCGCCTGGCGAGCTTCATCGCCATCGCGAAGGGCGACTTGCCGCCGCGCCACTGGTTTCGGCTTGGGCACGGAGTCACGTTCGTTCGCGGCGGCCCGGCCCTGCTGTCCTGGTCTGGCTCAATGTTCGAATATCTGATGCCCTCGCTGATCATGCGCGCTCCGGCCGAAAGCATCATCGGGCGCACCAACCGGTCGGTCGTTCGACGGCAGAACGACTATGCGAAGGCCCTGGGGACGCCCTGGGGAATCTCCGAATCCGCCTACAACGCCCGCGATCTGCAGCTCACCTACCAATATTCCAACTTCGGCATTCCGGGCCTCGGGCTGAAGCGGGGCCTCAGCGACGATGCCGTGATCGCACCTTATGCGACCGCACTCGCGGCGATCGTCGATCCGGCTTCGGCAGTGCGCAATTTCAAGCGGTTGGCGAACGGCGGCGCTCGGGGGCGCTACGGATTTTATGAGGCGCTCGACTTCACCGCGCGCCGGTTGCTCGACGGGCAGAAGGTCGCGGTCGTCCAGGCGTTCATGGCCCACCATCAGGGGATGACCATCGTCGCCATCGCCGACGCCCTGCTCGGCGGGAGGATGCGGGCGCGATTCCACGCGGAGCCGATTGTTCGCGCCGCGGAACTGCTCCTTCACGAACGCATGCCCCGCGAGATTGCCGCTGCGCCGTCATGGGCGAGCGACACCAAGCCGCACACCAGGATCCGCGACGTCCGGACGGCGGGCGCCTGGCGCACGGCCGACCCGCATGCCGCGTCTCCGGAGACGCACCTCCTCTCCAACGGCCGCTACAATATCATGCTGACCGCGGCCGGGTCCGGCTACAGCCGATGGCGCAACTTCGCCGTAACCCGCTGGCGCGAGGACGCGACCTGCGATGACTGGGGATCCTATATCTATCTGCGCGACGTCGAGAGCGACCGCTTCTGGTCGGCGACCTACCAGCCGACGAGTGCACGGCCCGACCAATATGCGGTGGCGTTCAGCGAGGAGCGGGCGACATTCTCGCGCCAGGACGGCGATCTCCATACCACGCTGGAGGTGGTCGTCTCGACCGAGGATGACGCCGAGGTTCGGCGGCTGACCATCACCAACAATGGCGAGCGCGACCATGACATCGAGGTCACCTCTTATGCCGAGATCGCCATCGCCCCGCAGGCTGCCGATGTCGCCCATCCGGCTTTCTCCAAGATGGCCGTCGAGACCGATTATGTCGCGCGTTTCGGGGCGATCCTCGCGACCCGCCGCCGGCGCTCGCCGGACGAGCCGGAAATCTGGGCGGCGCATCATTCGGTCGCCTCGGGCGAGACCATCGGCAAACCCGAGTTCGAAAGCGACCGGGCCCGTTTCCTTGGCCGGGGGCTCGGCGTTCGCACTCCCGCCGCCGCGATCGACGGGCGCCTGCTGTCGGGTTCGACCGGCGCCGTTCTCGATCCCGTCTTCGTCCTGCGCCGGCGCGTGCGCCTGGCGCCCGGCGCGGCGGCGCACATCGATTTCTGGACGCTGGTCGCCGGGTCGCGGGAAAAGCTGCTCGACGCCGTCGACCGGACCAACGACATCAGCGCGTTCGAACGGGCGGCCACGCTCGCCTGGACCCAGGCGCAGGTGCAACTCCATCACCTCGGAATCGACAGGGAAGAAGCAAGCGAGTTCCAGCGTCTCGCCGGCCGTCTGATCTATTCCGGGCCGTCGCTTCGCCCATCCTCGGACGTGATCCTGCGCGGCGCCGGCCCGCAATCCGGCCTGTGGCCGCAGGGCATTTCCGGCGACCTTCCGATAATCCTGCTTCGGATCGCGAACATCGAGGACATCAGGATCGTTCACCAGCTGCTGCAGGCGATGGAATATTGGCGGACCCGAAGGCTCGAGGTGGACCTGGTCATCCTCAACGAACGGTCCTCCTCCTACCTTCAGGATCTGCAGTCGGCGCTCGAGAACGCCCTGCGCACGCGCCAGGCCCGGCCTCCGGCGTCGGCAGAGGGCGCTGCAGGACAGGTTTTCCTTCTGCGCGCCGACCTCCTGCCGCCGGAAACGAGCGCGTTGCTGGCGTCGGTCGCGCGCGTCCGGCTTACGGGGGACGGCGGCGGCCTTGCCGAACAGCTCAATCGAATCAAGGAGCCCGCTCCTCCTTCACGAGCGGCTCGAAAGCCGTCCCTCCAGGGACCGCTGCGAGCGGTTGGCGGCGGCGAATTTGAATTCTTCAACGGGATCGGCGGATTTGCGGAAGAGGGCAGGGAATATGTCATCACGCTGGGACCCGGCCAGTCGACTCCCGCGCCCTGGATCAACGTCATCGCCAACCCCGCCTTCGGATTTCAGGTGTCCGCCGAAGGTTGCGGATTCGCCTGGTCGGTCAACAGCCGGGAACATCAGCTGACCTCCTGGTCGAACGACCCCGTGACCGACCGCCCGGGCGAAGCCATTTACCTTCGCGACGAGGAGAGTGGCGACTTGTGGTGCCCGACGGCGCAGCCCATCCGCGACGATCTCGGCGTCTATGTGGCGCGGCATGGCTGGGGCTACAGCCGCTTCGAACATCAGGCGTACGGCATCCAATCGGAATTGCTGACCTATGTGCCCGTTGCCGATCCGATCAGGATCGCCCGTCTCAAGCTTCGCAACATGACCGAGCGGCCGCGGCGGCTGTCGGTCACGAGCTATGTGGAATGGGTTCTCGGCACCTCGCGCGCCGCTTCGGCAACCTTTGTCTCGACCGAGATCGATCCGGTCCTCGGAGCGATGTTCGCGCGCAATCCATGGAATTCGGCCTTCGCCGGACGCGTGGCCTTTCTCGACCTTGGCGGGCGGCAGACCAGCTGGACCGCGGACCGGCGCGAGTTCATCGGCCGCAACGGCTGCCTCTCCGACCCTGCCGGCCTCGATGGAACGGCGACGCTTTCCGGAGCGGTCGGCGCCGGGCTCGATCCGTGCGGAGCAATGCGCGCGGCCGTCGAGCTGGAGGCGGGCGCGGAGAGCGAGATCCTGATCCTGTTCGGCGATGTGGAAGGGCCGGAGCAGGCCGCCGCCCTCGTCGCCCGGTATCGCGATCTGGATCTGGACTCGGTGCTGGCCGAGGTTCGCGAGCAATGGGAAGATTTGCTCGGTGCGGTGCAGGTCAGGACCCCCGACCGTTCGATCGACATCATGCTGAACGGCTGGCTGCTCTACCAGACGATCGCCTGCCGGCTGTGGGCGCGCTCGGGCTTCTACCAGGCGAGCGGTGCCTATGGTTTTCGCGACCAGTTGCAGGACGGAATGGCGCTCACCACCGCCCGTCCCGCCCTGACCCGCGAGCATCTGCTCCGCGCGGCCGCCCGCCAGTTCCCGGAGGGCGACGTCCAGCATTGGTGGCTGCCGCATTCTGGCCAAGGGGTCCGTACCCGCATCTCCGACGACAAGGTGTGGCTGGCCTTTTGCGTGGCGCAGTATCTCGAGGCGACCGGCGATTCCTCGATTCTCGATGAGACTGCGCCATTCCTCGAAGGTCCTTTACTCGAGGAAGGCGAGGACGCCAGCTTCTTCGCACCCGCTGTTTCGGACAGACAGGCGAGCGTCTACGAGCATTGCGCGCTCGGCCTCGATGCGAGCCTGGCGTACGGCGCGCACGGGCTTCCGCTGATCGGCGGCGGCGACTGGAACGACGGCATGAACAGCGTCGGGAAAGAGGGCAAGGGCGAGAGCGTCTGGCTGGCGTGGCTTTCGTACATGTCGCTGATGGCCTTTTGCCCGCTTGCAAAGTCACGGGGCGATGCCGCCCGGGCAGCGAAGTGGCGCGAGAAGGCTTCGGCCCTGCAAAAGGCGCTCGAGCGCGAAGCCTGGGACGGCGGCTGGTATCGGCGGGCATGGTTCGATGACGGCACGCCGATCGGGTCGGCGGCGAGCGACGAATGCCGGATCGATTCGATCGCCCAGTCGTGGGCGGTCATCTCGGGAGCCGCCGATCCCGGCCGCGCGAGCCGCGCGATGGCTGCGGTCGAGCGTGAGTTGATCCGGGGCGATGACGGCCTCGCCTTGCTGTTCACCCCCCCATTCGACCGGCCGGACCATGATCCTGGCTACATCAAGGCCTATCCGCCCGGAATCCGCGAGAATGGCGGTCAATATACGCACGCGGCCGCCTGGTCGGTCATCGCCCAGGCAAGACTCGGGAAAGGAACGAAGGCAGCGAGCCTGTTCTGGATGCTGAACCCGATCAACCATGCGCGAAGCCGCTCCGACCTGCGCCGGTACAAGGTGGAGCCTTATGTCGTCGCCGCCGATGTCTATTCCGCGACCGACCATGTCGGCCGGGGCGGCTGGACCTGGTATACGGGCTCCGCCGCTTGGCTGTATCGCGCAGGCCTCGAAGAGATCCTTGGTTTGCGCCTGACCGGTTCGACGCTCCACCTCGATCCCTGCGTCCCGGAGAGCTGGCCGCACTTCGAGATCATGGTTCGCCGCGGTTCGACTCGCTTCAACATCCGCGTCGACAATCCCCTGGGTGTCGAAAGGGGGATCGCCTCGGCCAGGATCGACGGAACCGCGCTCACCGGGCGGCCGCTCCACATCGATCTTCCCGACGACGGCGGGACTCATGAAATCCTGGTCACCATGGGCTGACCGGCCGAAGCGCCCCTCTCGATGGATCCCTGTCGCTGCTTCAGGGTACAGCGGTCACCGCGGCGTCTCGACATGGCCGCCGAACCCCAGCCGCATCGCTGACAGCAATTTGTCCCCGAACGTGGAATCGACGCGGCTGCGATACCGTGTGTAGAGCGCCGCCGACATCACATAGGCGGGCACCCTTTCTTCCATCGCCGCGTCCAGCGCCCAGCGTCCCTCGCCGTTATCGGCGACACTGCCGCTGAACGCTTCAAGCGCAGGATCGCGCGCGAGCGCCGCCGCGGAAAGATCGAGAAGCCAGGAGGAGACAACGCTCCCGCGCCGCCAAACTTCCGCGACGTCCGGAAGGTCGATGGTGAAACGCTCCTCGGCCGGCAAGCTTTCGGACGCCTTTCCCTTCAGAATGTCGAAGCCTTCGGCATAAGCCTGCATGAGGCCATATTCGATCCCGTTGTGGACCATCTTGACGAAATGCCCGCTCCCTGGCGGCCCGGTATGGACGTAGCCGCGTTCAGCGCGATCGTCGCGGCCATCCCGGCCGGCCGTGCGCGCGATGTCGCCGACGCCTGGGGCGAGGGCGTCGAAGATCGGATCGAGCCGGCGGACGATCTCTTCCCGACCGCCGATCATCAGGCAGAAGCCGCGCTCGGAGCCCCAGACTCCGCCCGACGTGCCGACATCGAGATAGTCGATCCCGATCTTCGCAAGCGACGCCGCCCGCCGGATATCATCCTTGTAGAAGCTGTTGCCGCCGTCGATGAGGATGGCCCCCGCGCCGGCGAGGCCGGCCAGCTGATCAACGGTCGTCTCGGTGGGTTCGCCGGCGGGGAGCATCAGCCAGAAGACGGCGCCGCTCCCCAGCTGACCGGCCATGTCGGCCAGCGAGGCGGCGCCGGCCGCTCCATCGGACACCAGGGCTTCGATCGCCGCTCGGTCGCGGTCCCAGACGACCGTTTGGTGGCCGGCCCGCATCAGGCGCCGCGCGATGCTTCCGCCCATCCGTCCCAGACCGACGATTCCGATGCGCATAGAGGAGCCTTTCGTTTCGACGAAGCCGCGAACGGCTCGGGGAGGTTCGTTCAGGATGAGCTGACCGTGTCGGCCAGGATTCGCGAGCGCGCCCCGGCGATTCTGTCGAGCAACGCGGTAGCGGCGTCGCAGAATTTCTCTACCCCCTCGTCGACCAAGGCCGCGGTCACGCCCGCGAGATCTACGCCCAGGCGCTCCGCCTCCGACAGGATCTGGCGTTCGGCGTCGATACCCGCGGCAAGCGTCGACCTGGCCACCCCATGATCGAGGAAGGCCTCGATCGTCTTGGGGGGCATGGTATTGATCGTGTCGGGCCCGATCAGCGTCTCGACATAAAGGACGTCGCTATAGGCCGGATCCTTGGTCCCGGTCGACGCCCAGAGCAGACGCTGCGGCCGCGCGCCCCTGGCGGCAAGCGCCCGCCAGCGGTCGCTCGCGATCAGATCGAGATAATGTTGATAGGCGAGCTTGGCGTTCGCGATCGCAAGCTTTCCGCGAAGCGCTGAAAGTGCTTTCGAGTCCGGATCTCCGGCCTTCACGCGCGCGTCTATCGCCGCATCGATTTTCGAGTCGATCCGGCTGACGAAGAAACTCGCCACCGAGGCAATGCGCGAGATATCCTCGCCCCTCGCGACCCGCTCCTCGAGACCGGCGATGAAGGCTTCGGCGACGGCATTGTACATGCCGGTCGCGAACAGCAAGGTGATGTTGACGTTGACGCCGCTCGACGTCAGCGCCCGGACCGCGGGTACCCCTTCGCTGGTGCCCGGCACCTTGACCATCAGATTGGGGCGCTCGACGGCGGCCCACAGGCGCCGGGCCTCGTCGATCGTGCCCTGCGTCAAACCGGCGAGAAACGGCGAGACTTCGATGCTCGCAAACCCGTCGGCGCCGTTCAGCCGGTCATAGACCGGCCGCAACGCGTCAGCCGCGGCCTGAAGGTCGGCGATCGCCAGATGCTCGTAAATCCGGGTGGCGCTCGCTTCGCCGTTGCGGACCAGCGCGGCGATTTCCGATTCATAGGCAGAATCCCGGCCGATCGCTTTCTCGAAGATCGAGGGGTTGGATGTGACCCCGGTTACTCCGTCTTCGTCGATCAGCCGCTGCAGACCGCCTGTGGCAACGAAATCCCTGTCGAGGAAATCCAGCCAGACCGCCTGTCCTTCGGCCTCAAGCGCATGCAATCGATTTGCCATCATGTCCTTTCCGCCGAGACCACTTCCCGGGCAATCTTGACCAGGTTCGCGACCGTGAACCCGAACCGCTCCTGCAGCTTCGCAAAAGGAGCCGATGCGCCGAACGAGCTCATGGCGATGGTCGCGCCCGCGGAACCGACATAGCGGTCCCAGCCAAGCGGGGATGCCTGCTCGACGGCAACGCGGGCGCGGACCGACGGCGGCAGGACCGCGTCGCGATAGCTCCTGGGCTGCTGTTCGAACAGCGACCAGCATGGCATCGAGACGACTCGCGAGCGGACGCCCTCGGCGGCGAGTTGCTCATGCGCGGCAAGGGCGAGCGAGACTTCGCTTCCGGTGGCGAGCAGGAGCAGCTCGGGGTCGCCACGGTCCGGATCGGCGAGCACATAGGCGCCTTTGACCAGCTGATCGGCCGCGGCGTAGCGGCCGCGATCGATCGTCGGCAGCTTCTGGCGCGAAAGGATGATGCAGGTCGGTACATTCCTCCGGGTCGTCGCCACGCGCCAGGCTTCCGCGGTTTCGTTGGCGTCGGCCGGCCGGATGACGTTGAGGCCGGGTATCGCGCGAAGCGCCGCCAGTTGCTCGACCGGCTGGTGCGTCGGCCCGTCCTCGCCAACCCCGATCGAATCGTGGCTGAACACGAAGATGGTCGGCAACTCCATGAGCGCGGCGAGCCGGATCGGCGGCCGCATATAGTCGCTGAAGACCAGGAAGGTCGCGGTGAAGGGCCGGAGGTAGGAGAGGGCCAGGCCATTGGCGATGGCGCCCATCGCATGTTCGCGAACGCCAAAATGCATGTTCCGGCCGCCCTGGCTTCGGGCTTCGAGATCGCCCGCCCCCTCGAAAGTCAGCCTGGTCTTCGTTGACGGCGCGAGATCCGCCGCGCCGCCGATGAGGGCAAGGACATTGTGAGCGATTGCGTTCAAGACCTTGCCGCTCGCGTCGCGCGACGCCATTCCCGCGGCGTCCGCGGCGAAGTCGGGAATGTCGCGGGCCCATGCATCGGGGAGCCTGCCCTCAAGCAGGCAATCGAGCTCCCCGGCGAGTTCGGGATATTCCTCGCGGTAGCGGATCAGGGTCTGCTCCCAGGATTCGCGAAGCGGCCGGGAACGACCGGCGAGGCTGGACCCCAGATGGTCGGCGACCCCGGCCGGAACGAGGAACCGCGACTCCTCGGGCCAGCCATAAAAGCGTTTCGTTTCCCGGATCGCTTCCGGCCCCATCGGATCGCTGTGTGCGCTGGAGGTGCCGGCGACCGGCGAGCCAAATCCGATGACGCTGTCGACCATGATTAGGGTTGGGCTGTCCTTGGTCTGGCGGAACGTCTCGAGCGCTTGGGCGACGGCGTCCAGGTCGTTGGCGTCGGCGACATGCAGGACAGTCCAGCCGTAGCCGCGAAACCGCTCAGGCACGCTTTCGCTGAACGCGAGCGGCGTTCCGCCTTCGATCGTCACATGATTATTGTCGTAGATCCAGCAGAGGTTCGCGAGCTTCAGATGTCCGGCCAGCGACGCCGCTTCGCTCGCCACTCCTTCCATCATGTCGCCGTCGCTGCACAGGACATAGACATCATGGTCGAACAGTATGGCGCCGTCGCGGTTGAAACGCGCGGCGAGCCACCGTTGAGCGATCGCCATTCCGACCGAATTGCCGCAACCCTGGCCAAGCGGGCCAGTGGTCGCTTCGACCCCGGCCGTCACTCGATATTCGGGGTGACCGGGAGTCTTCGAGTCCAGCTGGCGAAACTGCTCGATATCCTCGAGGCTGACCGCCGGCCGTCCGGTGGGCCTTCCATCGCGGCCGATTTCGCGAACGCCCGAAAGGTGCAGAAGCGAATACAGGAGGAGCGAGGCATGGCCGACCGACAGCACGAAGCGGTCGCGGTTGGGCCAGTCGGCGCGGTCCGGGTCGAAGCGCAGGAACCGGCTCCACAGCGTATAGCCGACAGGGGCCATTCCCATCGGCGTGCCGGGGTGGCCCGACGCCGCTTTCTCGACCGCGTCCAGGGTGAGGGTCCGGATGGTGTTGATCGCCAGTTCGTCGAGCGATCGGGACTCGTCCTCCTTCGGCTCAGGGGCCATTTCAATTCTCCGGTCGGGCGGGGTGGCTGTGAAGAATCCGGATCGTTCGCTGCCCTTCCTGTCCTCTTGCGACGAAAGGCCGTTCATGGCTCGACCCGCGTGAGCCGGACGACGCCGTCGCTTGCGCCGACATAAGCGACATCGAATTCGTCCAGGAAGAGCCCGTGTCCCAGAACTCCGGGAATTTCCGAGAGAGCGGAGGCCAGCGCCCGTGGATCATCGATCGACCCGAAGCGGCAGTCGAGCACCAGGTTGCCCTGGTCGGTCCGGAAAAGGAAATCGCCGGCCATCCGAAGACCGACCGCCGCTCCAAGGTGTTCAATTCGGCGGCAAACGAAAGTGCTGGCGAACGGCAGCGCTTCGACGGGGAGGGGCCTCTGGCCGAGCTTTGCCACCTGCTTTGTGCGATCGACAATCGCAATCATCCGGTCGGCCGCCGCGGCGATGATCTTTTCGCGCAGCAGGGCACCGCCCCGTCCCTTGATCGCGCGCAACTGCGAATCGAGTTCGTCGGCGCCGTCGATTCCCAGATCGACCCTTGCAAGCGCATCAAAGGGAAGCACCGGAAGGCCCGCCGCTTCGGCGGCACGGCCAGTGACGAGCGAGGTTGCGACGGTGGTGACGCTCAAACCGGCCGCAACACGTTCCCCGAGCGCAGTGATAGCGAAACCGGCGGTGGTTCCGCTGCCGAGGCCGACCAGCATGCCATCCTCAACCTCGGCGACGGCCGCGCAGGCGGCCGCCCGCTTTCCTTTTGCGATTTCCTCTTCATCTTCTGTACGCATTGCGAGGTCGTCTGCTCCAGTCTTCGCGGCCAGCTGACCCGAGTCGCTCGCGCGAGTCCCAATCAGTGCCGCTGCGCTGCCGGCAAATGCGGTCGGACGCGGTTGCGCGGACCGATCTCGATCGCGATCATTCAGCACCGGATTGTCGCGATGGTGGGGCAAGGGACCATTTCGCGCTGGCGGTGAAGTGGGCGGGTTGGCGATAGAGGGTGCACCATGACCCTTTGACTCGGTCGAACTCCTGAGGTTCCCGCCAAATCACCAGGGAGCCGAAGACACATTGCACATGATGCCGATCCTCGCGCTCGCCGCGAAACGGGAGGGCGACGAGCATTGCGGCCGGCCGGGTGGAAAAGGGGAACCGGCGCCGGCTCCCCGTCGTCAGATGCAGAGTGAAGGGAGGTCCTTCCTGGCGGCAGGCGTTTTGGGCGGAGTGCACTTCATGGTTCGATCTGAAAGTGGTGCCGCGGCTTCGGCTTGAGAGAGAGAATCCCGGGGAGGGGCGCGTGAGCGAAGAGACCATGAATCAGAACAGCCGGAGCGGCCAATTGGGTTTGCCAGCCAGCTGGCCGAACATGAAGTTGCTTCCGCACATCGCCCGAACGCTCTCATCGGTTTTCAGGAAGCTTCCCCGCGATCGCCCGCTGTTGGGTCTCGCGGCGGGCGCCGGATTCTTCGCGCTTGCGTCCCTGCTTCGCTGGCTCTTTGGCGGGATGAGCGAAGGCTTCGGTCCGATGACCTTCCTTCCTGCGATCCTGCTTGCGGGCCTTTATGGCGGGATCCGCATTGGATTGGCCGTGGGCGCGGTCTGCATCCTGGTTGCCTGGGTGATGTTCTTCCCGCCCTATGGAACCTTCATCCTCGCCACGCCCCACATCATCACCATGGGCATCTTCGTCCTGACTGCCGCGCTTGAGCTTTCCGTGATCCGCACGCTCAATCTTGCGATCAACGACCTCTCGCAAGCGCGAGAACGGTCAAACACCCTCTTTCGTGAATTACAGCACCGGGTCGCCAACAACCTGCAATTTGTCGCAGCACTCCTGATGGCCAGAAGGAAGCTGCTCAAGTCAGATCGGGCGGCGGCGGACATCCTCGAAGCGGCCCAGGAGCGGCTGGAAACAATGTCGCGTGTCCATCGGCGTTTGCATGACCCGCCGTCGATCAATCAGCCCCTGCAATCCTATCTTCAATCGCTATGCATGGATCTGATCGGCGCGAGCGACACGCCGGACGTTCGGCTGACGGTCGAAAGCGTGCCGGTGACATTGAGCCTCAACGGGCTCATGTCGCTTTCGCTGATCGTTGCCGAACTCGTCACCAACAGCCTCAAGCACGCGTTTCAGGATCGCGCGGACGGATCGATTTCCGTGACGATCACCGGACGGTCGGGCCGCTACGCGCTGTGCGTTGCCGATGATGGACCGGGACTTCCCGTCGATTACATCCGGCCGAACAAAGGGCGGCTGGGCCAGAGCATTCTCCAGAGCCTCGCGCGCCAGCTCGGCGGCAAGCTCGTTTTCGAACCCGGTCCGGGCGCGAGGGCGAAACTGAATTTCCGGACTTAGTTGCAGGAAGGCACCAGGACCGGCCCGGCGCCTCGTGCACCGCAACGTGGCAGAAAATCAGCGCAATTTCATTGATGACAATACCCAATTCTATTCATTTGCGTGCAGATGTCAGGGGCCGCATATCGAAGACTGCTCGCGGAGCAGCCAATTGCCGAGCTCCGGAGAAAGGAGGTCGGAAGATGTCATTCCTCAAGCAAACAAATTATCGCGGGAACCGCACATATGGCGATGAGCGGGCGGCTGGCTCGTTCATTGGTGATGCTGCCTTTGGCGCGTCACTGGTCTTTGCCTCGGCGAGGCTTCAGATCGAACGGCTCCTCAGGCGACGCTCCCCCAAGCCTTCGCTACGGGTGGATCGCAACCTTGCGGTGCGCGCTGCAAAGCCGGGAACGCGCCCGGCGCGCAGGATCGAGGAAATCTTTCCGATCGCCGGGTCCGAGGATCGCTCCCGAAGGTTGCCCAACACCAGGGCGTAAATCGAAAGAGCCGGCCACGTCTTGCGCTTTGACGGGTTGCTCAATGGGCGGTTTGCGGTGCGCGACCTTCCCGGCGTTACATCGAATTACCGGCTGAGCCTCAGCTGTTCGTCTGGTCGCCCGGAACGCCCTGCGGGAGCGCTGCAGCGCCGTCGCCCTGGACGCATGGCAGTCCTTCCATCTGGACGCCGTAGCAAGTCATCGAAAGCGAACCCATCGCATAGCCGCGAAGGAACGGCTTCGCACCGTCTGCCGCGCCGGCGAGGGCGGCAGTGTACAGGAGCGGTACGAAATGATCCGACGTCGGGACGGCAAGATTGAAATCGGGGTGTTCGACGATCCTGAGGATGCTTTGCGGATCGCTGGCCATGATGCCGGCGACCGCGTCGTCGAACCGATGCGCCCAGTCGGCGCCTTCATCCGGCTTGCTCCAGTCGATCCGTCGAAGGTTGTGCACGACATTCCCGCTCGACAGGATCAGGATTTCGCGCTCGCGAAGCACAGCGAGGCGCGCGCCCAGCTCCAAATGATATTCGAGGGGCTTGAGGGCGTTGATCGAGAGTTGCACCACTGGGACGTCGGCCTTCGGGAACAGGTGGGCAAGCACGCTCCAGGTGCCATGGTCGAGGCCCCACTGGTCATGATCGGCGCCAACCCACCGAGGCTTCACCGCTTCCGCGATCTCTTCGGCCAGTTCCGGAAGCCCCGCTGCCGGATATTCGAAGGCGAACAGCTCCGGCGGGAAGCCGTAGAAATCATGGATGGTGCGCGGCCTTGCCATCGCAGTGACCGCGGTCGCGCCGATGAACCAGTGTGCGGAAATGACCAGCAGCGCGCGGGGCCGAGGCAGCGCTTCGCCGAGACTGCGCCAGGCCCGTGTGAAGCCGTTGAGCTCGAGCGTGTTCATCGGGCTTCCATGTCCGATGAAAAGGGCGGGCATTCTGGCCATCGCATTTCCTTTCGGACGCTCCTGGTTCTCCAACGAACGGGCTCAGCGTGCGGTACCGGACGGCCTGCCCGAACCTCGCCATGCTCTCGTGATCCACTACCCGATGGGTCTTTCCGGGGCCATTTCGATGCGGCTGTTGAAGGACCGGCCCGCGCCGCGTAGCCAAGCTCCATGAAGCCGAAGCTGTTGACCACGCTCCAGGACTATTCGGGGCGAATGTTTCTCGCCGATCTGATGGCTGGCATCACGGTCGCTCTTGTCGCGCTTCCCCTGAGCATTGCCATTGCAATCGCATCCGGCGCGTCGCCGAAGGCCGGGCTGGTGACCGCGATCATCGGCGGTTTTTTGATTTCGCTGCTCGGTGGGAGCAGGGTGCAGATCGGTGGCCCCACCGGCGCCTTCATCGTCGTGGTCGCCGGAGTGATCAGCCAGTTCGGTTTTGACGGGCTTCTGCTTGCCACCTTCCTCGCCGGGATCATTCTTGTGGTTGGCGGGCTGGTGAGGGCAGGGCGATTCATCGCTCTGGTGCCGGAGCCAGTGATCGAGGGATTCACTGTCGGCATCGCGTTGATCATTGCGGTCAGCCAGATGAAGGATCTGCTCGGCATGTCAGCTCATGTGCCGGCCGATCTTGTTCACGGCTTGCCGGCATTGTGGGCCGCTCGAACCCAGGTCGGCGTCGCCGCGTTCGGTATAGGCGTGTTCACGATCGCCGGAATCGCTTTGCTCCGGCATATCATTCCCTGGTTTCCCGGCTCCCTGTTCGTGATCGCGGCGGCTTCCGTTGCGGTCGCTTTGCTCAGCCTCCCGGTCGACACGATCTACTCGCGTTTCGGTGAACTTCCCGGCGGGCTCCCGCCGCCCTCCATTCCGCATCTCAGCGTCGCGCGCATCAGCGAACTCCTGCCTTCGGCCTTCGTCATCGCCTTTCTTGCTGCCGTGGAATCCCTGCTTTCGGCCATCGTCGCGGACCGGATGATCGCGGGGAGCCACCGTTCGAATGCCGAACTGCTGGCCCAAGGAGCCGCCAATATCGTCTCACCGTTGTTCGGCGGACTCCCGGCGACGGGCGCCATCGCCAGGACTGCGACGAACGTCCGGGCCGGCGGGCGGACGCCCATGGCGGGCATCGTCCATGCGCTCACGATTCTCGTCATCACCTTGGTCGCCGCGTCTCTCGCCGGCTATCTCGCAATGCCGGCACTGGCCGGTTTGCTGATTCTGACGGCGTGGTTGATGAGCGAACCCGGCCGCTGGCCCGAGCGCATGAGACTTCGCGTCGGCGACCGCGCGCTGTTCTTCATGACCATGATCCTCACTGTGATCAGCAATTTGACCATCGCGATCGCAGTTGGAACCGGCGCCGGCCTAGCGCTGCGGCTGTTGCGCCGGAAGGTCGGGCCCGCCGAATGGAATCCCGCCGATCGCTCGAAGCTGTAAGGATCAGGTTTTGAAAACGCGCATTTGCCGCGGCTGTCGCGAGAGCGCACTCTGGTCGGATGTTCACGCTCGAGGTTCCAAAAGCCTGCTTTATCCGCCTGCGCGCGGGAGGCGTCCTCAATATGGCCGATTATGCAGAACTTGAACGGGACCTGCAGTGCATCCTCGATAAAAGCAACGCGCCGATGGCCTTGTTGCTCGACCTTCGAAATTTCCTAGGTTGGACTCCTTCGGGCTTCATTCGCGATCTCGTCTTTGACTTTCGACACCGAAAGACGTTCTCGCGGATCGCCGTGATCGGCGATCGGCACTGGCACAAGTGGAGCGCATATGCGGCGGCTCCTCTTTTCAAAGCGCGCACCAAATTTTTCTGGCCGGGCGAGGAAGCCATCGCCGAAGCCTGGGTCAGTCAAGTCCGTTAAGCCCACCGGAAGACAGCATGCGCGTCTTCGCCGACAGCCACTATGGCGTCAGATCGAAAGTTTCGCGAGCGCCTCGACGGCCGCGTGGCAAACGAGATGGCCATAATGCTTTTCAATCATTTCTGCACTTGTTCCACTGATCTGCGCGATCGTCAGGAGCGGAAGCCCTGAACCAACCAAGTCCGTGATTGTGCTGTGGCGGAGCGTGTAGGCAGTTGTGGTCGGTGGAAGATTGGCGGCGTAAGCTGCGCTGGCAATGGGATGCTTCCAAGTATTTCTATCCCACACTTTACCGTTTGCCCGAGTGAACAGAGGTGCGCTGGGTTCCTTGTCCTTTACCGATTGCGAGAAGAGGCGAGCCATCGCCTCTGGAACCAAGATCCTTCGGCCCGCACCCGCCTTGTCCTTCAGAATGGTCAATTCCGCAGTGCGGGGATCCCAATCGGCAACGGTGAGCGCTGCGACCGCTCCCGGTCGCAAGGGCAATAGACAAAGTGCGCGAATGAACGGTTCCGCCTCCGCGTCCGCTGCTTCAATGAGTGCGCGCCGCTGCTTGAGATCAAGATACAGGGTTCGACGTTTCACCGCATTCTTGATCGGCTTAAGCGCCTCCTGCCATGCGGCCTCGGTGTTGGGCGAACCGAGCGCCAATACAGCACCCAACGCCGTCCTCATCACGGCCATATCCCTATTCACTGTAGCTGGAGACCGAGGACGCAGAACCGGCCTTCCTCTCTTGCGTCTCGTAACAAGAGCTGGTTTCGCCTCGATGCGCGCGCGCCAAGCCAACAGGTGCCACCGCCTGAGCTTCTCGAGTTTAATTTTGGCGATCGGGTCCGAATAGACCAGCCGACGGAAGCGGGCTTCATCGTCCTTGCGGCTCTTTGCGAAGCGACGGCACGCGTCTTCTACGGTGTCGACGTATTCGTCGGGAATGTCACCCCTCTCAACATCAGTGGCGAACTTTTCTGCCGCCTGTTTCGCGGCTGCGAATCGGTCTCGCGATGGGCGATCGGCGAGGCTCCCGAGCGATCGCCATCTATAGGTCCGCGACTCTTCTGCATATGCGCGCGCGATCCAGGTTCCGGCGCCGCTCTTCAACGAAGGCCGGTATCCCAAGTAGCAACCAGGCCGCAGCCGTTGCCAGTGCGGCTCTCCGCGCGCCTTCAGCGCTTCGCGCTCTCCAACTTTGCTGAGATCAGGCACAAAAATTTTCCGTGCATTTTCGGTACAACCCATCGGCGACAATTTCCACCGAAAAAATACCGAAGAAACCGGTGGATTCCAGTGGATTTAGGTGGACACTCGTTTCGTAATATCCAGCAAAAACAATGTCCTAGCATGTCCAAATTGATAGAGTCCTTGGTGATCGCACTGCAGAGGTCAGGGGTTCGATTCCCCTCAGCTCCACCAGCCGTTTCAATGACTTAGCCGATTGCTGTCGCGCTTACCTGATGCCCATTGTCCGCATATTGCCGGAGCCAATCCTGGTGGCTTGGCATCCGCTCCACGGCGCGGGAAATATTTGTTTTCGCGGCCTCCAATGACTGCCGCAGTCGGTCTTCTGGCATTCGAAGCACTGCAGGATTGTAGTTGGCCGGGGTTACTCCTTGGCCGAGCATAACGCTGACCCAACTGTCGACAGTGAAGAGGTCATGGCTTTCCTGGAAAGCGTGAGCGAGTTCGCGAAACAGCGACAGGCGATGCCTCAGTGAGTCCGGCACCTCCATCGTTCGGCAGTGGCGCCAGAAGTCGGAATCCTCCCGATCCGTCGCGTGATAATGAAGGACGATGAAGTCGCGAATGCCTTCGAGTTCGCGTGACGACAGGAAATTGAAGCGTTTAGCGGCCTCTTCGCTGATCCCCGCGTAGGGGAACATCTGCAGCAACCGAGTGACCGCAATCATGATCAGGTGGATGCTGGTCGACTCCAACGGCTCGATGAAGCCAGTCGAGAGTCCGACACCGATGCAATTCTTGACCCACACTTTTCGTCTGGAGCCTGCTCGGAAGCGGATCAGCCGAGGCTCAATCAGGACGTCGCCCTCGATTCGTTCGCGCAGGAGGCGCTCGGCTTCATCCGGGCTCATGTGCGCACTGGAAAACACAATGCCGTTGCCGACTCGGTGCTGCAGAGGGATTCGCCACATCCAGCCGGCTTTGTGCGCCATTGCGCGGGTGTAGGGCCTCGGCGGTTCCACCTCTGATGTCTGGACCGCGATGGCGGTGTCTGTCGGTAACCAGTGGGTCCAGTCCTCGAACTCTACACTGAGCGCCTTTCCGAGCAGGAGCGCGCGAAACCCGGTGCAATCCAGGAAGAGATCGCCCGCAATTTCCTCGCCGGACTCGAGGAGCAGGCTCTGAATGTCGCCGCTTTCGCTATCCTGCCGGACGTCGGCGATCTTCCCCTCGACACGGGTGACTCCCTCGGCTTCGGCTAGCTTGCGGAGGTATTTGCCATACAAACCCGCATCGAGGTGGTAGGCATAGTTGGTGCCAAGTTGCTGGGTCCATTCGAACTTCCGCGCCTCGCCCGCCTGCTGCTCCAGGCAATAGTCGCCAAGCTCACCACCGAAGCCGAGATCTTTCGCTCGAAGCCAGAAATGGTGGAAATCGGCGAGCCAGGTAGAATGGCCAATCCGTCCGAACGGGTGGAAGTACCGGCTGTCTTCAGTACGCCAGTTTTCGAAGGCGATCCCCAGCTTGAATGTCGATCCCGTGGCACGGACGAAATCGGCTTCGTCTATTCCCATGAACTGGTGGAAAGTGCGGCTGGTCGGGATCGTGGATTCGCCGACTCCCACCGTGCCGATCTCTTCGGATTCGACCAGCGTAACGTCGACGATTCCCTTGAGATTGCGAATGAGAGCGAAGGCCGCGATCCAGCCGGCGGTGCCGCCGCCGGCGATTACGACTCGCTTGATGTTTTGCCCCTCCATCGCCCCTCTGCTTATCGGTTCAGCCGCTGCAGAACATCCGCCCGCAAGCGCCGAGCCGCCAGCTCGTCGATTTCTCCGAGCACCCCTTGCGCATGCTGGGGCAGATGCTCGCGCGGCCGCTCCGGGTCGCCGAACACGTAATATTCGAACAGCTCTTTCCACGCCTGTTTCTCCTGGTCGGGACGATCCCGAAGGCTCAGGATCGCGTGGAGGAGGGTGATCATCGGCGTATCGACATATACTGGCGACAGATTCCACCAATAGTTCACCATCACGTTGAAGTCGTCGAGCGCTTCGACATTGTGCCACCACATGGCAGGGTAGAAGAGAGCATCGCCAGGTTCCAGATCGGCGATCTCGGCATGATCGAGCGCTTCGCGGAATCGCGGATAGCGGTCGAAATCGGGATTGCGCAGATCGGCCATGCTGACGACCTGACCGCCGGGCGTCGGCTGAAACGGGCCGGGATACAGATTGGCAATCTGGTCGGGCGGGAAGAGCGTGAAGCGGCGGTGTCCAACCAGATTGCACGCAATGTTGTTGGAGAAGTCGTAATGGGTGCTGGCGACTGTTCGATTGCCGATCCAGATGCTCACGATCGGGGCATTCTTCTGGAACATGGGATCAGCAAGGAACAGAGCGTTCTGCGCGCGGA
>Ga0207702_10000857_pt1 | contig 31806 bp, 23 predicted proteins | sample KBSCornC62_FD_184302 | JGI IMG/M metagenome (GOLD analysis project Ga0207702, IMG submission 184302) | Corn rhizosphere microbial communities from Kellogg Biological Station, Michigan, USA - KBS Corn C6-2 (SPAdes) (version 2) | ecosystem: Host-associated > Plants > Roots > Rhizosphere > Soil ... | reverse complement strand
CGCGGTGGTGCGGCTCGAAGGGGAGGTCGCGGTGCGTTGTCCGAACTTCGATTGCCCGGTGAAAGTCCGTCGGCGGGTGGCACACTTCGCGTCCAAGGGCTGCGTGGACATCGATGGACTTGGCATCGCGATGGTCGATGTTCTCGTTGAAAAAGGCTGGATCAAAAGCGTGGCGGATATTTATCGGCTGCGTCGTGATGACCTTCTCACGCTCGGTAAGAGTGTCGGCAAATCGACAGACAATCTTCTCGCGGGAATTGAGCAGAGTAAAACCGCGGAGCTGTGGCGCTTCATTCATGGGCTGGGCATTCCGCACGTCGGAACGGCGGCGGCGAAAGATTTGGCGGCACGTTTTCGCTCGTTGGAAGCGTTGGCAGACAGTCGTTATGAAGACTACGTCGCGGAAAAAAAGAGCAGGATCGAAGGCATCGGAGATACGATGGCGCACGCGATCATCGAGCACTTCAACGATCCGCGAAATAGGACGTTGGTGGCCGAGTTAATCGGTTTAGGAGTGAGGCCCTCGTTGCCAGAGGTGAGCGCACGCACGAGCGAAGTATTCGCGGGAAAAACGTTTGTATTGACCGGGACGCTACCGGGTCTGACGCGCGAAGAGGCAACTGCCTTAATCGAGGGCGCGGGTGGCAAAGTGAGCAGCAGCGTCAGCAAGAAAACAAGCTACGTGCTAGCGGGAGCGGAGGCAGGATCGAAGCTCGATAAAGCGCAAAGCCTCGGCGTGGCCATCTTGGACGAAGCGCAGTTTCGTCAATTGCTGCAGGGTTGAGCGGCGATGGTCAGCCCTGGATCGCAGCGGTTGATTCTGGCCGATTAAAAACCCCGTTGCTGCAAGGCTTGATTCAGCTCCTGCATGAAAGCTTGTGCGTCTTGTGGCGTCGGGCGGTAACCGGGCTGGCTGACCTCAGTGAATCCAGGGCGCCCATAGTTGTCGACGATCCATTTGCCTGTGACACCGTCGCTAAAAGTCACTTCACCGCTGGCGACGGCCCCGGGGATGAGCGTTACTTTGTCGACCGTCACGGTGACAGCGCCGCCAGGGCCAAAGTTATCGGCCAACTCTTCGTCCTGGGCGAATTCAGAACCTTCGTCTGGCAATTCATCGGCATCCTTTGGGTGACTTGCCGAGGCGGGCTCGTCTTTGCCAAAACCCAGTTTCTCCTTTGCACGGCCAAGCAGTCCCTTTTTCTCCTCGGTTTTCGTGGCCGGGGAGACGTTCGGGCGTGCGGGCGTTTTAGACACATCGTTCGCATCGGCCTTTGGCGCCGGGTCTTTTAGCGCCAGGTTCAGGTCATCGACCAAGAACCGCACGTCCATATAGGTCATGGAAATTTTGAACTGATCGAGCAGTTTTTTCTGAACAGCAGAGAGCGAATCGCCAGAGGCGACCCAACCCGTGACAGCTTGTTTCTGATCAGGTGTAAGATTCATGGATGCGAGCAGGTGGCTCACCGTCTACGTTTGCTCGAAGACGTCAAGAAGCAGACGCGGTGGCTGGAACGTGGCGTCGCACGTTGTTGCCTGTCCCCATCGATCAGGGGGAGCCGGACGTTGTTGCCTGTCCCCATTGGTCGGGCTGAAGGGAGGCCTGTCTCCAACAACGGCGTTGCATCATCGGCGACTTCAATGAAGCGGATGGGTCGCTGCTGGCGCGGTCCTCGGGCGTTGTAGCCTGTCCCTAACATCCAACCACCCCGGGGAAGGGCGTTAGCGTGGGACGTTGTTGCCTGTCCCCATCGATCAGGGGGGACCCGGCCGCCGTCGTCTGTCCCCATTGGTCGGGCTGAAGGGAGGCCTGTCTCCAACAACGGCGTTGCATCATCGGCGACTTCAATGAAGCGGATGGGTCGTTGCTGGAGCGGTCCTCGGGCGTTGTAGCCTGTCCCTAACGTCCAACCACCCCGGGGAAGGACCCGGCCGCCGTGGGCGTTAGGGACAGGCAACAACGTCTGTCCGCGGCGCTGTGTGGCGGAGAGCGTATTAACCATACGTGAGTACGTGGTGCCGTCGGGGTTATCGTAGTCTGTCCCCAAAGCGGGGGGATCAATCGGTGCCGGTATGGCCTGTCCCTAACATCTCAACGAGGTCTTACGGACGCGGTAGCTTGTCCCCGAATGAGTGGCTCGGCGTTGATGCTTTATTCGCCGGCTCCAGAATCAGTTAAATTCGCCTGTCCCCATCGATTTGGGAAGACAGGGTCTTTGTTGCCTGTCCCTATGCCCTTCCCTGGAAGAGAGCGGCTTTTGTTGCCTATCCCAATGGGCGGTGGTCCCTTTCACGGCCTTTGTAGCCTGTCCCTAACGTGGGTGAGCCAATCTTAGCCTGTCCCTATAATGCGTTCTAACGCGGGCGAGGCAGCCAATCGTAGCCTGTCTCTATAAGGCGCATTAGCCTGTCCCTATAGGGCGCAAAAAATTTGCTTTGTCTGGATTTCTTTTCAGGAACTTGGGCGACGGCTCGTTGCTTGTTTTGGAGCAGCGCGCAGCGGTGGGACGGGCATCCCCTGGCTCTGTTGTGGCTGAACGGCCTCCCTACCTACCGCGAGAGCTGCATCTTTAGGAACTCGACACTGCCGCGCACGGAAGAGTCTTGCTCCATCATGTTGTCCACCGCTTTGCACGCATGGATCACCGTGCCGTGGTCTCTCCCACCGAAGGCGTCACCGATTTCCTGCAAGGAGTGCTTGGTCAGGGTCCGCGTGATGTACATCGCGATCTGACGGGGGATCGCGATGTTGTTCGGACGACGCTTGCTCGTCATATCGCTGTGGCGAATCTGATAATGATCTGCCACGCGCTTCTGAATCATCTCGATCGTGAGCTGGTTTTGCGCCTGCTCCATCAAGACATCCTGCAACAACATTTCCGTGGTCGGCAGATCGATTGGCTTACCAGTCAAGGTCGAGTAACTCGCCACCTTAATCAAGGCGCCTTCGAGCCGACGGATATTTTTGGAAATGTTTTGCGCGATGAAATTCGCCACCGCGGGCGGAATATCGAATTTCAACGATGACGCCTTGGTCCGCAGGATCGCCACTCGCGTTTCAAAGTCCGGCGCTTGTATGTCCGCAGGCAGACCCCACTCGAAACGAGAAACGAGACGGGCCTCTAGCTTTTGAATCTCACTGGCCCGACGATCGCTCGAGAGAACGATTTGCTTCGAGCACTCAAAGAGGTCGTTGAAGGTGTGAAAAAACTCTTCTTGAATCCGCTCTTTGCCGCCGAGAAATTGCACGTCGTCCAAAAGGAGCACGTCAACATGGCGGTACTTCTGGCGAAATTTCGTCAGCGCGTTCTCCTGCAACGCCTGGATAAACTCGTTGGTGAACTTCTCTGTCGAAAGGTAGGCAATGCGCGATTGCGCGTTATTCCGCAAGATCGTGTGCCCGATCGCGTGCATCAAGTGGGTCTTGCCCAGTCCCGTGTCGCCGTAAATGAACAGCGGGTTGTACGCCTGCGCGGGTGCTTGCGCCACCGCTAACGCAGCCGCATGCGCCATCTGATTGTTGCTGCCAACAACGAAGGTCTCGAACGTATTCCGCGGGTTCAGCGAACCGAACGTCGGGTTGCGTTCGTCATAACGCGGGGCTTTGCGCGCGCTCGCCGGCTTGGCGCGCGTCTGCGTCGTAAAGGACGAGTTTTCGGCTGGTCCAAACGGCGAAGTCGAAATGTCAGCATCCACCTTTTTCAACTTCACGGTGAGCGCCCGGCCGGTGATTTGTCGCAGTTTCTGGACGATCAGATCGAGATAATTGTCGTTGATCCAGATCGCCGCAAAGTCGTTCGGCACGCCCAGCGAAATCGAGTCCTCATTGGACTCAACGCAAACGATTGGCTCAAACCAGAGTTTGAACACATCTTCCGGAAAAAGTGTTTTGAAATCACTTTTTACCGCTTCCCAAAGATGGGGAGTGGTGACGGTTGAAGGCATTTCCAGATGCAGGTGGTGGGATTATTCACAGTGCGCCAAACTATCTCTTGAAAACCACATTGAAGGGTTCGCGATCTGGACTCCGACAGGGACGGGAAAATGGTGACTGGGCATCGTAAAGGGTAAGGGTAAACATCGGTGGTGGTAAGATGCTGATGCTCAGGGGTATAAGGAAGCGTCACTAGGAGCTTGGCAGGGGCGAAAACCTCAATGTCAAAAGAACCTTCCGAACGGCGCGTGGCTTTTCGAAAGAGCGGGGAGTAACGTTTAGGCAAAAGCGGGTTTCAAGAGCAACTTTCCGACAAGTTATTCACATCGTTTCTGAGGATAAGTTTTTTCCCTTTTTTGTTGCCTCCTTTTCCGGAGATTCACCCGCCGAATTGCGGCGGTTTTGTAATTCTGTAGTGAAATTCTCATTACGGCTTCTCAAAAGAAGCCGACTTACCTCTGACAAAACGTAGGGAAATTTCCCATACGCGTTGCCGACCTATCTCCGGCGGGAGGGTCTAGCTTCCCGTTAGAGCGACTAAGTCGGGCTCAACCCACTTTCCATGCGCCTTGATCAACGCGATCAAACGGTCATCCGCCTCCGCCTGGGGAATGTTGTACTGCACGCAACTCTTCCCGACATAGAGGTTGATCTTGCCGGGCGCGCCTCCGACGTACCCGAAATCGGCGTCGGCCATTTCCCCGGGGCCGTTCACAATGCAGCCCATAATCGCGAGTTTAACGCCCTTGAGGTGTCCGGTCTTTGCGCGGATGCGCTGCGTGGTCGTCTGCAAGTCGAAAAGGGTCCGTCCGCAGCTTGGACAAGCGACGAACTCGGTTTTCGAAATGCGCGCCCCTGCGCCTTGCAGGACATTGTAGGTCAACTTGGTGGCGCGGACGAAATCGCTCTCCGTCTCGATGCTAACCAGATCGCCGATCCCATCACACAGTAGTGCTCCTGTCACTACACTTGCATCGAGCAAACGGCTGAGAAAGGAGTTGTCCGCCTCGATTGTAGTGCTCGCGGTATTACGAATCCAAATCGGAGCGCGGCAGCCGATGGCGCGGAGTCTTTCAGCTAAAGCGCGATAACGCCCCACAGCGTGGGCCGGTGCTGCAATGGGCATGCGAGCGTCGATCGTGAAGATAAGGTGCTCGTCGTCTTCCGCCCGGATTGCTTCACGCAGGTTGTCGATGTTCTCGGGGGCAATTGCGCAGGCGAGCTTCGCGTCGAAGCTGCGCGCGAAATCGGTCCAGGCCCGCAGCGAAGCGAGATCCGATTCACCAAACGTGCGAAGGAGGACGAGGGCATTGCCGTTATCTCTCGCGAGCGCCTGCAAGTCCCCCGGTGCGATCGACGGCGCGAGTTCTGCGACCAAAAAGGGGAGGTGCGTCCCGTGGGCACGCGCCTCCGCGAGGGCCATGCGCGCTGCCTCTGCGTCCGCGGGCGATGTAAGCGCGCGCAAGCATCCTTCAGCCGGTGTGTCTTTCAAGGTCGGCTTCGCGCGCTCAGCGAAATGAGCCGACCACGTGATCGCGGCATCGCTCTTCACGACAACGCGCGGGGGTTGTTCCGGCCCGAGGGGAGCGTTGGCGCCGAGTGCAACGCTCACCACGCCGCGACGTTGAAAATGGAATGGATCGATCGAAGCCGGCTTTTCTGCGAGGGGCACCGGATCGCGCCAGAGCGACATCGCTTTTTCCGCCAATGCGCGCGCGACGGGAATTTCGTAGACCGAATCTTCCGTGAGGGATACTCGGATGGTATCTCCCAGACCGTCCAAGAGCAGGCTGCCGATGCCGATGGCGCTTTTGATTCGTCCGTCCTCGCCATCGCCTGCTTCGGTGACGCCGAGGTGAAGCGGATAGTGCATATTTTCTTCCTGCATCCGCTCGACCAGCAATCGATACGCCTGAATCATCACCTTCGGATTCGAGGCCTTCATCGAAAGGATGATTTGGTTGAACGAGTGCGACTCGGCAATCCGCAGAAACTCGAGTGCGCTTTCAACCATCCCCAGCGGCGTGTCGCCGTAGCGGTTCATGATCCGATCGGAAAGTGAACCGTGGTTCGTGCCGATGCGCAGGGAGCGGCCGAGTTCCTTCGCGCGTTTCACCAATGGGCTGAACGACTGGTAGAGGCGGTCAAGTTCCTGGTCGTATTGGGAATCCGAATACTCACGAACCGCGAATTTCTTTTTGTCCGCGTAGTTGCCCGGATTGACGCGAACTTTTTCGACGTGTTCCACCGCTTCCATCGCGGCCTGCGGAAGAAAATGAATGTCGGCCACCAAAGGAATCGCCGCGAAACCAGCGGCGTCGAACTGTTGGCGAATCGGCTTCAGACATTGCGCCGCCTGGACGTTTGGCGCCGTGATGCGGATGATTTCGCAACCGACTTCGGCCAACGCAATGCACTGTTTCACGGTGGCGACGATGTCCTGCGTGTCGCTCGTCGTCATCGACTGGATACGAATCGGATTGTTTGCTCCGACGCCAACTTGGCCGACTTGAACGGCAACGGTGGAGCGACGACTCGTTTGATACCGGGATGCGCAATAGGCCATGGTGAAACCCAAACGCTAAAGGCAAACGGGCTCAAGGCGAAGGCTGAAAGACCGTGCTTTCAAACTGACCTTATATTCCATCCAGTCGCCCTTCGACTGATGGCGCGAAGCCGCGGTTGAACCGTGGCCTAACGGTTCGCCGGCGTCGGCGAGGGAGCACTGGATTGGGCTCCGCCTGCCGTGTTCAGTGAGGGACCGCTGTCGGTCGAGTGATCTCGCACGATCCGACGGACGTCGAAGTAACTGATATAAATCACCATCGAGAAGAGCAGAACGACGAAGACGCTCTGAGCGGTGGCAATGAAATCAGGGGGCAGGGCCCGGCCGCGCAATTTGCCGATGGTGGCAAACATGATGTGCCCGCCATCGAGCACGGGAATCGGAAGGAGGTTAAACACCGCCAGGCTGATGTTGATCAGAATGGTGAACCAAATGGCGACCCGAACCGGAAACTCCGAGGTCGCGGCATCCCAAAATCCGCGAACGATGCCGATCGGGCCACTCATGTTGGCCAAGCCGACGTCAGAGTGGGGGTTGATCAAGCTGCCGAGCGATTTGAATGTGGTGTTGAGGATATTTTGGATCTGCTCGAGCGGGTTCTGATGAATCAACCGCATGGTGCTCGCCGGTTCGACGCCATGGAAAAGATCTTGGACCGAGGTGTGCGGGGGGACGGGGATGTGGACCTGCTGACCGCCACGGTCGACATCGAAGACGATAGGCGCCTCCGTGTGCTTATCGAAATAATCGCTGAGCTGATGCGTGCTGAAGATTTTGGTCGTTGTATCGACACTTTCGATACGATCCCCGTTCTTGAAACCGGCTTTCTCAGCCGCGGACTGCGGCGGAATCTTGGCGAGAGCGAAATCCTCCGCCTGGGTTACGCCGATTTGGCGAATGTGTTCGTCGCTGCCAATGATCGGGTTGATGTTGATGTCGAGCGTTTGATTGCCGCGCTTGACGGTGAGGACCACGAGGCGGTCACGTCCATCCGCGGTGCGGCGTGAACCCAAAGCCAGCCCCTGCCGGACTTCGGACCAGTCGGAAACGCGGTTGCCATCGACCGCAAGAATCTCATCCCCACTGCGCAAACCCGCTTTGAACGCCGGCCCCGCCACGTGCGAATGGTCCGGCAAATCAAGGCTTTCAAAAACGTAGCCGACGCGCGTGGTTGCCGCAAAATCATCGGTCGGTGTGCCCGCGGCCCAGAGAACGGTCGCGAGGAAAAAAGCGAAAATCACGTTGAAGACAGCACCTGCGATGAAGACCAAGACTTTGGTACTATACGAGGTGTCCGGCAACGTTTTGGGATCGATCGAGTTTTCGCCTTCGAGACCGCGAAGATCCGCCAGTTGAGGCAGCTTCACGTAGCCGCCGAGAGGCAGCCAGGCGAGCCAGTACTCCACGCCATCGCGCGCCTTCCACTTGAACATCGCTGGTCCCATCCCGATGGAAAAACGTTCCACGACGAGTCCGCGTCGGCGCGCCGCCAGAAAGTGACCGAGCTCGTGCACGAAGATCGAGCTGCCAAAAAAGAAAACGACGAGAAATACCGCCCAAACATTCGAGAGCAGGCTATGCAGCAAATCCATGGGGGTTAACGAAAACGTTTTAGATATTCTTCAGCCGTGCGCCGTGACAGCGCATCCACTTCCAAGACCGCTTGGAGGTCGGTGGGTTCAAAATTCGTGGTCTTCTGCAAAGTGTGGCCGACGATTTCGGGAATCGCAAGGTAGGGAATGCGGCCGCTGAGGAAGGCCGCGACCGCGATCTCGTTGGCCGCGTTATAAACCGCGGACAAGACGCCTCCCGCCTGCATGCACGTCTTGGCGAGTGCCAGCATGGGATAGCGGGTCTCATCGGCGGGCCGAAAATCGAGCGAAAATATCTTTTCCAAGTCGAGGGGGCCTTCCACGCCCGGCGGCCTTTCGGGATGCAAAAGGGCGTACTGGATAGGAAACGTCATCGAAGGCGGCGAAAGATGCGCAAGCATCGCGCCATCAGAAAATTGAACCAAGCAGTGGATAATGCTCTGCGGGTGAATCACCGCCCGACATTGCTCCGCTTTTACACCAAAAAGCCACTGCGCTTCGATGAGTTCGAGTCCCTTGTTAGCCATCGTCGCCGCGTCGACCGTGACCTTTGGGCCCATGGCCCAATTAGGATGTTTCAACGCATTCGCCGGAGTCGCGTGTTTCAGGTCTTCAATCGCCCAATCCCGAAATGCTCCGCCCGAAGCTGTTAAGATGATATTCTGAATTCCAACTTTGGGATGGCCTTCGATGCACTGGAAGACGGCGCAGTGCTCGCTATCGACCGGAATCAGTTTTCCACCGCTTTGTTGAGCCGCCGCCATCACGAACTTTCCTGCCAGCACCAGAATCTCTTTGCTGGCGAGCGCGAGTTCTTTACCAGCTCGAATCGTTGCGAGCGCTGGTTCGAGGCCAGTCGTGCCCACCACGGCGACGAGAACAAGATCAGCTTCGGGTAATTGGGCCAGCTCCACCAGTCCGGTCAGCCCTCCGGACAATCGTGTTTCGCGCGCGAAAGCACCGGAGGCTTTGGCCTCAGCGTAAGCGCGTTCTTCATGAATGCAGACATTTCGGACGCCGAATTTTTTGGCGATAGCGGCGAGCTTTTCCCAATTGGCGCGAGCGGCGATGCCGACCAATTCCAATTTATCGGGATGGGCCGCGATGACGCGCAGCGTGCTTTCGCCGATGGAGCCGGTGGCGCCTAACAAAACGACACGTTTACGAGGACTTGATGCGGCCACGGGTGCGAAAAAAGCGGCTGCTTACTTCAGCAGTCCGAAAATCACGAAGCCCGCCGGAGCCGTTAGAATAAGACTGTCGGTAACGTCAAATATCCCGCCGATACCCGGGATTGCATCGCCTGAATCTTTGATGGTGGCGCGACGTTTGATCACGGATTCGATCAGGTCGGCAACGATCGCGAGCGCGGCAAGCGGCAAGGCGCAAATGGCCGCGAGCCATGGCGTGAAATTGACCGGCAGGTAACGGTGAGCGCCGAATGCGATGCTCGCGCCCACGAGCGCCGAAATCAAAAGACCGCCGATCGCGCCTTCCCACGTCTTCTTCGGGCTGATCACCGGCGCCATCTTGTGTTTACCAAAGGCCATGCCGGTCAGCAATGCCCCTACGTCGGAGAATTTGGATACAGCGATAACCCAGAGGAAATAAACGATTCCCGTGTGGGCGTGAGGGGCGTGGAGATCGATGATCCGAACGTAGTATTGGAGCATCACTGGCACATACGTGATTCCAAAAAGCGACGCGGCGAGCGTTTCCACGCGATTGGCCGGATTGCGTTCGACGATGATGCGAATCGAAAACGCGATGACCGCAAATGCGACCAGATCGATTGTGTTCAACCCGTAGTGCTTCAGATAATACGGCCCCAAAATGACAGCCAGGCCGAGCGCGATGCCCAGTTTATCAAATGGGTCGTAGCCCATGTGCTTAAGCAGCGCGTAGAATTCGTAGAGCGTGAGGCCCGTCAGCGCGGCGATCAGCCAGAGGGCGGCGACGTCGTTGAAATAATACAGCAAGGTCAGCGTGACTGACCAGAGGAGCAGGGTACTAAGGGTGCGTTTGACCACGGGGCGTTTAGCGGACGGCAGCGGGTTTCAGTTGTTCACTTGTGAGGCCGAAGCGGCGCTCGCGTTGACTATAATTGGTCACCGCTGCGGCCAAGTCGGCCTTGGTGAAATCGGGCCAGAGCACAGGACTGAAAATGAACTCGGCATAGGCTGCCTGCAACAGGAGAAAATTACTCACACGTGTTTCGCCCGAGGTGCGAATGATCAAATCGGGATCAGGAACGTCCTTGGTGTAAAGGTAGCGACGGAACGAATCCCAGGAGCCGTCGTTTAACTTTTCCTCGCCGCTCGCAACCGCGGCGGCGTAAGCGCGAGCCGCGTCGACGACTTCCGTTCGCGACCCATAATTGAGGGCGAGAATCAAGGTGTGATCGGTGAACCCGGCCGTCGCTGTCTTGGCGGCGTCTAACTGTTCCCGAACGACTGCGGGCAGCTCGTGCGTTCGGCCGATGGTGAGAAGGCGAACGCGATTTTTCACGAGTGTGCGCGTTTCCTTTTTTAGAAAATATTCGAGCAGGCCCATCAATGCGGAGACCTCATCGCCGGGTCGGTTCCAGTTCTCGACGGAAAATGCGTAAAGTGTGAGAAACCGGATATCGAGCTCTCGCGCCGCATCGATGATCGAGCGGACCGTTTCGACCCCGCGGCGATGGCCCTCGATGCGCGGCAAACCGCGTTGTTTGGCCCAACGACCGTTTCCATCCATGATGATGCCAATGTGAGCGGGATGGTTGGATGCGGGTGGCGTCATGCAGTGCGGGAGGGATTTAGGGAAGCGGCGGGAAGCGAGGCAAGCCTTCACGTCCCGCTTCCGGGAGACTCGAGCCGAATGAGCAATGAAGCCTGGTAAATGAGGGATGCATGAGTGTGTTTCACCGATCGCTGCGGCGCGTTAAGCCGATAGCTCGGGTTTCGCATTCTGCACGCTTCATTCTTTATTTTTCATTAGCCGATCGGCAATTCGGCGTTTAACTGCGAACAACTATGAAAACGATCGGGGTTTTAGGTTTGGGCATCATCGGCGGTGTTTGGGCGCGGCACTATGCGGCTGCAGGTATTTTGACGGGTGCTTGGAATCGCACACCTCAGCCCGATTTTCCGAAGTGGCAGAATTCAGCGGCGACTGTGGCGAAAAATGCGGATGTGATTCAAATCGTCGTCGCCGATCCACCGGCGGTGAAGAGCATTCTCGATGCGATTACCTCGGAGCTGAATGGCTCCAAAATCGTGATGCAATCCAGCACGATCGATCCGCAAAGCAGTGACGAGTTTCGCCGTTTCGTGCTCGAGCGTGGAGCGCGCTACCTCGAGGCGCCGTTCACCGGCAGCAAGCCGGCCGCCGAGCAGAAGCAAAGCGTGTACTACTTGGGTGGGGACGCTGAGCTAATTGCCGAAGTTGAACCCATCCTTTCGTTGGTCTCGGCGACTCGATTCAGGATTGGGACGCACCTGCAGGCGACGGCCCTCAAACTCGCGATGAATCTGAATATCGCTGCCCAAATAGAGGGTTTGGCAGAAGCGCTGACCATCGCGCGCAACGCGAAGATTTCCGATGATCTGTTTTTCGAGGTGCTGAGCAAAAACGTCGGCTACTCCGGAATCACCAAATTAAAACAGCCGAAGCTGCAGCAAAACGATTTTGCGCCCCAATTTTCCGTGAAGCATCTCTTGAAAGATCTGCGTCTCGCTTCGCGGATGAATGGCTGCCAGGATTTTCCGGTCTTGGACACCATGCGCGACCAGCTCGCTGCGGCTGAGCGTGCCGGTTTGGGCGACGAAGATTTTTCTGCGATCGTTAAACTCCTAAAAAATTCGTGATTTGGCGACGGTTCACTCCTTGAAGGGTGCGCTGGTTTGACCGTCGAGGACGTTCGTCGCATCTTCCGACTATGAGTGATTTCGTGGCTCAAGCGGCAATCGGCGAAGCGCGCAAGACCTTCGATCGAATTCGCGTGAACATGCGCGAGACGATCAAGGGCAAGGCGGATGTCGTCGAGTTGGTTCTGATTTGTCTTGCTGCCGGTGGTCATGTGCTCGTCGAAGACTTGCCCGGGGTAGGCAAAACCACGCTGGCCTACTCGCTGGCCCGATCGATGGATTGCGCGTTTTCGCGCATTCAGTTTACGAGCGATCTGTTGCCCAGCGATGTCACCGGCGTCTCGATTTACGACGACAGAGCGAAAGAATTTATTTTCAAGCGCGGGCCGATTTTCGCGAACATCGTGCTGGCCGATGAGATCAACCGCGCTACTCCCAAGACCCAATCGGCCCTCCTCGAAGTGATGGACCGAGCGCGAGTCACGGTCGATGGCGTACCGCATCCCGTGGGCTCGCCCTTCCTCGTTTTTGCGACGCAGAATCCGGTGGATTACGAGGGAACGTTTCCGTTGCCTGAGAGCCAAATGGACCGGTTTCTCATGCGCTTGCATGTCGGGTATCCACAAGGCGGAGACGAGTTGGAGATTTTGCGTTCGGCACGGATCGCTTACGACGCGATCAAGTTGAAAGCCGTCGCGACGGCGGCCGAGATCGGCGCTGCGCAAGCACTCGTTCCGCAGGTTTTCGTGGAAGATTCGGTTTTGGAATATCTTTTGCAGATCGTGACGGCCACGCGAACCGAGAGTGAGTTTCGAGCCGGCATTAGCGTGCGTGGCGGTTTGGCTTTGCGGCAGGCGGCGCAGGCTCGTGCACTTTTGCTCGGGCGCGATTTTGTTTTGCCGGACGACATCCAAGGTTTGGTGACCCCTGTGTTCGGGCATCGTCTCGGATTGACACGAGGCAGTTTCGATCCGCGGGAGGAACGTCCGGCCGTCGCGGCGGCTTTAAAACGAATTGTGAGCTCAATTCCGACGCCGAGTTAATTCGGCGTATTTGATAAATCCGATGGCGTCTTCCGCGCTGACTTCGAGATCAGGCTGGCAGAGTGGCTTCGGGCCGGCGCGCCGTTGGTTTTCGTGGCGTCGACTCTTTTGGCTGATGGTTTTTCCGCCATCGGGGCAACGCACGGGGCTGACGACTGCGGGAGCGATGCTGATTTTGTTCTCCATGGCGATCGGCGTCGCCGCGTACAATTCGTCCAACAATATTCTTTTTCTCACGCTCTCGTTGTTGCTGGGATGCTTGATCCTGAGCGGGATTCTTTCGTGGCTAAATTTCTTTCGGCTATCTTGGCGCCTCGAGTTGGAACCGCCATTACGGGTGGGGGTGGAGCACACGATCGCCCTGGCGGTGCGAAATGAAAAACGCTGGCTGCCGACCTATGGCATGGCGTTTGAGTTGGAGCTGGAAAAAAATGAGCTGAATTTTTCGGTCGCGCTCGCTGGCCGGCTCGACGCCCAGCACGATACGCGGCTCAACAGTGCGGTTAGGCCGGTGCGCCGGGGTGCGGATTTTTTGCGGCTGGTGGCGGTAAACTCGGCGTTTCCCTTTGGATTTCTTCGCAAAAGCATGCCGGCTTTTGCGGAGCGGTCGGTGACCGTTTGGCCGGCGGTGATCCATTATCGTCGGATCAATTCCGCGGTGTGGGAACGCTCGTCCGAAGGGGAGACGCAGCGCCGAATCGGCCAAAGCGGGGACTTGCTCGGATTGCGCCGGTATCAGGCGGGCGACGCCTTGCGCCAGATTCATTGGAAGGCGACGGCCCGAATGCGGCAATTCATGGTGCGGCAGGATGCGGCGGAATCAGGTGAGCTTTTTTTTCTTTGGGTCGATGTGAGCAAGAGTCGTTGGAGCCAAAGCGAACAGTTCGAATTGCTTTGTTCCTTCGCAGCGTCGCTGGCCGAAGATCTTTTTAAATTAGGCCGGTTGCGCGCCGCAGCCGTGGGGGACGACGCGTGGCGCCCGATTCATCAATCGCGAGATTTGGAATTTTTTCTCGACCGTTTGGCCATCGCCGAGCCGAGCGAAATCGAGGCGATGGCGACCGTATCCGCGGGTCCATTACAGCGCCGAGGAGATCGGTCGCGTTTGCGAAATGTGATTTCGTTTCGAGCAGAAGGGGCGCGAGGTGTGGTCGCGTACGTCAATGGGGAAAGAACGGCCACAACTTAACCTCGACGACCTGCACGGCCTGCGCTGGCTCCTGGGCGGAGTGCTGGCGCTTGTCGCGATCTGGTCCACGGCGTTTCTAGAGGTCAACGCCTGGGCTTTGATTGGTCTGGCGACGGGGGGAATCTTGGCCGTGCTTTTGCGTCCCGCGTGGCCCGCGCGGATTTCGCCGTGGGTTCATCGGCTCGCGTTTCCCGCGGTGGTGACATTTTTCGTTGTCGATTATTATACCTTCCGAGAATTGCTCCCTGCGTTGGTGCGACTGGGTATTTTGTTGGTCGGCTATCGCGCGTGCACGCACCGGCAGAGGCGGGACGATTTACAGTTGATTCTGGTTTCGCTGCTCTTGGTCGTGACGACGGGAGTGTTGACGGTGTCGATTGCGTTTGCGGGTCAGATCGTGGTGACGGCTGGCTTGGCGCTCGCGCTTTTGTTGACCCGAACGTTGATCGATGCGAGCGAGCCCGCGGCTCTTTCAAACGGCGCTACGCGCGCGCTGGCGTGGACGCATTTGAGCGCGCGCGGGCTGTTGCGTCGGTTGTGGCGGGTGTCGGATTGGCGTGTAGGCGTTGCGGCTCTCTTGCTCTTTGCTGCGCTGGTGGCGTTTTCTGGCACGCTTTTTTTAGCGATTCCGCGGTACCAGTTGGAGAACAGTTTATTTCTGGATCGATGGATGAATAAAAAAAGCGTCACTGGATTTTCGGATACGCTGCGTTTCGGAGACGTGAGTGACATAGAAAAAGATGAGAGTGTGGCGATGCGCGTGGAGATTTCGGATCCGTCGAAACTGCCGGCGGAGTTGTATTGGCGAATGATCGTGCTCGATGAGTACCACGACCGGACCTTTCGACTTTCGACTTACGAGCGTGAGCATGCCTTCGATGCGGAAACGACGAAGAGCCGAGTGGGCATCTTGGGATTGCCGAGGCGTGCGCCGAACATGAGCTGGACGTTTTATGTGGAGCCCGGCGTGAGTCGGTTTTTGCCGCTCACGGGCGGGTTTGTGCACATGAGCTTCACGGAACCGCAGAGTTTCCGGACGAGTGGGCGCTTGTGCTTGGTCATGTTGGCCAATGATCCCGCAACGATGAAAGCGTACCGTGTTGAAAAAATGGATACGAGTGGGACATTCCAGAGTCAACCGGTGGTGACGCCTAATGGCGTGAAGTGGTATGCACCCCCGACAACGATTGCTTTACCTTTCGACGAAGCCCAGCAGGCGAGGTGGCGCGGGCTCGCGCGAGAAATTGACACGAGTGGTGGCATGACGGCGGAGCAGTTCAGCGGGGCCGCGATTCGGTGGCTGCATGAGCGCCATGACTACTCTTTGCGCAGCGCCATTCCGCCGGGACCGGAGGAGCCGTTATTGCGGTGGGTGCTGTCCAACCAACCGGGACATTGCGAATTGTTTGCCGGCGCTTTCACGATGCTGGCGCGAAGTGAAGGATTTCCCTGTCGGGTGGTCGCCGGCTTTTTAGGCGGAGATTGGAATGGAGATTATCTGATCGTGAAGAATTCGCACGCGCATGCGTGGTGCGAAATGTTGGATCGCGGGGGAAGCTGGGTTCGGATCGATCCGACGGCGGCAGCGAATCAGAGTGGCGCGAAGGTGGACCCGGTGAGTGATTTCGGTGGCCGTGCGCAAGCTGCGCATGGGTTCGGCGCGCAGTGGGATCGACTCCGCATGCTTTGGTATCGGCACATCGTAAATTTCGACCAGCAAGACCAGGTCGACATCGTTAGGGCGCTGAGAGGTCAGACCGATGCTTCCGCGGGCAGATTGCGTGCGGCGATGGAGCGCTTACGCGCATTTCTCAAAAAGGTTGTTCAATCCCGATGGGACTGGGCTCGTTGGCGAGAAATCGGTGAGGGCGCGGCCGTGGTCGGATTGACGGCCTGGCTGGTCTATCGACTGAGACGTGCGGTGAGCTCGAGTCGTTGGGTCTGGCGCCGGCGGAAGACGGATCCTATTCGCGCCGAGGCTGCGCGCTGGTTAGCCCAACTGAGAAACCGAGAAATGCGGGATGCAACATTACCTGGGAACGTGGCTCTCTCTCTCCAGCGCATTCGCTTTGGCCGTCGAGAAACCTGGCCCGACGTTGCTTCGACCTTCCACGAAGCCCGCCAAACATGGAAACGCCTGAAGCGTTGAGTTCGGTGGCTTCGGGGTAGGTGACTTCGGTAGGGACAGGCTTATAAGCTTCCGCGTCGGGGCTTCGGTTAGGGACAGGCTCCGGTTAGGGACAGGCTCGTTCTCGACCCGTTGGGAATCCGCATTGGGGACAGGCACCTATTTTGGGGACAGGCACCAAAGATTGGGGGCAGGCAAACGACGTTCGCGGAGGGCTCACTGGGGACAGACACCTATTTAGGGACAGGCAAGATGGCTCGGTACCGGCGAAATGGGGTAGGCAACAAATGAGGGCTCGTTGGGGACAGGCACCTAGTTTGGTGAAAGACATCAAAGATGGGGAGCAGGTAACCGACGTCCGCGCGAACCCATTAGGGACAGACAACAAGTTGCTTACGGTTGGGTGTCGCAGGAATGGGGACAGGCAGCAACGAGACTGGCGGGTGGGGTCGCCCGGGTGAGGCAACGCCGGAATGGGGACAGGCACCAAAGGAAGCAAAGATGGGGGACAGGCTCGTTCGCGGCTCCTTGGGAATCTGTGTTGGGGACAGGCACCCACTCGGTATCCCAAAAGCAGCAGCGGGAAAGTCGCGGCTGACGAGTTTGCCTCCGTTTGCGTAACTAAGGTCCGGCGACGGTTGCTGAAATTTTGGGCGCGGGGGGACGGTTGGCCTTGGCCCACCAGGCTTTGAGGACGTCGTGGGCGATGGGGACGGCGTAACGTCCGCCACCGGTTTCTTCTCCGGGGGTGTCGCCCTCCACCATCACGGCCATGGCAACCTGCGGGTTCTCGATGGGCGCAAAGCAGATGAACCACGCGAGGTTGATCGTGCCGTTGGGCGAGGGCGCTTGCGCGGTGCCGGTTTTCCCCGCGATGCGCAAGCCTTCGATCGGGCCTCGCGGGTCGTGCGTGATTAATTTGCCTGTCCCCGTATTCGTACACTGCTCCATGCCTTCGACGATCGCGGCGTAATTTTCCACCGACAGGCCGATGGCCTCCGTGTGCAGTCGCTCATGCTTCGGATCATGGATCAGGGTGGGTGGCGTACTGACTTCCCGACGGGCAAACGACGCTACGAAAGAAGCCATCTGTAGGGGAGAAACCAATACGTAGCCCTGGCCGATGGCAAAGTTTGCGGTGTCCCCGGGTTGCCAACTTTCGTGCCGGGTGCGCAATTTCCACTCCGGATCTGGGATGAGGGTGGCATTGGTTTCGTAAGGCAACTCGATGCCGGTCTTGCGCCCAAACCCGAAACGGCGCGCCTCTGCCGCAATCGCTTCCGGCCCGATCTCCAAGCCGTGAGCATAAAAGAAAACGTTGCAGCTTTTCTCGATCGCCACGGCGAGATCGATCTCGCCGTGCGCATGTCGATCATGACAGGGGAAACTGTGATTGCCGACCAAAAAAAATCCTGGGCAATCGATCGTACTATCAGCGTCCAGTTTTCCACTCTGCATGCCAGCCACGCTGACGAGGATTTTAAACGACGATCCCGGCGCATACGCTCCTTGCACCGCCCGATTTAACCAAGCTCCTCGCTGCTCGATGCTCTTCGCCGCTTCTGTTTTCAGGCGCGGCGAGGTGTCATTCAAGTCGTAGTCCGGCTTGCTCGCCAGCACGAGGACTTCACCCGTCGCGACGTCCATCATCACCGTCGCGCAGTTCATTTCCGTATCTTCCATCGCGCTCTCCGCGACTTGCTGAAGGTCGACGTCCAGGCTCGTCGTCAGATCTTTTCCCGGCACCGGCAATCGTCGAGATAGCGGCGGCTCGATCCGAAATCCCTGCGGATCGACGCGATAGATCGCTCCTCCAGTCTCGCCCTGAAGGGTGCTTTCAAAACTTTTCTCCAGTCCCGCTTTTCCCTCGGTCCCGCGCATCTTGAAAGTCGTCAGTTCGGCCCCGGGGAAATCTTCTGCCACCGTGATATCCTCGTTGCCGGTGACATAACCAAGGGTATGCGCCGCAGCGGATTTATACGGATAGGTCCGCGTGCTCGACGCATAAACCTGCAACGGCGATTGCACGGGAAGTTGCTCAACGAGCTTCGCGTACTCTTCGGCCGATAGATCGTCGAGCAGGATGTAAGGCAGCAACAAATGCTCGCTGAAATGACGATTCAAGGCCGTCGCATCGACCTTCTCGTTGCGGTCGAGGGCGCGGTTTACCTGATCGAGATAGTGCTGGACAACATTGTAGCGCGCGATGCCTTCGAGCTGGCTCGCGTTCGGGATATCTTTGTCTTCGAGGTCCCGATAATTTTTACGGACGGTGAGGTATTCGCGACGAAACTCTTTTCGCAATTCGTCGAGATAAAGCGTGACCGCAAAACGCGGTCGGTTGCCCACCAACAATCGGCCTTCGCGATCGAAAATGTTTCCTCGCGGACCTGGAATAAGGATGCGCCGTTGAGTCTGCTGCTTCTCCTGTTCGTGATAATTGTCCGCGCGAAAAAATTGTTGGTACGCCAAACCGCCCACCAGGACGATCAACAATACAGCAATCACCGGGTAGAATAACATCAAGCGCGGGTCCCAACCTTTGTGGGTCTCGACCAGCGTGGTGCGTTCAACCGGACCCTCCGCCATGATGGCCTAGTGGAAATTGCGCGCCTCGCGCCGAAGCGCCACGCCGCAAAACGCCAACAGATGTTCCTGCATCGCGAAATACCAAGGACCGATCAGAATCACGGCGCAAAACGAGATCAGCGAGTCCACGCTCAAACGCGGCCACAACTCCCACAAGGCCGGATTGCGGTGCAATAATCCTCCCGTCAGCGCGACGATCAAACCCAGATTGGCTATCGCCGCGACGAGGAGGCTAATCAACGTGTCATCGCGCGCGATCCGGCTGCGAAAACAATTGATCACCGCGTGAGCGAAAAGAAACAGCAGCGCATGCAAGCCGAACGGGACTGGCGCGGCGGCATCGAACCAGAGTCCGGTTAACAGCAAAGCTCGGTATCCGTCTCGTGGCGACAGACGCAATGCCGCAAAAGCGACACACAATCCGCCGACAAAAATCGAAACATCCCACGTCGCCAAGTAGTGATCGAGTTGAGCCACGATCGCCCACAAAATCGCATTGCCCAAGAGAACGAGGAATGGCGTCTTCACGTATTCAGTTCTCCATTACTGAGGGCTGACCGGCACGAGCACCGCGACCTCCGTGATCGAGAGCAGGCGGGGGTCGAGTTCAACTTCGCCGCTCTGAAATAGACCATCGCCGCTACGATCCAGTTTCACAATCTGGCCCAAATTCAGGCCCGCGGGAAAGATGCCGCCCAGCCCCGAGGTCACGAGTCGCTTCGGCAACGTCCGATTGGCCACGACTTCGAGCGGGACGAATTCGACGATGCCTTTCGCCGGGCCAAACGCAGGATTGATCCCGCCTTGAAAACTCATCGGACGCGAATCTCCTTCCAGCGTCGCAGCGATGCGCACTCCGGGGCTGCTGACGAGTTCGACCACCGAAGTGTAAGCGCCGACTTCGGCGACCCGGCCGACCACGCCGCCGACGAAAATCACCGGCGCGCCCACGGGGATGTGATAGTTCGCGCCTTTTCGAATCACGAGGCGTTGCCACCAGGCTGTAAAATCGCGCCGCACCACACGAGCGGCTTCGGTGCGAAATTCCGGATACGATGGGAGGCGCAGTAAATCTTCGAGTCGGTTAACTCGATTCTGCATCGACGCGTATTCGCGGAGCTGGGTTTCGTACTGCGAATTGAGGTTCGAAAGATTCTTTCCCGCTTCGATCAACTCATTTGTCGAATGAGTCCGAAGCGCCCAATAATCCTGCACATCGCGCACGGTGCCGCCGGTCACGTCGATGGGAGCCTGGAATTCGAAGAAACTCGCGCGCAGGAAATGCTTGATCACCGTTGGGACGAATAACCACGCGAGAAAAGCGATCCCGAGGGTTAAAAAAGGCCGGGCTTGATCGAATCGTTTAGAAAGCACGAGATGCCTCCATACGAAAGGAAGCGCCGCTCGGGTCAAAGGAATCTTGCTGGGGGAATTTTACGATGCGCCTTTGGGCGGATCAGCCGAGAGATTTCTCTCTGGCGAGAGGTTACGTTGCCGGATGAAAACTGCGCCTAAAATCAGTTCCGAAAACGACCTCGACGATGCGGACGGTTCACCCGCTCTCCGGCATACGGGAGAACAGCCCTTCCGTCGGCCGCCCGAGGATGAACCCGAACGCGTGGGAGAAGGCGAATTGGATATCGGGGCGCCCGTAAACGACGTCTCCGTGCGCGAGCGCGTTTGGGAAGGCGAAGAGGACGGAGAAGACGTAAGCCCGGATGAGGAGAACGACTAACCCGGATCTGGATCGGGAGCCGCGTGCCGAGAACCCGGGGTTCGACATTGCCCTGCCAAGGGCCGGCGTTCTGACAGCGCGGCTGCGTTAAACCGTTCTGATTTCCCGATCTTAAACCGCAACCGGCTTTCCCAACGTATTTCTCCGTCGCCGCCGATAGGTGGCTCGGATCGGGACGCGAATGAGAAAGTGGTAAACGCCGAGAAATAGGAAAAGGCCGGCGATGGCATATACGAGTCCCTCGAACGTAACCGGCACGGCCGGTCGAAAGATGTGCCAAGTGTTGTGCGCGATCTGCGAATCCGCATGCGTCAGAAAGACGAAAGGCTGTTTCCACGGCGGTGCACTCGAGATCAGCGCTTGATCAGACTGGAGGGTTTGTAGGCGTGTGACCGCATCACCCATGACGTGGCCGAGCCGGCTCACTGCCAGGTCCGCGTTCGACGTGGTTTGGGCGATCAGTTGGTCGAGCGTCTCGTGCGATTGGGTCGCGACGGTTTGATATTGCTCAACTTGACGGCGCGCCTCGTCAACATGGCCACCTAGACGCTGCAGATACTGCTGAATAAATTCCGGCATCTGCGAGAGGCCGACGGCACCGCAGACGCAGATTAGCCGATCGATCAGCCCATCGCCTGTAGCGATCATAGAGGTGCGCAAACCCATAAACGCACACTACGCAAAGCGAACGGCCCGCACAAGCCGGGCGCGTTCAAAAAAGTGCCGTGGATTATTTGGCCGGCGCCGCAGTCTTATTGGCCTTCGCTTTTTCCTGATCCGCCTTCATTTTTTCCATGGCTTTATCGAGAGCAGCCTTGGTCACGTTGATCGTGTGAGTCAGTTTCTCGACCGTTTGATCGATGGCGTCATCAAGCGAAGCCGTGGAGGTTGAACCACCGAACCCAGCCATGGCGACGGGGGCCTGATTGTGGGCATCCGTCACGTGAAGCGCGAGGCCGACGATGTGCGTCGTGATATCCCAGCTCCACTGATCTTGAAAGTCGACGATGCCATCTGCGGAGCCCGGGAGCATGGTCATCGGACCGCTGGTGGCTTGGAAGCCATGATCTCGTAACGAGGCAGCAATGCGCGCCGCAATACCGCGATTGTCATCCAAGTTTTCCTTCACGAAAAACACGTGATACCGAGCGATATCCGTGCCAGGCTGGACGGCCGCGTAATAAGAGCTGCAACCACTAAAGTTCAGCGCTGCGAGGGTGAGGGCGAAAGCAAAGGCCAGTCTTTTCACCATTTCAGCACAACGGGGCTGCGCGAGTGAGCAAGCGATTTGTGACGACGAAGCGGAGCGCAGTTAAAGGCCCACGCTGGTGAATTGGTTAACGCGTCCATCCGCGCCGATCACTTCGATCACGACGGTGCGCTTTGGCCGAGGTCTCTGGCCTTCGGCGTGCGCTACAGTCACAGAGATTTTATCGCCCTGCTGGATGGCGTGGTAAGTCGTGAGCAAGTAGTTGCCTTTCTGATACGCCCAGCCGTCACCGTCATCTTCATAAAGCTGTCCGGTGGCTTCTCCCTTGTTGTCGAGACTTACGATTAACGTGAGTGGATCGAAGGAGTTTTCAGCCGTGCTTTGGACAACTTTGCCGAGGGGGATGATGCTGCCGGCACGGATTCGCACGCTGGGTTGGTTTGCGTCCTTTTGGTCCCCGTCAACCACACTGAATTCGCGCCAATCAGCAGAAGCGAGATGGGGTTCATGACTCCAACGTGGGACGACGAGCAGATCCGAACCGAGGGTGAAACTGCCTTGTTCGCTGCGAAGATCGCGATTGCGTGGGTCGATAAAAAAGTCCGGCCGTATCACGGGCAAACCGTCGCGAGTGGATGCTTGGAACAGGGTATAAAGGTAGGGCAGGAGGCGATAACGACGATCGAGTGCGATGCGCGCCGTCGATTCTACGGCGGGACCGAACGCCCAAGGTTCTTTATCGTTGGAGCCTTTGACCGCGTGCCCGCGACTGAAAGGGTAAAACGCGCCCAGGCCAATCCAGCGTCCCCATAATTCAGCGGATGCGTTTTCAGCAAAGCCGCCGATGTCGGGACCGTTGAACGGTTGTCCAGATAGGCCCAGTGTCAGGCTCATCGGGATCGACATTTCGAGGTGTTCTTCGCGCGACGCGTTGTCGCCCGTCCACGTTGCAGCGTAGCGTTGACCGCCGAGGAAATTCGCGCGCGTCAGCACGAAGGGCCGTTTTTCTGGGCGCGCTTTCAGGATTCCTTCGCGCGTCGAACTGGCCATCAACATGCCGTAGACATTGTGATAACGACGGTGCGGTCCCGGCGTGATTTCTCCGCCGCCTCGATGCGTACTATCTTCTGGGATCGTCCAATCTGGGGTATCAAAATCGGCGGGTTCATTCATGTCGTTCCAAACGCCGTCGACTCCTCGTTTGATAAAGTTCGCATAAAGCCCGGCCCACCAGGTGCGCGTTTCCGGCCGCGTGAAATCGGGATACACAACCGGCCCCGGCCAGACTTTACCTTCGAGCGTGTGGCCATCGAAATCTTTGATCCAAACATCGGCCTTTGTGCCGCTATCGAACACCGGGTAACCGGGGTCGATCTTCACTCCCGGATCGATCATCCAAACGCTTTTGAAACCATGGTCGTGCAGATAGCGGTTCAAGCCGTCGGGATCCGGAAACTCGTCCTTGCGAAAGGTGAAGATGCGATACGCATCCATGTAATCGATATCCATCCAAATGACATCGCAGGGGATTTGGCGGCTCCGGAAGTTGTCGGCGATCTCACGCACCCGCGCGGCCGGATCGTAACTGTATCGGCATTGTTGATACCCGAGAGCCCAGCGGGGAGGCAGATTCATCCGACCGGTGAGAGCGGAGAGTTCCCGAACGACGTCTGCCGGAGAATCCCGTTCGATTACGATCACGGGAAACGCTGGCCCGATCGCGGTGAAAGTAATCGTGTCGTCGCAGGTCAGCTCGGCCTTCCAGGTGGAATCAAAAATAACGCCGAAAGATGAGCCATCAGTCCGCACGCCCAGCACCCATGGTTGTGATTGATAGAGGCGATGGCCGTTATCCTTTTCGTAGGTGTAGTTGTCCGTATTCCAGAGACGAATGGTCGTGCCGTTGCGAAGGAGTGGCCCCGTGACCTCGCCGCCGCCGTAAAGATCGACGTCCGGGCCGACCGTCAGCGTGGCCCGAAAACGGGGTCCATCACTGGTGAAGATTGGGCGATCGCGCCAGGTGGACGGGAGTTGAGCCTGAATGTGCGGTGTCTGAAGAAGGGCGAAAGAGTGTGGCAACTGCTCTGGGTTCAGTCCCGCGGGGACGAATATCGCGACGGAATGATCAATCGTGCCCGCCGTCGCCGTTTCAATCGGTTTAAAACCGACTCCAAGAATTCCAGTGGTCTGGGCGAGAGCCACTCCCCACGGAAGGACACAGATCAACGCAAAGGCGCGCAGGACGGAAACGAGAGGGGCGGGTAAGCGCATAACGTCGCACCTTGCGACGAATCAGACGTTGGGCAACTGTTTTGGGCGAGAGCGCGCCGCCGCAATCGATTACGAACTTACCAACCGTAGGGATAGCCGCTCAGCGATCCGTAACGGTAAGGTCCGTATCCGTCAGCATAGGGTCCACCGTAGCAAAGCGGCAGCCCCTTGCCCTTGAACTGGCTGATCGCGACGGAAAGCGTGAAATTACCAGATGGGTCGGTTTCGTCGACCTCAGCAGTACCGCCGTAGAACGAGCCGCGCTTGCTCCCGCCGATCGTGAGCGAAACCTCGCCGTGCGTTTGCCACGGGCGTTTGAAGGAAGCGACTGCGCCGGCGTCGACCATCGGCGCTTCGCCGGTCGGCGTGACGGTCAGTTGCGGGCGATACGCAATCGTGTGGGCGACGTCGTCGTTGAGGTGATTGAGCTGTTCAAAAGAGAGTTGATTCAGACCGAGCGCCGTGCGTTGCGCCTCCGTGCGGCGAGCGCTGAAGGAGTTGGCGAAGGCGACGGTTTGACCTTGCTGCGCGAGCTGGACGTCGTGGGCAACAGCTTGATTGAGCGACTTGAGCTGATCGGCCGACAGTTTGTTCAACCCATCCGCGTTCTTGGCCCAGGCCGGCAGCCCCGACGTGAAATCCGTATCCGCTGCGTGGAGACACGTGGCGCTAGCGGCGACCAGCAGAACGGAGGCAACGGCAAGACGCAAAGTGGGGAGCGGCATGAAAGGATAGACGTTTAACCAAGGCCGAGGGTTCCAAAAAAGGCGGTGGAGTTGAGGTTGGCGGAGCCGCAGGCTTTCGCGAGGCTTTTTGCAGCGCGGACGTCGGCGGAAACAAAGAACCCTAAGTGGCTGAGAAACGTTGGGGTTAAGAAAACTCTTCCCCTGGGAGCGCGGACATTCTTGTCCGCCTTCCCCCCTCCGCGAGTGAAGCTCGCACACAATCTCTCTGAAAAGAGCGTGAGCTTGTGGCTCACGCAGCCTGAGGATGCGGACAAGAATGTCCGCGCTCCCAGGGAGAAGACGTCTAGCTTGTCGTCGAGGGATCGTAGTCCAGGTAGGGGCCGAGCCAGCGCTCGGTCTCCGTGAGGGGCTGGCCTTTGCGCTGCGCGTACTCTTGCACTTGATCGCGAGCCACCTTCCCCACGCCGAAATATTTTGCATCCGGGTGATTGAAATACCAGCCGCTCACACTGCTCGCCGGAGTCATCGCGCAACTCTCGGTCAACTTGATCCCGGTCGCATCTTCCACGCCGAGGAGCTGGAAAAGAATCGGCTTTTCCGTGTGATCGGGACACGCCGGATAGCCCGGCGCAGGTCGAATGCCGCGATATTTTTCGCGGATGATTTCTTCCATGGTGAGGTTTTCGGTTTTGCCGAAACCGCACGCTTCACGGGCCTTTTTGTGAAACAGCTCTGCCATCGCTTCGGCCAATCGGTCGCCGAGGGCCTGCGCCATGATCGCCGAGTAGTCGTCGTGCTGAGCCCGGAATTCAGCCGCAAACGCTTCGACACCATGGCCAGCTGTCACGGCGAAGCCACCGATGTAATCGATGCGACCGCATTCCTTCGGCGCGATATAATCGGCCAACGCGTGGTTGAACTGATCCGCTGGTTTTTCCAACTGTTGACGCAGGGAGTGAAACGTAGTGATGACCGCACTACGCTCTTGATCGGAGTAAACTTCGATGTCGTCGCCCACGCGATTCGCCGGCCAAAAACCGATCACGGCTTTGGCCGTAAAGCGCTTTTCGCGCACAATACGGTCGAGCAAGCGCAAGCCGTCTTGATGCAGCTTGGTCGCTTCGACACCGACGATTTCGTCTTTGAGAATATCTGGATAGCGTCCGTGCAATTCCCACGCGCTGAAAAATGGACCCCAGTCGATGAACGGCACAATCTCCTCGAGCGGCACGTTGGCGAACACGCGCCGGCCAAGAAAATCGGGTTGAGGGATGTCGACGTGATTCCAGTCGAACTGCGGTGTGCGCGCGCGCGCGGTGGCGATCGAGAGCAATGGCTTGCGCGACCGACGCGCCGCAAATTCTTCACGTTGGCGTTCCTGTTTCGCTTTCACCTCGGCGAGGAAACCGGGCTTTTGCTCGGGTGAAAGGAGTGAACTGACCACGTTCACGACTCGCGATGCATCGAGCACATGGACCACGCCGTGCACATACTCCGGCGCCACTTTTACGGCGGTGTGCGCTGGACTGGTCGTCGCGCCCCCGATCAACAAAGGCACATTGAAGCCTTCGCGCTTCATCTCGCGCGCGACGTGCACCATTTCGTCGAGCGAAGGAGTGATCAAGCCCGAGAGCCCAATCACGTCGGCGCCGATGCGTTTCGCCTCGCTGAGAATTTTGTCGGACGGCACCATCACTCCGAGATCGACGACCTCGTAGTTGTTACAGGCGAGCACCACGCCTACGATATTTTTTCCGATGTCATGGACGTCGCCTTTGACGGTCGCGATCAGAAATTTTCCATTCGCGCGAGCCTGACCGCCTGCGGCCACCATCTGGCGTTTTTCCTCTTCCATGAACGGCGTGAGGTAAGCCACGGCCTTTTTCATCACGCGCGCCGATTTCACCACTTGCGGGAGAAACATTTTTCCGGCGCCAAAAAGATCGCCGACCACTCGCATGCCATCCATCAGCGGGCCTTCGATCACTTGCAGAGGCCGACTGAACTGCTTGCGCGCCTCTTCTGTATCCACTTCGACATAGGCATCGATCCCTTTCACGAGGGAGTGGCTGAGGCGCTCTTGGACGGTTCCGTTGCGCCACGTCAGATCTTCTTTCAGCTCCGTCTTCGACGCGCCGCCTTGTTGGGCTTTCAGGTCATCGGCGTGTTTAACCAACCGTTCCGTCGCGTCGGGACGGCGATTGAGCAAAACGTCTTCGATCTTCTCGAGTAGGTCGCGCGGAATTTCGTTGTAGTTTCCGAGCATGCCGGCGTTGACGATGCCCATGTCCATACCGGCCTTGATCGCATGGTACAAAAAGGCCGCGTGCATCGCTTCGCGCACGGGGTTGTTGCCGCGAAACGAAAACGAGACGTTCGAAACGCCTCCGGAAATTTTCGCGTGGGGCAGGGTCGCTTTGATCAGTTGAGCCGCTTCGAAAAAGTCGACCGCGTAGTTGTTGTGCTCGTCGATGCCAGTCGCGACGGTGAGGATATTCGGGTCGAAGATGATGTCTTCGGGCGGGAATCCAACTTGGTCGACGAGCAAACGGTAGGCGCGCGTACAAATGCGCACCTTGTCGTCGCGAGTCGCGGCCTGCCCTTGTTCGTCGAACGCCATCACGACCGCAGCCGCACCGTAGCGGCGGATCAATTTCGCGCGGCGGAAAAATTCGGCTTCGCCATCTTTCAACGAAATCGAATTCACGATGCCCTTGCCTTGGACGCATTGTAGTCCTGCTTCCAATACACTCCATTTCGAGGAGTCGAGCATGACGGGCACGCGCGAAATTTCCGGTTCACTCGCGATCAAGTTGAGGAACTTGACCATCGTCGCTTCGCCGTCGATCAGCCCTTCGTCGACGTTGATGTCGATCACGTTGGCGCCGTTTTCAACTTGTTGGCGCGCGATCGCCAGAGCGGCGTCCCAATCGCCAGCCTTGATCGCCTTCGCGAATTTCGGCGAGCCGGTGATGTTGGTCCGCTCGCCGATGACGAGGAACGAAGAAGCAGCTTGGGTCATGAAATTAGGCGACGAGAGGTTCGAGTCCGCTCAACTGCAGCGCAGGAACGGGGGTTTTGACTTGGCGCGGTTTGACGCCTTGCACCGCTTGCGCGATGGCGGCGATGTGGGGCGGTGTGGAACCGCAGCAACCGCCGACGAGATTGACGAAACCGTCCAACGCGAATTCGCGCAGGATCGTAGCCATGTCGGCTGGCGTTTCGTCGTAGCCGCCAAACGCATTCGGCAATCCGGCGTTTGGATAACACGTGACAAAACACTCGGCGACTTCCGCGAGATCCTTCAAATAGGGACGCATCTGGCGACCTCCGAGCGCACAATTGATCCCGACCGAAAACGGCCGGGCATGGCGAACGGAATTGTAGAAAGCGCGAATGGTTTGGCCCGAGAGGGTGCGGCCCGATGCATCGGTGATGGTCACGGAAATCATCACGGGATAACGCACCTGTAATTCTTCAAAGACGGTTTCGATCGCGAACAGTGCGGCTTTGGCGTTGAGCGTGTCGAAGATGGTTTCCACCAGCAGCGCATCGACTCCGTTTTCAATGAACGTGCGCACTTGCTGCGTGTAGGCGTCGACGACCTGTTGCCAGGAAACCGCGCGATATTCTGGGCGATTCACGTCGGGCGACATCGAGAGGGTGCGATTGAGGGGGCCAATCGCACCGGCAACATAGCACGTGCGCCCAGGATGCGCCGCTTCGGTTGCACGCGCCGCTCGCCGCGCGATGGTGACGGCCGCGCGATTGATTTCGTCGACCAGGTACTCGGTCTTATAATCGGCTTGGCCAATCACGGTGGTGCTGAACGTATTGGTTTCGACGATATCGGCTCCGGCTTCAAAATAAGCGCGATGGATTTCTTCCACCACGTCGGGCCGCGTGAGGCAGAGCAGATCGTTGTTGCCCTTTAAATCGTGCGGATGGGAAGTGAAGCGCTCGCTCCGGAAGTCCTTCTCTTGCAGGCCGTAGGTTTGAATCATCGAGCCCATCGCTCCGTCCAAAACCACAATCCGTTCGGCAAATAACCGCCGCAACTCAGCAAAGGTAGAGGATTCTTTCAGAGGGGAAGCCATAGTCATATCGTCATATCAAGATATGTTGATACGTTTTTTATTGCAAGAGTGGATTTCTATGTTTCATCTCGTTTCCGCCGCGACGCAAAGATCATTTGCGAAGCGGTGAATTCGTGTTCTTTCCAACGCTTTTAGGAATTGGGAAATGCCGTGAAAATCGGCAGCAGTTGCGCTGCGGTAACGTACCACAATCCTCCACCGGGTCCCGCGAAGACCTGGGCAAGCCAGTCGACCTCAAAATCGGCGAAGGCGGGGGAAAGGTTCAGCGCCAGGCGAGATTGGTTAACGGGTTTGTTGAGTCGTGACTCACTTGATCCGTTAGGCAAACTCATCTGGCGACGAGTGCGGAGTCCGAACATCCAGCCTGAAGGTGCTCACGCGGCAGCGCGATTGCGCGCGCTGATCGCGAAAACTTCATCGCAAAAAATGAAGCGTGAGAGCGTCGTCTTCCTCCGAAGGCGGGTCAGCTCTTGCCTGAAAAGCCTGACACCATGCCTTCCTCATCGCCGTCCCGCCTGCCGGGATGGTCACTCCTCGTGCCGGCGCTGCTCGCGCCAGCCTCCTTGTTCGCCCAACTCTCTTCGCCGGACACGGCGGCGGATTCCGTCACACTCGATCGGGTTGTGATCGCGGCAACGCGCTCGCCGCAGGATCCGCGTATAATCCCGAGCAGTATCACCAGCATTTCGATTGACGGTTTGGCCACGGAGCAAATCGGAGATTTGCGCGGCGCGCTTTCCGAACAGGCCGGCGTGCTCGTGCTTAACACCGGCGCGTTCGGCGGCACTTCCTCGGTTTCGATCCGCGGGGCTAATGCCTACCAAACGCTCTTCGTCGTCGACGGCGTACGCATGAATGATCGCTCCGCGGACTACGGAAATTTTCTCGGCGAGTCTGATCTGGCCAACGTCGCGCGGCTGGAGGTTTTGCGCGGTCCGCAAAGCACGCTTTACGGCAGCTCGGCGATGGGCGGCGTGATTTTGATCGATAGCGTCGATGGCCAGGGCCCGACGTCGGGAGAGGTTTCCGTGATGGGTGGCTCGTTCAACACCTGGGGAGCCTCGGCTGCCGTTTCCGGCAGTGCGGACGGGTTGAGCTATAGTGGATCGGTCAGTCGTTTAACGACGTCGAACGATCGCGCCTATAATCATTTTCGCGATTGGAGTTTGGCCACGCGGCTCACGTATCACGTCAACGCCAACATCGAAGTTGGAGCGACCTTTCGCGCACTCGACGGTCGCTACGAAGAGCCCGGGTCTACCGCATTCTTTTCACCGGGCTCGGTCAACGCGCAGAACGATCTGACCACTGTTTTCGCCGAGATCCATGCAGGGGACAGCTTCACCTCAAAAGTGACCCTCGGGCTTCACCATCGACTCTACGATTTTCAATCCAGTTACGGTGACTCGCCTCTGCGCAATGTGCGGGAGATTCTCGATTGGCAAAATACGTGGGAAGTTTCGCCGCAGCTCGAAGTGGTGGCCGGAACGAATTTCGAACACTCGCGCTACACGGTCGATGGCGCGCGCTCGACCGACCGTTTAGGGGCCGATTATCTCTCGACCACGTTCCGTCCGGAAAAGACGCTCACCTTCACGGCAGGTCTTCGCTATGACGATTACAAATCCGTCGGGAGTGCGACGACCTATCGACTTGGCGCGGCTTGGAATCCAGCGCCTTCGACGAAGGTCCATGCCACATTCGGCACCGGTTTTAGCGCGCCTGGCTCAGATGACCGGTACGGTGTGCCGTCCTTCGATCAGTTGCCGAATCCCGAGATTCAGCCGGAAAAATCCAACGGCTGGGATGTGGGCGTGAGCGAGGATTTTTCCGACGGAAAAGCGACGGTGGATGTGACGTATTTCCGGAACCACTACAAAAATCTTTTTCAATGGCAGTATCTGGATCCCACGGAGAATCCCGAAGACGAAGATCCGTTTGCGGGCCACACCGTGAACATTGCCCGTGCAACGACCGATGGCGTCGAGGTCTCGATCAGTGCGCAACTCGCACCCCAGTGGAAGCTGCGCGGCGCCTACACTTATCTCGATGCGACTGACAATACGGCGGGCCAGCGTCTCGGCCGGCGTCCGCGTAACGTCGCCGACGCTGATGCGATCTTCCAGGCGAACGCGGTGTGGACGGTCGGAGTAGGCGTCCACTGGGTGGCTGATCAAGTCGACGGTGTCGGCGAGTTTCCTGACTACACGACGGCCCGCGTTTTCACGAGCTGGGCCGTGCGCAAAGATTGGTTGATCAAACTGCGGCTGGAAAACGCACTCGATCGCCACTATGAAGAGGTTCGGGGTTACCCTGCGCTGCCGTTCGGCGCGTATGGCAGCGTCGAGTGGAAATTCTAAGCAAATCAACGGCTCATCCATCTAGCGCGGCCGCGTTCATGGGAACGCGGTCCCCGCAAATCGTTTATCTCTCGCCCGCGTTCTGACAAACGCGGCTCCTTCAATCAAGCCGCGGACGTTCTTCGCATAATCTTTCTCTCGTGTCGTGCTGGTTGCGCAAAATTGCCGCAGGAAATATGAATCTACGCTTCTTCCTTAGGACGAGATCGCATCCGCGCATTAAGACGCGCAGCTACCAGCGTGCGCTCGACCATCAGCTTAGCTTCGTCATGAGATTTTTTAAACGTGCGGGCCGACTTCTCGGGGCAGCCGCGTTCATGACAACGCGGACGAGAGACCGATTATGCGCCGTGCCGGCGTTCGCGCCAACGCCGCTCTACCTGGTGCTGATGTTGGCATCGGCGCAACTGGCACTCTCAACGCCGATTCGCGTGGTTTCTCAAACGGTAGGCAGCGATGAACTCCTGCTCGCGGTCGCTGAGCCTTCGCAAATTGCGGCGCTCAGTCATCTCGCGATCGATCCGTCCTTCTCTGCAATTGTGAAGGAAGCGCAACCGT
>Ga0207702_10000856_pt1 | contig 31806 bp, 35 predicted proteins | sample KBSCornC62_FD_184302 | JGI IMG/M metagenome (GOLD analysis project Ga0207702, IMG submission 184302) | Corn rhizosphere microbial communities from Kellogg Biological Station, Michigan, USA - KBS Corn C6-2 (SPAdes) (version 2) | ecosystem: Host-associated > Plants > Roots > Rhizosphere > Soil ... | reverse complement strand
CTTGTTGCCGAGGCCAAGGAAACTGATCGTTACGTAGTAGTTCATGTCGCTGCTCCTAGTGAAACTCAATGGCGAAGCGCTTGGACTGGCGGCATGCGTGGTTGGCGCGACCGAATGCGCGCAGTGCTTCAACGATACTGTCGAAGCAATCCACGTCACCTGTGAGGGTATCGGTAATGCTGATCATTTGTCGCTGCTCCTTAGTCAGTCGTTGCGGGCCGTGCCGCTTGAGTGATTAGGACGATACCCCAGGATGAGCCTTGGGTAAAGAGACGTGCGTCACGGTTTCCAATTTCCCCATTTCTCTAGCCACAAGTGCCCAGCGTCGTTTAAGTGCCATTCCTTACTCACTGGATTGCGCTTTAGGTAGCCCTGTTCGAGCATGTAACTGAACGCTCCTGGGATGTGCTTATTGGTCCGCACATACAGAATAGCGCGCTGTTCCTCGGTCATGTCTTTTAACTTCGCCATAAATACCTCTTTATAGGTCGGATTGTCGTTGGATCGATAAAAAACCGAACTATAAGTAGCAGAATCAATAGCTTAGACGTTAAAAAGCTGCTCTTTATAGATCGGTCCCAAGTATCGCTGGCCAAAAGTTACCGGCCAGCTAGCTACGGAGCTTTAAAGAATACTACTAGATTAATCAACCTATCAATAGATAAATAGTAGTAGTAAAGGGCTTTGGTTTCAGTGGGTTAGCGGCTTGAGCGACTGTTGATCGTTTATAGATGCGAGCGCGTTCTTGGGGTGGCGCTTGACAATATAATTCGAGCTAATTACGGAGGGTTAATTGCTGAGGGCTTTTCGCCCGGCCAGCAAGCGAACCGCTATCAGCTTTTCGCGTTTCACCCACAGTGAATTATATTGTCAAACTGATTTATATTGTCACATCGCGATTAATTCCCAGCTATTTATATTGTCAAATCGCGGCTCGCTATTCGCCATAATGCAGGCTGTAGGAATCGTCCTACGCCGAGCATAATGCAGCCTGCCCAGGCAGCTATCAGCTTTTCGCTTGACGCGGCGCGCGAGCTGTGCTAGGGCAGGCTAATTGCGAATCGTGGAAGGAGGGGGAGACCCCCGCTGTGCAAAAGGCCGGCTTAGATTCGCGGGGCGCCGGGCCGACCGCGCTAATCTCACCGCTTTTTATATCTCACTTAACATAATCCAATATCGGCTCAACGGTTATGGCAAACCTCAAGCCCGACGTATATCCTCACGTGTATGGATCAAAAATACGCTCACACAGATGGAAATATCACGATGTCCCAAGAAGACGTGATGCTCGGCTCGCTGATGGGCAATCTCCCGGCCCCGGTCAAACCGATGCCCACCCAGGCCATCGATAAAGTGACGCGCTCGCGGATTCGCTACGGCGTCTCCGAATTGGTGAACGGCAACATCGACAACGTGCAGCGCTGGCTGCAGGAAATTGGCAACGGCATCAAGGATCCATACGACGATTCCAAATTCATCGTGGCGCCACGCCCGCGCGATGCGATCGAGCTGTTCATTGAGCTGCTGCAATTCAGCGTACCGAAGATGAAATCGATCAGCGTCGACGTCAAGGACAAGGGCGGCAACATGAAGCAATACTCAATGAGCGATCTACAAACAATAGTGGCGGACCAATGACAAACTACGGCATGCAACCACTCGACCCAACCGGCCCGTTTAACATCGGCGCCATGTACAAGCCGCGTCGGCTGGTCGTCGCGACCCCGGCACACCACGGCTACCACGACAATTTTTACGGCAGCATGCTCGGACTCCAGAAGCTCTGCCTGGAGCGCGGCATACCGATGGAGCCGAGCCGGTTGATCGGACACTCGAGTATCGCGCACGCGCGGACCACGATGATGCGCGACTTCCTGTACAAGACCGACGGCACGGACCTCATCTTCATCGACAGCGACCAGGGGTTCGACCCGCAGGACGTGCTGGATATGGTCGAGTCGGACTTGCCCATTGTCGGCGCCGTGTGCTGTCAGAAGAAGTACGACTGGGAGGCGATCCAACGGGCGGCCCGCCAAGCCTCCCTGGCGCCGCATCCACAGCCCGATGCACTGGCACTGGCCGGCGCAGTCTTCACATTCGACACAGGAGCAGCAGGCAATGACGTGGACCTCACCGAGCGGAAGGCGGTTCCGGTAAGACGCGTCGGCTTCGGCCTGACCGTCATCAAGCGAGTTGTGATCGAGACTCTGGCGGCGCGCGGCACGCCGAAGGTGGAGCTTGCCGGCGGCCCGGACTTCCCACCCCTGTGCAACACGCGAGTCGTGCAGAGTGCCGACCGGCCGGGGAAGTGGGAGTGGCTGACAGAGGATTATGCGTTTTGCTCCAGGGCCGCAGATGTTGGGTTTAAGACCTACCTCGCATGGTGGACGAAGACGACGCATACGGGCGACCACGTGTTCAAGGCGGATCTCGTCACGGCGGCCGAGATGCTGGGTGGTGTGAGTCAGGACCAGCGCGACAGTGAGTGATGAGTTTGTCGAGTACGCCTCGGTAGCGGAGCGCAAGCGGGCAGCCGCGGCTGAGCTGCTGAGACGACAGCGCGCGCAGATGTATCTGCATAGTTTCGCGCTGTCAGTCAACATCCCGCTCTGCCCTGTGCCGCCCATCGAGGACCTCGACGAGGACATACTAGGCCCGGCGCGGATGCTGATGGCGAAGCATCACGCGCTCATCCTCGACCAGATGGAGTACACCATGACCGTGCCGTATGCGCGGACCATGACGTTTACACCTCCTGGCTGTGCCAAGTCGAGTTACGCCAACGTGGCCTCGGCCTGGGCACTAGGGAAGTTCAAGAATCACCGCGGGATCATAACGGGGTACGCGGATGACATCGCAGAAGTGCAGAGCCGACGCATCCAGACGATATGCAAGGATGAGACGTATCAGGTATGGGATGAGCGGCTCGAGTTGGTCCGCGAAGCCGTTGGCGACTGGGGCCTATCCAACGGCTCAGAGTTGGTTGCTGCTGGTATTTTGGGCGGCATCACGGGCCGGCGCGCGAATTTCTTTCTCATTGACGACCCGACGAAGAATCAGGAAGAGGCAGACTCCGACGCTCGGCAGAAGCGAGTGCGCGAAGAGTACGCCGCGACGATCAGCAGCCGCTTGCTGCCCGGCGCGGGTGTTGGTTTGATTATGACACGTTGGAATGAGCGCGACTTGGCCGGCGACATATTGCCAGATACATGGGAGGGCGAGAGCGGTGACATATTGTGCAAAGACGGCCAGGTGTGGCGCGTGCTGTGTTTGCAAGCGAAATGCGAACTTCTGTCAGACCCACTTGGCCGCAAGCTCGGTGAATACATCTGGCCAGAGTTCTACCCTGCCAGACATTGGCAAATGGCAGAGAATCGCGGCGGACGCGATGGTTCGCGCGTATGGGGGTCCCTCTACCAGCAACGGCCCAAGCCCATAAACAACGAGGCCTGGAACCGCGACTGGTTCAAGTGGGGTGACCCCTCCACTTGGCCGCCGCCCTCCATGATGCGCCGATTCTGTACGACTGACTGGGCTGTTACCGAGGACCAGAAAAACGATTGGTGCGCCTTCTTCGTCTGGGGCATCGACTACCTGGGCGAGTGGTATATGCTGGATGCGTTCGAGGGCCAAGTAGACACTGAGAAGTCTATCCCGGCGTTTTTCCAACTATGCCGCGACAACACCGTGCGCGAAGCGTTCGACGAAAAGGGCGTCATACATAACTCCATCGCGCCGTCCATTAACAAAACGATGCGCAAGCGCGGCGCATGGCGCGTTGTGTTGACTCCGATGTATTCCGGTGAGGATAAAGTCGCCAAGTGTGCCTCGTTCAAGGCTCTGGCCTCGACGGGCATCGTGCATCTGCCGAACGTCGGCAAGATCGCGCCGATCGCTGAGAAGATGTACATGCAGCTCGCGACAATGCCCGCCTCGAGGTGGGATGACCACGCGGACGCGGCAGGTCTTGCCGGCCGGGTACAGGACATAGTGCAAAACGGGCAGGCGCCGCAGGACGACCCGAAGCTTCTCGTGCCGTTCTCGGGGGATTGGGTAGAGTACCAAGGTGAAGAGGACATACCCAAGGTGCGATATGTCTAGTGCAGTCGAGCTGATCGAACAAGCGCGGGCCGAGAGCATCGTCTTGCTATACCGCCAGGAGGGCGACGGCCCCTCCCTCTGGGCCTGGTCGCCAAGCTGGGTGCCCAAGGCGACACGTCGACGCTACCGGCGCCAGTTTCGCGATCAGTACGAGGATGTCTGCCGACTGCTCAAACTGGCGGTACTTGAGCACATATAGTTGCACAATGTGCCAGATTTGATAAAGTCTATATTCGGTCTGGAACCATGGATCCAGTTCCACCCACAAGGATGTGGGCCGCAGAAGGGGTCACTTTCCGGGCGATGGGCGAGACTCCAAATCTCTGCCGGCAAGGTTCGACACCTTGGACCCCTGCCAGTGATGGCCCCAGGTAGGCAACGCTGTCTTAACGGGAAACCGCCACCAGCGTCGCGGGGTTCAAGTCCCCGGGCCACGCCCATCTTGCATAATCCCTGCCGAGTTGCTACCGTTCGCCTCACCTTCCGGTGGAGGCGTCTTGCGGCGATGTAAGGCCGGTGGCCGCGGGGTCACCATAAAGCTAAACCGGCCTGAATTTAACTAGCGATGCACGGTAGTAAAATGGCCTTAAATCTCAAGTCGATGAAGCAAGGCAAGAAGGAGCTGGACGGTCCTTCGATTGGCAAATACAAGCCGGACCCGTACAGTTACAACCATCGCATCACGCTCGATGGCGACGCGCTGTCGAAGCTCGGCGTCGATACTCCGAAGGTCGGTGACGTGTTCGACGTCGGCGCCCACGGTCACGTCATTTCCGTGGAGGAAAGCGACCGGGCGAACGGCCAGAAGTCCCGGCGTGTCGAACTGCAGCTCAAGAAGATGGCAGCCAACAAGCAGAAAAGCGGAAAGTCCATGTTTGATGCGGTGAGTGCCGGCGTCAAGGCGGGCTCCTCGGCATCCGAGGAAGATTGAGTGAAAGCCACCCACGTTTCTGATGAAGAGGTGCTGCATAAAGCTATGGCTGCCGCCCCAACCGCGGAAAGCAAGTTGTCCACTTTGCTCCAGGGCAAGAAAGAATACCCAGGCGGCGTGAAGTACGACGTCGTTGAAGTCAAGAAATCGCGCCAGTACGCATATCAACGTATTGCCGCTGAGAAGGCCAACAAGTAATGGACGATGTAAGCGATCTGCTCGGCAATGTCGAGGATAGTGCCCAGGCACTAAATTCTGGTGCTCGCGGCGCAATGGATAAAGCTCTGGCCGACCAGAAAGGTGACGACCAAGCGGAGTTGGATGATGTCAAAAAGTGGCAAGGTGAGTACAAGACCGCTCGCGCTTTCGACAAGGCGGCGCGCATTCAGTACGCGCGTGATCGCAAGTATGCAGCTGGGCTTGCTGACCCTAACTGGGCATCTGACGCCAACCTCATTGGCGCTTTCATCGACATTCTGGTGTCATTTCTGTTCGCCCAAAACCCAGATGTCAGTGTACGACCCGCACAGAAGGTAGACAGTCAGCCTGACGCGATGATGACGAAGTTCGCGGCGACGCTAGAACTCGTCGTCTCTGAACTGTGGAAGAAAGGCAAGCTCAAAAAGGCCGGTAAGAAGTGGGTCCGCGCCGCGCTGACTGTTGGAATGGGTTGGATTAAGGGCACGTTCCTGACTCAACAGAAGCCGGCGCCCCAAATCGAGATGTCGCTGTCAACATACCAGGCCCAACTTGAGCGCATCGAGGCCGACAAAAAGGCATTGGCGGAAGACGACGATGGCGGAGACCTCGAGCAAAAGAGGCTCGCCATTGAAGAGTCAATGAAAGGCCTCGAAGCGCGAAAGCAGAAGCAGAAAGGCTACGGCCTCATGTGCGACTTCGTGCGTTCAGAAGATATTCAAGTCTCCCTGGACGTTTCCGACGTTACGGACTACCCAGACGCAGATTGGATTAGCTGCGACATGTACGTACGCACTGACACGCTGTTGTCCCGCTTCGACCGGCTGAAAGAAGACGACATCAAGGAAGTTGCCAAGTACTACCAGCGCAATGTTGCCCTCAAAGGCGATGGCGAGGAGCAGGTTCTAGGCGACAATACGCAGGATATCGGCCAATACACGCAGACCGTGCCGGAAGGCCAAGGCTTGACCCCGAGCGGCAGCGCCAAACCAACGTCATTCGCGAAGATCATTGAAATATGGGATCGCAAAAACCAACTTGTCAGGACTATCGTCGATGGCGTGAAGAAATGGGCGGTCGAACCATACCCACCCCCGCAGGCTACGGAGAGGTTCTATCCATTCTTTGGCCTCTGGTTCTATCCGGTCGACGGTCAACGCCACCCTCAGTCCTTACCCTGGCGTTTGCGTAAACTGCAGGACGAGTACAGCGGCACGCGCTCGGCGCAGGTTCTAACCCGCCAGCGCTCACGCCCCGGTGTCTTGTTCAACGCCGGCAGCCTGCCGCCGGACGAGGCCAAAAAGCTCGAGCAGGGCGTTGACGGTGAGTATATTGCACTGCAAGGTGTCGCGAATACACCTGTACAGAACATGTTCGCACCAAAGCCGCTGCCAACTTACAATCAGCAGTTGTATGACACCGCGCCGACTGTTTCCGACATGGAGCGCATCAGCGGCGTTCAAGAGGCGCTGTCGCAAGGGGCTACGGCCGCCAACGAGCCGAAGACGGCCACCGAGGCGAGCATTCAGCATCAGGGCTTTCAGAGCCGTACCGGCAGCGACCGGGATAGCCTGGAGGAAGGTTTGGACGACCTGGCAGTCTACACCGCTGAGTGCTCCATTCAGGAATGCCCACTGTCTTGGGTATTGAGAGTCTGCGGAAAAAATGCGTTTTGGCTCGGCCCGAACGACAATCCAGAACCGAATCCGATTACCGGCGAGCCGCCTCCGGTTGACCCGGAAACGGGCCAAGTGCCATCGATGGATGTCGAAGACCTTCTGACAATGGTTGAAGTTGATATCGACGCCGGCACGACAGGTAAGCCGAATACGGCGGCTGACAAGGCGAACTGGGCTACGATCCTGCCATTGCTGGAAAAGAGCCTCATACAGATCCGGAACGCGCAAATTACTGACCCAGGTTTGGCGCAGGCATTGATCATGGTTCTGCGCGAAACGCTCAAGCGCATGGACGATCGATTGGACCTCGACGAGTTCATTCCGAAAGGCGAACCGACACCGCCAGCACCTCCGCCGCCTGCGCCGCCACAGGTGAAAGTGAACGTATCCCTAACCGGAGTGCTGCCGCCTGGAGACGCTCAGCTGCTCTTGGAGCAGAGTGGGGATCTGGGACCGCAGGGCGACCCCAACGCCGCGCCGGGCGGCCCGCCGGGGCAACCTGCCCCTGCAATTCCAGGCATGCCGACAGATCTCGCACCCGGTGTTAAGATGCCACCCTTGACGCTCGAGCCGCCGAAGCCGGCAGCTGGGGCAGGACCTCCACCAACGAAGTAACGACGAGCAACACCCACCATGGAAAATGAAAATGACGAGACCCCGGAGACCGAAATTGAAGGGACTGACGCCGACACAACTGCGGAACTGGATACAGACAGCTCCGGTGCTGCCGGTAGTCAGGCCGATGACGTATCGGGGGGCGCTGATAGTCTGGGATCCGCCGACGAGGGTCCTAAATCTCTGGCCGAGGCCCTGACCGCAGGTATCGACTCAGTTACCGGTAAGGGTAAAGAGAAAGGCAAGGAAGCGGGCGCAGACGCAAAGGACAGCGAGGGCGCCACCGACAAGGAAGGCGCCGAAAAGAAGAATGCGGCTGATGGCGAAAAGAAAGAGGGCGAAGAAAAGCCCGAGGACAAGACCGGCAAAGACGGTAAACAGCCCGACCATGTGAACGACCCCATTGATGCGCGTTTGGCGCCGCGGACCCAGGAAAGAATCCGCTCTTTGGCCGATGAGGTCAAGACGCTGCGCTCAGTTGCCGAGAACAATGGCGCGATGATTGGCGCGATCATGGATACCGGCGCCACGCCCCAGGAATTCGGTGCGATGGTCGGCTACTTGGGGGCGGTTCACTCTGAGGACCCGGCTCGCCTCGAGGCGGCCTACCAGCTGCTGCAGAGTGAGCTGCAGGGCCTGGCGATTCGCATGGGCAAGCCATTGCCGGAAGTGAACTGGCTCGACGGTCAGCAGGATCTCATTGACGGGATTCGCGCCGGCGCGATGACGCGCGAGACGGCGATTGAGCTTGCCATGCACCGCGCCGGCAAGAAGCGCGCGGATACGATTGCTGCGGCAAGGGCCAAAGAGACACAAGCGGCTCAAAGTACGGAGCAGGAGGCCAAGGCCGCCTCGGCCGAGCTGGATGCCCTTGGCGATGAACTGGCGGCGGCAGACCCACAGTATGCGGCGAAGTATGCAATCATTGTGCCAAAGCTCAAAGCGGAGATGGGGAAACTTCCACCGAAGCAGTGGAAAACGCGGTTCCTCGAGGAATACGCGAAGACCAAGGTAGTTCCGAAAGCTGCACCAGTTGCCGCGGCTCGGCCCGCAGCGCCGGTAATAAATAAGCCGAAGAATCAGCCGCTTCGGCCGTCTACTCCGAGCGGTGGAACTGTCAAGACTCCCGGCTCGGCTTTGGACGCGCTATCGTCAGCCATAGACGGAATGCGGGGCTGATGAGCTGCGGCGGATGTGCCAAACGGCGCGCGTGGCTCAAAGCGCGCGCCGAGCAACTGAAGAGGGCACTTCGTCGTGGAAATTCCAAAAAGCTTCCAACTGATGGGTCATCCGTGGACGGTAGAGCACGTCCACGGAGTGTTTGATGTTGACGGGGATGCCTGCAACGGCGTTTGCTGTTTCGCGACGCTGACGATCAAGGTCAACGTGGATAACCCGCCCTCTCTCGTTCAGCACAGTTTTATGCACGAGGTCATGCACGCAGTCCTGTGGACGCTGGGCCATCAACTGGCAACTGACGAGGGTTTCGTGGACGGCGTTGGCGCCGCTCTGGCGCAAGTGTTAGCATCGGCGGAATGAGCCAATCAATCAAAGATCTCTTCGGACAGTACGACGATCAGCCCATTTTGGTGATTGGCGGTGGTCCATCCGTTCGCCAGGATCTTCCGAAGCTCATCGAGCTAGGAGTCACTCCGCGATGTGTTATATCTGCAAACTCGCACGGTACGCTGCAGAAGCTCTTTCTCGTCGACTATATCGTACATGTCGACAAGCGCCATGCAGGCCTCAAGATATGGATGGTCGATCATTTGAGGCCCTTGGGCGTGCCGCTGATCAGCAAGCATTCTTACGCGGACTTCCGCTTACCAGAGTACAGTTTCGAGGGGAACAGCGGCTTGACGGCTGTGCATGTAGCAGCGACGCTCGGCGGGAACCCAGTCATAGTGACTGGCATCGACATGTGGACGAGCGGACGAGACTACTTCCATGACGCCGACGCAAACGACCGGAAACAGCGCATGCCTCGACCCGCCAGCGGCGCCGTGCGCCCAACTTGGTATGCAGAGCAACGGGCTTTGGAACTACGCAAGAATTGCGGAACGGCTCGCATCCGACCTGTCTCAGGACCGTTCACGCACTTCTTTCCGCAATTCGATCCTGCAGAGCCTCACCGAGCATCCCAACCTACCGATTATCGCCGGCGGCTTGAAACTCTGCCTGTGGCCCAGTATCGCGCCGAACGGGGATACCAGTTTTCTAGCGGTGATCGATGCGCAGAAGGGAATATTGTCAGTCTGTCGAGTGAAGAATCTAAAGGCAAACCCGTAATTCAGGTTTGACACCCGCGACATAATGTGATTTTATGGCCGCGCTAGCCTTCTAGGTCGGTCAGCCGCACTCGCATGCGGTAGGCGCGTAAAAGAGATACCGCGCTGTCTCAAAGGCAAGGAGTTACCTTAACCTTTGGAGACATAATCATGCCTTTTACGACCGAACAGTTGACATATGGCGCCAAAGCCGCCATTGACTACTTCCTCAAAAACGACCCGATTGACAACATCAATACGGTTCGTCCCCTGATCGAGATGCTCGTTGCCGGCAAGAAGGAATACGGCGGCGGCCTGCAGTACGTTGTCGAGCAGCTGCGCTTCAGCAACGATAGCAATTTCCAGTCCTATTTCGGCGACTCCCAGGTCACCTACAACCGCAAGCGGACCCTGAATCAGGCCAAGTACGTCTGGGGCAGCTTCCACGACGGTTTCGGTCTGGACGAAGACGAACTGACTCAGAACGGTATCGTGATGACGGACGACAAGTCCACGACTCCGACCGATGCTGAGAAGGTCCAGTTGACGAACCTGCTCGAAGAGAACATGGAGACCCTGAAGCTGGGCTTCCAAGAGAACTTCGACATCATGCTGCATCGGGACGGCTCGCAGTCCGCGACCGACATCCCCGGCCTCGACGCGCTGATCTCACTGACGCCTGCGGTCGGTACGGTCGGCGGTATCGACCCGTCTCAGTCGGCCAACAGCTGGTGGAGGAACTACGCTGACCTGACCGTAGGCAGCACCGGCAACGGTTTGCTGCTCGCTATGGAAAAGGCCTGGCGTGCCTGTATCCGCGTCGGCGGTCAGGCTCCTGACTTCATCCTGTGCGGTGAAGACTTCATCGATGCCTACCGCACCGCAGCCGGCTCGCCGGGCGGCGCGATTCAGCGGCAGGTGATCGTGGGCGGCTCGGATGGCGTCTCCAAGGGCACCAAGCTCGACGGTGGCGTTGGGTCAGGGGTCAGCACGGGCCTGTACTTCAAGGGCGTCGAGCTGATCTGGGACCCGGTCTTTGACACCATCGATACGCTCGACACTCCAACCGTGACGTGGAAATCCCGTGCTTACTTCATCAACAAGAAGCACCTGAAGCTGCGTCCAATAAAGGGCCACTGGCTCATCTCGCGTCGGCCGCCGCGCGTGTATGACCGGTATGTGCATTACTTCGGTCTGACTGCGAAAGCGGCGCTGACCACCGGCAAGCGGAACGCTCACGCGGTTCTCGCTCTGGCTGGCTAACCCCAAGGGGCTCCGCGAGGAGCCCCGAACTTTCACAGGAGAACAGACATGCGTATTTTGAATTTGACCAGTGTCAGCGTCCCGGCCACGGCTACCTCGGCCCAGGGCACGGCGACGGACTTCTCGGCTTCCACAGCGCGCTCCCCCTTCAACCAGGGCGCTTCCGCTGTGGCAGTCATTCGGGCCGTTGGCGCAGCGAGCGCCACGGCACACCTTCAGGTGAGCACGGACGGCGGCTCGACCTACGCAGACGCAGTTGACGACACGGGGGCCGCGATTGCCCCAGCGTTCGGAACGGCGGTTGCACAGAGTGCCTCGTCCTACTTCAACGTCAAGAGCATCGGACAGCTGATGCGCTTGAACGTTGTCTCGTCCAGCACCGCTGGTGCGGGGGCCATTCAGGCAACGTTGCTCGGAAACTAAACCAACGGCGCCACTTGTTCGCAGGTGGCGCCGGTTCTACCCACAGACCACAGGAGAAACATAATGGGAATTCGATACGTCAAGGCCAAAGTTGTCCGCTCGGAAATGCACACAATTATCCGGGATTTCCCGGAGTGGGAGATTCCGATTCTCGAGGCAATGCACCAGAGCGTCGAGCGCTTGGGCGAGATCGTGGTGAATCGCGATGCGCCGAGTGCAGAAGAGGAATTTGACCGTCTCGAGCGCCGGTATGGGCGCTCCGAGAATGAAGATGGTTCGCGCGGGATCGCGTACGTCGCGACGATTTACGGCCAGCACGGCGGAGGGCGTGTCGCTCTGCGCCGGGAGATTGAGAAAGCGACAACGGCGGATGCGCCAGTCGACGGCAGTGATTTGCTGGGTTTGGCGACCGCATAGGTTTCTGTGGTGGGTGAGTGCTCGCCGGGGAGATGATTCCCCGGCACTTTTTAGGAGCAGACGCAATGCCGGCACGATATGAAGCTATCCGTGATTCGCTCGTTGCCAAGGGCGAGTCTTTGAAGGCGGCGAAGACGAGCGCAGCAAAGATTTTCAACGCAACACGGAAATCCGGTGTCGCTCCAGTCACGCGCGGCGGCGACCTGGGTAAAGCCTTGACAGGACGCAAATGAGTAATTCAGCCCTTATCACTCCGTTCACGGGGACCTCTGCCGGTGTAGATACTGGCGTTGTAAGCGTACAGGGCACTGTAGATAGCGGAAGCCTGCTTCCAATTGGAACAGCCACCGCCTGGAGCGCAATCGGAAACGACGCTGGAAATTTCGCGCTCGCCGTTGATGCGGTTGTTACTCAAAACACTATCGCCAGACTGGTTGTTGTAGATACCGAACTGCTACCAGCTGATGCTACATTCTCAGTAGTCGGCAGCGTTTCAACGTGGACGTGGACGGGGAAACTTGCGATCTACAACACGCTAAACATCGGCGATCCAACCAACATTAGCGTTGACCTTGGAGCTACGGTGACTCTGGCTACGCCCACGGTCATTGATGGTTCGGGCATTCTGCTGGAATGGACGACGGCGAACCTGGGAAGCTTAACGATAGAATCGTTCGACGTGTTTCGTGACGGTGCGAACATTGGGACTGTCGAAGGAGATGTTTTAGTCTTCTCCGATCAGACAAACAGCTTCGAAACGGAGTTCACATACTTCATTCGAATGCATCTCAGCGATGGGTCTACGGTTGATTCAAACACGCGAACGGTGACAACCGGCTGCGAGACGGCCGGGTTTAACTGCGCATGCGAAACCGTCTCGTCATACGCCACGCTCGGACAACTCAAGGTGCGGATGGCGTTGCAGTGCGGTTACGCGGCGATGGCCTCGAACCTGCCAGCAGGCCAGGCGGCAGAATTCGCTGAGTACCTATACTCAGCGCAAAAACAGCTCTACTACAAATTTCGAGCCCAGCGCACAGAGCGATTTTTCAAATGGACAATGGTCCCCGGCCAACGTTACTACGGCCTGGCGGACAGCGAGGATTGCTGTAATTTGAAACTCGACCCATTGGCCATAACCTGGGTCGGCTTTGAAGACCTCAACCGCGCATGGTATCGCCTGGTGGAAGGCATCGACCCTGTTTATTACACTCGCGCAAACATCAACTTCGGCTGGCCAACGCGGTATGAGATTCGCTCATGTATCGAAGTATTCCCGGCCCCGCAGGCGGCGTACACCCTATGGATTAAAGGCGATATCGGATTGGCTCCATTCACCTTGGATGGTGAAGGCGATGACCGGACGACATTCGACGATGAAGCAGTGCTTCTCTTCGCAATCGCCAACTGGAAGTCGGCGAAAGGGCGCCAGGATGCCGAGCGTTGCATGGCCCAGGCGACGCAGCGAATCCAAGATTTGACGGCGCGAAAACACGGAACCTACCGCTATGTTCCGAGCACGTACGTTCAGAATCCGGCCACTCCGCCGCGGTTCCTGCCGCTAGGAAGTCAGCAAGCGTGACGGCCCCGATCCCACTGACTGTAATCCAGGGCGGCATCACGCGGCTACGCACGAAGGGCGCAGCGCTGCGCAACTCGCTCTATGATCTGGTGAATGCTTATGTCACAGCGGGTAAAACGATTGTCGTTCGACCTGGGACATATCGCCGACAGACGTTGACGGGAACAAAAGGGCTCGTTGCTTTTGGAGGCGATTTCCACGTCTTCAGCGATACCACGGTTACTGTCCCAACAGGGTACGAAGACCATGTGCTGAGCAATCCCCAGAACCGAGCCTCGACGATTACGCGCATTCATTTCGCAGCGCCGTACCTCGGTTTTTTATATGTGGTGGCAGAATTCAGCGACGGAACAGTGCAGCACTTCTGGCTGCAGGACGGCGGCACGTGGACGGCGAATACTGTTGAATTTCTTGGCACTTACATCCTACCGACTGTCGACAACGGTTTTGCCTTTGCCGCGACCCGTCTTGAACCTCCGCACCCTCTCTGGCAACCGAATGTCGTTGTAGCCGTGAACGATATTTTTGAGCCCACGGTTTATAACGGCTACATGTTCAAAGCCATCGCCGTACTTGGAGACTCACCTCACACTGGGGCAACGGAACCGGTATGGCCTGCTGTTGAGAATGCGCAGATTCAGGAATTCGGCGATTTTGATACGTCGAGCGCGGCTAGTACAAGTGCATCGAGCGCCACGCCAATACCGGGGCGAACGATTACAGATCGATACGGAAATGCGGGCGTTTTCACTTCGAACTTGAATGCACCTACGACAACCGCCCCACCTCCGACGGCAGATTCGACGATTACAACTTGGGCGGCAGGAACGTTCTATCAGAAAGGCGCAGTAGTTAGGCCTGGAACGGGGCAGGGCGCGTTTATCAACGCCATTCCGAACGGAGACTTCGAGGCCGGCGACACAGGATTTGATTACTCCTCATCGCCTTCAGGCGATCCGAACGTCTCGATCATTATCGACCCGACGCACGCCTATCAAGGCTCGCACGTCATGCAAGCTACGCTCAATCACCAGACGAGCACGGCCAGCATGCAGACATTCGGCACCGTGACGGCGGGGCAGAGCGTCACTGCAAAGTGCCAAGTGAATCCAAACAACAGCGGCGCCAATTTGGCGATCCATTTGAACTTGGCGTGGTATGACAGCGGCTCGACGTTGATAAGCCGGACCTCTGGAGCATCGCAACAGGGTTCTGGATATCGGGAAGCGAGTGTGACCGGCAACGCGCCCGCCAATGCGACGAAAGTGAAAGCAGAGATCGTATTTGCCACCGGGACCAATCCGCCGGGCTTTGGCTATGCGGATCTACTGTCTTGGGACTTGGAGACCCCCGCATCGGTTTCGCAATTCCTGTTTGAAGCGATCCAAGCATCTGTCGGAACGTCGGGTAGTACGGAACCAATCTGGCCGGCGGTTGAAGGCGGCACGGTAGTAGACAATACCGTTACCTGGGAAGCGATTGGAACATCCATCATAACTTGGGAAGCGCTGCCCATCATGAAGACGGGTAGCACGGAGCCGACTTGGCCGACCACGGTCGGTAACACCGTGGCGGACGGCAACATGACATGGACGTGCGCAGACCGCAGCGTGGCTGAAGCTCCGCATAGTAAGGTAGTTGCCATCGCCGCGAGCAAGGTGTTTGCCGCGGATGACGACATAATTCGGTTCTGCGCGACAACCAACTGCCTCGACTGGACGAGTGACAATGACGCAGGTTTCATCCCCTTCGGCCTCAACACATACGGTTCGCAACCGTGCGAGATGCTCGGTCTCTATCGGTCCAATCTTGCCGCGTTCAACAGTCTGGGTTACCAAGTCTGGCAGGTTGATGAGGATCCGGCGAACATGGCGCTGCTGGATGCCTCACCTGTGGGCTCTCACTATCCGAAGGCGGGCCAGCCGTGCCAAAACGATTTTGTCTTTCTGACCCAAGTTGGCATCCGATCGCTCGGCATCGCTGGGGCAAGCACAAACCTCCAGGCGGGCCAATTCGGCAAACAAGTTGATCCACTGGTAAAAGCCGCGATCAAGGCCGGCTCCGAGCCGCGTGGGCTGTTCTATCCCGGCACCGGGCAATACATGCTTTTCTTTGGACCACAGGCATTTGTCCTGACGCTCAATGGCGGTCAAGCTGACATGAGCTGGTCTCGGTATGTGTTCCCAGAGAACATGATCGACTGGACTGTGCAGAACGGAGTCCTTTTTCTGCGCACGGAGAACGACCACGTGTGGGAGTTCAGTGAGGACGCACTCTACGATGACATCGTAGACATCAACACGCATGTGACCTTCACGGGCCAGATTGTCTGGCCATTCCTCGACTTCGGCGTCGTGGGGTTAGACAAGACGCTCGATGGTCTCGACATAGTGTGTACGGGCGCCGTAACGATCGCAGTTGGCTTTGATCAAACGAACTCTTCCCTACAAACGATCGGGATAACGGTAAATGGCGACACGCTGCCAGAAGTGGGTATGATCCCCATCCCCCTCACGGCGCCGTCCCTGCAGATTTCCCTGACATTCAGTGCGGGCCAGGCCTGGGAGTGGGAAGCCACCAACGTTTACATAACGCAGGATCCGAACGTATGACATATTTACGCGGCGCTTCTTTGCTCGACATTCTGGGCGTATACGACGGGGTTTGCCAGGATGAGCGGGATGAAATTGCCGCAGTCGGGCATTCAATCGACCCTAGCGAAGTGGCGGCCACATTATGGAAAGGTGCGGTGCGCTACACAATTGCGGACGGGGACACGCATCAGGCGTTGGCGATTCTTGGCGGGTATCCCATAGTTTCCGGCGTTTGGCGGCTGTATATGCTCTGTAGATCGGATGCTTGGGAGCGTTCTGGCAAGGAGATTTCACTACTTACCGGGCACACGCTAGCGGAGAGTTTTAAAGCTCTCGGCGCGACGCGCTTCGAAGTCCTGTGCCTCAGCCGGCGGTTGCTGGCTCAGCGATGGTATGTCAAACTGGGTTTTGTCAAAGAGACCGATCTGGCGGGGTACGGCGCCGAGCCGTTTTCGATGTACGTCTACACTGGGGAAAAAACATAATGTGTTTCGGTGGCACGGGAAATGCAGCCGCAGCTGCTCAGGCGCAAGAGGCGCAGCGTGCCGCCCAGATTGCACAGAACGTTCAGAACATCAATTCGGCGTTCGCGAACCGCGGAGCGCAATATGACCAGTACAAAAGCGCCCTTGAGGGGCAGTATCAGACGGAACTCAATCGACAACAGGCTATTGCGGGCCGGAACAATAAGTTCGCCCTCGCTCGATCTGGCCTCACCGGAGGCTCGGCGGCTGTTGATGCTGGGAAACTCCTCAGTCAAGACATGCAGCGGGGCACCCTCAACGCCCAGCAGCAAGTCCAAGGCTCCGTAGCGAAGCTCCAGGCGGCCGACGAGACGACGCGACAGCAAGAGATCAGCTTGGCGCAGGGCGGCGGCGACATCGGCGACGCGGCTATTCAGACCGCCAACGGCCTGCGCGCCAATATTGGGAACGCCCAAGCAACCAATGCCGCGCAAGGCCTCGGAAACGTGTTTGGGGATGTGGCGACGAACTATACGAATATGAACACAGCGGCGGCCCTTCGCCGCGGGGTCTACGCTGGCTCGGCGCGGGCAGCGCTGTATGGCGCTCCTGCAGGCAGCCTGGGCAGTCTTGGCGGCAGCGGTGGGTCGACGCCGGGGAGTTTGGGATGAGTGAGATCATGCAGCGTCTCGACCTCACGTGGCCAGAGAAGCTTGGCGCCCTGGCGTATCTCTACCGTCAGAAGGGGCTCGGTGAAGCGGACATGCCCGTATCGCATCGCTTTACGCCGGGCTGGTACATTCGAGAAATGTTCGTTCCACGTGGAACGTACTTCATCGGCCGCGCCCACAAACTGGGGCATCGCGTCACGCTCGATTCTGGCCGCATTCGACTTATTTCGGAAGACATGCAGAGTTTCGTCGAGGCGCCGTTTGAGGTTATGACAGTGCCGTACTTTCAGACGGTATTCGAAGCACTGACGGATGTCTACGGTTCGACATATCATCCGAACCCGACGAATTCACGGAACATTGACGAGCTGGAAGATTCCATATTCCACCCTGCGGAAGATGTATTCCGTATCGGCGCGGGAGTAGTTGAGCGATTCAAGGAGTTGACAGTATGAGCGGCTACGCCCTTGGCACTGGAGCGCTTGTTGCGGGCGCAGCTTCCGCTGCAGGTGCAGGCGTCAATGCATATGCACAGAATCAGGCCTTGCGCCGGCAGGATCGAATCGCGGCCGACAGCATCAAACAGCAGGGGCAAAACCGCGAGCAGGCGAATCAGATCGTCCAGAGGACAATCAAAGATACGGCCACGCAGCAAACAGAAAACCTGGCGGCCAATAAGCAGAAACAGCAGGCGCAATACCTCGAGGCGTTGCGCCGCGCTGCACCGACGCAAAATGCATCTCAGCCGAATGTGGCCGGCGCCAGCAAAGCGTATGCAGACGCTGCGGCGAGCGCGCAGCAGAGCGACACGCAATTTGGACGTACCTTGGCTGATCAGATGTCGACGACGGATGCGCCACAGCTCACGCAGTTGCAGAACAATCTGCAGCTCGGCGGCGCCTCGAGCGAACTGGGGTTGATCAGTGACACTTCGAGCCGTCAGGCGAATCTTGCACGATTGCAGGAGCAGGCAGTTCGCGCAAATCCGTGGCTCAGCGCGGCGGGCGACTTCCTTAGCGGTGCCGGGCAAGGGTACGGCCCCAGCCTGGGCGGCGGGGCGAGCAAGTATGGTAAGATTCCGAAAAGCGGAGCGGGCGTCTACGCCGATAACGGTTTGGGCAGTCTCGCCGGGACGGTGGCGTAATGGCAAGCGGTTTTCATCAGCTCGGAGCGGCGTTGACTGGCGGCGGAGTGCTGCCGGCTGCCGTGGCAGAAGCGCAGGGCGAATCTCTCGGCGCCAATACTCAAGCGGCCATTGCTTTGGCGCAAGAGCGCCTGGCGAAAAATGAGGCGCTGCGTAACATTGGCAATGCAACATCAGTGTTTGCTGCAGCCCCGGATGCAAGCCCGGAAGGCCAGTCGAAGCTCGGCCAGGCGTTGGCCCTCGCGGCGCAGGCCGGCGTAAAACCAGAAGAGTTCACAGCGGGCGTTCACGGAAACCAGCTCAACAGCTCGTATAATACAATCGTAAACCCGGCGACTCCCGATGCGATTGTGGCGCGGCATCTCGCGGCCGAGGGTAAAGAAACGGGCATCATTCGGCCGACGGCGGCCGGCGAAGCTGCGACCAACATCCTGCATCCAGAGCAAGGCGTCACAACCACACCCCTGGGGCAAGCACTCATTCCGGCGAAAGCCGGCTTGATGCAGGCACAAGCCGACGCCGCGCACGGCACCGCCAATCTGCACAACGCGCAGGCCGAAATGCCCGGCGGCGGTAAGGGGCCGACTCCGTACCAGTGGGCGACGAACCCAGACGGCAGTCCAAAATTAGACGAAAACGGGAACCGCGTCGCGACATTCACAACGGGCGGCCCGAAAGACCCCAACTCGCCGCAGCCCATGGGCGCGGTGACATCGCGCTACTTCCAGAACTCCATGAACGCCGGTCTTCAGGGTGCGACCGCCCTGGCGAATATCGTACGCGCTCCGAGCAACTCAACGGCCGGCCTATTCGCAGATCTGAAGGCAGGTCACACGCCGGTCGAGGCATTGGTTCGCAACGCGGCGACGGCCGTTACGCCGGAAGAGGACAAAAACCTCAACACCATGTTGAGCGGCTTGTCGCAGAATCTCGCAATTGTCGACAACTCAGGGCGCGTTGCGAATCAGGCCTACGTTGACTCCATGGAGCGCGTGAAACTGCTTCCTGGCGACACAGTTGCGAATCGTTTCATGAAATTGGCAGAGGCTCGCCAAGTGCTGGAAAACGGCTTGCAGTCGTGGGACGATACAGCTTCGCTCAATGCAACTCAGAAAGCTGCGTTGCACCGGAACCTCCAGGCAATCCAGACGGCTATCCCGTTCACGGTGGAAGATGTTCAGAGCGCGCTTGCGAAGACAAAAGCACCGGAACCGACCATCGCCGACAAATTTCGCTCGTTCCTCGGGCTTCCAGCAGGCGGCGCAGCGCCGGGTGCGTCAGGGGCAACTACGCCCGCTCCTGCCGGCGCTGCGCCAACTACCCCCGTTGCTACGGCGGGGACGCCCGCCATGTCATTCAAAGATGAGGCGCAGTTCAATGAGGCCGTGGCGCGCGGCAAGGTGCCGAATGGAACCCGCGTCAGCGTGGGTGGCCGGACAGCCACTTGGACGGAAGAGTAATGCCGCTCTCGTATGACGATGACAACCTGCCCGCGATCGAGCCGGGGGCCCCGGCTGCTCCGCCTGTCGCGGCGCCGGCCAAGCGCGGCAAACTCGTATTCGATGCCGCACCGGCTGCCGCTCCGACGACACTGCTCAATAACCCGGTTGTGGGCGGTGCTGAGGACCTGTACCACCATGTAACAGGCGCCCTGGCCCAGATACCCGCCACAGTGGCGGGCGGTGTTGCGGGCTTGGCACAGACGCTGGGGGCGCCTGTCAACGCCGAAGATGTCCGCCGGAAAACACAAGAGACGTTCACGGCTCAGCCCTACACGGAAAGTGGGAAGGCGGGGCTTGCGAAAGAGGCGGAGATCCTGAAACCGGTCGGCGAGGTAGTGAATGCGGGCCTGGAGAAGACCGGCGCCGCTCGCCCATACATCGAAGCGGCAGGCCGCGGCGCCAGCGCAGCGCTGGCAGCGGCACCGTTTGCGGAGCCCGCCGCAGCGGCGCTCGAATCGGTCGGAAGTAAGCTTACTTCGACCGGCCTCGAGGCGCCGAAGTCTCCTGCCCTAGTGGAAGGCGCCGCCAAGCCGAGCACGGCGACGCCCTTGGAGACGGCGCGCGGTGCAGGCTACCAAGCCCCGCCCTCAGTTGTGAAGGCGTCGAACCCGTCTGAAAGCGTTCCTGGCACAACGCGGGAGTCTATTGTTGGACCTACTGCGATCCGGGGCGACGCGAACGAGGCGAATCAGATCGTCACGACGAAGCTGGCTGGCAAGGAAATTGGTCTGCCGAATGCGACGAAAATCTCGGCGGACGACGCCGCGGCTTTCCGCGCCAAAGGGCCAGGCCCGAAGTACGACACTGTTGCAGAGAAGCTCGGCTATATGCCGCCGGACACGGCAGCGGCGAATGAGTTGAGCGCATTGGTTGAAGATCAAAATCCGGCTACCGCTCTGGCGCCGAAAGCGCGAACCAACGTCGACCGGATTGTGAACAAGATCGGAAGCGGCAGCTACACCGGAAAAGACTGGATCAAAGACGTCAGCTGGCTTCGTGAGAATGGGGCGCGCAGCGCGGCGGACTCCCTCGAGGACATGGCCGAGCGTCATTTGACCGCACAGGGCGACACGCAGACTTTGGCGCTACACCGAGGCGCGCGCACAGATTTTGCCAAGTCCTACGACATCCAGAATGCAATCGGCCGCGGGGGGCAGATAGACGCCCAGCAGCTCCGGGCACTCGACGACAAGTATCCGGGGCTGCTAACCGGCAACCTGAAGGTGATCGCAACGGCGGCGCGCGAACTCCCCGAAGTGACGAAACTACCCGGCGCCGACACCGGACCAGGCGTACACACAAAGCTGCAAGCTGTCCACAATTTCATCGGTGCGGGCATCAAAAAGCTGCCCGGCATGAACCCCATGTCGGAGGCTTTCCAGAACGCCAAGTTTGGCCGGGAGATGACCCCGACCGAACAAAGCTACGTGCCGTCGTTCGGCCGCCGCGCGCAGGAGCCGCCGCTTAGCGAGAGACCGCCGGACCCAACGGGCGGCCTTACTCTGGCGACGGACAACGGCCCGATTACGCCGCCACGAGCCGACAGAGGCGGCATTCCATTGGCCGACGTGCTTAGCACGGGAGTCGAGAAGCCCGCGCCGCTGGGTCTGTCGCTGTCTCCTATGGGGGCCTCTGCGCCGCAGGGTATCCCGTTTCGCGTCGATCCAGCGCACATGGCCGGTGACCTCGCGCTCGCCGAGGAGCCGCCGCGTCGTCTTGGTGAAGCATTGAGCGACGTTGCGGCTGTGCGCAGCCAGGGCGTGCCGGAAGGCATCGCGGCGCGCACGGCTGCCCCCGCGCCAGCTATCCCGCGAAGCGATACGGTCGACATCGAGCCGCGCCAATCGCTTGGCATGGCCCTGGCGCCGGGCCGTGCGTACAAGCCAGGGCAGCGCGAGATGTTCGGCAAAGATCGCGGCGCGGTTGCGAAGCGTTCAAAGCCGAAGGCCAAAGACAGTGGCGATTAACAACAAAATCAAGGTTCCCGTCGTCGGGAGCCAAAATCGCAGTGTTCTGTTAAACCCGCAGGCGACCGAAGGCGCCACGTTCGGGACGGATCTGTTTTTCAGCGATGGCAAGACCGTTGTTACTTTACAGAATCTTGCGGCTGCGCTCGGTGTAACAAAGCAGAGCGCTCAGCCCACTGTTCTCTGGAATCAGCTCGCAGCCATCCCGCCGAACGTCATTCAAGTAGCGAATCTCAGCACCGCTGGAATTGTGCGGCGTCTGCCTGACGGGACATGGATCACTCAACCTCCAACCGACTTCACCAGCCGGCCGGGACCACCTGGCCGCGCTGGTCGACGCGGGCCGCCGGGAATACCCGGAGCACCTGGCGCAAATGGTACAGCTGGCAGTCGCGGCGCCGATGGCATCAGCATCTTGCGTCCTGGCCCTCGAGGCAAGCAAGGCTTCCGGGGGCCACAGGGGGAACGCGGCGCTACTGGGGCGCAAGGCCCTGCCGGCACAGCGTCGACGGCGAGCGGCTTTCCGGGGTATCGCCAAGCTCGCCCACGGCCGCGCGTGCTGCCGCCTCTGGATAACAGTGCAACTCCTACATGGAGCCGCCAGCATCGGTTTGCATATTCCGAGGGGACCGCGATCCTCATCGGGACCAACGTAGTCAACGCTAACCCGCTCGGCGGCACGGATGCGCCGCATCTGTTCGATTTGGTGAATGACAACACCGCAAATCAAGTATTTCGGATGAGTTCATACGGAGCCGCTGGAAGTATTTTTCAGAACAACTTTCATTGTTTCCGCGCCAACGGCACATTGGCAGCCCCAACAGCAACACTGTCAGGCGACATATTTTGGTCGATGGGCTCGAGAGGATACGGCACAACTGGGCCAACTAACAGCGCCGCTGACTTCTCGATCGCTGCGACAGAGAATTTCAGCGACACAGCGAACGGGATAAAGTTCACATTCGCAGCTTGCCCGAAAGGGTCGGTTACGCGCCAAGATATTTTGAACCTGAGTTCAAACGGCTCTGTGTTTGCATCAGAAGTGCAATTCACATTCGCTGGCGGTGCGGGGTCTACTGACCTGTTACGAAACTCAGTGCTGCTCTCGTCTACTCTCCCTATTCTGTCGTTCAAAGCGACAGGCTCCGCAGCCGATGCAAAGTACTGGGAACAGTTGGCATCCGGGAATGTGTTCGTCATACAGACAATTTCCGACGACCTCTCTACTACATCGAATCATGCACTCCAATTCACGCGCTCCGGTGCTGCACTGACCGACGTCGCTCTTGGCAACGCGACTAACAACAATTCATTTACGTTCCTGGGAACTGGCGCCAGCACGTTCACTGGAAAAGTGAACGTGAACGGAGATGCAAACGCCCTTATCGTTAAAAACAGCACTCCAACTGCGGTCGTCCAATTGAGTACGGTACTCGGGTGGGTGGGCTCGGGTAGCACGACTGATGCCGCAATCGGCGCCAACGGCACGCTTAACATATATGCAACCGGCTCTGGCGGCCCCAGCATGGCGATCACCTCGAGCACCATCAAGTTTCTAATCAGCAACGTGGAAGCATTTACGGTCAACGCAACTCCCACTACGGGCACCCAAAATCCATCAGGCTTCACGAACAATAAGCCGGGCAGCACTAGCGGCGGCCCAGCTTCCTGGCTGGGCGTGACGGTCGGTGGAACGCAACGCTGGATACCCCTTTACCCCAACTGAGTACTACATAATGAACTCGAAAGAATTTGCCAATGCGCTTTTACAGATGGTGGAGCACATCACCATTCCGGCCCGACGCGACCAGATCAAGGCCGTTTCGGACATCTACGAATTGCTTGACGGCTTGGCCTCAGGTGATCTTACAATAGTCCCAACGGAGGCGGATGCTAGCCCGCCGCAGGAATAGTTATGGAAAATCGCCTATTCAAAGTGAACAGCGCCGTTTCGACGAGCGTCACGAACCTCGTGAACGCCGCCATTACGTCGCTTTCCGGCCCCGTCGGCGTCACGCTGACGCAGCCTCGGGCCATCCTTCGCCATCTACGCGTCGTGAACAAATCGACCAGTGCGGTTACCTGCTCGTTTTGGATTGGCGCGACTGGCGCCAGCGCAGCGGGCACTGAGTTCGCCTTTGCCGGCGAGTCGATCCCGGCGAACAGCCATGCGGACTGGTATGGCGAAGAGGAACTCGACTCTACGGACTTCTTGACGGGTTCCGCCGGCGGCGCGACGTCGATCACCATGAACGCTGAACTCGAGATCGGGTTCGCATAATGGGGCTCGGCGAGCTGCAAGACCTCCTACTGAGCCGCGGCTGGATTGCAGCCGCGGCCCTTGCCGGCATCATCTGGCGCAAGCATGAAGCTCGCGATGAGGCTACAGCTTCGAGGGTGGCCGCACTTGCGGGAACCGTGGCCACGCGGGAGGAGTTGGTCCGTCTGCATGCAAGGCTCGATCAGCAAGATTCCACGGCGTCTGCGAATCATCGCGCCGTGATGGACCACTTGCTGCAGCTTGCGCAGTCGCGTGGAGCGCCCGCGCCAGGCCGTCAGCGCCCGCCGGGAGCGGATACGTAAGGTCAGCCCCGACAGCGGCTTTGTGCTGATATTGTTCCGGCTTCGGCGTCCAGTGGACCGTCTGGTCACGCTGGTCTTGCTCCACGTCGAGCTGCAACTGCGCCATTAGCCGCCAGACTGCCTTGGCGAGATGGTAGCCACCATCTGAGTCCACGCGCTGGCCGGTGCCGTAGTCAAACACGTGATTGAACGCTGCATTCATCTGGTCGGTGGACTTACCGCGCGCCCAGTGTAGCGGCTCGCCGGGATTGTGTTGTTCATTGCCGAGCCGCGCAATGCGGACGACCTCGAGCCAGGCATCCGGGAAATAGTTGAACATGAACGTGTAGAGCTGGAGCTGCTTACGCTCCTTGGGGTCAGTGGGTAGTTTCATTTTGTGTTTCCAAACTTGAGGCCATTGAACCAACGCCGCAGCACATAGCTGCGTGCTAGAGAGATTACGGTGTAGATGCACCCCATATAGAAGTTGTTGAGCGGCGATATGTGCATCCCAAACAGTGGGAAAATACAGAGATTCGCCACGTAGTTTATACTGAACCCGACGGCAATATTTGCCCAGGCTTCCGCTATAGACCCAAGTTTTGTTTGTGCCAAGTGGGTAAGTGCTCGCTGTTAGGGGATCGTATAGCCCCGCGCCACCTGCCCCTTTTCTCGGTGGTACGTGATGCTCATAGCCTGGCGCTTAGAAATCCAACCGCCGCGAGTAGCGTAGGCGTCGGGAGCCGCAAGTGTAGGATGTTGTAGGACAGTGAGTCCTGGGTGTTCCTGCTCGTCGATACAGTGATAATGTCCGGTATGCACGTGACGGTTTGTCGTACGGCCCCAAACTTCGGGAAACCGGGCTGCGAACAGCAAGGGCAGTTTCTCTTTCTTGGCGAGGTGGCCATGGTGGAACCCCAACATGTTGATGCCCCACTCTTTCACGACGTACGGCGTGGGGCTGGTTTCGATGTGTACGCGCGGGTTTTCCTCGAAGAGGATCGCGAACATTTCACGCTGCCACACGCTGCCGGCCGGATCGTGGTTGCCTTCGTTGAGCAGTACCCATACTGACTCGTGCTTGGTCAGCATGTACTGAATCACGCGCCGGATGATGCGGATGGCGACCTTGACGACCTTCTGATATCGGCTGTCAGCATCGAGGATATGCCCGTGCTCGGCCGTAACTGGCTTCATGCTGTCGAAGTGCAGGAAGTCGCCAAGCTGGTTGAGCAGTCCGACAGTGCTGGCCGGCGCAGTGTCAATCATCTGGAATAGTGCCTTAGTGAGACACTCTTCCGCGATAGCCAGGTCCCACGGCTCCCCGGTCTCCAGGCCCCAGGCCAACATGCCAACGTGACAGTCAGTCATGGTGTAGAGCGTCAGGAGATCCGCATCGAGATATCCCAAAGGGGCCGGGATTGTGGGATAGGGTTCCAGAGCCTCCAGCGCAGCTTCAATAGCGGCGTCCAGGGCAGTTTTGACTTTGCTGGTGTCGACTGCCGTCTTGATCCACTGGGCGCGAGTCTTGCCTTGCTCGTCGACCAGCGTTGATAGCCCCTTGACGATGTGCCCTTCTGGCACCGTCTCGGTATGGGTCCCCTCGAGGCGACTGCCGACCCATTGCCCGGTTACATTGCCTTCACCATCATACCCGGTGCTGATCTGACGGACCTCGAAACCCTCTGGCGTATCGGGCTGGATGGGGCGCTCACCGGGTTCCTTTAGCCTGTTCTGTGCATTTCGCAACTTCGCTTGACGCAGTCGGTGCTGAAACGTAGGCCGACTGATTCCGAGAATTTCAGCGCATTTGTGTTGACTTCCATGGATCTCATACAGTGATAGCGCTTCTTGTAGCTCGTCATCTGTCAACATATGAGCAGGCATCAGTTAGTCACCTTGCATGCGCCGATGTCGACGCAGGATTTCAGAAGGTTCTGGAGGAAAACTACTTGGGCGTCGCTGTCTCGGCCGATTTTGTCGAGTTCGGGGCCAATGTCGCGCGAACGCTCGACTGAGCTTTCGGCGGCTGGAAGGCCTGCTGGGGGATCGCTTGCTGCACACACTGCTGCAGCTGCGGCCTCGGAGTCGAGCACGAGCAAGTGAGGGCTGTCAGGAATAATAGCGTTGATCGTCGAAACATATCTCACCTCAGCAGTTGTTGCATTCGTTCGTCCCGCTGCCGTGCGAGCTGTAGCAAGTGCCGCTTGAGCTGTTGCAGCTTTCGCCTGCGCTGCCGCAACTTGTGCTGCGCCCACAGCACGCTCATGCCGAGTGTACAGACCAAAAGCAACCAGACATGCAAGAATAGCAGCTCCATACAGTTTGTCCTTTGTTGGGATGCGCGCCCAGAGGGCGGCGATTGCGACGAGCGCAGTCATGACTTGTGAACAAACACGGCGGTGCCAGGTTTTCGTTCGTAACGGTGCATTGGAACGTCCTTTACGGGAGTTGCCATTGCCTGTTCAAGTGTTAACGGGATCGCTACCGGCGACAGTGCGCGGGCGTGGTACGCGTACTGATTCGCCGGTACGCAACGGACATGACCGTTAAGTGGACCACCGAAAAACACACATGTGAGGGGTTCATCGCTCATTTATCCATTAACCTCATACAGTAGAGCCAACTATTAGCTTGTCGACATTCCCGCCAAATAGAAATTTCGCAGGATGCAACGCCGACGAGGGTTAGCAGAATTAGGAGCCCTACGGCAGCCGTTTTCACTTCTGCGCGTCCCGTGTCGCCACGATGTTGGCGGCCTTGTAGAACCCTGCCGCGAACGTCACGGCTGTGACCCAATATCCTCCAGCGAGCGAGCCGCGGGCACAAAGCCATGTGGCCAGGCCGATGACGAGGAGGCATACAGCAAACTTCCGGCCACCGATGGGGGATAGGAGCCCGTCAGAAAATAATCGCGCAACCGGTCTGCTCTCGTCGCATGTACTTCCCCGTACCACTTCGAGTCCTTCAGCTCGGCGGAGACGCATTTCCAGTCCTGACGGCGAATCGCACTCCTCGTATCCTTGAAGTCCAGCCATGTTTTGCAACCCATGTTGAAGACCAACTCAACTAGCGCGTTGGTCCGTGCGCGTGTATCCAGTGCCGACCATTCGGGGAGCTTCTGCGCGTGGTTCCAGGCGTCGAGGATGTCCGCCTGTAGAGCGCTGTCCGCCATATCCTGAGTCCACGTGTACCCTTTCCAGGCGCCATGATCCTGATTCGGCAACTTGTGCCCCCAGCCGATGGTCCAGAACCCCTTGGTGTCCTTGTACGCGGTGAGTTTCAACCGCTCTGCCTGCTGGATATCCCGCCGCAGGATCGGATCAAGCATCAAGCTCAGTACTCTTCGGAGCCTGGCGCCGGGGCGCCTTTTACAGCCTCATCAACTGCCTCGTCGAGCCCCATGCGCTTTCCACCGCTGTTTACGGTCGGCTCTTTGGCGCCGAAATGCGCAGCCAGCTCGTCGTGAAGCATCTTCATGACGCTGCGGTTGTCGGTGCGGACTGGCTTGTCGCCAGTGCGGTCTATGGTCACGCCTTCCGGCATCTGATCAGACATTTACAGCCCCTAGTAGGTCGGAAAAATCGGTATCCTCGGAGGTTTCATCTTCCCCCGCGGCGCCTCGAATTGCAACAGGAACAGCGGCACTCAGCGCACCCAGCGGGCGAATTGCCGTTTCGCGATGCGATGCCCAGGCATAGCATGTCTGCGTCTCCCAGAAACTCTGGTTGCGCCAGCAGTAGAGGACCTTGGTGCCAGTGCTCTTGCGCGTGGCGTTGAACGGGGCGCGGGTGAGCAGCGTTCCTACTCGCTTTCGGGACAGCTCCGCGTTCATGCTGCGCAGGACCATCTGCACATCCTCGAGCGCGAAGACATCCCGGTCAAACGGTGTCGTACCGTCCACCATGGCCTCAGCGATTTTCGTCTCCCACTGACCGTAGCCAAAACTCACCATGGAGCGCTTTTCAGCGGTCGACGGCGGCAGTGCTGTTGGAGAAAAGCCGGTTAGGTTCTCTTGCTGAATGAGCCAACGAACAACGCCGGGAGCCCGCGGAGTATCTAGGAAGTCTTTGAATAGTCCGCTTTTCTCCGCCTCCGTCATGGCGTGCTCCACGACGTGCCCGACGCCCCAGCGTCGGTCGCTATTGTCCAACTGCATTGTGTCGCGGAAGTTGGATGAGGCGCCAAGCTGCACCCGGTTGTAGATCTTGTAGACGTCGAGCCCCTTGAACTCGACGGGGATCGTTTTGCTAGTGATCCAGGGCTTCATTTTGTTCGCAATGGCGATACGATCCATGCGTGGACCGTCCGTCTTCAGCTCCTCTATCGTCACCCACCACGTGCGCGCCAGGTAGGAGTTGAACGTTTTGGCGAGCTGTTCGGATGAGATCTCATTGACCCACTTCTCGCCCAGGAGCAGCTGGGGAATTGTCTGCATCCACGTGGTTTTCCCGGTGCCCTGCGTATCCGAAACCAGCAGCGGAGCGCTCTGAATCTTTACACCGGGCTTGGCGACCATGTGCGCGAAAAAGCGCATCAACCAGCTGCGAAAAGTATCGTCCTCGATCCGCGAGCAGAGGAACGCCCAGGCGTCCAGTTCATGCGGCTTTGGGCGCAGCGGCTCAACCTGCACAGGAGAGTACTCGTTGTACATCCTATTGCCGTCCTCCTCGACGAAGATTCGGCCGGCGCCGGGATGGAAGCCGATCCCGTTCACCTTTTCGATGCGCCGGCTCTGCTTCACGCATTTGCGCGGATCTTCGACTACCGTCTGCGTCCGCTTGCTACCGTCTTTCGCCGTCACAGTCACTTCACGGATAGGCATGTATGGCGTGTAGAACACATCGAACGCTTCGCCCTGAAGCGCCTGAGCACCTACTTCGTCGAGCCCTGCCATATACCCTTTGTGCCCCTTGGGGAGCGGCTTGTGATAGTACCGACGCTGGTCCAGCAGGTACACCACGCGCGGGCGCAGAACGGCATCAATCTCTCGCGTCGGGCCGGTGTCCTCAGGCTCCTCGGGATCGCGTACCGGCTCGGCAAGGGCAAACTCAGTGGGCGCCGCCACGCGCTCTTGGATGAGTTGTCCTACGGTAGCGGCGTGCGCGGTCCCGTCGTTCTGCCCGAAGCCATTCCAGCGCGTCCACGTCTGTGTCTTCGCATCGCTGTACTTATCGCTCTGGCGGCTCCAGCGATCCCACAGCTGGAACCCATCCCGCGAGCCTTGGGTCTCATGGTGAAGGATTTGGCCGATCTTGATCCATTCTTCGTAGTCGTCGGGATCGCGTTTGATAATCAGCTCGGCCAACTCGCGCAGGTTCAGCCCGCGGGCATCTTTGGCCGGATCGCTGGCCGACGGTGCGCCCCCAGTCTGCGTCTGCCAGAGCGCCCGTAATGCAGCCGGCAGCGGCGGCAGGTTCGACCAGTGCCCCATGACCGGATCGCCATACTGCCAGAAATACGGCGTCCCCAGCTCTGGGTGAATGGACGGCGCCAGGACGTCCTGGGCGCCGGCACAACGCAGCTCCAGGGCCTTGTACTTCTTCGGCTTACCCGTCTGCTCGTCAACCGGACCCTCATACGGGGCCAGCTTGATCGTCGGAAGCGGCACTTCGAGGCGATAGAGGAGCTTCCCCCGACCCAGCTTCCCGCTGAGGAGCTGTACCGCGTCATGCGCCATAAACAGTGCACTAAGGTCGATACCGTGCGTTTTAAGGTATGCTTCGGCGACATCCCAGTCGTCAATGTCGATTGCACAGGTGCCGCTCCACTCGTGGACTAGGCCTGCGGCCAGCAAGCTATACGCAATCTGTGGACTGCGTACAGCATTTTCCTGGCGCTGCCAACCCTCAGGCGTCGGGGCCTTGGTGCCAGGCCGGATGCGACACAGTGCCCAGCCGTGCTCGACGTACTCGCCGAAGCTCACGCCAGGGCGCCGAGAAGGTCTGCGAATTCGTCGGTTTTAGTGCCAATGGCACTATGGAGAGTTCCGCGGCGCGAGCGAGCTAGCATGAGTGCATCCTGTACGGTCATTTTTTCGGTCAGAGCGCAGAGCACTTCTTCGTCGACTGTGTTCGACGCGACGATGTCATATACTAAGACCGACCTATCGTAACCTGATTGAGCCTGGCGAGTCGGCCCCAATCTTTCGATCACTTGGAGGCGAAGCTCCAAATTGAAGGTATTGGTAAAAAAGATAATGCAACGGCCGCCATGTTGCAAGCTTATCCCGTGACCGCCTGACTGCGGTTGGATCGCCATGAAGGGGATTTTGCCGGCGTTCCAGTCGGCTTCATCTTTCTCGTTGACAAACCGCCGCGCGTGGGGGAAGCGCTCCTTGAAGCGTTCCCACTCGTGAACGTAGTTGTACACCACGAGAACGTTCTCGCCGTTCAGCTCGTCAATCAACTCTTCCAGCTCGTCGAGCTTGGCGTCATGGACCTTGGCCCATTGCTTCTCGACGTCAATCACCGCACCCCCAGCGACTTGTAACAGCTTGGTCGTGAGAGTCAGTGCGATGGGGGCGGTTATCTCGTGCTTGGACGCTTCAGCCTGCAGCTCGGCGAACATGTCGCGTTCGAGTTTGTTGTAGAGCTTACGCGCAGCATCAGGCAGCTCAACCGTGCGGACAGTATGAACGGGTGCTCTAAGATCGAACCAATCCTCCGGGCGGAGCGCCAGAGTGCAATCTGAGAGTTTTTTATATATTTCGGCTTCGGCGTTGGCTTTGGGGATGATCTTGAGTGTGTAAGCTTCTTTGATGAACCAGCGCTTGAGGAACGCATTGTAACTGTCTCCCAGCCGGTGCCCTTTATCGATGAAGTAAACTTGGCCCCAAAGATCCTTCAGACCATTCGGCGCTGGCGTCCCGGTCAGCTCGATCAAACGCCCTACATGGTCCACAATCCGACCCAAGGCACCGGCACGGACCCCGCCCTGCTTCGTGCGGAAATTCTTCAATTTCGTCGCTTCGTCGACTATGAGGATCTTGAAGGGCCAAGTACTCCCAAATTGGTTTACGAGCCATGTTACGTTTTCGAAGTTCACCAAGTAAATGTCAGCTGGAGTCTGGAGCGCCATGCGCCGGCAGTCAACATCCCCTGCGATATTTACGACGCGCAAATGCTCAAACTGCTTCCACTTGCGCTGTTCGGCAGGCCATGTTATGTTGCAAACTTTCTTCGGCGCAATCACGAGCGCCGGGAAGAAGCGCGATGATGCCAGGCGCAGGATCTCTAGCACGCTGTAAACGATCGCCGTCTTACCCATGCCAGGCTTTGCCCAAAGAGCGCAGCGCTGGGTGTCCAGTATGAAGTTCGTAGCCAGCTCGGCATACGGCCTGGGGATGTAGTCCTCAGACATATTTCACACACGGACAGCCGCGATCAAACCACGTCACCACGTCTTCGACGCTGCGCGGAATGAA